>Ga0209347_1006610_pt1 | contig 10166 bp, 7 predicted proteins | sample AutmiccommuBRH23_FD_187382 | JGI IMG/M metagenome (GOLD analysis project Ga0209347, IMG submission 187382) | Deep subsurface microbial communities from Mt. Terri, Switzerland - Autotrophic microbial communities BRH/23 (SPAdes) (version 2) | ecosystem: Environmental > Aquatic > Deep subsurface >... | reverse complement strand
AAGCGGTCAAGACGGCCGGCGATATTCCCCGACTGGCGGGAGCCTACGATGGGATCAATATCAAGCTCATGAAGTCCGGCGGCATGCAGGAGGCGATCCGGATGATCCACGTGGCTCGGACGCTGGGGATGAAGATCATGCTCGGGTGCATGATCGAGAGTTCCGTGGCGATCACGGCCACGGCGCACCTGAGCCCCATGGTAGACTGGGCCGATCTCGACGGGAACCTTTTGATCTCCAATGACCCGTTCATCGGCGTCGGCGTGGACCGGGGCAGGTTGGTCCTCAGCGATCGGCCGGGCCTGGGCGTCACCGAGCGAGCGTAGTCCTGCGACCATCCTGATCCCGTTTGGAGTTCCGCGTTTATACGGGTCAGAATAGTCCGAACGGCCTTTGAAATTCCGAGTTGAGAGAGAGGAGCCGGCCGCGCCGGAAGATTCTCAGACCCGCCTGAAGGCGGAACTCCGAACGGGTCGGCCAATCATCTGCTTCGTCCGCGCAGGGCGCGTATCACGCACCATGGCCTTGTCAATAGGCTATGTATCACGACGCCGGTTTTTTCCCATCGGGCAGGTCGTAGCCCTGGCCTTTCTTCATGCCTGGGGGCATAGCCAGGCCGCCGGGACCCTGTCTCTCCTTGAAATCGATGATGATCCGGACGGCCGCGTCGGGGTCGTCCAGGAGCGTGAAGGCGTGGACGTCCTCGGGTGCGATGTACCCGTGCTCCTTCAACATTGTCTCCTCCGTCCAGCGGAGCAGGCCTTGCCAGTAGTCCTTCACCATCAGGATGACGGGGAAGTGGGCCTGTCGGAGGGTCTGGATCAACACGAGAGCCTCGAAAAACTCGTCCATCGTCCCATAACCGCCCGGGAAGACGATGAAGCCGTGGGCGTACTTGAGGAACATCACCTTGCGGACGAAGAAGTAGCGAAAGTGCAGGGACAGGTTCTGGAAGGAGTTGGGAATCTGTTCCTCGGGCAGCTCGATGTTCAGGCCGATGCTGCACCCGCCGGCGTCGTTGGCTCCTTTGTTGGCGGCCTCCATGATGCCGCCTCCGCCGCCGGTGATGACGGCCAGGCCGGCGTGGGCCAGCTTGCGGGCGGTTTCCTCGGCGAGCAGGTAGTGTGGGTGGGTTGGCGGTGTTCGGGCCGAGCCGAAGATCGAGACGGCCGGACCCACCGAGGCGAGTTCCTCATACCCTTCCGTGAACTCGGCCATGATCCGAAAGATTCGCCACAGGTCTTCCACGGGCTTGTCGCCCATCTGGCCGAAGCCGTTGTGATTCGCTTTCCATCGCATGATGCTTGTCCAATGCCGTTTAGATTGAGTTTTGGAAAAATGGAATATAGGCCCAATCTTCCATCCTTCCAAAACGAGATTCACCACAAATCGGGATTGTTCGCCGCCGGGCAGTGCTTCGCGATCGGGCACACGGGGCAATCCGGCTTTCTTGCCTTGCAGATTGCTCGTCCGTGCGTGATCAGCAGGTGGCAAAAGAGCGTCCAATCTTCTTTTGGGACGATATCGGCCAGATCGAACTCGAGCTTTACCGGGTCGGAGTTGGGGGAGAGCCTGAGCCGCCGGGACAGGCGGATGACGTGCGTGTCGCACATGATCGCGGGCTGGCCATAGGCGTTGCCCAGGACACAGTTGGCGGTCTTTCGGCCGACGCCCGGCAGGGTGACAAGCTCGTCCATCGTCCGGGGGACTTTGCCGTTGTATTCGTCGAGGATCTTTCGGCTGGCACCCTGGATGCTGACGGCCTTGTTGTGATAGAAGCCACAACTCTTGATGTCTTGCTCGATCTCCTTGAGGTCCGCGCCGGCCCAGTCCTCGGCCGAGCGGTACTTCTTGAACAGGTCTTTCGAGACCATGTTGACGCGGGCGTCGGTACACTGGGCCGAGAGGATCGTCGCGATCAGCAGTTCGAGCGGATTCGTGTAGTCCAGGGCGCTGCCGGCGTCCGGATAGGTCTTCTTCAAAATCGGCAGAATCTGCCTCACCCGCTCGGCGGCGGCCGTCTTGTCGAATCTATCGGCTTTCTTGGGGCTCTTCTTGTTGGCGGCTTTGGCCGTCGGCGCGGACTTCTTCCTGGCTGCCATCTATTTGCCGGTCTCCGGTAGTTTTGAGAGAATCTGAGTCAGTTCGTCCTTATCGAAAATCCCCCGCAGCTTGTCCTGAGACCCGTCCGGCAGCAGGACGATGGTAACGGGCACGTTGCCCGCCTCGCCGTAGACGGTCTTGAGGTCCCGCGTGGCCGGGTAGTCGAACACCGTGGTGTCGGCCTTGATCGGCAGCACGTTCTTGCCCTCCATGAGGCGGACGACCTCGGGATCCTGGTAGACTCGTCTCTCCACGACCTTGCAGTTCGTACACCAGTCGGCGGTGAACTTCAGCAGCACGGGTTGCCGCCGCGAGACCGCCTGCTGCACGACGCCGGCGTCATAGGGCTTCCAATCGAGTGCCGCTCCGGCCGCGGGTTCCTGCGACGGCAGCAGCCACAGTCCGGCCCCGACCGCCAGCGCCACCGCGAGGGATCGAATGAGCAGCCTGCGTTTGGTCGGCGTGCCGAAATCCACCCACTTGCCCCACATCCAGACGCAGAAGCTGAAAATAATGCCGTACATCAGGACGTCGAGCATCCGGTCCTTGGGCAGGGCGGCCAGCGTGAGCTTGACCGCGATCAGGAACAGCAGGAAGCCGGCCGATTTCTTGAAGATCTCCATCCAGTATCCCGGCTTGGGGATGCGATCCAGCAGGGAGGGGATCAGGATGATGACCGCATACGGCAGGGCCATGCCCACGCCCATCAGGACGATGGCCGTGCTGCTGACGTGCAGAGGCTGGGTCTGGGCCCAGACCAGGACGAACCCCAGCAGCGCCCCGCTGCATGGCGTGCTGAGCACACCCGCGAAAAAGCCCATGCCGAGCGAGCCGGCCAGGCCCGACGTGCGGCTCTGATGACCCGCCACGGACGACGGCAGCGTCAGCGTGACGATGTCCAGCATGACCAGTCCGAAAAAGACGATCGCCAGGAACAGGACGATGACCGCGGCCGGGTAGCGGAACAGGCTGTTGAGGTCGAGGACGGCGCCGGTCGTGAGGCTGATGATTGCCGAGAGCAGAGCGAAGGCCACGAAGAAGAGAATGACCCCCGCACAGAATGCCAGGCCCGGCGCGAGACGCCGGCCGCCGGAGCCTCGCGACTGATCGACCAGTCTCAGCAGGATCAGCGGCAACACCGGCAGCACGCAGGGCATGATATTGATCGAGAGCCCCGCGACGATGGCCAACAGGTAATAGACGGCGATGCCGTATGGAAGGACCGATTGCCTTTCGCCGTCCTTGGCGGGCGGGCCGGAATCCGCCTGGGCCTCCGTCTGCGGAGCCGCCATGGAAATGGAGGGCCAGACGGCCATGTCCGCCAGATGGACGGTCGTGGTCAGGGTGTTCTCAAAGGGGGGCAGGCAGAGCTTGCTCGTGCAGGCGATTCCCGTGATCTGCACCGTCACGACGGCCTCGTTTTGTCCCTTGGAGATCGACTCCTCGCGGATCGGAATGAAGGCGGTGAAGTCGCCCACATACACCTGGATTCTCTGTCCCGTGGGATCGTCGAAGAGGTCCCACGGAGGCAGGACGGTCGGGCCGAACTCCAGGCTGTCGGACGCGGCCGTGATCTTCAACTCCAGGTCGGGGGCAGGGGCCGTTTCGGGCCGGGCGTAGTAGTGGAGGTCCTCCGTGCCCTCGAAGACCACTGCAATCCCGGGCCGGCCCTCCAGACGCGCCGGTTCCAGATGTGCCGACGAGTGTTCCTGCTCGAATCGCACAATCTCCGTGGCGCCGGGGACGTCGCTGCCCTGAGCCAGGGCACCTCCCAGAGCTGCGCAGACCACGAAAACCAGAACGTCTCTCGTTCTCTTCATCCCGATCTCTCAGTTGAATGGAACTGGTTCGGGTGCCACGGTCAAACTTGTTTTGACCGTGCTTTCCACGGTACGCACCATGATCGCAAGAGCACAGCCAAACAAGTTTGGCTGTGGCACCCATTCCCGAGCCCCCTACGCCAAACACATACAGAGGGGCAATCAGTTGACCGACTGTTCCTGCTTCTGTTTCTCCCCATCTCCGGCATGCCTGGCCTGTTCGGCTGCCAGCAGATCGCCCACAGTGGGCCGGTCCAAGCGTCCGCCGCCGAGGATCAACTTGACGTCGTCGGCGTCGAGGGTCTCATACTTGAGCAGGGCCTGGGCGATGCCCTCGAGTTTGGTCCGGTTCTCCTCGATCACGTGGGTGGCCATCTTGTAGGCCTCGTCCATGATGCGCCGGACCTCGGAATCGATGTTCTCAGCGGTCTTCTCGGAGTATTCACGCTCGGTCGGCATGAGATACATGGCTTCCTTGACGCCCTGGTCGGGCCCGTAGCTGACGGGACCGAGATGGTCGCTCATGCCCCAGGTCAAGACCATCTGGCGGGCGATCCGGGTCGCCTGCTCGATATCCGATTGTGCTCCGCTGGAGATATCGTCGCAGAACAACTGTTCGGCGATGCGTCCGCCGAAGCAGACTTGCAGCAGGGCGATGCAGTACCGTCGCGTGAACAGCGTTCGGTCCTTCTCCGGCAGGGCGAACGTCGCGCCGCCCATCGGGCCGCGAGGAATGATACTGACCTTGTGCAACGGATCGGCATCCGTGATCAGCGACTGGACGAGCGTGTGGCCCGCCTCGTGATACGCGGTGATCTCGCGTTCCTTCTGGTCCACGACGCGGCTCTTCTTGGCGCGTCCCCAGCGGACCTTGTCCCGGGCCTCTTCCAGGTCCGCCCCTTCGATGTAGTCCTTGTTGGCCATCGTGGCGGCCAGGGCGGCCTCATTGATGATCGCGGCCAGATCGGCGCCGCTGAACATCGGCGTGCCCCGGGCCAGACGATCGAGGGTGGCGCTGGGGCTGAGCTTGACCTTGCGGGCGTGAACCTGGAGGATTTCGAGCCGGCCCTTGAGATCCGGCAGCGGCACAACCACCTGGCGGTCGAACCGTCCCGGCCGGGTCAGGGCGTGGTCCAGGATGTCGGCGCGGTTGGTCGCCGCGATGACGATCACCTGGTCATTTGTGTCGAAGCCGTCCATTTCCACGAGGATCGCATTGAGCGTCTGCTCCCGCTCGTCGTGGCCGCCTCCGACGAAGGAAGCGCCGCGCTTGCGGCCGATGGCGTCGATCTCGTCGAGGAAGATGATGCACGGGGAATTGTCCTTGGCCTGCTTGAACAGGTCGCGAACTCGCGACGCCCCGACGCCGACGAACATCTCAACGAAGTCGCTGCCGGAAATGCTGAAGAACGGCACATCCGCCTCGCCGGCGATGGCCTTGGCCAGCAGGGTCTTGCCGCAGCCCGGAGGGCCGATCAGCAGCACGCCGCGAGGGATGCGGCCGCCGAGACGCTGGAATTTCCGCGGATTTCTGAGGAACTCGATCAGTTCCGCCACTTCCTCTTTGGCTTCATCGATTCCCGCCACGTCCTTGAACGTGACCTTGACGCGGTCCTTGCCGTGGACGCGGTGCTTGCTGCGGCCGAAGGACATGAGCATGCCGCCGGCGCCGCCCCGCATGTTGCGGCCGATGAAAAAGTAGAAAAAGCCCACGAGCAGCAGGATCGGCAGCACGTAGCTGAACAGCATGTACATCCAGACCTTCGTCGCGGTGTACGTGTCCTGCACTTTGTACTTCGGGTCCTCCTTGGCACGCTCCTCCAAGCTCGCCAGGATCTCGTTGAGCCGTTCCTTCGCCCCGCTCTCCGGCTTGTAATTGACCTGGAAGGCAACGCCCCCGTTGTCCTGGGCGGCCTGCGAGCCCTCTCGGAACTTGCCGGAGATCTCGGTGTCCCCGATCTGGATCTCTTCGATCTGCCCGCCCTCCTCGAGGTACTGGCTGAACTCATCCCACGTCAGCGTTTTGTTCACGAGCCCCTGCTGGAGCATCATCATGGCCGTAAAAATGATGATGGCCACGATCAGCCAGCTGAACGGGCCGCGCCGATAGCCTGGCACCTGCGGCTTCTTGTTCGGACGCCGGCCGGTGTCCCCGGGCGACTCGTTTTGCGTGTTATTCGAGTTATTTTTCATAGTCTGTCGATATCCTGGTCCAACGTTGCGGCATGCACGCTCTTGCGAGCGAAGCGCATACTCTCATCCCTGTTCACCACTGATTCTCCATAAGCTCTACGACATTTTGGGCCAGCTTGTTTGCCGCGGCGGCGGAAGCGTACGTGAAGTCCTGGTCCTGGAACTCCGAATAGCTGGCGGCGGCGGTCACCGTCTGGTTGTTGATCATGAGTCTGCCGGTCTTGAGGCTCTTCCAGTTCACCACGGCCATTACGACCACTTCCTTCTCCATGGCCCGGCCCAATTCTCGTTCCAGCGTCAGGATCGATTCGCCGACCGCGACGAGCTGACCGCTCATGACGCTGTCGGCGCGATCCCGGTCCGACACGATTTTGTACGGTGTCTGGGCCTCGATTCGTTTGGCCAGGGCGTTCGAAAACGTGAACTCCGTGCCTCGACGAAAGCTGCGGTTGTCGAACATCTCCAGGTAGACGCTCTCCACGTTGTCCGGGTACAGCGAGGCGTTGGAGTAGCCGGTCGAGCCGGAGCAGCCGCTCGTGGCAAGCACGAAACCCAGAATTGCCGGCCCAGCGGAAATCCGAAACAAATTCAAAGCACGAAACCCAAATGAGCGAAACGCTGTCGCATGCCGGGTGCTTGGCCGTTTTGGATTTCGGATTTCGGTCATTCGTGCTTGTTTCGTATTTCGGATTTCGTATTTACGTTCCCGCTCTTGCGGGGTCGGATTTGGTTCACTTCCCATCGGCCCGGTCCTCGTCAAGGGCCTTTTGGGCCAGTGCTGCGGCCTCGGTCTTGGGCCAGTTCTGAACGACCATGTCGAAGTAGAGATGGGCGGCCCTCGGTTCGCCCGTACGGCGGTAATACTGCCCGATCGCGTACTGTTTCAAGGCCATCTGCTCGTCGATCTGTTCGATCTCTTGCGGAACCTCGTTCTGCTTGGCCTCTTCAGGGTACAACAGAAGGTACTTCTGGTAGTAGGTCTTGGCCGTGGCCAGCTTGGAGGCATCGTAATTCGAGCGTTCCTCCGGGGGGTGTCGATTGTACGCGGCCAGGTTGTTCTCGGCCATGCGATACAGCGCCCGCTTGCCGATGGGCCCGCTTTCCCAATAGGAAGCGATCTCCGACCATTTGAGGTAGGCCTCGATGAATTTCTCGCGGGCCTCATAGTGCTCGGCCACCGCCACGGCCGCCCGCAGACCCACCCCATTGGGTTCATCCAAACCGGCGCGGTCGCTGATCCTCTCCATGAGTTCGATGCCCTCATCGTGGCCGGAGAGCTTGAGAATCCCGAGGACGACCTTCTTGCGGCCCCCAAGGTACTCCTGGGCCATATCGAATTCCCTCTGCAGGGCCAGCCCGGCGTATTCGCTGCCCGGGTAATCCTTCAGCAGTTTTTCGTACTTGACGAGGGCCTTGCCGTATCGATCCTGCCAGTACCGTGCCTCGCCCAGGGCGAAAAGCTCCAGGTCCGGGCCGATACGGTCGGGGAACTGGGCCTTGATCTGCTCGAGCGCGTCCTTGACCTGCCCGACGTCCCCTTCTTTCACGAGCGCCTTGAGATCGGCGATGGCCTGCTGATACTGCTCCTGGGGCCCATCGGCCACCACCTCCAGTTTCTCGCCCTCCTTGAGCCGCCATGTCTTGGCCACGGCACTATGGCAGCACGAAACCATGACAGCCAGGGCCAAACCCAGGAACCACATCCGGTGTTTCCGCATTTTTTTCTGCCCGCCCAAACAACAATAACGGTGGCTCGGAACTCAAGTGGAGCCCCCCGACGTCAACCCTGACGTTGAGAACCCCTGTCCGGCACCGCCCCATTATACCGACCCACCCACGCAATTCAATGCTCACTTTCGAATAGGTATGCACCCTATCCCGCCCGCCTCCCATTCTCGCCCGTTTTTGCTTTACTCGCGCCGTCCGAGGGGATATAAGAGGGCCCACGGCGGTTTCCGGGCTGTGGGACCGGTTGGATGTGTTCAGAGCCGCACGTTCGGCGTAATGCACGGGCTAAAGGAGGTTTGTCATGAATCGCAGTCTTTTCCTGGGAGTTGCCGGGATCGCTGTTCTCATCGGATTCTCCGGCTGTGGCGGCTCGCGGGCGAGTCGGCTGCAGGAGATGCGGTCGCGCACGCGCCGGATCAGCGTCGAGGAGTACGTCGACAAGATGAAAGCCGGCTGGATCGGTCAGATGGCCGGCGTCGGCTGGGGAGGGCCCACCGAGTTCCGCTACAAGGGCGTCGTCATCCCCGAGGACAAGATGCCCCAGTGGCAGCCGAACCTGATTAACCAGTTCCAGCAGGACGATATCTACGTCGAGATGACCTTCGTGAGAACGCTGGAGGTTCACGGTTTCGGCGTCTCGATCCGCCAGGCGGGCATCGATTTTGCCAACAGCGGCTACCAACTCTGGCACGCCAACAAGGCCGGACGGGACAACCTGCGGGCGGGCATCGCGCCGCCGGACTCGGGACACCCGAAGTTCAACTCGCACGCCGATGACATCGACTACCAGATCGAGGCCGATTTCAGCGGCCTGATCGCCCCGGGCATGCCCAACGTCGCCATCCAACTGGGCGAGGTTTTCGGCCGGCTCATGAACTACGGCGACGGCCTCTATGGCGGCCAGTTCGTCGGCGGCATGTATGCCGAAGCCTTCTTCGAGGACGACATCATCAAAATCGTGGAAGCCGGGCTCCGCTGCATTCCGAAAGAGAGCGTCTACCACGAGTGCATCAGCGACGTTCTCCGGTGGCACGCGAAGTACCCCGACGATTGGGCCAAGACCTGGCAGTTAATCAATGAGAAATATCAGCTCAACGGGCAGTATCGCCGATTCTCGTGTACCGGTCCGCAGGATGAGTTCAACATTGATGCCAAGATCAACGGTGCATACATCGTGATGGGCCTGCTCTACGGCCAGGGCGACCCCGACAAGACGATCATCATCTCGACCCGTTGCGGCCAGGATTCCGACTGCAACCCGTCCAACGCCGCTGGCATCCTGTTCACGACCCTCGGCTTCAAGAGCCTGCCGGAGAAGTACAAGATCGCCCTGGATCCCTCGGGCAAATTCAGTCACACGCCCTACAACTTCCCCACGCTGGTCCGGGTCTGCGAAAAGCTGGCCCGCCAGGCCGTGACCCACTGCGGTGGCAAGATCACGGTGGACGACCAGGGCCAAGAGCATTTCGTGATCCCGCGACAGAAGCCCAACCCGACGCCGCTGGAGCAGTGCTGGGAGCCCAAAGCAGCAGCGGAAAGCCGATACACCGAAGAAGAAATGGCCCGGATCACCGCCGAAAGCGGCAAGGATCTGTCCAAGGCGGTGGAGAAGTTCGCCCCCGGCTGGAAGATCACGAAGTGCGGCGGGGAAATGGACCCCGGCCTGCGGGCGGAACTGCGGGGTCGGGAGAACGCCCTGGTGACGCATCCGCTGAGCCAGACGGTCGGCTGTGTCCTCGCAAGGACGGTGAATCTGCCCCCGAATAGCAAGAGCAGCCTGAATCTCGAAATCGGCCACGACCCCCGAGGCGACTGGGACCTGATCGTCCGGGCCAACGGCGAGCAACTGCTCCGCAAGACCATCGGCCCGGAGACGACGACGCTGGGCTGGACCGAGGTGGACGTGGATCTGACGAAGTTCGCGGGCAAGAGCGTCAAGCTGGAACTGGTGAACGAGCCCACGGATTGGCGTTACGAGGCGGGCCACTGGGCCAGGATTGCGGTGCAGAGCGACTGATCCACGATCAGATCGCGACAAGGGACTGGAAAACAACCCTGTTCCTCTTGCCCGGGCGGTCGGTCCCCTGTGGAGGGCATAGGATGATTTCTCGGTCGGGATTGGCCTTCGCAGGCCGCCTGAGCCCGCGGGGATTTCTCCTCGCACACTTTTTTGCGTGTCTGTGAAAATATAATGGCGCTCCGAGGGGATGACCGTTACTCTTTGTCCAACAAGAGGTTATCGGATTCGGATAAGGAGAACACGCATGAGTGATGGAATCACCAAAGAGCAGTTGAAGCAGACCTTGTCGGGAGATTTGGATC
>Ga0209347_1006609_pt1 | contig 10167 bp, 10 predicted proteins | sample AutmiccommuBRH23_FD_187382 | JGI IMG/M metagenome (GOLD analysis project Ga0209347, IMG submission 187382) | Deep subsurface microbial communities from Mt. Terri, Switzerland - Autotrophic microbial communities BRH/23 (SPAdes) (version 2) | ecosystem: Environmental > Aquatic > Deep subsurface >... | reverse complement strand
GCCTGCAAGGATCATCGAGAAGCCACCGACTATGAGGGCATAAACAGGCTGCCCGTCAAAAAAGGAACTTACCAGGAACCCCAGGATGGTGGCCGCCACCATTTGGGGGATCACTATGAAAAAGTTGAATACCCCCATATAATAACCCATTTTTTTAGGCGGGAGGGCCCCTGCCAGCATGGCATAGGGAACCGAGAGGATGCTCGCCCAGGCAATCCCTACCCCTACCATGGAAAGGATCAGCATAGATGGAGAGGAGATAAAATATACCGAGATCAGGCCCAGGCCGCCGAGGCTGAGGGCGATCAGGTGGGTTACTTTCCTGCTGGTTTTCTTCGCCAAAACCGGGAGCAGGAAGGCCACAAGGGCGGCTACCCCGTTATAAACCGCAAAGAGAACCGTCACCCAGTCGGCCGCATCGTTGTAAAGCTGGGAGGTAGTGTCCCTGGTTCCATAAACATGTCCTGTAACAGCCTGGGTGGAATATATCCACATGGAAAAAAGGGCAAACCAGGAAAAAAACTGTACATACGCAAGTTGTTTCATGGTCGTTGGCATATAGAGCAGGTCTGTCATGATCACCACAAAGCCGGTACGCCCGCGCTGCCTGCGGACAAAGGCAGCCAGGGCAAAGAGCAGGCCTACGACCAGCAGGCCTACCGTGAGAATATAAAGTTCCTGCTTTAACCCGTAATAATAAGGGATAAGCGTGGCCAGGGCACCGACTGCAGCCAGGAGCCCCCCATATACCGACAGTTTCCTGATCCGATCACGATTCTCCTCAGGGCTCTGTTCAGGCTGGGCAGCTGCCTTGTTCTCTTCAAAAGCTTCAAGTTGCTCGGGGCTGTATTCCCGCGACCGGATCACCGTCCATAAAACCGCCGTAAAAAAAACAATAGCGCCTACGTAAAACGACCATTTAACCGAATCGGGAATAATCCCTTCCGGAGCGGTATTGCTCAACCCCAGCCAATTGGTCAGGACATAAGGCATCATCGACCCTACCACCGCGCCAATGCCAATAAAAAAACTCTGCATGGCAAAACCCAGGGTCCGCTGATCGGAGGGCAGGTTATCGCCTACAAATGCCCTGAAGGGTTCCATTGAGACGTTTATGGAGGCGTCCATGATCCACAGCATGCCTGCCGCCACCCAGAGGGTCGGCGAATTGGGCATGATACAGAGGGCAATGGATGCCAGGATGGCACCTGCCAGGAAATAAGGCCTGCGGCGCCCCAGCCTGGTCCAGGTACGGTCGCTGAAATAGCCTATGATCGGCTGCACCACCAGGCCGGTAACCGGGGCGGCTATCCAGAGAATGGGGATATCGTCTACATTGGCACCCAGGGTTTCAAATATCCGGGAGGTGTTAGCATTCTGAAGGGCAAACCCGAATTGGATCCCCAGGAAGCCGAAACTCATGTTCCAGATCTCCCAGAAACCCAGTTTACGCTTTTCCATAATAGTAACAATCGTTTAGTTAGCTATTTTGACAAGCGGATACACTTATCAAAACTTATATTGGGTGAGAAGTGAAAATATAAGCTTTGACGCGATTAAATATAGGATAAATTTTTAATCCGGGGATTTCAGGATGGTTTTTTCGTGGACTCCCGTTCAATCAGGGAGGTTTTGATTATCTGGGTGTAAAAGGACCCGTCTGTTTCCGCTTCTTCCAGCCTGTCTATTAGCATACGGGCGGCGGCTTCCCCCATTTCCATCCCGTGCTGGGCCACCGTGGTGAGGGTGGGAGAGGCGGTACGCGACAGGATGCCGTCTGTAAACCCCACAAAGGAGACATCTTCGGGGATCTTCAACCCTTTTCGCTTGGCTACCTTCATGGCTGTAACGGCAAAAAACTCGTTTACGGCGAACACCCCGTCGAACTCCTGGGTATCAAATAAGTCCGAAATGAGCTGTTCACTGTCGTCATTATCTTCAATTTTTACCATGAGGGACTCTTCCGCATCAATCCCGTTCTCCGACAAAACCCGCAGGTAGCCTTCGGTGCGCAGCCTGCCAACGCTCAGGTAATCTACGGTGGTGATCAGGGCTATTCGCCTGCAACCGCAGGACAACAGGTAGGTAACCGCCTCCCAGGCCGCCTGGGTATCGTCAACAATGGCCTTGTCACATGGGATCTCATCCGCCACCCTGTCGAACATTACAATAGGCATCCCCTGTTCAACCGCTTCCTGCAGGTGATGGAAATCCTTCCTGGCCTGGGTTTCCTTGGCCAGGGAGATAATAAACCCGTCTATGCTCCCGTTGGCGAGCATCTGCATATTCACCACCTCCTTTTCAAAAGATTCCCCGGACAGGCATACGATGACGTTGTAACCCCTGGCATGGGCGATGTAATCGATGCCTTCGATGACGGTTGTAAAAAAATGGTGGACAATCTCCGGGATGATCACCCCGATATTCCGGGTACGCTGGTTTTTTAAGCTGATCGCTATATTATTGGGACGGTAGTTGTAATATTTTGCGAACGACTGGATTTTATCCCGGGCCTCCCTGGAAATCTCCTTACTGTCGCGGATGGCCTTGGATACCGTGGATATTGAATAACCGAGTTCATTGGCAATCTGTTTGAGGGTAATTTGCTTTTTCATGGCTTTAAAGCACTGGTTGTTGAGGAAAGGTATTCAATTTTTCCTAATACCCGTTACTCTCTGTCCTGATCAACCATAAGCCGGAAGACGGGCAAGTTATTAACACGAAAACGATTTTTCTTTCCAGATCAGAAAAATATTCAGCAATTACGCAATTTAAAACTAAACTATTTGCATATATTTAAATCTGAGAAGTGAAAATATAAGAACTTGATAATTTATCGGGTTCTATCCGGTTATTTTGGAAGTTAGTTTTATTCACTGATGCAGGTAGTTCGTTATGTATATGGCGAACTATTTGTATTTATGGACCTTAGGGCCCACCCTCCATAAAATAATCCGGTAGTTCCATTAGCCGGACAGGGAAGGATCTTGTCTTTTTTTCCCGCATTTTAATTTTTGGAACGCTTTTTGTTTTTAACAGTCCAAAGCAACGGGCCGGAGCCCGGCAACTGAACAAATCATTCATTAAACAGCTAAGATTATGAAAAAAATACACAGTTTCTTCGGGATTGTAATTGCCCTTTTCTTTTTATCCTGTGAAGGGCCTGCAGGTCCTCCCGGTCCTCCGGGCTTCGATGGAGTTGACGGGGCAGACGGCGTAAATATCCTGGGCCAGGTGCTGGAAATTGAAGGCGACTTCACCGCCGAAAACGATTATGCAATCTTTTACCAGTTCCCCCAGACCACAGAAGTTTTCGAATCAGACGTGGTGCTGGTTTACCTGCTATGGGACCAGACCGAAGACGGCAACGGCGACCCTGTGGACATCTGGCGCCTGCTTCCTCAGACCCGCATCCTGGAACAGGGCTTGCTGCAGTATAATTTCGACCATACCTTCTTTGATGTGAGCATCTTCCTGGAGTCTGATTTTGACCTGGGAACCCTGCAACCGGGAGATACGGATAACCAGGTTTTCCGTATTGCCGTATTACCGGCCGACTTTGCCCAGGGTGCGAGAACAGACCTTTCAGACATAAGCCAGGTCATGAGCAGCCTGAATGTTAAGGAATCCGATATTCAAAGGGTCCGGTTATAATCAGGGCATAATATCCTCTAAATCAGCGGGCAGATAGTTTCTGCCCGCTTTTTTTTCTGGATCCCGGTTGAAAGGATATTTAATTTTTATCGTCTAAAATCATATCTTGGAAAATAAAACCAGCATGTTAAGATATATAGCATTTTCCCTTTGCCTGCTCCTGGCAGGCTGCAGAGGGGTTTCACAGGAAAAGGAGTTGAATGCCGCCGGGGAAAAAGACGAACAACAGGCCTACCGGGTAAGCAAGACCGAAGAGGAATGGCGCAACGAACTTAGTGATGTGGAGTTTTATGTCCTGCGAAAGGCCGGAACCGAAAATGCCGGTTCCAGCGAACTCCTCCATACCAAGGAAAAAGGCACCTATGTTTGCGCCGGTTGTGGTACCCCATTGTTTAAAAGTGAGCACAAATTTGACTCGGGTACCGGATGGCCCAGTTTCGACAGGGCCATTGAGGGGAACGTGGCCTATGACACCGATTATAACATCGGATATGCGCGGACAGAGGAGCACTGCGCGGTATGCGGGGGGCATCTGGGGCATGTGTTCGATGACGGCCCGGCGGCAACCACGGGCAAAAGGCACTGTATTAACGGGGCCGCCCTGGACTTCGTCCCGGAAAATAAGTAGCGGCAGCAGAGAGGCCAGGCTTACAACCACCGCAGTGCCTTCGGCAGGGAGGAATCGGCTTCATTGGCCCTTGAAAAAATAAACTTCCAATTGCATATTGCGGCTTTATGAAAGCTATGGGCTTTCGGTTTGGTTTTGTACCTTTGGCACTTCACTTTTTCAGCTATAAAAAAATCCATATTTCATGAGCAACTTCGACATTATTGTTTTGGGTAGTGGTCCCGGGGGGTATGTTACAGCTATCAGGGCTTCCCAGTTAGGTTTTAAAACGGCGATTATTGAAAGGGAGAGCCTCGGGGGCGTTTGCCTCAACTGGGGCTGTATCCCTACCAAAGCGCTATTAAAATCCGCCCAGGTATTCAACTATCTGCAGCATGCCGAAGATTACGGGCTTGTTGTTAAGGAAGCCGGCAAGGATTTCGGGGCGGTGATAAAACGAAGCAGGAATGTGGCCGATGGTATGAGCAAAGGGGTGCAGTTCCTGATGAAAAAGAACAAAATTGAAGTGATCCCCGGTTTCGGCAAATTAAAACCCGGAAAAAAAGTAGCAGTTACCGGTGAAGATGGAAAGGAAACCGAATACACAGCTAAACATATAATCATCGCTACCGGGGCACGAAGCCGCGAATTGCCCAGCCTGCCGCAGGATGGTAAGCATATTATCGGGTACAGGGAGGCCATGTCGCTGGATAAGCAACCTGAAAGAATGATCGTGGTGGGTAGCGGGGCCATAGGCATAGAATTCGCTTATTTTTACAATGCCATGGGCACCGAGGTAACCGTAGTGGAATTCCTGCCCAATATTGTACCTCTGGAAGATGAAGAAGTTTCCAAACAACTGGAGCGGAGCCTGAAAAAATCAGGGATAAAAATCATGACCGCATCGGAGGTTACTAAGGCAGAGGTAACGAAAGACGGGGTCCGGGCCACTGTAAAGACCCCCAAAGGCGAAGAAATCCTGGAGGCGGATATCGTGTTGTCTGCAGTGGGGATAAAGTCGAATATCGAGAAGATCGGCCTGGAAGAAGTAGGGATCAAAACCGATAGGGACAAAATACAGGTCGACGAATTTTACCAGACCAACGTCGACGGCTACTATGCCATTGGCGATATAACCCCCGGGCAGGCCCTCGCCCACGTGGCATCGGCAGAAGGCATCCTTTGTGTCGAAAAAATAGCCGGAATGCATGTGGAACCGCTTGATTACGGCAACGTACCCGGTTGTACCTACTGCATCCCCGAAGTGGCATCCGTAGGGCTTACCGAAAAACAGGCCCGGGAAAAAGGCTATGAGCTCAAAATAGGCAAATTTCCGTTTACAGCCAGCGGGAAAGCCAAAGCCGCCGGCCATCCGGACGGCTTCGTCAAGGTGATCTTCGACGCCAAATACGGGGAGTGGCTGGGTTGCCATATGATTGGTACCGGGGTAACCGATATGATTGCCGAAGCTGTCGTTGGCAGGAAACTCGAAACCACCGGGCATGAAATCCTGAAGGCCATTCATCCGCATCCCACCATGAGCGAGGCGGTAATGGAAGCTGTTGCCGATGCCTATGGTGAGGTTATCCACCTCTGACAGCATACTGAGGAAGCCTATTTATTAACGGTGCCTGCATGGCCACCAGCCAATAATCAATTACCCATGATGCTCCGACTTTTTCGAGCCTTCGCCATCCTCGAAGGCATCTCTTACCTTTTGCTTTTTGCGATAGGCATGCCCCTGAAATACTGGGGCGGGATCCCTCAACCCAATATCTATATTGGCTACGCACACGGATTCCTCTTTCTCGGCTACATAGTTCTGGCGATTATGCTGGGCATGGAGCGTTCCTGGCGACCTAAGACCTATTTCCTTGTTTTTGCGGCTTCCCTCCTCCCCTTCGGCACTTTCTACCTGGATGCCCATTACCTGAAGCGGCTCGCTTAGTGAAGTTGTTATTGCCCATACTATCACTGTTCTTTATCATTGCTGGCTGCAACGCAGGGAAAGTACCTGCGAATCAAGTGTATCCCCATGCCGGTAAACAACTGCCAAAATTCAAAGTCTGTAAAGGGGAAGTTGTGGTGGAAGACCCTAATTTTACGGGAGAACGCAACTTCCTGGAAAGTGGGGCACCACTCTCCTATTCACATACATACCTGGAAATTCACCATAATTCCGATTCGATTGTAAGGGAGCGGGTCAGGAAAGAGGCCGCAGACCTTGCGGAAACCCTTGTCAGGCTTGGCTATCCCACCATCGAAATTGCCAGCGACACCATCTTCCGGTCCAAAAGTTATTCAGATATATCTTACAATACGGTGCGGATTGTACATGCCGATATTTCCGAATCACGAAGGAAGAAGTTTATCAGTGAACTTGTAACCCCGGCTAAATCGCGCAGGCAATTGTTTATTCAAATTAAATCCTATCACACCGGGGGAAATTTCAGGAATCTCCTGAACATATTCGTTTTCGACATAAAAACCCTGAGGCTCCTGTATTATGACCATCTCGCGTACAATTGCGATGTAAGAGATAAGACGGCATTCAGCAAAGTATTGGATTACGCCATTGGAAAGTTGCCACCGGGCAGCCGATAGACTTTATTCCTCCCTAAATTGGTAGATAGAGCCGTCGAAACTGCAGATAAAAAGTTCGCCCTGAACATCTGTGCCAAATGAAGAAATGTTAAGGCCGGATTCTAGCAGCAGGGTATTCGCGGGGTTTGAAGCCGTGCTTTCCAGGGCCCAGATACGGCCCGAAATAAAATCCGCATAAATGTAATGACCCCTGAGTGACGGGACTTCAGAGCCCCTGTAGACATGACCCCCCGTAACGGATTTATCGCCATTGGAATGGCCGTATTCGTACAGGGGTGGGATCAGTCCTGAAGTGTCGCAGCTATCCGTGCCAAAACACCCGCTTCCTTCCATAATGTTCCACCCATAATTACCGCCGGCCTCTATAATATCTATTTCCTCCGTTTCACCCTGGCCCACATCCCCTGCCCAAAGCCATCCTGTCTGGGGGTCGAAACTTATTCTCCATGGGTTCCTCAGCCCGTAGGCAAAGATCTCGGGCCTGGCCCCTTCCGTCTCAAGGAATGGATTAGTCTCCGGGATCCCATATTCCAGGCCATTAGCAGATGCGCTAACGTCCAGCCTCAGGATTTTGCCCAGCAGGCTGTTTAAATTTTGGGCATTGCCAGCGGGGTCTCCCCCGGATCCCCCGTCGCCTGTTGCCAGGTAGAGGTACCCTTCGGGGCCAAATGTCACCTGCCCCCCGTTATGATTGGTATATGGCTGAACTATCCTTAGGAGCACAGTCTCGCTTCCGGCTTCTGCCCGGTCCGGATCAGCTGTTGATACCCGGAAACGCGACAGCACGGATTCCTCAGGGCCCGGGGTATAGTAGGCATAGAAATACCCGTTGGCAGCATAGTCGGGGTGAAAGGCCAGGCCCAGCAATCCCATTTCGCCCCCACTGGTATCGGTACGCCCGCTAATATTCAGGAAAATGGAGGCCACTTCGGCCTGCGGATTATTTGGGAAAACCTTTACGAGGCCTCCCCGTTCCACCACAAAAAGACGGTCGGTACCATCGGGCGGGCTTTGAAGGTCGAGGGGGGCTTCGAACCGGAGTTGTGGAAAGGCGTTTACCAGGCTCAGGCTTGTTCCTTCTTCCGGGGTTTCAGGTGTTTCCACCGCCTCATCCCCGCTGCATCCCATCAGGGCAGCTAAAAAAAGAAGGAATATGATATATTTTAATCCCATGTTAAGGCATTTCAGGACAGATAAATCAAACCTGGCAAACAATATATCAAGGGTAATGCAAAAAAATGCGGCTTCTTGCCCCGATCTGCTGCCTTCTTGACTCCATCCGGATTACAGGAAGCTCAGGATGGCCAATTCGTAACTCTGCAGTCCGAATCCTATGATAACCCCCCTGGCCGCCGGGGATATAAAAGAGGTATGCCGGTACTCTTCCCGGCTGAAGGTATTGGAGATATGAACTTCCACCACCGGGCAGGGAATTGCCTTTACTGCGTCGCCTATGCCTACGGAGGTATGGGTATAGGCAGCGGCATTCAGGATAATCCCGTCGAAAGCGTAACCGGCTTCCTGGATTTTACCGATCAGTTCCCCTTCTATGTTCGACTGAAAGTACTCCAGTTCAAGTTGCGGATACTTCGTTGATAAGTCGGAAAAGTAATCCTGAAAAGTTTTGGTCCCGTAAACTTCAGGTTCCCGCTTCCCAAGTAAATTCAGGTTAGGCCCGTTGATGATAATAAGCTTCATGCGCTAAATGTACATATTTGCGGTGATTTCAAAAAGAAAGGCAGGTGTATTCCACCTGCCTTCATGCCCTGGGCAAGCGGTATGCCCTAAAAGGTATAGCGGAAGCCAAGCCCGAATCGGGCAGCTTCAAAATCATCATTGTTATCGCCGAAGTAAATCCACGGCCTCCAGTCAAAGGAAAATGAAAGGGGTACGTTGGCTATTTTATAGTCGAGCCCTAGCACCGGACGCAGCAACACATCCGAATCACCATCAAAAAAAGCGATGGATGGCCCGCCACCCACGAACCACTGGAAACCGTCGGCATTGGGGAATTCCTTGTGGTACTGGTACATCAGGGTAAGAAAGGTAACATTATCCCCGAAGGCCACTTCTCCCATCCCGGCGTGGTTGGCGGCAAAGAAATGTTTTACCGACGGGCCAACAAGGGTCTGGCCGTCACCAAAATCAATGCCCAGGCCAAGGGCCGTCCCGTAATTGCTCTGAGCATTGGAAGTAAGGGTCCCGATTACCAGAAGAGTCACTACAAATGTTACTAGTTTTTTCATCTTTTCTTGGGTTTAATCGTTATTAATGGTATTTGTTTTGAGGAAAAGCAAAGATAGAAAACTTTATATAACGACTGATTCCGGATCCTGGTATGCAAATAAAACGGCAGCCCGAGGGCTGCCGTTGAAACAGTATATTGGAAGGGGCTTTAAAAGGTATAACCCACCCCGATATTCAGGTAATTTGCCCTCAGGGTAATGTCTTCCGATCCCGTGTAGGAATTGGTTAACTGGAAGGCATACCGTGCTTCCACGAAAAAATTGTCGGTAATATCGAAGCCCAAACCGCCTCCCAGGCCAACCTGGACGCTGCTGATGTCTTCCGGTGTATCCTCCAGGCTGAAAACAAATTGTGGCCCGGCCTGCAGGTTAAGTTTATCAGCCACATAGTATTTTGCCATGATCGGCACAAGGATCCCATCTCCATCTTCGATACTGGCATATACAGCTTCCGGTTGGATATGGAATTCTTCGGTGATGGTAAAATCGGCAACGGCCCCTATGTAGAAACCGGATTCGGAGGCTGAAACAGTGATGCCTCCGCCCTTAACTTTGCCATCCGCATTGATGTAACCCGCCGTTACGCCAAAATCCACGTCCTGCGCATGCAAAACAAGTCCTCCCATCAGGCAGGCAGCACTAAAAATGATTTTTTTCATGTTTGATGTTGTTTATGATTAGAGGGGCCGAATTTACTGACAATGGTTCCGTGGCGGACAATAAATGTTGTGAAATGCCGGAAAGTGTTTATCACCCGCCCGCAATTGTAGGTAATGTACATCCGATCGGCCCTGAATAGAGGGTAATTTATAGAAACCCATCGAAGTTGCCCTATCTTTGAATAATGAACTGGGCACAGGCATTGGAAGATTACCGCAACTACCTGAAACTGGAACGCGGGCTCTCGGCTAATTCCATCGAGAATTATTCCAGGGATGTAAAAAAGCTTTGGAAATTCCTTGAGAAGCACCGGCTGCAGGACTCTCCCGTGTTTATTGGAAGGGAGACGGTACAGCAATTTGTCTACGAAGTCGCCGGGGAAGTGGGCCCCCGGTC
>Ga0209347_1006607_pt1 | contig 10170 bp, 10 predicted proteins | sample AutmiccommuBRH23_FD_187382 | JGI IMG/M metagenome (GOLD analysis project Ga0209347, IMG submission 187382) | Deep subsurface microbial communities from Mt. Terri, Switzerland - Autotrophic microbial communities BRH/23 (SPAdes) (version 2) | ecosystem: Environmental > Aquatic > Deep subsurface >... | reverse complement strand
ACGATGCACGACGCAGCACGCACAACGCCCCGGGTGGTTGCCATCGTCGGGGACGCGAGCATCGTCAACGGCGTCTCCTTCGAGGGGCTCAACAACCTCGGACTCGTCAAGCGGCAGATGCTGATCGTCCTGAACGACAACAGCATGGCGATCGATCAGACGGTGGGGGCGGTGGCGAAATACCTGTCCAAAGTGCGCCTGAGCCAGACGTACGAAGGTCTTCGCTCGACCACCAAGAACATCCTCGACCACCTGCCGGGCATCGGCCGCAGCGTCGAGGAGACCATCGAGCGGATCAAGAAGAGCATCCGCATGGCGCTGCCGCAGAGCCAGTTGTTCGAGAGCCTCAACATCCCGTACTTCGGCCCGGTGGACGGCCACGACCTCGAAGGCCTGATCCGTCTGTTCAAAGCGCTGGGCCAGATCGATCACCCGGTCCTGCTGCACGTGTACACGAAGAAGGGAAAAGGCTTCAATCCCGCGGACCAGGGCCCCACGCGGTTCCACTCCACGGGCCCGTTCACGATCAGCGACGGGGACACCGTCGAATGCTCCACGGGGGATCAGCCGCCCGGCTACACAGACGCTTTCGGCGAAACGCTGACCGCCCTGGCCGAGCGGGACGAACGGATCGTGGCCATCACCTCGGCGATGTGCGACGGCACCGGCCTCCAGGAATTCCGCAAGAGGTTCCCGGAGCGGTTCTACGACGTGGGGATCGCCGAAAGCGCGGCGGTGGACATCGCCGCCGGCCTGGCCAAGACCGGGATGAGACCCGTCGTGTGCATCTACTCGACCTTCCTGCAGCGCAGCTTCGACCAGGTCTTCCAGGAGGTGGCGTTGCAGAATCTTCCGGTGGTGTTCTGCGTGGACCGGGCCGGGATGGTCGGTGCCGACGGCGCGACCCACCACGGCCTGATGGACATCGGATACATGCGAATGCTGCCGAATATGGTCCTGACGGCTCCGGCCGACGCCGCCGAGATGAGGCACGTCCTGCAGTTCGCCCTGACGCACAGCCAACCGGTCGTGATTCGCTATCCGAAGGAGGCCGTTCCCGCCGAGCAACTCACGCCCGCGACGTCCGAGCAGCCCTTCGAGCTGGGCAAGAGCGTTCTGGTCCGACGGGGCCTTGGGGCTTCGCTGGCTATCGTAACTTATGGGACGATGCTGACCGAGGCCCTGGAGGCGGCCGACAAGCTCAGTTCCGCGGGCATCGAAGCGGATGTGATCAACGCGAGGTTTTGCCGCGCCGTGGACGAGGGGCTGCTGAGCCTGTTGGCGGAAGGCAGACGGCTGATAACGGTCGAAGACCACTATCTTTCCTGCGGTTTCGGCTCGGCCCTGCTGGAACTGGCGTCAACCCGGGGTTGCGAGCTGGGCCGCATCCGCGTGCTCGGAGCGCCCCACTGTTTTATCGGGCACCATTCCCGCGCCGCCCAGCTTATGGAGGCCGGGATTACTGCCGATGAGATAGTCAAAACGGCCAAGGAGCTGTCCATTGAACGGCAAATCAGGTCAACTCGGCGCTCGGCAGGGCCAGCCGGGGCTTCCGGCGCAAAAGGACGCGTCGGGGGGCCTCTCGCTGCCCCGGTTGATCCTGTTCGGCGACCCTGAAAAGGGGCCCGTAGCGGAGGCCATGCAGGACTTCGCCCTGTTCCTGAAGAACAGGGCAGAGATCATCGCCAGTTGTCATATCGCCAAATGTACGCCCGAGGCTTTGCGGAATTGCGATTTCGCGGTCGTCCTCGGCGGCGACGGCACCATCATCTCGGCCGCCCGGGATCTGAGCGAGGCCGGGGTTCCAGTCATCGGCGTCAATCTGGGAAAACTCGGCTTTCTGGCGGAGTTCAGTGTCAGGGAGTTCAAGGAGATGTACGCCGACATCGTCTCCGGCAAAGCGCCCGTCGAGACGCGGATGATGCTGGGGTGCCGGGTGTTCGACAGGTCGCAGGGGGGGCGCGAGAAGTTCTATTCCAAGGCAGTAAACGACGTTTTCGTCACCGCGGGGCCGCCGTTTCGCGTGATCGAGCTGAAGATCGCCGTGGACGGCCAGCGCGTAGCCAGTTGCGTCAGTGACGGGTTGATCGTCTCGACTCCCACCGGCTCGACGGCGTACAACCTTTCGGCCGGCGGGCCGATCCTCGACGGCTCGATGGAGGCCATGGTCATTACGCCGATCTGTCCGCATTCGCTGAGTTTTCGGCCGATCGTTATCGATGCCGCCGGCGTGGTCGAGATCAGTTGCACCCGGATCAACGAGGGCACGACGGTCTCCATCGACGGGCAGGGCTCCTCCGGGCTGACACTCGACGACGTCGTCCAGATCGCCCGGGAGCAAAGCTGCTTCAAGGTGGTCAACAACCCCATGCGGACCCGCTGGGACACGCTGGCCACGAAGCTCGGCTGGGCCAAGAGCCCGAGGTACGCGAGCGAATCGGCCTGACAGCGGGCATGGCAAAAGCCTTGTGAACCGGTCCGGGAACGGCTGGGTAAAGAACTAAGGAGTCTGTGCTCATAAACGCTTTTGTGCACAGGAGTAATGAAAATGGTAAGATCGCGATTCGATAGAGAATGGGACAAACACGGACGTCCACGGACGCCCACGGAGACACACGGACGCAGCCGTCCGTGCAGGTCTGTGATCGTCCGTGTGTGTCCGTGTCTCTTCCTCGTGCTCTTGCTGGCATTCGCCGGCGTCGCGCTGGGCTCGATTCCGTCGGCGACGGTGCCGCCGAGCAGCTACCAGAGCGGCCTGATCAATACCCCCAACCCAATCGATACTTCCGCCAACCTGCCGATCACGGGCAACGTCGGCGGTGGCAAGCACTTCCGCGGCAGCATCCCATACAACTCGACAACCGCCTTCGGCGCCCCGCTGGGCTCGACGAGTCTGGATTCGTTCCTGCGGTACTCCGCCGTGCCGCAGGCTCAATCGGGCTATCCCCGGAACTACAGTCCTTACTACTCCCCGACGGGTACCGTGACTACCACCGTCCCCGGCTACCAGGGGGTCTTCTCGCCGAGCAGTCCGCGAATCGCCGGCGGTCTGGGCCAGTTGCAGACGAATCAGCCCATGGACCCGATGGCCATGGCCGAGGCGCCCCAGATCTCGGGCGGCGAATACAGCGGCGCCATCAGCTCGGGCATCGGGGTTTCGCCTCGACTGCGATACTGGCCGATGTCCCCGAGCCCCGAGGAGATGAAGGGCATCATCTCGGACGAGTTGGGCGATCAGTTGACCGATCCGACGCGCAGCGGTGCTGCGAGGCGTCCGGTCTCGCCGGCGGGCGATCCGCTCATGGCGCCCGAGGAGTACCAGCAGCGACTGGAGCAGTTGCGGCGCGATGTCGACAGGGTCCAAAGCAGCATCCCGCAGATCGAGCAGAACCCGGCCATCGACAGCAGCACGACGCCGCCACAATCGTCTCTGCAACAGCCGTGGCAGGAGCCCTCGCGGCAATTACCGGCGACGACCGTGCCGCCTGACCGGACTTTGGAAGGCCTCCAGACCGTCCCCTCGACGGACCCGCGCCTTGAACTCTACGATCCGTCCGCCGGTCGCGAGACCGCGCTCTCCACGCCGCCGGCCGAGGTGGGACAAGCCGGTGAAGCGTCTGAGCCCGGCAGAATGCCCGCCTTGCAGCGGATCGAGGAAACCGCGCGTGCGTTCGACGCCACGTCCAGGTTCCTCAACCGCTCGCCGAACGACCAACCAGGCGACGCCACGGGAGCCCCGGACCGCCGCCGCCCGTCGGGAACCGACCGTGCGGGCCGGGATCCCGCGGAACGCGGCCCGACAAACGCACAGTCCGATGTCCGCCAGCCCCCGTCCGGCGATGGCGCGCAACGGACACAAGAGAATCCCGGATCGCTCACGCAGAAGCAGTTCGACCATTACCTGGCGGCGGCTCAGTTGTACATGCAGCAGGGCCGCTACTACCGTGCGGCGGATTCATTCACGCTGGCCTCGGTCTACATCCCTCACGATTCGCGGGCGCACTTGGGTAGGAGTCACGCTCTGCTGGCGGCCGGCGAGTACGTCAGCAGCGCCGTGTCGCTTGCAAGAGCCATCGAGCTGGACGCCCGGTACGCCCTCAGGAAGGTCGATCTCGTGGAGATCATCGGGGGGCCCGACGTGTTCGTGCAACGGATCACGAATCTCGAGGAGCAGGCCCAGGGCAGCGATGCATCGCAGCTTCAATTCCTGCTGGCCTACGTCTGCCTTCAGATGGACCAGCCCAACGAGGCCAGGACCGCGATCGAAGCCGCCCGCAAAGGATTGCCTTCCTCCGTCGCCGCCAACCTTCTGGAAGCGGCGATTCAAGGGACCGTGCGAAAATAGCAGCGGTTTCGCACCAGGCCATCAACCGACATACTGGATTACATATACCCAATTTACCGTAAACAGGACCGGCAAGACGATCCAAGCAACCCGTTTCTCCCCACGGCTCGGATACACCGCGAGGCGGCGAGCCAGGAGCACGCGAATCGCGATCACGGCGCCGTATCCGCCAAGAAGAGTGAACAGCAGCGGATTGTACAGCCAGCCCTGAAGCGGATGTCCGGACAGGAACAGCAGGGCGCCGCGCGTGAACCCGCACGTCGGGCAGGGATAGCCGGTGAGATTCTTGAATAAGCAAAGTGAAATCTGTCGTCCCGCCCGTGCCGCCAGGAGTAGATTCGCGCCGCCGAGGGCCAGCCACACGGCCACCAGGGCAACCGCCCACCCCGGCCAGTCCGGCCGTCGCTTTGCTTGGATACACTCGATGTTCATCGTGTGCCGCGAGGCTACCGGCCCATCGCTCCCATGCCGGCGCCCATCAGGCTGACCAGCAGCCCGATCACCAATCCCACCACCGCCAGCGCCACGCTGACAATGCCGCAGATCTTGCCGGCCTGGGTAAGCCCGCGGCCGGACGGGTCCATCCGACCGGCATCCATCTCGCGCAGATCGCCATTGCCCATCACCCAGGCGATAATGCCGAAGATGATGCAGCATACCAGGCCGAGGATTCCGAAGACCAGGATCATCACGCCGCGGTGAGGTCTTTGTGGATACATCATGGGATCGACCCGGACCGTATCGATCGGGCCTTGAGGACCGTATGCCATATTTTCTCCCTTGCACAGATTCCGCCGACTCCCGGTCTCCCGTGGGAATCGGCCCTATACAGCCGGCGCCGCCAACGAAAAAAGCCGCCGACTGCAATAACGCTAACCGGCGGCTTTGTTTGCGCCAAGGACAAAGACAGACTTAGCTCTTACGAAATACCGCGACGACGCTCTGGACATCGACCACGAACAGGCGGTTATCCCCCTCAAAATCGACCGGGACGGCGCCTTTGGGATTGAACAGGACCTTGTCGTATCGTCGCAACGGGATATCCGGCGTGTGCTCCACCTCCGCCGAGACGGCCACCACCCGGCCTGTGATCGTGGGAATCTCGATCGTGTCGGGCAGCTTGATCCCTCCCTTGGTTTCCTTCTTGTCCTGGTCCTTGCGAATCAGGACTCGCTTGCCGATCGGCTCAACCGTTTCGAATGTTTGCGTCGTTTCAACCTTCCGCTCGTTTTCCATCGGTGCGACCTTTTCTACTCACAGCCAGCTCGATCCATCCGGGTGTCCGCCACTGTATTCTATTCGTTCCCACGGCGGTTGTTGTTCGTCGCAGGCCGTGCCTGCGCCTCGAATCGATCGCTGCCCGTGCTATAGCGGTCTGATCTCGCCCAGGAGCTTGTCCACATCAACACCCGAGAGTTGCGGCAGCGTGATTTCCCCGCCCTTGCCCAGCGGCAGGGTGATCGCCCCCAAGCGGGGCGTGTCGATCGTCAGATTCAACTGGGCCTCGTAAGGAATCGTGGCGCCCGGACGGATGCTGCCGAGCCGGCGCAGCGTATTGAGGTAGTCGATCCGGGCAGGAAGCGACACGGTCTGACTGCCGCCGACGGGGATTTGGATCGCAAGCTCGGAGGCCCCGGCCATGAATCTTTCGCCCCGGCTCGATACCGCGTAATCGAACCGCAACAGCGGCAGAGCCACGGGATAGTGGTTCACGATCTGCACGTCGAAAACCACCGTCGCCCCGTAGGCGTCCGCCTCCCGGAACTGCACGCCCATCAACCGTGCAGTCGGCTTTCTGAGACTCATGGATTCCTCCATGCTCTCGCACCCGGTCCCAACCATCAGCAGCAAACCGATGAGCAACGCTCTTGCCATGCGCACCATTGTCGAATCCCTTCAAAAATTCTCCTATGAGGATATCTCGGCGGGGCGCGAGGGTCAAGGGATTGTCGCCGGACGCCCCGGTCCCATCTTCAGACTCGCGCCGCGCCCCGCGTCCACATTGTCCATGCGGTCCATGAAGTCCATCATGCATGGGGGTCTCGCGAACCACCGGTGGTTTCCCCGGCGATTTCAGGGAATTGCCTACTGTGCTTTGCGGGATCATCGGGTACCACAGGCAGAAGCGGTGGCCGGAGAATGGACTCACAGCCGCCGAAAACCTCTGTGGGAGAATACGATAATGGGCACGAGGACGCAGTTGTTCATGTGCATCGTGGCGACTCTGGCTGTGGCCGCGAATGCCCAGGACTTCCACGAAGACTGGGAGACGGCGCAGATCACCGATTACACGCCCTCGAACACGACCTTCATCAATGGGAGCGAAGGGTTCTGGCGTCTCCAGGATTCCATCTCCCAGTTTCCCGATTGCGGCGTGACGCGAAATCAGGGGCAGATCCTGGTCCAGAACGGCAGCCGAGTGTTGCGGCTGCTGTCGAACCGGAGCTTCACCAACTGCGCCGACGACATCTGGGTCCTGCTGACCGAGTTCGAGCCCTTCAATCTGGGTTTCGCCGTCCCCCTGGTCCCGAACACCGTCATCTCGTTCGACGAACGGGGCGAACTCGAAGACCCGCGGCTGCACAACGACGGTGTCGATTGCCTCGTGCCTCCGTGCTTCGACAACGTCTCGCTGGTCCTGGCCGACAACAACGGCAATATCCTGGCCTACGTGCTGCAGCGCTATCCCGCGGCTGTCGAGAATGTCCCCAACGTCAACTACGGCGACATCTATCGCGAGATCTTCCTGGATCCGAGTGCCGGCAGCTACCGGCGGAACCTCTACAACGACTTCCAACGGATCCGTACGTTCAACCCGGCCGGGGCGCAAATCGTGTCCATCGAGTTCCGCGTGGACGAGCACGGGTGGGCGATCCTCGACAACCTCATCATCGACGGCACCGGCCCGGCTGGCAGCATGCCCGTCCATCGATTCTGGTCGCCCGTGGTGTCGAGCCATTTCTACACGGCCAGCGAATCGGAACGCCAACTGCTCGTCAATCTCTACCCCGGCATCTGGATCTATGAAGGCGTCGCCTATCGCGCTTTGCCCGAGAACGGCGATTCCAATGCTTCGCCCGTCTACCGGTTCTGGTCGCCCATCACAAGCAGCCACTTCTACACCATCAGCGAAGCCGAGCGGGATCTGTTGATAGAGCAGTACCCGAACGTCTGGATCTCCGAAGGAATCAGCTTCTATGCATTTGCCGAGGGCGCCCAGCCCGCCGATTCGATCCCGGTGTATCGCTTCTGGTCACCCGTCACGAGCAGCCATTTCTACACCGCCAGCGATGCCGAGGCGGATCTGCTGATCCGGAACTTCTCCGCCGTCTGGATCTTCGAGGGCATCGCGTGGTACGCGTTTCGACCCTGATCCTCTCGCCTCAGCGGGCGAGGGGCTTCGCATCGGGGCCCCAAGGCTCGATCTGTCGAAGGCCTTTGTCCCCCAGCGCCCGATAGCAGTCGGGGAAATCTCAGACATGATCCCGGATGAAGTCCAGCAGATGGGGGCCGAGGACCAGCAGGCCGATGGCGACCGATCCGATGGCCGAGATCAGCACGCCGCCGGCGGCGACGTCCTTGGCGTTCTTGACCAGCGGATGGAACTCCGGCTTGGCCGCATCGGCGAGAAACTCCAGGGCCGTATTCAGGGCCTCCGCCGTCCAGACCGCCATGATCGCCAGGATGATCCAGCACCATTCCGGGTCCGACAGGTGGAACACCGCGCCGGCGGTCAGGATGCAGATGGAGGCAAACGCGTGCAGCCAGGCGTTGTGCTGCGACCTGAGCATCAGCGCCACGCCGTGAAATGCGTTGCGAACGCTCTGCAGCCGGCCCGATAATGTAAACGCCCCGTTGTTCCCGTTGGCGGGTCTGCGGGTCTTGTCGTCCGTCCGTTCTTGATCTGACTGGGCCATATAGACTGTTCGTCCACCGGCAATCGTCCGATCACCACCCACGGCCGATATCACTGCCGTTCTCAAGGTCATCACCCCGATCCTCCAACAGCATTGTACCTGAGTATACGATACCCTATATGATATCGACGGGCAAGACGTCCGCCTTGAGTTTTCAATGGCCCGCCCTGTACAGATCGTGCCCGCTGTACGAACGCCAAACACCCCTCTGCCGTGGAATCACTCACCGGCCTCTCCGAAGCCATTCTGCAGCGTCCCTCAGGGGCGGGCCTCACAAGGATCGCGGCACAAGGACCCTGTCGAACACCGCGATGGATAACGAATGGCTCAGATGTACCGGCCCGGGCGTCCCGCGTCCGTAGGAAAAACCCTCGATTGGCAGGCAGTATTCTCCTGACGACAACCGCTTGACCCAGAACCGGGCGGCTCATACGATGGCCCGGTAAAGAGCTGAGCAAGGAAGCCACAGAGGTCACAGAGATCACAGAGAAGAGTGTAACCGCAGAGGACGCGGAGGAACGCCGAGGGGGCAGGATGGCTCTTTCCTCTGCGTTCTCCGCGTCCTCTGCGGTTGAATCCGTTCTGCTCTGTGCCCTCTGTGGCCAAAACCGCTATCTTAGCCTTGAAGCGGGTCATTGTGTCTCATATGGGGTTGGAGAAATGTCCCAAATGCACGAGAGATCCTCAACGGGCGATGACCACGGCGGTGCGGACCCCCATGCCACGACCTCCGGCCGGCGGTCCGTGCTGACCCTGCGAACAAGAGCGGCCCGATGGTTTGGACGCTGCTTCTACGCCTGCGGGAGAACGCCGGTGCCGCCGCAGATCGATTGTCTCGGCGGCGAATACGTCCTGGAGAGGGTCTTCAAGCACGACTTCCTCGCTGCCACGGCCCTGTACGCAGCCGCAGCCGTCCGCCCGGGTCTGCCCCGCAAGCTGGTCTGCAAGATCAGCCGGCAGATGCACTTCTGCCTGGTGCCGCTGGGCTGGCTCGGCCGGCTCGTGACGCGCGTCGAAGTCCGTAACCTCCGTCGTTGCCGGGAGGTGCGTGAAGTCCCCATCGTCCTGGCCCGTCCCCGCCCCAACGTGTACGTCTACGAGTACATCGAAGGGGCAAGTCTCGCAGATAAGCCGCCTCTGCCGAGCGACTTTTTCGACCTTCTCCTGGCGGCCGTTCGGCAAATCCATGCGAGGAACGTCGTACACTTCGACCTCCACAAGCCGGGCAACATCCTCGTGGACGACGACGGCAAGCCGCACATCATCGACTTTCAGCTTTCCATGCACATCCGCGAGCGGGCGCTGCTTTCCAGGCGGCTCTCCCGCCGACTGCGGCTGTGGCTCCAATCCTATGACATCTACCACGTCTGCAAGCACAAACGCAGGCTCCAGCCGGCCCTGTTGACGGAGACCGAAGCGCGGCTCTCCAGGAACCATAGCCTGCCCCTGCGGATCCATCGGACGGTTGCCAAGCCGTACAAGCGAGTCCGTCGGGCCTGCCTGCGCTACCTGCACACCAAGGGCATCCTGAGCGCCCCGGATCGCCCCGAGACCTGTCCCGAGACCAACCCCGCCCGCTGGGCGGCAAAGCAGCAACAGAGCGGGTGATTCGTCAAGTCGCCAGATTGGGATGAACACGGCACGATCCCGACGTGCGTCGCAGGGATATGAAAAAAGGGTTCCAAACACGGTATGTCGTGTTTGGAACCCGAAGAACGTCTCACGACCCCACCTTCGTGGGGGCGGGCCATTCAGCCCATGAGGATTCTACCGATCGCCCGCGAGGTAACGGACCTCCTCGGCCGAGAGCGCTCGGTTGTAGATCCGGAACTCATCGAGCAGGCCGAGCAAGTACGCGTCGGCCGTCCACTGCGAGCGGCCCAGCCAGTTCTGCGTCGTGGCGCCCAG
>Ga0209347_1006606_pt1 | contig 10172 bp, 18 predicted proteins | sample AutmiccommuBRH23_FD_187382 | JGI IMG/M metagenome (GOLD analysis project Ga0209347, IMG submission 187382) | Deep subsurface microbial communities from Mt. Terri, Switzerland - Autotrophic microbial communities BRH/23 (SPAdes) (version 2) | ecosystem: Environmental > Aquatic > Deep subsurface >... | reverse complement strand
CACGCGGCACACTGGGCGACTGGTAGTGGTTGCAACGATGGCGGCTTGGGCAGGGATGCAGCAACTCAACACAGTGCATTTACTGGCTGACCATCATCGGAAATGAGGATTGAGGCGGGGAGAGAGGCTTGCTTGGTTTTGCAGCGCGGACCCTGGGGAAAAGCGCTGATCCGGTCAGCCTGACATGAACAACACTTTCAAAGCGTGATGCCAACTGTGTCTGTCTGACCTCACTCAGGACTGAGGTCGGCCATCACTTTTGCCGAAGCCACAGAGGGGGCGCAAGAACGCCCCGCGCTGCTGCGCATCATGCCTCGGCAGCTTTGATGCGTGCGATGGTGCCGCGTGCGGCCTGCTCCATTTCCTCGGTGAACTCGTCGATCAGACTGATGTTGTCATCCTCGACGCAGCGGTCACAGGCTCCGATAATCTGTTCCAGCATAAGCAGCAGTTCATCCCGCTGCTTGGCCAGCAACTGCACATCCGCTTCGGCATACAGCGCCAATGCTTGTGGCTTGTTCTCTCCGTCACCCATGAACGCTACGTGCGTTGCAACCGCTTCGGCTGCGCTGACTCGCTCACGGCGTGGCGGATTAGCGTTTGGAAAGTAATCGGCGATGCTGTGCGTGTCCCGATCCCACCAGACAACGTAGCCTCCAGGCATCTGCCGCTTGCCTTCGTGCTCGGTAGTAATCGTGTAGCCAACTGGTTTCAACGCCATCTTTTCATCCTGCCTTGTGTTCAGAACGCCCAATGACCTTGGCGCCGGTATAACCCTGGGTCAGGGACAGAAAGACTGCCAACTCTGATTCGGTGACTTCAAGGCACTTGGTGGCCTTAAACAAAAGGCCTCGGCCAACATCGGCGCACTGCCATTGCAGGTCATCATCTTCAACAGCAACGCCGTTGTCGCCGTGCCAAAGAACAGCGCTCTTGCAGGCATCGTCCTCGTTCAGGGCATCGACCGGCACGTAGGCATCGGCGATTTGCCCTTCTACATGCAACGTGCGGTTCAGTTTAAAGCAGGTCACGCGGACAATGAATTGATCCATGCTGGGCTCCCGTGAGGCCTTTGCCTCGCTGATTTGGTGTTGCCCATCATCAAGTCTTTGGCTCTGTGTCATCGCCTTGCGCTCGACTACGTGTAAGTTCCTGAAAGCCCAGACAGGGAAATGGCTCAGGCGCGGTCGATCTGCATACCGTGATCGAGGAAAGGCCAACCGCGACGGGTGAGGATGCCAGTAATCGACAAAGAGGCACCCTTGGGGTTCGTCCACATCACCCAGTAGAAACGATCTGCCGGTCGCTCGTCCGCATTCTCGGACCCTACGGTGACTTTCCAGCCAGTGACTGCATCTAGGAAACCCTCATCATCCAGAGCTTTCTCAGCGTAGCGCAGCAAACGCATGGCAAGGCCGGGGGTAATTTTTTCCTCGGTTAAGTGCATCTGTGTCGGCAAGCGCTGTCCGCACATGTCGAACCGGGCTGGCCCAGGTGCGTATACCTCAGTGTTCAGTTGCATCACGCAATCTCCGCGCTTCGTTTTGATGGGGTAATCATCGCGGGTGAATCCGTGTGTCACCGCAACGCCCGCAGGTTCCTGGAGCCCCGCGTTGGGGTTCCAGAAACCGTGCGCTCTAAGCCGCTTTGAAGTTCGGGCAGCTAAAGTCAGGCCCCGTCTTCAATCGCGTTTCCAACCCGGAGTCGTCGCTTACTTTGACGATGATCTGACAACCTGTGGTGTCGGCTACGCGTTCGCCGTTGATGGTGTCGATAAAGTCGCAGCAGCCTTCGTAATAATCGCCCCAGTAAACGCAATTACTGCACACGCTCGCGGCTTTCTGCTCGGCCAGCTCTCGCGCTGCAAGAAGCTCATCGAGCAAGCTGTTCACCCCAGAGCCGCCAAGTGGTCCCAGTGAGCTGGTGGCATCGCACCATTGGTCAGCATCGTTCCCCATGCCTTCGCTCAGGTACTGCCAGCCCTGATCGGTTTTGCGCAACTCAAGGGCACCGATGTTTATCGTCTGAAATCCACTCATTGGATGCCTCCCGCTGCGGTCATCTGCTGAAAAAGAGAATTCGGAATTGAGACGCGAGGGCCATGCTTGTGGAGGGCAATGGCACGGCATACCGCGATGGGTGCAGTGGGGCCGTAGACCGAGGCAGCTTTTACCGGCGCATCAACCCACGCCTCGTCCCATTGCTGGTCGTTGTAGATGATTGGGCAAATATGCACGCGATACTTGTCACGCAGTGGCCCGAGTTGAGCCCATTGAGTAGAGGGGCTGTAGTAAGAGCTGATTTCACGGCTGGGGGTCGTTGGCGCAGGCGGACGAATCATCAGATGCATCGCCCCGTTTGGCTTGTCGTCCCAAACCCAGTAACCACCGTTGAAGGTGTTACCGAAGGCCATCGGGTCATGCCGAATCGGCAGCTCTTCGATGGTAGCCATTACCCAGTCCAGAGCTGGGCCTATGAGGTCGCCTGTGTTTACTTCAACCATTGCCATTGCGGTGGTTCCTGTTCTGTTGATGTGTCCATTCTCAACGCCGCAGGGGTGTGTCACCGGCAAAGGGAGCGATCTGAGCAAAATCCTCATGCCCGAGGTTTGGCAATGACGATCCGAGCCAAGCAGAACGGAATTCTGTCGGAGCCTCGCCGGGCCGGCGCCTCGGTGGCCATCTACCAGCTGTGTAAGCGCGGCAGGAATCGGCAGGGAGTGTTCCGACTGCCGTGTCCCAAGTCCGTTCGTATTACTAATGGCGAAGCCGCTGGCTTGAGTTGTTAGGGTCCGCTGACGACTGCCGCTGTGGTGAATTGGTCTTTAGCCAAGCTGGAAAGTGGAGAAGAGATTTCCCCACTAGCAGTTCACGTCGCGATCAGGCGGCTTTAAGGCGCTCGGCGCGCTTAGCCTGCATCGCAAGCACCATATCGCGGATGAGCGCTCGCTCAGCCCGAGCGGCCTCGTCGCGAGTCTTGAAGGTGAAGTCTCCGGGTTCACCTAGTCGGCCCCTTCGGGGATCACACACGATTCGCCATTTGTTGTCGTCGTAGTTGTTGCTCACGCAACCACAACCGCCGCTTGGGTAGGTGTTGTTTACGTACCAGCCGCCATGACGCCACTTCGAGTAGGAGGGCTCCCAGTTGGCGTCGGGGGTGAGTGCACGCGTGATATTGAAATGACTGGTGTATGCCAGTGTGGAGCGCCCACTAACGAAGCCGACGCGGAGCTGCATTTGCCAAGGTTTACCAAATTGGGAATTGGTGAAGAGTTTGATCAGCTCGCCGTCCTCATCGAACCACTCGCCTGATTCCAGGATTGGGGTGCCCTGAAACTGAGAATCAAACGCCTCTTCTGCAACGGCTCGCCGCGCCAGAAACAGTCCTTCGGCATGGTCGGTAGCGATAGACGCTGGCTCGAACTGGAGTTGAGCACCATCAGCGTAAGCGAAGCCGTTACCATCCGGCATGATCCAGCCTTCATGCTCTATACCCTGGCTAACGAAGATGCAGCGGACGCCGTTGGATTCAAGCTGTATCGCGGAGTAGGTTGAATTGGTCATTAAGATGGCCTCTTGTCTGTGATTTGATGAGCCCATGTTGCTACCAAAGCGTGTGTGTCACCGGCTGCTCCACACGCTTGAGCTATTTCGTAAAACCCCAAGGCTGGAAACGGGAAACCATAGTGAGCCGCGACTAGTGCAGCGCCAGCCGGGCAGGCCGGCGCTAGATGAGGTCGATCTGTTCGCAGGTCGCGTCGGCCCGATGACGGTGGCCATCCGCGTCTGCATAACGAAAAATCAGCGGCTGGACTCCGCTTCCTGGATTGCGGATTGGGCCTGCTGGCGGGCGTCCTGCAACGCTTCGGACGGAAGCTCGCCAATGCCGGTGTGCTCAACCGTGCCTTCATGCTCCAGAAGTGCTTTGAGCGCGGCCAGAAGGGTGTCGCACAGGCGCTCAGCCTTGAGGGCACGAGACTCTGTATCGATTTCCACAAGCTCGCAGTCATACGCCGCATGGACCTTCTCGCCGGGCCAAATATCTTCGGCGTACATGCTGATCATCCTCTGACGGAATGTTTCGAGTCGCCCTTTAAAGGCTTCGGGGTCAAACTTATGCGAGTCGCTTAACCAGCTCGGCACTTCCACGGTTTCCGACTCGCCAACTTTACAGTCACCTGGAATGGGATTCGTCCACAGGTGGAGAGCCTGCACTTTCTGGATGATGCCGGCGCAACCTCTGAAATCCATAGTGCTGGTCTTGCCACTGCCTGACTTGATGATTAAGGCCACTTCGTTGGCCGATACGGTTGCGCTCATGATCTTCATCCCCGTCAAAGGTCGAGCTGGTGCAGCCCGGTGTTTTCGATGGGCTAAGTCTCCAGCTGAGTAGGCTGTGTCATTGCAGAAAGCGGCAGGCTGAACGAAATTCTCAGTTCCGGTATTGGCGAGCGGGGGGCATCTGGCGAGACCTGGGACAGCGCCTTATGGCGAACCGATCACCACTGAACCTCACCCTCGGCGTATCCGTACAAGTCGCGCTCCGCCCGCTCGCGCAGCACCGAAGCTGGCGGAGCGGGGGGAAAGGCTTTGACAATCCGCGTGAGCGGCCCGGTATAACCCAGCTCCAATGCAAAAGCCTGCAACTCGGCTTCGGTTTGGGCTGTGTACAGACCGCTGGAGCGGTGGTCCGTAAACTCAAAATGCTCGCTGTGACCCATGGTCATTCCTCGGGCGTGTCGGCGCTTGGTGCTGGCCTCGTTCAGATCAGCCGGCAAGATTGCTTCAAGTCTCGGTTCTCAATAGCGGCATCGAGAACGTCTAGTGCCGCCATCCCGGTAATCCAGTTACATCCTGCCCGGTCGTACATGCTCTGGATCACTTCCCGCGCCTCGCTCAGGGAACCTACCGGGGGCAGCATGTTTAGGCTGCGGTTGTCGTTTGCCAGTCGAACCGCGTCGGCTAGCGTGTATTCAGCAAAAGGGTGGCCGATGTTTGCTGCGTTGCTCAATTCGATAGTGTTCGTTTGCATCTGCTTTTCCTTGAGTCGGAACGTTACGTGTTTCAAAGATGACGATCTGGACGCCTGGAGGACGCTTACGCAGCAGCCCTGTCAAAGCAGCTCCGGTGATACCAGACGCCGCCGATGAAGAGCTGGGTGTCGGTCGCGTCGTCCACCAACCCTGAACCGGGCACGTTGTCTCCGACGATGTATTCGCGGGTGGGAAGCGGTATGCCGAACACTGAGTGGCCACCGTCGAGGGCGCGAAGGTCTTGAGCGCGGGTAGTGGCGTACTTGGCCACTAGGGCTCGGACCTGAACCCCGGCATTGAAGGATGTTTCCGCGCAATACTCAGCGTTGTGAAGCCACATGCCGATAGATTGGCCATCAAGCCGATCTACGCCCGCCATGCGCTTCTTGAGCGTCCGCTCTGTGGCTTTGAGCAGGCCGGCGAGTGTCTGGTAAGTCGTTGGGTGTGCCATGTCTTCTTGCCCCGTTCCGTAGCCGCTGAGGGCCGTTGCTGATGGGGGTAATTATCGACAGGCCAGGGGGGTGTCATCGGGGCAGTAGGGAAGATGCTCAAGACCAATTCTCGGGGTTTAGGTTTGAGCAGTAGGTGGGCAGCTTACTCATGCCCGGAATGGATGCGGTCAGCACCTTATAAGACGGGTATCCAGACCGAAGCGCTCCTGGCTTACAAGCTGATACTTGCCATCGGCTAGCTCGCAGCTGACCAGCAAATTCCATGAGTGGCGGGTGACGGCAGAAGGAATCAGAACAAACGGATGCTGGGCCAATAGGGAATCGGCGAACTTCTGCTGGTTGGGGGAGGCGGATGCGCTCGACAGCCACACTGGGTTCGGCACGTCCTCGGGCTGCACGACGTGAATCTGTCCCGGATCGAGCACTTCGAAGCATGTGAGCACATGGGGAACCATGTCCAAGGCATCGAAGCCTGTATGCACCGCGACTTCAAGGATGGCGGTCGATGGATCAGCAGAGGCGTAAACCACGTTTCGCCCTGGCGGGTTCCAGCGACCACCCTTTGAATGGGCGCCTATGCCACTGTCCCATGTGTCTTTGAACACCTCGCGGTCAAGCCGCCACGCACGCCAAGAGCCAGACCAAGGAAGAGGGTTCACTTACTGATAAACCCCATACTCGATGCGCTCCAGGTAGTCCTCGACAGCCTGAAACCCAACGGGGTTGTCGATCATGTCCAGCGGCACGTCGCCGTCCAGGTACTTGCAAGGACGGCCAAGCCATTCTTCCGCAAGCCTCTGAGAGCCGAACACCTTGATAGCATGCTCCAGTACCTTGGCGTATTGGAACGCTACCGCGCTCTGATGGGGGTTGAGTTGTGCCGGCTGTTTTGAGCCTTGGCGTTGAATGGTCCTGACGGACTTACCAACGATTCGACCGATGATTATCTTGTTGTTTGCGTAGAGAGCTGACGTAGCCAGCATTTCATACACATCTTTTAGGGCGAAGCCTTGCGCTGTGAGTTGGTAGACCTTGACCGCGCTCAACACACTTATGTCTTCGCCCAAAAGATATTCAGTTGGCTTGCGGTCGCCAGCTGAAACTTTGGCGGGCCGAGCTTCACCAGTGACCATGAAGTATTCCTCGCGATGCGACATATGGCGCAAGTGTAGCGCCATTTGTCGCAGCCCGCATCAGGCACGTTTCAGGCGCAGCCAGCCATTTCGCGGCCAGCATCAATAGCTGCGTCAGCTTGACTGGTGGTCAGATTAAGACCGAAACCGATGGTCCTTGCACCGTCGCCTGTTAGGGTCTGGCGGTAGGCATCAAGGCACACGCCGGCTCCATAGTTTGCTATAGCGCGCTTCGCTTTGGCGGACACGGTGGTAGGCCCGTTGCCCGCACCTTTGTCGTCGCTGTGGCTTAGCAGTAGATGACCATCCTGCACCAGCAACAGGCCTGCCTTGGGGTGCTTGGCCATGTATTCGTTCGATTTCTTAACGCCGGCTTCCGTCTCTGGGAACTCAGCGATGACGAGGAATTTCCGGCCAAGATGGGTAACGTACTTCGGTTCGTTGGTGGGCATAACACGTCCTCTACGTTTGGTGTTGGTGAGGTAATGATCCGGTACGGCGACCCGTGTCACGCCGCCAGGACAAACATGCTTATGTCTCAATGTGGGAAGTGAGCTTCGTCCAGTACGCACCTAGGCAGCGCCCCTGGACGGCATGCAGCGATGTTTAATCGATAGTTGCCACAGCCAAAGGCTCAAGCCCTGCGACCAGACCAGAATCTTTAATCAGCAAAAAGAAATCGTCTTTCACTTCTAACGTTAGGGTGCCGTAACGGCGGCAAGCCACGGCATCTTGCTTGAACATTAGATAGATTCCATTGCTCCACCAGCCATTCGCTGAACCACCCGCTGCTGCTCCACCAACAGGCTTCGCGGTGCCGCCGCCTGTCACGTCATTGGTAAGCCCAGCATCGAGGAATGCCGAAACGATCCGGGGCGGCTTACGCATTGCGGCCTTTGTTGCTTTCAAAAGATGTTGGTGGGTTAGGTTCGTAGGATCGTTGCTGGGCATCATGAATACTCCGCGTTTGGTTGATGGGGTAATGATCCGGTACAACGACCCGTGTCACGCCGGCCTATCAAACATGCTCAGTCCTAAGTATGTGAGGCGAGCTTCGTCCAAACACCAAATCATCTGCGAGTCAGATATTACGCACTGAGCGTTCTGCCCAGTCGATGAATGCTGCGCAGCTAAAGCAGCCGAGAGGCAGTACGATTCCAGCACCAATGAATATCAGGTGGTAATAGTTACGAGAGGTGTAATCGGGCATCTCATATGTAGCCGCCGCCAAGAAAAGAGCCTCCAGCACCATAATGGCCACGACGCTGAGCCAAGGCTTGCGCTCCTTCACAATCAGGATGCCGATACCTACCGCCCAGCACGCAAGGGAAGCGAGCATGGGAAACCAGAAGGTGCCCCCAGCCGTGAGGACGAAATGAATGATGGCTTTGATGCTTGCATAGTGGTCAGCCGCGAATGCTAGTCCGGCCAATAGCGTGACGATGCCGGCGAACAGGGCTGCTGAAAGAAGCGGCAGGCGCTGGTAGTCGGTCAGTTGCTGGTTGGAGGTCGCCATTGTTGCTCTCCGCTTAGAATCATGATTCGGGGGAAGGTCGCGCCCCTCGACTGTGAACTTGTTAACCCTAGCGCCAGCAAGGCTGTGTCATCTGCGCCGGGGTGAACTCCAACCGAAAATGCGCACTAGCCAAACTGAGGCTTGAGGTTGCCTGTACCTCAGATCACTAGGCCTGTCCCGCCTTGTAGTAGCCATCAGCCCACTCAGCCGAGTCTTTAAGACCCATGCAGGCAAGGCACTGATCGGCTTGTTTCCAGCCGAACAGCCACTTTTTGATCACGTCGAACGAGAGGAAGGGCTCTTTATCGGGGATCGCTGCGATTTCCTTCTGTAGCCACCGCAGGTTTGAGAGTTCGGCCTCGATGCTGCAATCCATGCTGTCTAGGTAAACCTCAACGAAGGGATTCCCGCAGTTGATTATCGCGGCCTCTATCTGCTTGGCCATGTTTGCGAGATAGCCATTGCGTGTCCTGGTGCCCATGTTCGTTTCCCCCTGCTGTCAGAGCGCGATGGCGCGGATGAAGCCGTTTTGAGTCTGGTAGCGAGCCAGATCGCTTTCGTGTTCTACCTTTATCGCGTCACCGGCCTCGTAAGCCAGCTCGCCCGTCTCGAACACGGCATAGGCTCCCGTGCAAACGTCTCGCTGGTAGTAAATTTGATTGTCGCGCTCGATCTGAACTCGAAACATGATCAGCCCCTTCAAGAATGGGTTGGCTTGAGAGAGGGCAGGTTATGCGTAGGGAGGGCGTGTCACCGGCTGCGCGGAGGGCCAACGAGGAATTACTCAGTCCCGATTTTGGGAGGCGAGGGAGCCATAAACAGATAGCGTTGCTGGTGCTGCGGGATGGCCGTATCTACGCAAAGTTAAGCACACCGGCCATAAACCGAGACCAAACACCCCGTAGAAGCGGGGATCACTTCGTGACGATGAAGCGTGTCGGCGGCTGCGGTCGATCAACCCTGCGAACAAGGAACACAATTCCAATCGACTACCAACGGTAACCCCCGCTTACCGGGGGATATACCCTCTGATCCCAATACTGGGAGCTGGACCGCCGTTCACCTCCGCTCTCGCGAAGAACGCTTTATAGCCGGCGAGTAGATCAGAACCTCGTACCGTTCACCCCCGCGCAGGAGGAACACAACATTAGGGTTTCAACAGCAGGGATTCAACCTCCGTTAACCCCCGCCACGCGGGGAACACGCTCCCAATTCAACCGCATCCCATTCGAAGCCCCGTTCACCCCCGCGAATGCGGGGAACACCGAGTGTGCCACCAGCGAACTCAGAGCAGTTACCGTTCACCCCCGCGCATGCTGGGAACACCGGAGCGTTTATGCAGCGCTCGCCGAACATTCCCGATGACCCCAGCGCACGCGGGGAAACGACCTCCCATGCGGCCCATCCAGCAAACGTCATCCGTCAACCCCCGAATCGGGGAATACCTGGGCTTATTGGTTGACGCCGATAACCGTTCACCCCCGCTCACGCGGGGAACACAGCTTCCACTCGATCCGCTATCAACGCAGTAACCGTTCACCCCCGCATATGCGGGGAACACGATATCAATATGTTGCAGGTTTTCCTTGCGGGACGTTCACCCCCGCGCACGCGGGGAAAGCTTAACTTGGTCTACTACTTAAATTGAGCGTGTCCGATCACCCCCGCACACGCGGGGAACACGTTATGCCAGCGACGCCTAGCCAGTCGTATGGCCGATCACCCCCCATGCGGGGGACACAGGCGAGAAACACGCCGCACCTATGAGGTAGTGCCGTTCACCCCGCACATGCGGGTAACACTCAGTGGCGGGCTGGTATGCACCAAGAAATACCCGTTCACCCCCGCACATGCGGGGAACACGACATTCTCGCGAGGACGTGTCCACGCATTACCCGTTCACCCCCGCGCATGCGGAGAACACTACAAGACGGCTCATGTGTCGATCATCCAAATCCCGCTCACCTCCGCGCATACGGGGAACACAGCGCTTCGGCTGCACGGGCCTCTGAACGGTTCCGTTCACCCCCCCCCCCCCC
>Ga0209347_1006604_pt1 | contig 10174 bp, 10 predicted proteins | sample AutmiccommuBRH23_FD_187382 | JGI IMG/M metagenome (GOLD analysis project Ga0209347, IMG submission 187382) | Deep subsurface microbial communities from Mt. Terri, Switzerland - Autotrophic microbial communities BRH/23 (SPAdes) (version 2) | ecosystem: Environmental > Aquatic > Deep subsurface >... | reverse complement strand
GCCATTCCAAGTGAGCCGCCGATGAGACCCACACCCACTATTGCCACTTTTTTATAAAGGGGCTTAATTTGCATCAGGCATATTCCTATTCATTATTTTGCTTACCTGGCGAACTTCATCCATCAAATGTTTGAAATTCTCCGGTGTCAGTGATTGCGGACCGTCACAAAGAGCTTCCGAGGGGTTGGGGTGAACTTCTATAATCAGTCCATCGGCCCCGGCCGCCACCGCCGCCCTTGCCATAGGCTGAACAAAGCGCCACTTGCCGATGGCATGGCTGGGGTCCACTATAACCGGAAGGTGGGTCAGGTGTTTCAACACCGGTATAGCGGTCAGATCCAGCGTGTTTCTGGTATATGTCTCAAAGCTCCGGATGCCCCTTTCACAGAGTATCACCTGGGAGTTTCCTCCGGATATTATGTATTCCGCAGCCATCAGCCACTCCTCAATGGTGGCCGAAATTCCCCTTTTCAGAAGTATGGGCTTACCCGTGGTGGCCACTTCTTTAAGCAGGAAAAAGTTCTGCATGTTCCTGGTGCCTATTTGCAGTATGTCGGCGTATTGGGCCACCAGGGGCAGTGTTCTGGAGTCCATCACCTCGGTGACAATGCGAAGTCCGGTGACTTCCCTGGCTTCGGCCAGCATTTCCAGCCCCTTTTCCTCCAGCCCCTGGAAGGAATAGGGGGATGTGCGGGGCTTGAAGGCTCCTCCCCGCAGTATGGTGGCTCCGGCCTCTTTGACCCGCAGAGCGCTTTCCATCAACTGCTCCATACTTTCCACCGCACAGGGGCCAGCCATTACGTGTATTGTATCTCCACCTATTTCAAGGTCTCCTACGCGGATAACGGTATTTTCTTCCTTAAAATTTCTGCTGGCCAGTTTAAAGGGTGCCAGTATGGGAACCACCTTTTCCACACCCGGCATTGCCTCCAGCGACATACTGCCAAGGCGGGTCTTATCACCTATGGCTCCTATGATGGTTCTTTCGACACCCTCGGACAAATGTATCTGGAATCCTGTTTTTTCAAGTTTATTTATTACAGACTGTATATCCTTTTTATCTGCACAGTGATTCATTACCACAATCACAGCCAAACCTCCTTAATCCCGTTAATAGAGATATTTTAACTACTAAGTGTCAAAGTAATTCCATTGCTTTATAATTGTTAAAAACGTCCTTCAAAGAAAAGACAAAGCACCCCTAAGGGGTGCCGTATAACCATCTGGTCATCCCAATCCCCCCCTGCCGTTCTACCGTACTTCCTGATGTAATGGCACCTGACTGTTATCCCAACCATTCTACAAGGTTTATATTACCACAACAGGTATATGCCAACAATACATATTATGACACCGCTGCTGTTTCCTCCTTCAGTACTCTTTTAATGGCACCGGTTAGACTGCCGACCCTCTTTATTATACCGTTTACACCCCCGTTTCCCTGCACGGCCCTTACAATGGCGCTGCCCACCACCACAGCGTCAAAATCCTCTGCCACACGTCGGGCCAATTCAGGACCGGAAACCCCGAAACCAACCGCCAGCGGAATTTCGGTATGACTTCTTACCCTTTGGGCAAAGGCTTTCAGGTCGGTTTTTATTTCGTTTGTGGAGCCGGTTACACCGGTAGCTGATACGCAATAGATGAAGCTGTCTGCACCGGCTGTTATTTTTTTCAGTCTTTCCTCAGTTGACGTGGGGGCCACCAGAGGGATCAGTGAAAGCCCGTATTGCCGACATGCGTTCCTCAGGGGCAGATCCTCCTCCAACGGCAGATCGGGCACTATAAGGCCGTCTATTCCCGATTCCCGGGACATCCTGACAAAATATTCTATGCCGGCCCTCATTACCGGGTTATAGTAGGTCATGGCCAGAACCGGTATATTGGTGTGGCCTCTCAGCCTTCCGGCAATACTGAATATTTCGGCCAGACTGATGCCTCCGGCCAGGGCCTGCTGGGAGGACTGCTGTATCACCGGGCCGTCGGCCACCGGGTCTGAGAAGGGAATGCCTATTTCTATCAGATCCGATCCCGAATCGGCCAGGGTTTTTAATATCTCCAGGGTTTGCGCCGCATCGGGGTATCCCGCGGTGGCATAGGTGATCAAGCCTTTTTCTCCCCGCTGCCGCAGCCGGCTAAAAATATTTGAGATTCTTTCATGGCCCTTCATTAAAAATCCACCCCCTTAAATCCGGCCACTGTGTCCACATCTTTATCTCCCCGTCCGGAAAGGTTTACTATCAGCACACTGTCCCGGCTCATCTTGCCTGCCGTCCTGATGGCCTCGGCCAGGGCGTGGGAGCTTTCCAGTGCCGGTATAATGCCTTCGGTGCGGCAGAGTACTTCGAAGGCCTGGAGGGCTTCCCGGTCGGTCACCGAGGTATATTTTACCCGCCCCGAGTCCTTGAGATGGCTGTGCTCGGGCCCCACACCGGGGTAGTCCAGCCCGGCGGAGACTGAGTGGGCAAGATTGATTTGCCCCTCGGAGTTCTGCAAAACGTAGCTTAATGATCCGTGCAGCACACCCGGGCTGCCTGCGGTGAGGGTGGCGGCGTGATTTTCGGTTTCCAGCCCGTGGCCGGCCGCCTCCACCCCCAGCAGGGCGGTCTTATCCTGAAGGAAGGGATAAAATATACCCATGGCGTTACTTCCCCCGCCCACGCAGGCTATGATGCAGTCGGGCAGCCTGTCTTCATACTCCAGGATCTGTTTCCGGGTTTCCTCACCGATAATTTTTTGAAAATCCCTTACCATCATGGGGTAAGGATGGGGACCGGCCACAGATCCCACCAGGTAATATGTGTTTTCAACATTGGCCACCCAGTCTCTCATGGCGTCGTTCATGGCGTCCTTCAGTGTCCGGCTGCCCGATGAAACAGGAATTACACTGGCGCCCAGAAGTTTCATCCTGACCACGTTTAGGGATTGCCGGGCCATATCCTCCTCTCCCATATAAACTGCGCACTCCATATCGAAAAGGGCGGCGGCTGTGGCTGTGGCCACTCCGTGCTGGCCGGCCCCGGTTTCGGCTATGACCCTTTTCTTTTTCATTCTGCCGGCCAGCAGAATCTGTCCAAGGGTGTTATTAATTTTGTGGGCGCCGGTGTGATTGAGGTCTTCTCTTTTTAGATAGATTCTGGCGCCCCCGCAGTAATCGGAAAGCCTCCCGGCAAAATAAAGCTCCGAAGGTCTTCCCACGTATTTTTTTAATAGTGTGTAGTACTCTCTTTTAAAATCATCATCAGACTGTGCCTGCCTGTATGCCGCATCAAGTTCTTCAAGGGCGGGCATCAGCGTTTCAGGGACGAATCTGCCCCCATAACAGCCGTAGTATCCCCTCTTGTCGGGCATTATTTCAATCAACCTTTAACCCTCCTGACAAAATTTTTTATTTTGCTGATAGCCTTTCGTCCCTCTATTTCCACCCCGCTGCTTACGTCAACGGCGTACGGCCTCACAATTTCGATGGCCTGACTGACATTTTCGGGGTTCAGCCCCCCCGCCAGCACCAGGGGGCCTGCCGAAAAGTTGGCCGCCAGCCCCCAGTCGAAGGTCATTCCGGTTCCGCCCCTTAATCCCGGCGCCGGGGTATCCAGTAAATAGCCGTCCACTACATACCTTCCGGCCATTTCAAGGTCGTTTACACTGGATACTGAGAAAGCCTTGATTATTTTGAGCCCGGTGATGGCCTTGCAGTATTCCGGAGATTCATCCCCGTGAAGCTGGACGGTGTCAATTCCTGTGTAGCTGGCTATTTGCTCAACCTCGGTGGCAGGCAGGTTAACAAAAACACCTACCCTGGATATAAAGGGGGGTAGCTTTTTGATAATCTCCCTGGCCCTGACAGGGCTAAGCCTTCTCCTGCCAGGGGCGAATACAAAGCCCAGGGCGTCGGCCCCGGCCTCAGCCGCCCCAAGGGCCGTTTCAAGGTCACCTATGCCGCATATTTTTACTCTGACATAATGTTTATTCACTGCAATCACCGTACCTTAATTCCCTGACCTTGGCGGCTACGTCTCCGGACCTCATGATGGATTCCCCCACCAGGGCTCCGTCCACACCGACGGACCGGATTATTTCCATATCGTACCTTGACTTGATGCCACTTTCGCTGATTACCACCCGGTCTATGCCTTTGAATTTTTCCATAAGCTTTATGGTTACACCGATATCAGTGATGAATGTTTTTAAGTCCCGGTTGTTTATTCCTATGATACCGGCCCCGCACTCCAGGGCGGAATCCATCTCCGGCTCATTATGCACCTCCACAATGACTTCCAGCCCGGCATCACGGGCAGCCCCCAGCAGGCTCTCCAGTTTTGCGGATGAAAGAGCGGCACATATCAGCAGCACGGCATCGGCCCCCAGTGTTCTGGCCTGGTATATCTGCACCGGTTCAAGGATGAAATCCTTCCTGAGAATGGGCAGGGCGGTGGCCCTTCGGACCAGCGGTATATACTCCGGCAGCCCGGCAAAATATTTATGATCGGTCAGAACAGATATGGCGTCGGCCCCGCTTTCGGAATAAATGCCGGCTATGGCGGAAACATCCAAATCCTCCCGGATAATCCCTTTGGATGGCGAGGCCTTCTTGATCTCGGCCAGCAGGGTAATGCTGCCCGGTTTTCTCAGTGCTTCCGCCATGGACCGTACCAGAGGCAGCCGTTCAATTATTTTTATGGCCTCCCCGGTGTCAAAGCTCTTTTTGAGTTCTTCTACCTCGCCGCGTTTATGATGGATTATATCTTGAAGTATCACGATATTGCCTTCTTCTCTGACCTGGAGGAGGTGAATTCGGCCAGTTCCTGCAACTTGGTTGAAGCACTGCCTGAATCAATGCTCCTTTCGGCCAATTGCATACCCCCGGCGAAATCTTCGGCCAACCCCGCCGCCACCAAAGCCAGGGAGGCGTTCATAACCACGGCATCCCGCCGGGGCCCTTTTTCTCCGGCCAGTATGGCCCTGATTATGGCGGCGTTTTCCGCGGGGAAACCACCTTTTAGATCATCAATTACAGCCCTTTTGACACCATAGTTAAGAGGGTCGATTTCCAACTGAACTACCTTCCCCCCGGCTACCTCGCATACATGGGCCGGCCCCAGGGGGGTTAATTCATCGGTTCCGCCGGCTCCATGCAGCACAAAGGCCCTTGTGGTTCCAAGTTTGGCCAGAACGCCGGCCAGCTTTGGAACCAGGTCCCTGCTGAATACTCCAAGCACCTGGGCACTGGCCCCGGCCGGGTTTGTCAGGGGCCCCAGCACATTAAAAACGGTTCTTACTCCGATTTCCCTGCGGGGGCCGGCGGCGTGCTTCATTGCCCCGTGCAGGGCAGGCGCGAAAAGAAAGGCTATTCCCAGTTCATCCAGGCATTCCTCTTTTTCACCGGGAGTGAGATTTATGTTTATACCCAGCGCCTCCAGAACGTCTGCCGACCCGCAGCGGCTGGAGACCGACCGGTTGCCATGCTTTGCCACCGGGGCGCCGCACCCGGCCACCACCAGCGCCGCGGCTGTGGATATGTTAAAGGTGTTCAGTCCGTCTCCCCCGGTGCCGCAGGTATCCACCACCATCTTGTGCCGGGTGCGGACCGGGGTGGCTTTAGCTCTCATAACCCTGGCAAAGCCGGTTATTTCGTCAACAGTTTCTCCCTTCAGGCGCATTGCTATCAAAAGGGCGGCTATCTGGGCCGGGCTGGCCTCACCGTCCATAACCAGACCCATTACAGACCTGGCCTCTTCTTCAACTAAATGGTGGCCGGCCACCACCGTTTGAATGGCCCTCTTTATAATGTCAGCATTTTCCATCATACAACCTCCTTTATTTCACTGGTTATCCGGTTGTTGATCAAAAAGTTGCGCAATATTTGGTAGCCGTGGTCGGTGAGTATGGACTCGGGGTGAAACTGTACGCCTTCCACACTGAGTCCAATGTGCCGCAAGCCCATTATCTCCCCGTCAGCGGTCCGGGCACTTACCTCTAGGCACTGGGGCACATTCCGTGGGTCCACCACCAGGGAATGATACCTTATGGCCGAGAATGGAGAGGGAATTCCCTGAAATACCCCCCTGCCGTCATGGTGTATCATTGATGTCTTGCCGTGCATTACAGTTTTGGCCCTGACCACCGACCCCCGGTAGACATCACCAATGGCCTGGTGTCCCAGGCAAACTCCCATTATTGGTATGGCGCCGGCAAACCTTCTAATGACGTCCTTTGTAATACCCGCCCCTTCGGGCCTCCCGGGGCCCGGTGATATGACCAGCCCTGCCGGGGCAATTTTTTCTATGTCGCTGACTGTCAGCGCGTCATTTCTCTCCACCATTACATCTGCTCCCAGCTCGGAAAAATACTGGGCCAGGTTGTAGGTGAAGGAGTCGTAATTATCAATAATTAACAGCAATTTCATCCTCCTCCTGGGCCAGGGTGATTAAAAGGGCTCCGGCTTTATTTTCAGTTTCGGTAAATTCCCGGGCCGGGTCGGAGTCGAATACTATTCCTGCCCCAACCTGCACCGAGGCCATCCCCTGGTGAAAGACTATAGTGCGTATGGCAATGGCGGTGTCTACATTTCCGCCGAAGCCGATGTACCCCACCGCCCCGGCGTAAGGCCCCCGCCTGGACGGCTCCAGTTCCTCTATTATTTCCATGGCCCTTACCTTTGGTGCGCCCGACACCGTTCCGGCGGGAAAACAAGCTTTCAGGACGTCCATCCCGCTCAGGCCCTCTTTTAGTTCTCCCCGCACCGAGGATACCAGGTGCATAACGTGGGAGTACATTTCAACCTCCATAAACTGCCGCACCTTTACAGTTCCCGGTTTGCACACCCTTCCCAGGTCGTTTCTGCCCAGGTCCACCAGCATAACGTGCTCGGCCCTCTCCTTTATATCCGACAGAAGGTCACCGGCCAGCTCCATGTCCTGCTGGGGGCTTGATCCCCTTGGCCTTGTTCCGGCAATGGGCCTTGTTTCCACATTTCTGCCCTCAACCCGGACCAGCATCTCCGGGGAGGACCCCGCCATGGTAATTTCCCCCATGTTCAGGTAGTAGAGGTAGGGTGAAGGATTGTTCCTCCGCAGTCTTCTGTAAACCCTGAAAGGATCTCCCTTGAATTCCAGGTCTATCCTTCTGGACAGCACCACCTGCAGTATATCTCCCGATTTTATATACTCCCTGGCCGCTTCCACTCTGTCCATATACCCTGATCTCGAAAGATTTGTCAGGGATACCCTGTGCATGCCTTTTCCAGAGGGGGCCAGGCCCGGAGGGGGCGATCCTTCCCTTATCCGGGCCAGAACCTCATTAATGGCGCTGGTGGCCCTGGCGTAATCCTCCCTGCCGTCGCCGCCGGGCACCGTGGTGACAACTACCCTGATGGTATGCTTCAGGTGGTCCATGATAATATTTATCCTGGGTACCATCAGAATGCAGTCGGTAACGCCGGTATCGGCGTGTCCCAGGTCCGGCAGTCTTTCCAGATGTCTTACCATGTCGTAGCCCATATATCCCACGGCTCCCCCGTAGAATCTTGGCATTCCTTCCAGCTCCGGTGACCGAAAGTCACTCAATACTTTTTCTATTACAGCGAACGGATCTCCAGTCAGCTTTTCCTTGTGGCCCTCTTTTTCAAGGGTGGTGATTCCTTTGTGACAGGTAATCATCATGCAGGGATCAAAGCCGATAAAGGAATATCTGCCCAGCCTTTCGGCCCCCTCCACGCTCTCCAGTAAAAAGGAGGCCTTTCCCACGGCCAATTTGGCATACAGGGTAATGGGGGTTTCGGTGTCCGAAGGCCACTCCACACTGACAGGCACTGACTTGTAGCTGCGGCAGAGTTCAAGGTATTCTTTTTCGTCCGGGTAGAACATCACATAACCTCCCCAACATAAAAAACCGGCACTCAAATGAGTACCGGTTAAAATGCCTGATAAGCAATTTTAAACAGAACTTTCCCATCTCAGCTCAACTCATCTCAGCTATTCTTTTCTCATCTCAGCTATACTAGTTACTAAATTATCACAGCGTGGCAGTACTGTCAATATATAAAAGCAAAGGGGACAGGGCCTTATTTTTTTGAGGCCATTTCCGCCTTTATTGTTTCAAGAGCCCTCTGGTAGCCCTGCCAGTGATTTCCTTCGTTCAGCGCCCGGATTATTTCCATGCGTCCCCTGGCGGTCTCTCCGGTTGCAACATAGCAGCGGGAGAGGGCAAACCTTGCTTCAGTCCATACCGGCCCGGGAGAGCCTTGTAGTGAAAACTCCAGGCTTTCCCGGGCCTCGCTGTATCTTTCCAGTCCCACCAATGCCAAACCCTTCAATCTGTGGAAGTCAGCATTTGAGGGGTGGCCCTGGGGTAAGTTTAAGCCCTCGGCCGCGGCTTCCAGTGCCATATCAAATTCACCGCTGCGCAGGTGAGCCATGGACAGGTAATACTGCGCCGATCTATTCTGCGAAGGGCCTTGATAATATTTAACCACCTTTTGGTAGTAACCGGGCAGGCATTCGACAGGGGCAAACATTTTCCCGTTCCATTTGAAAACAGAGGTGCTGTAGGTGTCGCCGTAATCTCTCTGCCACAGGGCAAATTCATTTTTGCCGTCAGCGTCGAAATCGCCCTGGTCAAACCTGTGGTACATTCCGCTGAATATTAAATCCGGGTGGCCGCCTTTAAAGGAGTAGATCTCCAAATATGAACCAATTGGAGTCCCCAGGTTCCAACCCACCAGCAGCTCACTGCCGCCGCCATCGTTTAAATCTGCCAGCTCCATTAGTGATGGAGGGAATTCCTCTTCCTTTTGCCATAGTTGCTTGAAGCCGTCATTTTCCTGGCTGTATATAATGACACCATATGTCCCGTCATTTTTCCGGTAAAGGCCAGAATACTCGTCCTTCCCATCACCGTCCAGATCTCCCTTTTTACTTTCGGTTGTTTCTAAAAAAACCGACCCCCGGGGCAGTAATTCATTGATGGTTTTTACCGGTGGTTGCCGCTCTAAAGAAGGGCCTGGAAGGCTGGAAAGGTTAAATGATTTTTCTTTTTCATCATAGGAAACGCTATAACCAAGTCCCGAGGCCACCGTGTGCAGCGGCACGTAAATAACTCCGTCCACCGACAGGGGGGATTGGCCCAGGGTGGTTTTCACACCGTTTATTATGGCAGCCTTTCTGTCAATGAAAAGCTCCAGCAGGTGGTTTCCCTTCTTGATCAGGATTCCCCCGGTTCCCGGGAAGAAACTGTATTCTGCCCCGGTGGAACGGGAAAGGTCTGTTGCCGGGGTGAGATAATCAAAGCCTCCCGACCTTGTTTCCCAAAGGGAATCAACCTGGGCTCCGTTTACCGTAATTATCGGCCAGGAGGTGTCCCTGGAGGCGCCGTAAGAGGTTAGTGCCGTAGCCGGGAAAATCACGGCAAATAGAATAACTGAAAGGGCCACCTTAAATTTAACCGACAAAACCGGCACTCTCCCGTAAACATTTTTTAGATAACTAATACCGAAATAGCATTTCAAACTAATCATTGGGGCAGAAGATCTTTCCTCAGTACGGTAGCCCCCCCCAGATACACATGTTTCAGTTCCTTCTGGGTTTTATAAGTATTGACTATAACCATAACCCTGATACATTTCCCCAGCCGCCCGGGAACTGTTATTTCGTGTCCGCACAGCATGGGCACATAGGTCCAGCCCATAAACTCCCTGGCGGCCGTTGCCGGGAATTCAGCGTCCAGGTCTTTAGTCACCGTAAAGAAGGCGGCTGCTATATCCTCGGTATCAATGTCATTTTCCTTTACAATTTCGCCCAGTAGCACCCTGGTGGCCTCCAGTATTTCGGAGGATTCATTTTTTTCTACCGTTGTTGCGCCACGTATTCCTCTGGCAAACTTCTCTGACATTTAAAAACCTCCGCTTAAGATGATGATACAGCCCTGTGTCCAAGGCCGACGGCTACCTCGTCCAGATGAAGCAGTCCCACTCCAAAAAACACAGCCACACTGATGTGGTCCTTGTGCCGGGCTATCCCTATTTTCCCTCCGATGTTAAGCCCAAGGGCCTTGGTCATTACCTGGGACAGAGCCTCCCTGGTGGCGCCGGCCACGGCCCCTTCCTCGGCGTGAACATCCTTTATCACACCCTCCCTCTTGGCAGCCACCACCGCTCTCTCGGTTATTTTACTGACCG
>Ga0209347_1006602_pt1 | contig 10176 bp, 6 predicted proteins | sample AutmiccommuBRH23_FD_187382 | JGI IMG/M metagenome (GOLD analysis project Ga0209347, IMG submission 187382) | Deep subsurface microbial communities from Mt. Terri, Switzerland - Autotrophic microbial communities BRH/23 (SPAdes) (version 2) | ecosystem: Environmental > Aquatic > Deep subsurface >... | reverse complement strand
TTGGCGCCAAGGCGGAGCCCGCCGTGGAGGCGTTGAAGAAGGCCCTCGAAGATGAAGACGAGGATGTCCGACTGGTGGCCAAACGGGCGATCGAACGGATTCAACTCCAAGGCAATCCGGAGTTGACCCAGTTGATAGCCGATTTGAAGGATCCCGATCCCTTGAATCGTCTCCGTGCGGCCAAGAAGCTGGGCGACCTCCGCGGTGCAGCCGCTCCTGCCCTGACGGCCCTGGAACAGGCCTTGGCGGACGAGGATGAAGACGTGAAACGGGTCGTGCGCCACGCGATCGAGAAGATCAGTTCCTCAGGCAGCCCGAAGGTGCGTCAACTGATCCAACAGTTGCAGGACAAGGACCCGCTCGTCCGACTCAGCGCAGCCAAGCAGTTGGGGGAGATGGGCGCCGAGGCGCGCCCGGCGCTGGACGCCTTGAAAGCTGCGCAACAGGACTCGGATGAAGTGGTCCGCATGGTGGCGAAGAATGCTCTGACGAAATTGGAGAAAGCGGGGGCCGTCGTGCTGGATCAGGGCGGCGCCGAACTAACGGACGCGGTCAAGGAGATCGCCATTACCAAGGTGGAGCGGATCTTCAGCCCTCCGGAGATCAATGCGGCGGGGATGATCAATCATCCCGGGGGCATGCGTTTCCTGGTGACCCTGAAGAATACGGGCAAACAACCCATACGGATTGGGACCCTGCGGGTGCGGTGGACCATGGGCCGGGAAGAGATTCACAATGACGATGTGGACGGACCCGTCCTTCCGCTGCTTGCCGGACAGACCTGCATGCACACCTTCCTTGTGCGCTGGGATCGCGAGAGCAAGTGGGACCGCAGGACCACACCCGCCGTGGAGGTCGCCCTGGCCACGCCGCTCGATCTTGACCAGGCCGATCGCCTCAAACTCGAAGCGGCCAGACAAGAGCTTTCAAAGCTGCAAGTCGTGAATCCAACGCCTATCTATAGTTTTGGGATCCTGATGGGCGAGCGATTCACCATTCAGAACACCAATGACCACATTTGCAAAGGGGCTCTGATCGCGCTGCGCGGTTACGACAGGACGAAGGAATGGGTTTATTCGCTCCTCTACTATGCACCGCTCGTTCCCAAGGGATACACGCACGTAGCGAACGAGCCGTTAAAAGCGTCCCAGGACACACGCCCCCCTGTGAAACTGGTGAATTACAATCGGGCCAAACCCGATCTGGAGGTGGAGCGATTTGAAGCCATCATCCTCGCTGTCGGACTCGACGAGGATGAGTTGCCTCGATAGAAATCATCCTCACGCCGAGGTCGGGCGGGAAGGTGCGGCAATACGTATCAGTTCTCGCCGGCGGAGGGGGTATTGGCTCTCGAGAGAGCCGGGATGGCGATATTGACCGTGTTCACCGACCCCAGCGTGGACAACGGCTTGTCGAAGGCTTCCGGGTTGCCGACCACGAGGATCTGAAGCTTGTCCGGGTGCAGGTGTTCTTTGGCAACGCGGAGGACATCGGCCTTGGTCACCTTCTCGACGCGGTCCCGGGTCTGGAGGAGGAAGTCCGCGGGGTAATCGTAGTACTCGTAGGTCAGCAGACGCGTGACGATTTCGCCCTCGGTGTCGAAGTTGAAGACGAAGGAATTCAGAAAGCTCTCCTTGGCCAGCGTCAATTCCTCGTCGGTGACCTCGGATTGTCGCATCTTCTCGACCTCGGACGTGATCGCCTGAATGGCCTGCACGGTGCTCTCGGATTTCGTCTGGCATCCCAGGCTGAATGTGCCCGGGTGAACATACTCCGTGCCGTAGGTTCCGAAGACCGAGTAGGCCAGGCCCTGTCGCGAACGGACGTTCTTGAAGAGCCGGCCGGTGAAGCCGCCGCCGAGGATCTGGTTCATCACGACGATGGCGAAGTAGTCCGGGTCGTTGCGGAGCCCGCCGATGTGGCCAAGGATGATGTTCGATTGGTTCAGGTCGGATCGCGGCACGAGGTTCACCGTGCGAACGTACTCGTATTCCACCTCGGGCGGGGGTGGAACGGCCGCCTCGATCCTCTCCCAGCCCGCAAAGGCCTTCTCGATCTTCTTCACCATCTCGCCGGTCTGGAAATCGCCCCAGACGGCCGCCATTATGGCGTTGGGGCCGAAGAACCGTTTGTGGAAGCCCACGAGATCGTCGCGCGTGATGGCGTCGATGGTGGCATACTCGGTGTGCCGGGCGTAGACGCTGTCGGGCCCGTAGATGAGCTTGGCAAACTCCCGCGAGGCGATCTCATCGGGCTCGTCGTTCCGTCGGGAGATGACGCTGCGGTGCTGGATCTTGGTCAGTTCGATCTTGTTCGGCGGGAACGCCGGATGCATCAGGACATCGGCCAGGATTCCGAGCGTCTTGTCGATGTCCTCCGTCAGGACCGACAGCGACGCCCAGCCGTAGTCGGTGGCGATGCCCGTCTCGACGACAGCGGCCATGGCCTCCAAGGCCTCATCGATCTCGTCGCCGGTCATCGTGAGGGAGCCGCCGGTTCGCATGACCTCGCCGGTGATGTCGGCCATGCCCACCTTCTCGGCGGGCTCATAGATCGAACCGGTCCGGATGCGGGCCGACAGGCGGATCAGCGGCAGCTCGTGGTCCTCCAGCAAGAGCAACTGCATGCCGTTGGGCAGCGTCACCCGCGTAACCTTGGGGATCTCGATCTCCCGCAGTTCCGGATACTCCAACTGCCTGTAATCGGGTACCGCCTGCCTCGTCGCCGCCCCGGCCGAACAGGCCGCCAACACCAGCAACAGGACCCCTGCCCTAACGGATGATTCTATGGTTCTCATCTTCTCCACTCCCGCTCAGGATTCGTTCTCGGTTGTGGTCGTCTGGATCATGCCGACCGTGCGATTCTTCGTTGTGAAGTACGTCTTGGCCACGCGCAGGATGTCGTCGGCGGTGACCGCGTCGATCCTGTCGAGCTGCTTAAAGAGGTTTCGCCAATCCCCGGTCACCACCTCGAAGAACGTCAACTGCTGGGCCAACCCCTCGTTCGAATCGAGCTGGCGAATCAGGCTGGCCCGCGCGCGGGTCTTGGCCTTCTCCAGCTCTTCCTTGCTGACGGGCTCGTTCTTGAGCCGCTCGATCTGGGCGTAGATGGCTTCGAGATTCTCTTCGCTCGTGTGCCCTCGCGCCGGCACCGCGTAGAACAGGAACAAGCCCGGATACTTCACGCCCGGCATACCCTGAAATCCGGACGCCGCCACGGCGATCCGCTTTTCTTTGACGAGCGTTTCGTAGAGGCGCGACGTGCGGCCCACGCCCATGATATCCGTGATGGCGTCAAATACGGCGTCATCCGGGTGATTGATCCCCGGCTTGTGGTAGCCGACGACGACGAACGGCTGGGCGGGGTCCTCGATGACGACGCGGCGCTCGCCGATCTGCGGGGGCTCCACGGTCTCGACCGGCTCGGGCGCCGGGCGGCGGGGAATCCGGCCGAAATACTTCTGCGCCAGCTCCTTCACGCGTCCCGCGTCCACATCGCCCACGACGGCCACCGTCATATTGCTCGGAACGTAATACTCCTTGAAGAAGGCCTCCGCCTCAGCCCTTGTGACGGTCTGCAAGTCGCTCATGTGGCCGATGACCGGCTCGCCGTACGGGTGCGCCTTGTAGGCCACCGCCAGGAACTCCTCGATCAATCGGCCGACGGGCTGGGTCTCGGTGCGGAGCCGGCGCTCCTCCATGACGACGTCGCGCTCCTTGTAGAACTCCCGCAGCACCGGATCACGGAACCGCTCGGACTCCATGAGCATCCAGAGCTCCAGCTTGTTCGAGGGCAGGTTCACGAAGTAGACCGTGTAATCGTAGCTGGTACCCGCGTTGAGGCCGGTGCCGCCCTCCCGCTTGAGCGCCTCCTCGAATTCATCGTGGATGAGGAATTCCTGGGCGTCCTCCTGTGCCTCGGCGAGCCGCTCTCTCAGCGACTCAACACGCTCCTGGTCCGCCTGATCGCCCTTCTGGAGTTCGTCCTTGAGGGCCTGGAACGTCTCATCGATGCGGGCCAGGACCTTGGCCTCGGCCTCGAAGTCCTTCGTGCCGATGCTGCTTGTGCCCTTGAACGCCATGTGCTCGAAGATGTGCGCCAAGCCGGTAATCCCCTTGACCTCATCGACCGCGCCGACGTCCACATGGGTGAAGCACGTGACCACCGGGGCCTCGTGCCGCTGGAGCACGAGGAACTTCAGGCCGTTGTCCAGCGTGAACTCCGTCAGGTTCTTCTCGAACGCCGCCAGATCCTGCGCGAAGACCGCCGGGGCCAACAGGATCGAGAACAACACCACCGCACGTCCTGTCCGTCGAATCACTCGATCCGCCATGTCGCTGCTCCTCAGTTGTACATGAACTGCACCGTGGCACTACAGTCTATATCTACCTTCACGCGGACCCAATGTGCGGAGAAGGCATCAGGAAATTCATGATGCAGGTATTGGCCGGGATCGAGATCGAACGACTTGTAGCGCACCCAACTGCCGTCGCCCAGGAAGTCCACCTCGATATCGAACCGCGCCGGCCTTCCAGCGTCGTGCGTGATGTGCATCCCCTTCTTGTCGAAGCCGGTCATGAGGAACGGGTCGGACACCTCGCCCGCCTTTACGGGCGTGTTCCACCACGGCCCGCCCCACCCGGTGGGCTTGCCCATCCGCCACAGGTCGTCGATATTGCCGAACCACAAGCCCGACTGCGGCTGGCCCTGGTCGTGATCGATCTGGTCGGAGGCCATCACGAACAGGCCCCGCCAGTGGCAGAAGTCGGGCACCACCCGCAGGTGCGTGCAGATGGGCCGAATGCCCCAGATGTGGCCGCCGTAGGAGAACGCGGGCAGCTCGTAGAACATCCCGTGCGCGTCCATCAGCAGCCGCTCGGTCACCGCGTGGCGGATTCGCGTCCATTCCGTATTCCATGCGTGATTCCACGTGTGGCTGGCCATGGGAAGCCGATACCGCTGCCACTGGCCCTTGACCAAGGCACGGAGGATCACGCTCGATTTGTCCCAGCCGACCGCATAGATCGTGTTGCCGCCATAGGAGCGGTCGCTTGCGGCGCCGTGGACCTCCACGAAGGGATTGCGCTCGATGATGGTCCACTTCTGACCATCCCATTCGGCCAGGCGTCCGGCGTCGCGCTTGCCGAGGAATTCCTGCTCGTCATACGTGTTGTTGGCGACGACCACGCGACCTTGGGCGGTGTAGGCGCTCTTGAAGTGCTCCTTGGCATTGACGATCTCGAGCTCTTTCACCAGATTGAACAGCAGCTTCGTCTCCAGGCTGTGTACGTCCACCTCCCAGAACCGCCCTTCCATGCCGAGAAAATATACCTTGTTCGCAGGGTCGGTCAGATGCTCGCACGTCGCCGCCAGGCGGAATCCCCTGAGGCCCTCGATCGTGCGGACGTTGCCGTCGGCGTCGATGGCATATGGCCCGATGAAAGCCTGGCCGCTGGGCCAGTGGGGCATGCGATTGGCGAAGGTCCCGGTGATCGAGGCCGGATGCCGCCGCATGATCATATCCTCAGCGATTTCATACAGGCCCAGGCCCTGCCCGTTGATGTGGGCGACGTAACCCACCGCCCAGAGCTTCTGCGCCCAGGGAATCAGGGCGCCGATCCCGGCCTCGGAGTTGCTGCCGAGCCCGTTGGCCATCACGGTCATCTGGGGAAATACCCCGCCGACTTGGATGGGCCGGGGCTCCTTCGATTCCGCATCCGTCGCGTCGATCTGCTCGAGATAGCCTCGAAGGGCCCGGGCCAGACTCCGTCCGAACGCACGGGCGCTCTCGGCCGTCACGGGCTGCCCGCCTGCATTCGCGTAGGGGATCTCGAAGGAGGCGGCCAGCCGGACGCCCTCCAGATCGCTCGCCCACCGGCTGCAACTCTTGTTCTCGCCCACGTTGCTATTCGTGTTCCATGCCTGGCCGAAGGGCAGGTTGTCGGAGGCCCGATAAACCAGCGGTCCGCTCTGGACCGTTTCGAGCAGGCGTCCGAATTCCCGCTGCTGCCGCCACATGGATTCCTCATCGCTGCCCACGATGTAGATCGCCTCGTTGTTGGGCCCGCTGATATAGGGGCAGTGCAGATCGAACGTCGCGGCCAGCCGGCCGTTGGACCAGTTCGGCACGAAGGTCCGCAGTGCGGCCACCGAGGCGTGGACGCTCTTTCCGATGTAGTCGCGGTTATGATCTCTCGGTCTGCGGTTCTTGCCCTGGTCACCCTCCTCGACGCCGTCTTTGTCCATGAAGGGAATCGCCACGATCTCGACGTTCCGCCGGAACCAGTAGCCGTCGTGATTGTCGGCCAGGACCGTCTCCAGGGCCCCCTCCATCGCAAAGTTGGCCATCGTCTCGCACGCATGATGGCGGGCCGTCATGAGGACTCGATGCCGCGCCCGGCCGTCGAGCCGGCCGACGTGCAGACGCTCGACGCTTCGTCCGTGCTGCGTCTTGCAGAGTTCCTGCACCGAGACACACGGATGGCTCTTGTATCCCGCGAGGAATTCCTTGAGGTTCTCCTCCAGATAGGGAATTGCAAAGCTGAACCGCACATCGCTTGCGTCCGCGGCAAAAGCATACAGGAACGATCCAATCTTCACAGCTTCGGCTCCGAGCCACGACCAGCTTCGCCCGCCGTCGGTGCTCACGGCCGGTCCTCGCACGCCGATCGGGTCCCTGCCGCTGAAGGCAAAAGTCAGCGAGCGGCCCTCGGCCCCCCGCACACGAAAGTTCCAGTAGAACCACCAGCCCTCGGTATCCCGCAGGTCGGGGCGAAGATGAACGGTGTCGCCCTCGATTCGCTCGACGACGATGTTGCCGCCGGGGTAGTTGGCGTCCACCGCAAACGAGGGAGCCGTCGCGGCGGGCTCGCCGGACGCGGCCAGGCAGATGCACGCTCCCAACACCACCGCACCGATGAGCACAAGCATCGCCGGCTTTCGTCGCGGGGAAGACAGGCCTTGCAGGACATCTTGCGGAGTGGGAGACAGAGGGGAGTGCTTCATTTCGTTTCCTTCCAATGGATGGCCGACTCGACGGTCCGTTCGTTGCACATCTTGCACGGCGCCGAGGGCACTATATTCCCGGGGCCCGACCGTGTCAACGTTGGGATAACGGCTGAAGTGGAGGAAGGAAATGCTCGCAGACTTCGTGCATGAGGTTCATGCTGAGGATGAAAATGCCACAGTATCGGCCCGAGGGGATTGCGGGCAGATTCGATGAGGAATCAGCCGAGAGACGCAGAGGTTTGCGCCACGACGTTTGAGGTCCGGGAGGTTCTCAGTCCTCGTCCGGCGCGCCGACGGTCACCTTCTGCAGCATCCGCTGACAGCTTTCACAATGGCACGCGCCAACCACGCGAAGATGGGAAATCCCGGCAAGCCTTCGCGTCTCGATCAGCTTGGCGCCCTTGGCCTCCATCTTGCGGAAGGCCATCTTCGCCTCGCGGTTGTCATGGTATCCCACGGCATCGATCACGACACTGACTCTCTTGCCTCGCTGGAGCAGCCCCAGGACCGCGGCCTTGACGGCCCCCTCGGCCGTCGCCCCCATCACGATGAACTCCGCCACGCAGACCTCGCTGAGCACGCGATCGATGCGGGGTTCGTCGAACGGATCGACGCAACGCTTGTGCAGAATGACCTGCTGGTAGCGTCTGAGCATATCCCGGGGCAGATCAGTGCTGCCGTCGGCGGTGAAGACGACCCGATTCCCCAAGAGAGTGTAGGGGATTTTCAACTGGCCGTCGGTGCCGTCAATGCAGTAGTTGTGGGGTTCGCCGCTGTGGCCGTTGCCGTCGGCATAGACCTCGCAGGTCGAGATGATCGGGATATCCCGCCTCCTGGCCCAGGCCATCAATCGCCGGATGTGCGCCAGAACGCGCCGATGATTGCGAATGCACACGACGCCATCCGCCAGGAAGAAATCCCTTTGCGTGTTGACGTCAACGAGAACCTGTCTCCGCTTCGCCCTGACCATTTGCAGCATCATCCTAATGACGTCCTTTCCGGGCTTAGCGATCCCACTCAGTGGGGAATACGCCGATCCCACAAAAAAGGTTCACATCCTCAGGTATCGTGTGCCATACAGCCGCACTTTAGTAACGATTGAATTTCAAATTTTGCGCCCTCTTCGCGCAGCGGCTTCGATCGCGTACAATAGGCGCTGGGAGTCGTCCTGTTTGCGTTTTCCCTCGCGTTTATCTGACGGTTGGAGTGATGACGAAAGAACTGAAAGCCTATCCGAATGTTGTGTTAACCCTGGAAAACTTGCAGGGCACGTTGGACCTTGCCCAGGTTTTCGGACGCTGCGCTCCCCTGCACATCGAGATCGGCTCGGGCAAGGGCGCGTTCCTTGTGTACCAGGCCGAAGCTGCGCCGGAGGTGAATTTCCTCGGGATCGAGTGGGCCAGCAAATACTACCGATACAGTGTGGATCGAATCGGACGCCGGGGATTGCCCAACGTCCGAATGCTGCGCGCCGATGCCCCGACGTTCCTGAGGGGCTTCGTGGCCGCCGAATCGGTGGACTGCTTTCACATCTACTTCCCCGACCCCTGGCCGAAAAAGCGTCACCACAAGAGGCGTCTGCTGCAGACTTCGAACCTCGAGATCATCCTCGACCGTCTCAAGGCGGGCGGCGAAATCCGTCTTGCCACGGATCATGAGGAGTACTTCCAGCAGATGCTGGACGTGACGAAGGCCTGTGGCGACAGGCTCGAGCCGATCGAGTTCGAGCGGCCGGCCGGCGCCGGCGAGGGGGAACTCACCGGCACCAACTACGAACGAAAATACGTCAAGGAGAGCCGCGCGATCCATACCGCGGCATTCCGCAAACGCGCATCGGAATGAGCCCGCGCACAGGCTATCTGCCTCGCTCGTTGCCCCAGAGGGCAATGTGCAGGCGGTCACAAAAGCGGAAACCCGTCTCCTGGCACAGCCCCGCAACCATAGGGGACCTTGCCAGCAGCTCCTCTCGTGTCCGGGCCTGGGGCATGAGCAGGATTCGCTCCGAATCGACGGGCCCCAGCGGTTCGAGGATCTCCTGAACTTCATCGATATCTGGGGGTGAGTCGATTACGAACTTGAGTTGGTAGGGATAAGCGGCGATCAGGCGGCTCAAGGGCTCCGGGGCCGGAGCCGCCGTCTGATGGAGCGTTGTCGAGATCGAGTTGCCAAGCTTGGGACTGATGCTGATCAGATCGCAGGCCAGGTCGGGGACGAAGAGCGTTCCCGCGGTCTCGACGGTAATGTGCTTGCCGAGGGCTCGGAGGCGGTGAGTCAGATCCACGAGTTCCGGCCGGACCGCACGATCCGGACCCATCAGGGGCTCGCCGCCGGTCAGAACAACAAACTTGCAGGACCACCGGCTGATCCGCTCGACGATCCCCGCCGGGTCGAGTTCCTCGCCGGCCGAGTAGTCCCAGGCGTAGGCCGTATCGCACCAGCGGCAGCGAAACGGGCACCCCGCCAGCCGAATGAACACGCTCGGTACACCAACCAGTATCCCCTCACCCTGCAGGGAGTAGAAGACCTCGGCCACACGCATCATCGGGAGTCCTGCCCCGCATACTCGATCGGGTCCGGCAGCCCCGCCTCGGCGAAGCCCTTGAGCCGGAGCCGGCACGAGTCACAGCGGCCGCAGCTTTGGCCCTGCGGATCGGGATCGTAGCAACTGTGCGTCAGGGAGTAATCCACGCCCAGCTCTGTGCCTGTCTGGATGATCTGGCCTTTCGTCATTGTGATGATCGGCGTGTGGATTCGATACCGGCCCCTGCCCTGGACGGCGGCGGCCGTGGCGAGGTTGGCCATGGCCTCGAACGCCGCGATGAACTCCGCCCGGCAGTCAGGATAGCCGCTGTAGTCGGTCGAGTTGACGCCGATGAAGAGGTCGAACGCGCCCAGCACCTCCGCCCAAGCCAGGGCATAGCTGAGAAAAATGGTGTTCCGCGCCGGCACGTAGGTAGACGGGATGTCCGTGGAATCCCCCAGGTCGAGCCGGTCTTTCGGTACTTCGATCCGCGAATCGGTGAGCGCCGAGCCGCCGAGGGCCCGCAGGTCGATGTCGATCAGCCGATGCTCGACCGCGCCGAGCGATCGGGCCACGCGTCCGGCCGCATCGATCTCCCGGCTGTGACGCTGGCCGTAACGGAACGTCAGGGCATGGCAGGCGAACCC
>Ga0209347_1006601_pt1 | contig 10176 bp, 12 predicted proteins | sample AutmiccommuBRH23_FD_187382 | JGI IMG/M metagenome (GOLD analysis project Ga0209347, IMG submission 187382) | Deep subsurface microbial communities from Mt. Terri, Switzerland - Autotrophic microbial communities BRH/23 (SPAdes) (version 2) | ecosystem: Environmental > Aquatic > Deep subsurface >... | reverse complement strand
GGCATTGAGCTTTCCAGGCTGGGCGGCGGCATAGGCACCCGGGGCCCCGGCGAAACCAAGCTGGAGGTTGACCGCAGGAGGATCAGAAAGAGGATCGCCGATCTGCGATCCGAGCTGGAGGAGGTCAGGCGCCGCCGGGAGTTGCTGCGCCGGGGCAGGAATGAGGTCCCGCTGCCCCAGGTCTCCATCGTGGGCTACACCAACGCCGGCAAATCAACTCTGCTGAACAGGCTCACCAACGCCGGAGTGCTGGCCGAGGACAAACTTTTCGCCACCCTGGACCCCACCACCCGGAGGGTTGTTCTGCCCAACAAGGAAACCATTTTGCTCACCGACACGGTGGGCTTTATCAGCAATCTGCCCCACCACCTGGTGGCTGCCTTCCGGGCCACCCTGGAAGAGGTGGTGGAGTCGGACATACTGCTGCATGTTATTGACATCTCGCACCCCGGCGTCCGGCAGCAGGCCGACACCGTCAGGGAGGTGCTGGCCTCCCTGGGGGCGGGGGAGAAGCCGACGGTAACGGTTTACAACAAGGTTGATCAGCTGGCCGAAGACCAGCTTCCAGCCCCGGAATTCGGGGATGACCCGGTCAGTGTCTCGGCCCTGTCGGGGTACGGAATCGACCGGCTGCTGGCCAGGCTGGCCCGGGTGGCCGCCAGGAGAAGGCTGCGCAAGCAGTTTTTCCTGCCCTACGAAAAGAGCGGGCTGATCCCTCTGCTGCACGAAAGGGGCCGGGTCATCAGCCAGGAGCACCGGTCTGAGGGGATCTGGCTGGAGGTTGAGCTGGAAGAGGTCTGGGCCTCCAGGGTGGAGGCAAGGCTGAAGGGCCAGGAGATATCGGATCAGTGCAGAAGCCATAGTTCAGAGTAGCCAGGTGGTTATAAAAAAGGCACCGTTTTTAAAGTATAGTGTTTTTAAAAATATAGTTGAAAAACACATATGTATTTACTATTATTACTTCATTGATAAGATGTTTCGTTGATCAAACGTTTTGGCAAAGAAGCCTGCTGTCAGACAAATTGGCAGCAGGTATATTTTTTAAAGTTATCATTGACAACAAGCTTAAAGTAGACATATTTAATGGTACAAATTTAATAAATAATACAGTGTTGTATTAATGGCAAAGGCGCTTTTTGAATTAGTCAAAAAGCGCCTTATTTATTTTCAGCGTTGAACTTATTGGCAACGAGCATTTTAAGTATTATGTTATGGTGTTTTTACGGTGCTACCCTGCCCGGTCGCACCGAATGTTGTGTTATATAAATATATAAAACTGGCTACCCCAATGCTTTTGGGGCAGCCCTTTTTCTGGTAACAAAAAAGTACATGGGTAAATATATTAGATAAAATACCATATCATGGTAAGTGAGGTGTATCATGCAAACCCAAAGTGCTCCCAAAATATACCTTGATGGAAAGAGGCTGCGCATGGACGTGGACCCGGTGGTATACAGCAGAGGTCTCATGGTACCGGTATCCGATATTGCCAGGTCCCTTGGGGCGGATGTTTCCTGGATTCCAGAAACGCAGACGGTAATCGTCTCCAATGACAGATCTTTTGTGATCATCTCAGTGGGAAAGGGCACCGCCTACAAGAATCACAAACCCATCAAGCTTGACATTCCGCCCAGGATTGTCAACGACAGGACCCTGGCGCCGCTGAATTTCCTGGGCGAAGCCCTGGAGGTCAGGACAGAATGGTTTAAACAGCACAATGCAGCGGTGATTACCTCCAAAATGAGGCTTCCGGTATTTTACCCCAGGATAAATGGCGGAGACGGCGGCCTGGTCAGGGAATGTCACGAGGTGAAGTATACCAGGGAAGTAGCCAGAGCAGCCCTGCAGGAGCTGACCGGAGGCCAGGTGGCCACAACTGGAGCCTCCAGGGTCCTGCCCCCCGATACCAAAATTTTTGGAATATCCATCAAAAACGGCCTGGCCACAGTGGATTTCTCCCGGGAGGTGCTGAAGGCCGGGGTGGGCAGCAGGCTTGAAGTACTGGGTATCAAGAGCATCGTAAACTCCCTGACTGAGTATCCTAGCATACAGAAGGTGTCTTTCCTGGTGGAAGGAAGGCTTGACGAACAGGCCATGGACTGGTGGGGACATGTGGGGCTTTATGAACAGCCCTTCTCCAGAGACCTCTCGGAAGTGGGTGAACCCTCGGCCTGGGTAACCTTCCCGGCAGGCGGCCAAGTGGTTCGAAGTCCGCTTACAGTCAGGGGACTGGCCAGGGCCGGTTCGGAAGTGAATGCCCGGCTGGCGGATGCCAAGGGCCAGGTCATCGCCGAAGGGTTCACCTACGCCGACTCTGAATTGGAATGGGCGGAGTTTTACCTGGACCTCTCCTTTAAACGGCATGAAACCAAAGGACTGAGGCTGGAGGTCTTTTTGCACGGTGCGGGCCAGGAGGAGAAAGACATGGAGATAATCAGCCTGGTGTGTCTATAGATTTAAAAAAAGTAGGGACCCAAAAGGAAAAGGAGCCACTGAAACATACTTCAGGGCGCCTTTTGTGATCAGGTGGCGGGAATAGAAACCGGGAACGGCTTAAAGCGTGAAAAAAAATCTCCTCCGGCAGTCAACTAAATGGCGACACAAACATATAAAAGTATAAAGATCATTTACAAAACTCGAGAGGGGTTGTCAAAAATTTACGGTGAAAACGTAAAAAATATCATAAGGCCTGTAGACATGCCCTACTTTGTCGAAACTCCGTACTTGATGGGAATATCGGAGAGGGTCTCGGCTTACATCAAAGCGGGTTTTGCGGTGCATTTAAGGGGTAGTTCCGGAACCGGCAAAACCTCCATTGCCATGCATATTGCTGGTAAGCTGGGCAGGCCGGTTGTGCTGCTGCACGGCGACGAGGAACTAAGCACCACCGATTTAATCGGCGGCAGGTATGGTTACAAAAGGCGCATGGTGGTAGACAATTTTGTGCAGTCGGTGGTGAAGACCGAGGAAGATTTTGTTCATCGCTGGGTTGACAGCAGGCTTACCATTGCCTGCAAGCACGGCTTTACTCTAATCTATGACGAGTTTACCCGCTCCCGTCCCGAAGCCAACAACATTTTTTTGTCCATACTACAGGAGAGGGTTATGGACCTGCCCGTGACGGGGGATCGTGACGAAGGCTATATCAAGGTTCACCCCGACTTTACAGCCATATTTACCAGCAATCCCGAGGAATATGCCGGGGTTTACCGCAGCCAGGACGCCTTGCGGGACCGGATGGTCACCTTGGATTTAGACTACTTTGATGAAGAAACCGAAACACTGATAACGGCAAAAAAATCCGGCCTTGCCCCCGAAGAAGCAAAACATATTGTGGTCATCATGAGAAAGCTCCGCGATTCTGGCATATGCCAGTGCCCCCCCACTGTCAGGGGCTGCATTATGATTGCCAAGACCCTACAGGTTTTAAATGTTTCGGTTGACAGTAGGAATCCCATGTTCAGACAGCTCTGCATAGATGTTTTATCCTCGGAAACCAGCCGGAAGGGAAATATTGGCTTGCAAAAAGAGGTTCGCGATTTAATCAATTATATACTGGACCGGAGCATGGAGACGTTGGGGGATGTTAATAATGAGTAGCCGCAACTTAATCGGAATGGGAAAAATTAAAACCCTACAGACATTAAAGGTTAGCAGCATACCCAATTCACCTCATGTTCAAAAGGAGTACCTTAGTCTGTATGTCTTGGAAAAGGAAAGACACAGGCTGATGCAGGAAATATTAATGATCGACGAAAAGAGACAGGTGCTGCAGGGGAAAATAGATATGATTTCGGCAAAAATGGCGGATTACAACAAAAAAGTGGATCAACAAAAGGGGATCAAGCCTGGGGAGGATTACTCTATACCAAACAGGTAAGGTTGGGTGGGCTTTGGAAAAAATATATCTTTATGGAGTACTTGCCGGAGAAGTCGGTGTTAAGCCGTGCGAAGTAAATGTTAACGGCGGATCGATAAAAATTGACAGTCTGACCCTGGGGGATATATCGGTTGTTTTTAGTATGGTGCTGCCGGACTTCCTCTCCCGGTGCACCAGGAACGAGATACTTGACTGGATAGTAAGGCATCAGCAGGTGATCAGCTATCTGTACAGCCGGTCAAAGGTAATTCCATTTAAGGTTGGCGCCACCGTGGGCAGCATCGGTGAATTAGCCAGTCTAATGCAAGCCAACGGCGACTTTTTTTTAAATATACTCAAAGCTATAAAAGAACTTGACGAGTGGAACGTGGTGATCGGCTTTGCTAATCTGCAACGGGCGGTATTGATGGCGGGTGAGGAAACGGCGGTCAGGATGTTAAAGGAACAGATCCGGAAAAAAGGTTGTACCACCCGGGAGGATTTGATAGAAGTCGGCCAGCTGATCCAAAAAATATTAACCGGCTGGAAAAAGAGGGTAGCCGGTCAGTTTATCAACGAGGTTAAATCTATCACTGACTGTACCTTTTACAATAACCAGTTGGATGAGGGCACCTTGCTAAGCATGGCTGTTTTAACCACCCGGGAAGGTGCGGACAAGATTGCGGAGATATTAAACAGTCTGCCCGGAGACCCGGATTTATCGGCAAGAATGGTTGGTCCAATGCCGCCTCACAGTTTTTACACCCTGGAGATAAAGGGTATTAGTGAAGAATCTTTAAAAAATGCGCTAAATATATTGGGATTGGCGGGAATTCCCCACTACCGGGATATAGTTGAAGCTAAAAAGTCGATTCTACATCATGTTCACCCGGATAAGGGAACCCGGCATGACGGTAGCCAGGTGCAAACGGTTTTAGACTCTTTTAACCTGCTGGACTGTTATTACCGGCATAAAAATTTTTCAGTAAGCAAACTGGAGGATGCTTTTATGGTCAGGGTGGCAAATACCAGACAGTATAACGGTGATGAGTAAGAGGGATACGTTTATGTTAAATCCTAAGAAGTATATGTACTGCATCATTTCTGCCGATGGGCCGCAAATTTTTAATATCCCGGGCATGGCCGGGGCTGACCTGGCCTATACGGTTAATTATAAAGACCTTGCGGTGGTGGTGAGCGATTCCTGTAAAGAGCGTTTTACTATAAACAGGGAAAATATGCTTGCCCACCAGAGGGTGCTCGAAGAGGTTATGCGGAGTTTTACCCTTTTGCCAATAAGATTCGGCACGCTGGCGGAGTCCGAAGAAAATATACAAACCGCTGTACTGAAGAGGCGCTACCAGGAATTCGAACAAATGCTGGGCCATTTCAAGGACAAAAATCAAGTGGGTTTAAAGGTAATGTGGACCGATCTGCCGGCCGTGTTCCAGGAACTGAGTGAAGCCAACCCCAGAATAAAGAAGCTTCGTGAGGCCGCCAGGGTGGGTCGGGTTGAGTCGAGAAATAAACTGATTGAAATAGGCCGGTACGTGGAACAGGAACTGGCCCGCAAAAAGGAACATGAAAGGGAAAGGATTGTCACGGCGCTAAAAAGGCTCGCCCATAAAACAAAGATAAAGGATAATTACGGGGACGAGATGTTGGTCAATGCCAACTTCTTGGTAGAACAGTCCAGGCAGGAACTGTTTGACGCTCAGGTATCCCAGTTGGCTGAGATGTATGGACCCAAAGCGCACTTTAAATATGTTGGCCCCATACCTCCCTATGATTTTGTTCAGATTTTCATTGAATAGAAGGTGAAGGTGATGTTGGGCAAGCTGTTGCTGCTGCCTATAACCGGTCCTTTTAAAGGCTTGCTTGAAATAGCTCAAAGGATTCAGGAGATGGCCGAAAAAGAGTTAAACGATCCGGCGCAGATAAAGAACAGGCTGTCCGAACTGCAGATGGATCTTGAACTGGGACGGATCACGGAGGAGGCCTACCAGAAAGAAGAGGAAGAACTATTGGAAAAACTGGAGCGGATTGAGGCCGATAAGGGGCGGGCGCCGCATGAAGAGGGTGATTAAATGAGTGTGATTAAGGCCAGAAAGCTAGTCGTGTCTTTCTTTATCAGCGAACTGGGCTATGAGAAGGATGCGGTTCAGGTACTGGGCATCAAAAAAATTGAGGCCGGCTGGGAAGCCAAAGTTATAGTTACAGAAACCAACAGGCACTTGAAGAAATTGGGATATCCTCCGGTTTATGACAAAAACATATATTTTGTAAATCTGGACCAAGACCTGGAGATTGTTTCCTACTGGACCGGTGAGTGCAGCGAAGGGGAGGATTAGGTTGGATCCGATAAAAAGCACGGGCAATGCCTCCCTGCTGGATGTTTTGGACCGCATTCTGGATAAAGGACTGGTTATTAACGCTGATATAACAGTTACAGTGGTGGGAGTCGAGCTTTTAGGCATAAAAATAAAGGCGGCCATTGCCTCCTTTGAAACTGCGGCCAAATATGGCCTGGCTTTCCCCATTGGGACGGAGTTGAGCCAGGCGGTGGTAAAGGAAGCGTCTATGGAAAAGGAAAACTGCCCGGAATGCGGCAAAAGGTCCAAGGTAAAGGATCTTCTGAGTACCGGCTGTCCCTGGTGCGGGTGGATTAGCGCCAGGGCCAGGCAGGCTCTCAAGGTACCAGGAGCATGAAGGATGTTGGCCTATGCATATCGATATTAAAGATGAAAACCTGAAGCAGGGGGTATTGGGTTTAGTTTTGGCCCTGGTTGATATCATAAAGGACACCCTCAAGATCCAGGCGAACAGGAGGATGGACAGCGGCAGCCTTACCGAAGATGAGATTGAAAGGCTTGGTTTGGCCATCATGGACCTGGAGGAAGCCCTGGAATCAATAAAATTGGAGCAAAATCTGCTTGATGTTGTGGCCAAGATTAAAGACGGACTGGATGACGTGGTCAATGAGGTGGTAGACACCTTAAATCCGGTAAGGTGGCTTGAGGATGATGAAAAGTGATCTGCCCGCAAAAGGCGGTAGGTATCTGTACTGTGTGATTAAAGGAGAAGCGGAGGATTTAAATCTATCGGGGATCGACAACCAGGTGGTTAGCACCCTGGTGTATAAAGGGCTTACCGTGGTAGCCCACCGGTGTGAACCTGAACCGTATTTTTCCAAGGACAGTGAGGTTGTCACCAAATGGTTGGCCCAGCAGCATAAAATCGTGGAAGAATACTGGCTGAGATACAATGATGTGATGCCCTTTACCTTTAACACCATAATAAAGAGCGATGCCGGAGGTGCCCCGGAAGATCTGCTGTTCAGGTGGCTGGAAGACAACTATGGGTATATTCAGAACAAATTAAGCTCAATTGAAGGCAGAAAAGAGTATGGTGTACAGGTGATTATGGATTCCAAAAAAGCGGCTGAGGTACTGGTTAACTCGGACGAAGAGGTGGTCCGGCTGAAGGTGGATCTGGACAGATCAGCGGCGGGGAAGGCATTCCTGATCAAGGAAAAAATAAACACCAGGCTGAAGGTTTTAATAGCGGCGGAGGCCGACAATATTTTCCGGCGTTGTTACTCCGCCGTGGAACAAAATGTTTACCGGATCAACATAGAAAAAATAAAAAAACTAGACCTCCATAAAATAATGCTGCTTAACCTCAGCTGCCTGGCGGATGAAGAACAGTGCGCGGAATTGGGGCGGTTTTTAGATCATGTTAATGAAATACCATATATCGGGGTGAATTTTTCCGGCCCCTGGCCGCCCTACAGTTTTATGTAACATATGGAAGGAGAAACATTGTGGAGCCCTCCCGGGAAAGTAAAATCACTTTAACTGATTTATTGGAAAGGGTGCTGGAAAAAGGCATCATCCTGGATGCCGATTTGCTGGTGTCCATAGGGGGTGTCCCTTTAATAGGGGTAAATTTGAGGGCGGCAATTGCCGGAATGGAAACCATGTTGAATTACGGACTGATGAAGCAGTGGGATACCGAGGTCAGGCAGTGGGAAAGGATAGGGCCGGAAACCGGACAGGGAGGGGGGAACAAGAGTTATGGCCGGTAAAAAAGGGGAAGACAGGCAGAAAGCCGGCTCCGCTGACGGGGTAGCCGGAATTCTCAAGGGCTTGGCCGACCTGATAGAGGTGGTGGGCAAAATGGACAGAGAGGGCTTAACCGAAATAAATAAAAGCGGGCAGTTTTCCAGGGGCAAAAACGTAAAAGGCGTTTACGGTTTCACCGTGCGCATGGGCCTGGGGGGAACCCCCCAATTTGAGCGGTTTGGCCATACAATCGAGGAGGAAAAACTTCTGCGGGAGGATATCAGGGAACCCATAGTTGATATAATCCCGGAGGAGGACCATTACTTGATCATCGCGGAAATGCCAGGGGTTGGAGAAACAGACATTGATATTGAATTCGGTGAGGAAACGGTTATTTTGAAGGCTGAAGCCGTCAGCGGGAGGAAATACAGGAAGGAAATAATTATTGACGGCTTTAAAAAGTCGGCGGAGTTCACCAAAAACTATCATAACGGCATTCTGGAAATCAGATTGAGAAAGCAATAAAGGCTTACCGGACAAGGAGAGGTTTTTTGAACAATGGGTAACGTAAATGAATTGAATCTAAAGGTGGCCGAAGCCATTCCCAGGGACGCGGGAAGAAATATTGCCCGCTTTGACCCTGACTGTTTTAAGCTGTTAAACATTGAGATAGGTGACATTGTTAGGCTGGAAGGGAAGCGTTCAACTGGTGCCAAGGCCATGCCCACCTTTCCCGATGAAAGAAATAAATCGGCTGTCCAAATTGATGGTATTACCCGGGAAAACGTGCAGTCCGGACTTGGGGAGAAAATAAGGGTCACCAAGGCGGCCAGCCGGGCGGCCAGGGAGATTGTCCTGATCCCACTGAAGCCTGTCACTCTGGCCATGCTGAAAAAAGACAGCAGTTATTTGAATAAGTTGATGGATGGCCTGGCCTGCACCAAAGGGGACAGGATCAGGGCCAATCTTTTCGGTCCCAGCTTCCAGGAATTTATTGTTCAGGACACCGAACCAGACGGCCTTTTGCAGATAAGCTCTTTAACAGCGGTGAGGTTGATTGTAGATAAAAAGGTAGCCTCCGACAGGGGCCAAAGGGGCAATAAAATATTCTACGAAGACATCGGCGGGCTTGATAACGAAATTAAGCGCATCCGGGAAATGGTGGAACTGCCCCTGAGGTACCCTGAGGTGTTTGAGAGGCTGGGGATAGATCCCCCAAGGGGCCTTCTGTTATCCGGCCCTCCAGGTACCGGCAAAACCCTGATCGCCAAGGCGGTGGCTTCGGAAACCGAGGTCGGTTTTATTAATGTCAACGGCCCGGAGATTGTGGCCAAGTATTACGGAGAGAGTGAAGCCAGGCTAAGGGACATTTTTGAGAGGGCCAGGGAAAATGCTCCCACAATAATATTCCTGGATGAAATAGACGCCATAGCACCCAAGAGGTCGGAAGTTGCCGGTGAGGTTGAAAAAAGGATTGTAGCCCAACTTCTGGCCCTGATGGACGGCTTAAACGACCGGAAAGGAGTTATTGTCATAGGGGCCACAAATCTGCCCGACAACATAGACACTGCCCTGCGGAGGCCTGGCCGGTTCGACCGGGAATTGAGAATCGGCCCTCCCGACGAGTCCGGGAGGCTGAAAATATTGGAAATTAACACCCGGGGGATGCCCCTGGCAGATGATGTGGATTTAAAATATCTGGCTAGGTTGACCCACGGTTTTGTGGGGGCGGATCTGGCCGCCCTTTGCCGGGAAGCGGCCATGGCGTCGCTGCGGTCCAGCCGGGCGGATATCGATTTCAGCTATTACACCTTGCCTTCAGACTTTCTTAACAACCTGAACGTGGATATGAGCCATTTCGGGCAGGCTTTGCGGGAGGTTGAACCCTCCTCCCTGAGGGAGGTCTTTGTTGAAAGGCCCAATGTGCAGTGGGAGTCCATTGGCGGGCTGGATCAGATTAAACAAATACTGAGGGAAACCATAGAGTGGCCGGTTAAATATGCTGAAATATATCGTGCCGTTGAACTGGTCCCGCCCAAGGGGGTACTGCTGTACGGCCCCCCCGGTACGGGCAAGACGCTGCTGGCCAAGGCGGTGGCCACGGAATGTAATGCAAACTTTATCTCTATCAAGGGCCCTCAGCTTTTTTCCAAGTGGGTAGGTGAGACGGAGAAGAAAATCCGGGAAATTTTTAAAAAGGCCAGGCAGGCCGCCCCTTGCGTCATTTTCTTTGATGAGATGGACGCCCTGGCC
>Ga0209347_1006600_pt1 | contig 10178 bp, 14 predicted proteins | sample AutmiccommuBRH23_FD_187382 | JGI IMG/M metagenome (GOLD analysis project Ga0209347, IMG submission 187382) | Deep subsurface microbial communities from Mt. Terri, Switzerland - Autotrophic microbial communities BRH/23 (SPAdes) (version 2) | ecosystem: Environmental > Aquatic > Deep subsurface >... | reverse complement strand
CTATATGACAGCTTAAGACTTAAATGCGACCATTCGGTTATACTGCTAAAAGGGAAGTGAGTAAAAAACCAACTATATTATGCAGGTGCCTTAAAAAGAACGAAGAAAGTAAATAGATATTGGAATAGTAAAGAGGGGCGATAAATAATGGAAGGTGTTGGAGTGGACATTGTTGAAATAGAACGTATTAGTAATATTATCGAAAAAAGAAGGGACAAGTTTTTTGGGCGTGTTTTTACGGAACAAGAACTATCATACTGTTTAAATAAATCAAATCCAGCGCCATCATTGGCGGCTAGGTTTGCTGCCAAAGAAGCTGTTCTTAAAGCTATGGGTAAGGGTCTGGGTGCGTGCCCACTAAACAATATTGGGGTTATTAATGATCCTGGCGGACAGCAAAGCTGGAATTAACTGGTTCTGCTAAAGAATTGTCTGAAACATTGGGATTTTCAACTTGGTACATATCTTTGTCCCATTCTAAAAATCATGCTGTTGCTATGGTAATGGCAAAAGGGTAGGGGGGTCTTTGGAATGAAGGTTGCAACCGGCGCACAAATGAAACAACTGGACAGTTTGACTATTGAAGAGTGCGGAATTCCTGGGATAGTATTAATGGAGAATGCGGGTTTGAAAGTTGTGGAAAGTATTGAGGAATTTTTTAATTATGACATAGCAGGCAAAAGGATAATGATATTCGTGGGAAAGGGCAATAATGGTGGGGATGGTCTTGTTGCAGCCAGACATCTCCATAATAAAAAAGCGAGAGTAAAAATCTACCTTTCGGCAGACCCCGGCCTTTTTGCGGGGGATGCGGCCGTCAATATGTCAATAATAAGTAAAATGCATATCCCGGTATATCAATTGGATAATGAAGCTAGTATAACACGGATGAATGTAGCAATGAAAAAAGCGGATTTACTGGTAGATGCTCTATTTGGTACAGGTTTTAAGGGAGTTCCAAAGGGGAGGGTCGGTAACATTATTCGGGACATTAATCGTTCCGAAGTGCCGGTAATAGCCGTTGATATTCCTTCAGGGCTGGAGGCGGATACCGGCAAGGTTCGGGGTCAAGGCATAAAAGCGGATATAACTGTCACTTTCGGCTTACCTAAGATTGGTCTGCTGATAGAACCTGGAGCAACTATGACAGGCACGTTAAAGATTGTAGATATATCCATTCCTACTAATATAATAGATCGAATGGGATTAAGAATAGAGATGCCCACTAGAAGTTGGTGTAAGCAACAACTGCCGGAACGAATCAGTACCAGCCATAAAGGTACCTTCGGGCATTTGGTGGTCATTGGTGGTAGTAATGGGATGTCAGGAGCTCCTGTCTTAGCTGGTAAAGCTGCATTGAAATTTGGTGCGGGGCTGGTTACAATTGCTGTTCCTAGGTCTTTGCAGCAAGTTGTAGCGGCTCAGGTCCCCGAAGCCTTGACCAAAGGGCTTCCTGAGGCGGGAAATAGTACATTTTCTCAAGAAGCACTATCTGAGCTCCTTTCTATTACCGGCAAAGCCTCAGCGGTGGTTATTGGCCCCGGGTTATCTACTGAAGAGACTGTAAAATCGTTGTTCATTTCTTTAATGTCTAAGATGCGTAAACCAACGGTAGTGGATGCTGACGGTTTGAATATTCTAGCTAATATCAGTACTGTGGAAGTACCGAGGAAGTTGGTAATAACCCCACATCCGGGCGAAATGGGAAGACTGTTGGGGATCAGCACCGCCCAGGTTCAAAGTGATAGATTACAGGCGGTAATTCAGGCGGCAAAGAAATATAAAGCTGTGACTGTTTTAAAGGGAACTAGAAGTTTAACGGCGACTCCTGAAGAATGCCTCTATATTAATACTACGGGCAATCCTGGTATGGCTACGGCAGGGACAGGGGACGTGCTGGCGGGAATGATAGGCTCCTTATTGGCTCAAGGACTGTCGGCAGATTGCTCTGCGGCAGTCGCGACATTTATTCATGGATGGGCAGCCGATGCAGCACTGGAAGATTCTAGCATTATGGGGTTGACTGCCGGTGATGTCCTAGGCGGTATTTCAAAGGTGTTACAATCAATTAATAGATAACAATTTTTACGAAAGGAGAAATGATTGGATGCTGCGTCCTGTTTGGGCAGAAATTGATTTATCAGCCATTGAAAATAATATTCGGGAAATTCGACGACTGACAAAGCCTTCTGCCAAAGTTATGGCTGTCGTCAAGGCTAACGCATATGGACACGGGGCAGTGGCGGTAAGTAAAACTGTACTTACTAACGGTGCGGACTGGTTGGCCGTAGCACTGCTGCAAGAAGCTGTAGAGTTACGAGAAGCTGGATTTTCCGTACCGATTTTAATACTGGGTTATACTCCGCTAGAACAAATGGAACTTGTTATTACCAATGACTTACGACAAACTATTTATTCGTTAGAGCAGGCAGAGGCTCTTTCTTCTGCTGCGGGTAAGGCGGGCAGGAAAGCTACAGTTCATATAAAGGTAGATACGGGCATGGGTCGAATAGGTTTTTTACCTAAGCAGGAAAGTATTGATTCCATCATAAAAATTGCTCGGCTGCCGCATCTTGAAGTAGAAGGTATCTATACTCACTTTGCAATTGCGGATGCAGAAGATAAGGATTATACTATAGAACAGTTGCAATACTTTCAGTGGTTATTGGACCAATTGGCGAAAAGCGGTTTGCATATTTCCATTAGGCATGCTGCTAACAGTGCTGGGTTGATTGACCTGCCGGAGGCACATTTTGACTTGGTACGGCCGGGACTAATTCTTTATGGCATGTATCCTTCGAATGAAGTGCAAAAAACGAAGCTCTTCTTAAGGCAGGCTATGTCATTGAAAGCCGAGGTGTCCTACGTAAAGCAAGTGGCAAAAGGAACTGCTATCAGCTATGGTTGTACTTTTGTCACGGCTAGGCACTCCCAAATTGCTTCACTTCCCCTGGGTTATGCAGACGGCTACACTCGGTTACTATCCAATAATACTGACGTATTGATTAAAGGGAAAAGAGCACCAATTGTTGGGCGAGTATGCATGGATCAGTGTATGATTGATGTTACTGGTTTTGCAGATGTAGCAATGGGGGACGAAGTTGTACTGATGGGGCGGCAGGAAAATGAATTTATTTCTGCGGAGGAGATAGCTTCAAGAATAGGAACAATCAACTATGAGGTTGTTTGTATGTTCAGTTCCCGCGTACCTAGGGTATATAAAGATGGAATAAATTACTAGTAACATATTGGGCGTTTATTGACATATATGTTTGCAATGGTATTTATTAATAGATATAATGTAGTATATATTCTTGTGCCGATGAAATCATTTTGAGGATGTTCAATAAGATACTGGCACCTATTCTGAAGCAGACTTTAAAGGCTTTCCTGGCCGGAATTTTTGAACATCTAATTCAACATTTTGTAGCTACTGGAGGTGCCTTTGTGCCTGGAGTAAAACGGATTATGATTAGTCTTCCCGAAAAATTATTGAAAGAAGTAGATGATTTGGCATCCATTGAACAACGTAATAGGAGCGAATTTATCCGTGAGGCTATGAAGTTGTATATTTCTGAAAGGAAAAAAAGAACATTGAGAGAGCAGATGAAAAAGGGTTACCAGGAAATGGCGGATATAAACCTTGCGCTTGCTGTGGAAAACTATGAGATAGAAAGTGAAGTACAGAATTACTATGAAAATAAATTGGCGGAGTGTAAGTAAGTATGCAAGTTAAACGTGGGGACATTTTTTATGCTGAATTAAATCCGGTGGTCGGCTCTGAGCAAGGGGGAACGCGACCGGTTTTAGTGATTCAAAATGATATAGGCAACCAATACAGCCCCACGACCATTATAGCTGCGATTACATCTCAAATATCCAAGGCCAAGTTACCTACCCATGTAGAAATGCCGGCACAAAAAAGCGGCTTAGACCGGAAATCGGTTATCTTGACGGAACAGATAAGGACCGTTGATAAAAGCCGGTTAAGACAAAAAATTGCAGTTTTAGATGAAGAATATATGGAAAAAGTGGATAAAGCATTAGAAATCAGCTTAGGTTTAACTAGAGTATAGATTGTTAGAGGTGCCTTTAGAAAAGGTGCTTTTTTTTACCCGGATTTGGCGCTAAACGTCAAAAAACAGGAGATGTTTTCGAAGTTTTCTATATGTGGGTGGCAAATTAGTGGCCTAAAACACAAACCTATCCAGGAGGTACTTATGGAGAAAATAAAGTCAAAGGTAGCTGTGGTTAGGTGCAATAGCTATAATCAGTTATTAGTAGACGAACAAATTTCTAAATGTCTAGAACTTATTGGCGGGCTAGATAGGTTTGTTGATAAAGGAGATAGGGTTTTATTAAAAGTAAATTTACTGAGCCCTGAACCGCCGGAAAAGGCAATCACTACTCACCCAGCCGTAGTAGCTGCGTTAATAAAAGCAGTACAAGCTTTGGGCGCTAGCCCTATTGTAGGCGATAGTTCTGGGGGGATGATGGTTGACCGCTCTCGGACAAATATGAGCCTAATTAAAACAGGAATAAAGGAAACTGCAGAGGGATTAGGCGCAGAGGTTATAAACTTTGATACTGCAGGTGTTGAAAGAATTATTAATCCTCGGGGGGTTCAGCCTAATCCGCTGCAAATTGCTCTGCCCGTATTAGAAGCGGATGTAGTAATCAGTGTTCCCAAGTTAAAAACTCATAGTGCCGCCCTTTATACCGGGGCAATAAAGAATATGTATGGTGCTATACCGGGAGCTTTAAAAATGGAATATCATCGTATAGCGCCGCGGCCCAGTGATTTTACTAGAATTTTGGTAGACATTTTTCAGGTGACTAGACCCCATCTGGCAATCATGGATGGTGTACTAGCTATGGAGGGAAATGGTCCGGCTGCCGGGTCGCCTAAACAGCTTGGGTTGCTTTTTGCTAGTTCAGATAGCGTTGCTTTAGATGCTGTTGCATGTACTTGCATCGGATTAAATCCCCAGCGGGTTTCCACTATTAAGCAAGCTGTAGAAGCTGGGTTAGGACAAGCAAACATGGCTGATCTTGAGTTAGTCGGTATGCGGATGGAGGATGTTGGTATAAATGATTTTATACTTCCTTCAAATGCAATGTTGGATAAGTTACCTTCATTTATTGGTAGTTACCTATTGGGCTTGTTAAAGGGTCGCCCGGTTGCAGCAAAAGATAAGTGTACCGGCTGTCGGATTTGTGTTAATAGCTGTCCTGCCGGTGCCATTAGTTTTGATAGGATACCTTCTGTAAATTACCAGGAGTGTATTGATTGTCTATGCTGTCATGAATTGTGCCCGGAACATGCTTTTGAACTTCAGCAGCAAAATCCGGCAGCAAGGAGAATAGTAAAGCTCTTAAGGCAAAGGAAACGAAAATAGACTGGAATTTAAGAGGTGACAGCTATTAATTCGGAAGAGACTTATCCGAGGCGAAGGCTAGGATGAATCTTTACAAAAAATACGCAAAGTTTCTAAATTATGGCAGGTGATTTCTGATATTTGTAGAATTAACGAAACATAAAAGAATGGAGGAAAATCCATGTCGCAAAAAGCAATTTTGATTGTGGATGACCAACCCGGAGTACGAACGCTTCTCAGTCTTCTTTGTCAGGAAGAGGGTCTAACGTCAGAAACAGCCGTAAACGGTTTGGATGCTATAAATAAAATTAAAGATGCTCGACCCAAAATGGTCGTAATGGATGTCAGAATGCCGGTGATGGATGGGATAGCTGCATTAAAATGGATAAAGAAGCATTACTCTGATTTACCTGTCGTTATAATGACAGCTTATGCAGAGGAGAAAAGCTTGGAGGCTGCTAAGGAGACGGGCATCGTGGATGTCTGGTATAAGCCATTTGATATAGATGAAGTAAGGGTAAAGTTAAAGGAACTATTGAGTAAGGGAGATGAGTCTTGCGGATAGTTTGCTTAATGCCTCGAAAGTTCGAGGTGTTTTTTTATATGTGATGTTAAAGCATGTTTCAAACCGATTGCAGGAATTTTTGCTCTTTTCTAGAAAAACATTTTGGTTAGAGGTGCCCGTTTCAATGTAACCTTACGGGAGATTGATTGCACCTAACAGCTGATGGCAATACTAAAGGCAAAAGACGTAGGGGGTAGATTCATGCGCAGATATTTGATGAATGAAAAAGATACCATCGCGGTCGGTGTTTGTCTGGGTAAACATTTGGAACCGCCAATGGTAATAGCTCTTAGAGGCGATCTAGGTGCCGGCAAAACGACTCTGACCAAAGGAATAGCTACTGCTCTAGGTGTTCAGGAGATGGTAACAAGCCCCACGTTTTCTTTGCTTAATATATATCATGGCAGGGTAGAGGTAGCGCATATTGACGCATATAGACTGCAGACTCCCGATGAAGGATTTGATGCTGGCCTGGAAGAATACTTGCCTGGTATGGGCATAACAATTATTGAATGGCCGGAAAGTGTCAGTCCACTTCTTCCCCGGGAATTTTTGGAGGTTAGGTTGAGGTATCTAGATAGTAAGCCGGGGAGAGAGATAGTGGTTATATCTCATGGGGGGATTTATGATCGATTGGAAAAAGAATTGGAGGTAAATTGTTCGTGATTCTTGCTTTGGAAACGGCTACCACAGTTGCAAGTATAGCTATTATAGACAAAGATAAAGTTCTGGGTGAAATATTCTTAAATACAAGGAAAAATCATTCGGAAGTGTTAATGCCAATGGTGGATAAGCTTCTTAAATTTATTAATAGAGAAATAACTGATATGGAAGCGTTCGCTGTAGCAATAGGGCCAGGTTCCTTTACCGGTTTAAGGATTGGTTTGGCTACTGCAAAGGGCATGGCTCAGGCGTTAAAAAAGCCAGTAATAGGAGTTCCGACATTGGACGGACTAGCACGTAACTTAATAGACGTTAACGGGCTGATTTGTCCTATTTTGGATGCCAGAAAAAATGAAGTATATACTGCTGTTTATAGTTGTCATGAACATGTTTGTGAACGGATTACGGACTACATGGCATTATCGCCTCAACAACTAGGTGAACGATTTGCACAGTTTGGCGAAGAGATAACTATTTTGGGAGATGCAGTATTACCTTTTGGTCAGTTGCTGATTAACGGTAAAAGCAGCATTTCTATTGCAAGTCAAGCCAATTGTTTTCCTAGAGCCGCTCAAATAGGTGCGATTGCACAAGAACGTCTGGAAAGAGGGGAGAGTAATGACCTTTTTGAACTTGCACCGCTATATATCCGTCGTTCAGAGGCGGAAATACGTTGGGAGGAAAAACATGACTCTCTCAGGGACCAATGATAATGAAAAAGAAGACATAGAATTAGCTTTTAGCAATATGGATTATTGTCACCTCTCAATGGTTATGCAAATAGAACAAGCTTCTTTTTCTACACCTTGGTCCAAAAGAGCTTTTGTTGGTGAAATCCGACAAAACCAATTTGCTCATTATTATGTTTGTCTGGCTGCCCAACAGGTAATTGGCTATGGCGGCATCTGGCTGGTCTTGGATGAAGCCCATGTGACTACGGTTGCTGTAGCGCCTGAGTTTCGACAAAAGAAGATAGGATGCCAGTTGATGCTTTATTTGATGCAGCAAGCGTTAGCTAAGGGTGCGGACAAAATGACTTTGGAGGTTCGGCCTTCAAATACCCATGCTAAACAACTGTATAAAGAGTTGGGGTTTGAAGAGGCGGGAATAAGGAAAGGTTACTATACAGATAACAATGAAGATGCAATAATCATGTGGAAACACCTGTTGGAGGATGGGAAGGATGATTGATAGTAGTGGGCAAACAATTGATTATGGGGATAGAAACTAGTTGTGATGAAACATCGGTTGCTATAGTGGCCGATGGCAAGGAAATATATTCAAACATAATTGCATCCCAAATACCCACACATCGCCGTTACGGCGGTGTGGTACCGGAAATTGCTTCGCGCAAACATGTGGAGAATATTGCGATGGTAGTTGATCGAGCCCTCCTTGATGCAAAAGTATCCCTTAAGGATCTAAATGGAATTGCAGTTACGCATGGGCCAGGGTTGGTTGGGGCTTTGTTGGTTGGTGTATCTACGGCAAAAGCTATGGCATATTCTCTTAATGTGCCCTTATTGGGTGTCCATCATTTAATGGGACATATTTATGCAGCTTTTTTGGAACACCCTGATACTAAGCTGCCATTATTATGCTTAGTTGTGTCAGGGGGGCATACTAGCTTGATACAGTTAGAAAGTTATGGCAGGATGCGTCTGCTTGGGCAAACAAGAGATGATGCTGCCGGGGAGGCGTTTGACAAGGTAGCTCGAGCACTTGGGCTCCCATATCCTGGTGGGCCGGAAATTGAGAAATTAGCAAAAAAAGGTGACCCCCAAGCCATAGATTTTCCCCGGGCATGGCTTGAGAAAGGAAGTTTGGACTTTAGCTTCAGCGGACTCAAGTCCTCAGTACTAAATTATTTGAACAGGGCTGGACAGAAAGGCCTAGAGATAAATAAGGCTGACGTAGCTGCATCTTTCCAACAAGCAATTATTGATGTCTTGGTTACAAAAGCACTAACCGCCGCTGAAAGGGTCGGGACAAAACAGATAGCGGTTGCGGGGGGAGTAGCGGCCAATGGTGCTCTGAAGGAAGCTATAAAACGAAAAGCCGGTAAAATTGATCTTGAGGTTTTGGTCCCATCACCCATATTTTGTACAGATAATGGGGCAATGATTGCATGTGCCGGATATTATGCCTTATTGGAAGGAAATATATCGTCCTTGGAATTAAATGCTGTACCCAATTTAACCATGGATTTTTTGCCTTAGATTGCACCCTTGTGAAAAAGAACGGTTGTTTGTGTGGACAAATAGCCTGTGGATAATGTGGATAAGTCTGTTAATAACTGATAAAATGAGTATTGCCATGTGGAAACAGTTATCCACAAGGATTTTAACTACCAATGTGGAATATGTGGAAAAGGGCAAGGATGCTTAAGCCCCGGGGATTGTTCCTGTGGATAATGTGTTGAAAACATATTTTATACTATAGCTTAATTAAACGTCAGATGGGGTATAAAACTCCACCTGATAGAAGTTTCAATTTATGGAGGCGGGTTATGAGCCAGAAAGCAAAGATGTTACTTGTTATGGTGGTGGTTATTGTTGCGGGCGTTATAATGTTTAAACCAGTTTATGATCAGCAACATGTACCGCTTCACAAACGAATATCTGATTATGAGGGAGCACTTCAGACTGCAAAAGACCAGGGTAAACCTATCTTTTTGGAATTTTTCAGTGAAACTTGACCAACTTGTGTTGAATTAGAGCCCGTGATTATGGCTCTTTACGAAAAGTACCAAGATCAGGTAGAATTTATAGTAGTGGATGTTGATACGGTCCAAAGCCGAAAGCTAATTCAACAGTATGGTGTTCAATACATTCCCGCTATGTTTTTTATTGATTCCCAAGGAAAAGTCAAAAACAATTTAGTAGGTGATCCCAAGTATGAAGAAGGTCGGCCTGCAGATGAGGTGTTAGAGGAGAATATCCAAGCGATTCTTAATGGTTTACAATAAGCTTAGCATCGTTTAATTAGATGCTTAAATGGTGGCAATAATTGCAAACTTAAAAATACCAACCAACTGGCAGGATTCCTATTTTCAAATGTCAAACTATTTGTAATATAGGTTCTCAATGGGAGTGTTTATATGCAGTCGAAAGAGGAATTTCGCAAGGAAATCATAGAGGCTCGGTTAAAGTTAAATCCCCTGGAAGTTAGGGGAAAAAGTGATAAAATAATAAGTAAGCTTATTTCTTTACCCGTCTACCAACAGGCGGGTACTATAATGACTTATGTGGACTTTAACCAAGAAGTGGAGACAAGAGAGTTAATTAAGTATAGCCTTTCTCAAGCTAAACGAGTGTTTGTGCCGGTTACTAGAAAAAAAGAGCGGTTGTTAATTCCTTCTGAAATATTAGATTTTCCTGAAGACTTACAGCCTGGCACATGGGGGATTTTAGAACCTAAGCCGGATCGTTTTCGCCCAAAGGATCCTCAAGAGATTGATCTGGTCATTGTACCTGGGGTTGCCTTTGATAAGGAAAAACAGCGGCTGGGTTACGGGGGAGGATTCTACGACCGTTTCTTAAGCAAATTACCGGAGCAGAGTTCTTTTGTTG
>Ga0209347_1006599_pt1 | contig 10179 bp, 10 predicted proteins | sample AutmiccommuBRH23_FD_187382 | JGI IMG/M metagenome (GOLD analysis project Ga0209347, IMG submission 187382) | Deep subsurface microbial communities from Mt. Terri, Switzerland - Autotrophic microbial communities BRH/23 (SPAdes) (version 2) | ecosystem: Environmental > Aquatic > Deep subsurface >... | reverse complement strand
GACGTAAGGCAGGTTGCCGAGAAGTTCATTGAAGGCCTTAACAACCCTGAGATCGACCAGTTCAGGGTAATGACCGATTTCTAAGCATATTCCAGAGCGTGTGTGCTGCAAATTGACACACGCTTTTTTCTATTTTGAAGTATTATCTCTCTCCGGAGAGATCACATGAGTTCCACACTGATAGTTTTGAATCTGAAGACCTACCTTGAGGGCACAGGCGAAGGCGCTGTAAAAATAGCACAGGCATGCATGGATGTTGCTGAGGGGTCCGGCATAGACATTGCAGTAGCACCCCAGTTCTGTGATATCTACAGGGTTTCGTCTCAGGTGGATGTCCCTGTTTATGCGCAGCACCTGGACAGCGTGGGCGCCGGGAGCTTTACGGGACATGCTTTCGCTCAGTGCATCAAGGATGCGGGCGCAGTTGGCACTTTAATTAACCACTCCGAATACCGGCTCACACTTGCCGGCATTGACGCATCGGTAAGCAAGGCAAAAGAGACCGGTCTTACGACTATAGTTTGTACGAACAACGTGGCAACTTCTGCAGCCGCCGCAGCGCTGGGTCCGGATTATGTGGCAGTGGAGCCCCCGGAACTTATCGGCAGCGGTATCCCGGTGTCAAAAGCAGACCCGCAGGTAGTCACAGGTTCTGTCAATGCGGTCACAAGAGTTAACCCGGCAGTGAAAGTGCTGTGCGGGGCGGGCATATCTAAAGGAGAAGATCTCCTGGCAGCTCTTGAACTTGGCTCCGTAGGGGTCCTGCTGGCATCGGGTATTGTTAAGGCCAAAGACCCCCGGGTTGCGCTTGAAGACCTTGTAAGCAAGATCATCTGACATTCTATGTTTAGGGCAGGCTCAGCCATGCTACAAGCAACAGCACGGTTGTAGCCACCATTCTCACAGGGATGGAGAGGTCTATACCGAACTGTTCCTTTACCATCCTGGATATGCCGATCGGTGGAGGAGCTATAAGGAGTGCTGCAAGGAAAAGGGAGGCGCCGGTAATATAATTCTTTTCCACCAGCATCAGGTAAAGCCCCTGGATTCCCAGGTACATCCCGAAAAGGGCAGTAAAGAATATGCCTATCTTAAGGAACCTTATATATTGTTGTGGGGTTGCGGGTGCTCTGTTCAAACTATCACGGAATTAGTGTAAGCATAGGTGCCTGATAATGTTTGTCCCAGCACTTTGTATAAAAGCCCGTTAGCCAGGTATAAATGATGCAAAAAAGGACCCCGAAAAATTATCCCCTGAGTTTGCAGCCTATCCCGCAAAGCAACGTTGCTATCTCGCTGTTCACTAAAGAGGCGTCGGAGTCCCCTATTATGCTGACGCGGTATGTCACACTTGTCCCGGTCTCTCCTTTGATGCCGGTATAGATGTCAATGACCTGTACTGCAATAATATTCCCGTTGGCATTTATTATGCCCTGTATGACCTGTGGGTCTGCGCCCTCCGGAATAATGACAGATATATCCCTCTCCTGTTTCCTGAGCTTTTCTGCTTTCCATTTTAAAAGTTCTTCCGTGGAGAGCAGGCGGACGTTCTCAAGCTTAAGGGTAACATCCCTGTTGACACCGGATAGTATCACGCTTCTTGGTGTGACCTTTTTTACGATCCCGACATGTACAAACTCTGAATATATGTGCCTGAGCCCTCTTTCCATACCGATCGAATCCACCAGTTCGTCAAGTTCGGCTATTTTGGAGTTGATGAGCTTATCGGAGCGGCGCAGTGCTGCGGAGGTGTCTCCAAAGTGAACTGCCGCATCCTTCATTTTAGTGATGAAGCTCTCTACATCATGCTCCCGCACGATAGCGGACATATCCCTGCATTCCTGCATGAAAGCCTCATGCACTTTCAGCACTTCCGGGTTCTCCATCTGAATGAAGGCGTACAGATACGGGTTCTGGCCCAGTATCCTGCCAACGAAATCCACCATGATGTCATACACGGGACTCATGAACCTTCTGGACTGCGCGACGCTGAAGTCCAGCCTGTTGAAGGTGGTGCCTATGGTTATATAAGCAAAGTGTGTAAGCCCCTGGACAACAGATACGAAGCGGTCATGCTCCTGTGCACCGATGACCTCAATGTGGGCCCCGTTATCTTCCAGCAGGGTCCTGATAACCGGGAACCATCTCTGGCACCTTCCATCGATGGGCGTGAGTATGAATATCTGACCATGCAGGCTGGGTATGGACGGGCCGAACATGGGATGGGTGCCCAGTATCTCTACGTTCGCAGGCGCATACTTTTTCATCGCTTCCGTGGGCCTGACCTTAAGTGATGTCAGGTCCATCAGGAGGCTGCCGCTTTTCATTTTAGGTGCAGTTTCTTTTATAACCCGTTCGGTGATGTCAATGGGAACCGTAATAATGACGATATCACTCTCAGATATTGATATGTCCAGGTCCGATGCAAATCCAACACCCATTTTCCTGGCTATCTCTACCTTTCCGCCGCTGCCCCAGACAGTTACTTCATAGCCGTTATCCTTAAAGAAACGGGTGAACCACTGTCCCATCTCCCCTGTGCCGCCGATAATGAGCACTTTCAAACCCGTAATCCCTCCAGGACAGCTTTTCTCATAATGTCCACCGGAGGCTCAACCCCTGTCCATATCCTGAAAGCCTCAGCTCCCTGGTGAACAAGCATCATAACCCCATTGACAGTTTTGGCGCCTGCAAGCTTTGCTTCTTTGAGCAGGCGGGTTTCAAGAGGGTTATAGACTATATCGAATACCGTGAGATCAGGATGCATATCCCGGGAGGTCGCAATAGTCCCTTCAGTATCCGGATGCATGCCAAGGACCGTGCAGTTCACAAGTATGTCACTCTCTCTGATCAATAATCCCATATCATCAAAGCCGCACCCTCTGGCTTTACCTACCTTCGATACATCAGCTGCCAGCTCAACTGCCTTGTCTGGCGTTCTGTTGGTGATGGTGACACAGGCGCCATCCTTGGCGAACTGGAAAGCGACAGCACGGGCTGCGCCACCTGCACCGGCTATCAGCACCTGCGAGCCCTTTATATCGACACCTTCCTCCTCCAGCGCTCGTTTAGCACCCAGGCCGTCGGTGTTGTATCCCTTCATACCGTCCCTGAAGTCAACGGTATTCACAGCCCCGATCGCAGCCGCCAGCGGGTCAGCATCCACTATTCTCAGGGCTTCCTGTTTCAGGGGTATGGTAAGGTTAACGCCGCCAAAACCCATGGCTTTTGCACCTGTAAGTGCGTCCTTGAGATCCTCTCTGCTCACCCTGAAAGCATGATACATGCATTCCATGCCAAGGGCCTCAAACGCTGAATTATGCATTGCGGGAGACCGGGAATGGCCTACAGGGTCCCCAAAAACAGCGAAAACGGTTCTCAAAAGAGTATCTCCAAGACTGACTTGAGTTGATGGATCTGTATCTGTCCGGGTGCCACAGCTTTGCCTATGGAGCCATATGTAAGGACCGACCCGTAGCAGGGTGCAACCATCCTTGTGTGCTTACCGATATCTCCCATTGCTATGGTGCAGACCGCTTTCTCTGCATCGAGAGTCACCTGCAGCAGATCAAGCGCGTCCTGCATGGATTGGGGCATGACTGCCAGTTTTGCGATATCCGCACCGGCCCTGAACGATCTGTCAAGGATGCTCTTCATCTCTGCAACAGCAGGCGTAGATTCAAATTCATGTGAGGATACGATCACAGTCTTTCCGGCGGCCTTTGCTATTTTGATGAGCGATTCCCGATGATCTGCATTTGTGGAAAGTTCGATATCCACTGCATCGGTCACTGGAATGGCCTGTCCGAGTAGTTCTATCCTTGTGTCCTCATTCCCTGACCATTTGCCGCCATCCGATTGTAACCTATTGGTTGCAATACATGGCAGTCCTGTGCTCTCTCTTATCTTCCGGATCGTATCCTTCATCTCATCCGGGCCGCTGAACTCCAGCAGGTCAAGACGAAGCTCCAGCAGGTCAGCACCCAGCCACTTAGCGGCCCTGGCGCTTTCCACCGGCTCTTCAAAGATGACCGAAACTATGCCGGGTCTTTTCCCAAGATCAAAGCTGCCGATCTTAACCATCGCGACACCTGTCTATTTTTCAATGATCGTTTCTTCTATCTTCATCCCAAAGTGGCGGCCGATATCCTCCGAGTGTACGAGTATCTCGTCACCCACCTTAAGGTCGGTCACAGATATGGGGTTCTTATCTTTTGTAACAAGTTTGATGGTCTCGGCATTCTGCAGTATGTTCTTGACTACCTTACCGCCGAGGTCCGCTTCCACAAGTATCAGCGGCCTTCTTTCGATCTTTACCCGGCCGACGACCCCTGATCTCTGTTTGCCCTCCACATCTACGATGGTCACCTCATCCCCTGCCTTAAGCTCGGAAAGGTAGCGGGTCTTCTCACCCACTTTGACATAGGCGTGTACGGCACCGGCATTGACCCGGAAGGGGCGGGATGCCACATAGGGGCTTTCCTCGGATTCAGAGTGCACCAGGAACATGCCGTTTGCCTGCGAGCCCACAAGCATGCCCTCTCCCCTGACCATCAGGTTGCACGTATCCACGCAGACCCGGTCTCCCATTCCGATGGGATCGACCCTTGTTACAATTGCAGATCTGAGCTCAAGTCCTTTTACACCTGCATTCTCTGCAAAGGTGGCGGTTTTCTTTATCTGGTTCAGGTCCCGCGTGTCCAGAAGCACTCCGTCAGCACCGTGTTCCATTGTCTCAAAAGCGAGCTTTGCTTCTTCAGAGTTCTTTACGCCCGATATTAATTTCACATCATTCTTCTGCAATCCGGCTATAAGGTTCTCAAGCGGGATCACCTGCCAGTCAGTTCCGACAGTGATCAGATAATCGCAGATATTGCCCAGCTCTGCAGCGAAGTTCTCATATTCCTTGTTGCGGATGATAACGTATCCTGCAACCTTGATCCCCTTTTCTTTAAGCCGGATGGCTGTCGTGACATCAAGGGAGCATCCGTAATCAGGTGGAAGCGGTTTTGCGCCGTCTCCCTCCCCTCCTTTTCCCACAACTATGATATCAGCTCCGGATTTATTGTCATAGGCAAAGGCTGCTACCTTCACGTTCCCGAGTTCCTTGACCCGGCTTACGTCCGCGCCATTGACAAGTATGCAATCAACACCGGATTCAATACCTGTTGTGATCACTATCTTCCTGTCATCCCAGTTTCCTTCATCGGCCTTTATCCAAATCATCTTATCCTTCATATGAGCACTTCCAGATTTACTGGCTTTATCTCTCTTATTTGAGCATTTCCAGCGCTTCTTCTACAGTCCTGTTGAAGTGCACTATCTCTGTTATAGCTTTTGTAATTTTTGTAGGATTCTCATGCTGGAACACATTCCTTCCGATAGCAACTCCCCGTGCGCCACCATCTATTGATCCCCTGATCATCTCCAGAAATTCCTCGTCTGTGTTCGTTTTTGGCCCTCCTGCTATGACCACAGGCACCGGGCATCCTCTTACTACGTCCTTGAAAGTATCGGGGTCCCCGGTGTAAAGTGTTTTTACTACATCGGCACCGAGCTCGGCGCCAACCCGCGCTACATGGGCCACAAGTTCGGCGTCATGGGGGTTTTCTATATCCTTCCCGCGTGGGTACATCATCGCCAGCAGAGGCATTCCCCAGTAATCGCACTGCTCGGATACTGTTCCAAGCTGCCTGAGCTGGTCAGACTCTGTTTCGGAACCCACGTTGATGTGGATGGATACGGCATCAGCTCCCATTTTCACTACTTCTTCCACCGAGCAGACCTGCACCTTGTTATTTGGGTCCGGTCCCAGTGCAGTTGAAGCGCTGATGTGTACGATAAGTCCCACATCATGCCCGTATCCTCTGTGTCCGTGTGTCACTATTCCTTTTTGCATCAGCACTGCATCCGCTCCGCCTTCAGCAACTTTGTTTATGGATTCGGGTACATCTATCAGTCCCTTTATAGGTCCGTTGGACATCCCATGGTCCATGGGGATGATTACCATGTTCCTGCTGTCCCTGTGCATTATTCTCTCGATGCGTATCTTCTTTCCAATTCCCGTCATTGTCTTATGCCCTCCGTTTATTTGTGAATGGTATGCAGGGCGTCAAACACCCGTGCTAGCATGTGACATAGTAGCACGGTTACTATTTAAAGGTTGTGTGCAGTGCATGTGACGGGTCTTTAGTTTTGAGAGAACAGCCCGTCAGGCATCTTTCTGAAAACCGGATAGTCTTACACCCTCACCTGTGATCTCATAGCTGATAAGGCGCTTTTCGTGGTTTGTGCCGTGGCTTTTTAAAATATAGAAGGATTTTGTTATCTCGTTCCCGTTCTCCGTGTGTCTCAGGAGCAGGAGGTTATCAACTATCGGCGAAATGGGAACTGGCGCTGCAAGCAGATCATTTCCTGTTGCCTCGCTGCTGCTAATGAACATGGAAGTCACTTCCTTGTTCTTAAAGAGCCTGATAAGGTTGGAGATATGCTCCCTTTTTTCCGTGCTGTCTTCATAAACATAGTCAAAACCTGCTATGTCGTCAAGGAGTATTCTCTTTGCACCTGTTTCCTCTATGATCTCCATAAGTTGCAGTGCATGTTTGCAAACATTGATCCCTGTAGGGGGAGTGTACAGTATCCTGATAAGTCCTCTCTCTTCCAGTCCTTTAAGGTCCATTCCGGTATTTGCAGCATAATGGCGTAGCTCCTGGGGAGTTTCCTCGAAACTGCTTATTATGCCGGGTTCGCCGTTCATCGCACCATGTACAATGAACTGTAGTCCGAACAACGTCTTGCCTGTGCCGGTATTGCCTGCAAGGAGCGTCGAAGAACGCTTGAAAAGCCCTCCTCCCAGAAATCCGTCCAGCTTCTCTATTCCGGATCCTATTCTTTGCACATCACCGTAATTCTCAATTACCGGGTGCTCCAGCCTAGGATAAATGTCTGCTCCAGAGCCTGATATTTCAAAAGAGTGCTCTCCATCAAGGTAATTGATACCATTGAACTTTACTACTTTCAGGCGGCGGTCATTATGCACCCGGCCTATTTTTTGGGAGAGGTATATCACCCCGTCGGCGATATCGCTGATGACAGACCTGCAGACATCTGTGCTCGTCATCGTACCCGTCATATACACAATAGCATTCCACTCACCCATAGCAGTATTCAGTGAATACATGAACCTTCTCCTTTCAGCTTCGGGAAAGCCAAATCCTATGGGAGTGACAGGATCTATCATCACCCGATCGGGTTTCATATTTGCAACAGTATTCCCAAGGTCGACCAGCATTGTAAGAGGGTCCCTTTCGGCCGAGCTTATGCTATATGTGCGGATCTTCAGTGACTCATCATAGAAATCATACCCTGATAATGCCTCTCTTGTAGATTTCTCTGATCTTGAAGTTGGGCACACATACAATACCTTTTCTCCCCTCGCAGCAGCATAGCAAAGGCTCTGTATCCCTAATGTGGTCCTTCCTGTGCCGGGGTTTCCGGCGAGCAGTATGGTACAGGGCCGGGGAATGCCTCCTCCAAATATCTTGTCCAGGCCGGGAATACCTGTGGGTTTTATTTCCAAAGCAATTCCTCTCTAAATGATATGATGTATACAGAAATGATTTTTGATTTTGTCAAATATCTTCTTCCTGATATAGTTTGTATCTGGATTTACTTAATACTATGTTTCTTATATGGATGGAATGTGAAACAGTCTTATAGCGTAAGTTAAGATATGAATAGTATTATCTGTCATCTTTAAATATCATCATAAAATAAGGGCAAGAATATGAGAACATTAAAGATCCTTGTAATTAACAACTACGGACAGTTCTGTCATCTTATACACCGTGCAGTTCGTGACCTTGATATGGATACCGGGATAATCTCAAATACTCTTTCCGTCGAAGACATCCTTGACCAGGAGCCGGACGGTCTGATATTGAGCGGGGGTCCCACATTGGAGCGTGCAGGCAACTGTCCGGAGTATCTGGAGAGTATTGATATTCCCATACTGGGCATTTGCCTCGGACACCAGGTCATTGCCAGGACCTTCGGAGGGGAGGTCCGCAAGGGCAGTTCGGGAGGTTATGCCGATGTGGAGATCGAGATCGTGGACGAGGATGATATTCTCAAGGGGCTTGGCCCCCGGACGCACGTATGGGCTTCTCATGCAGATGAGGTCAGCGTGCTGCCTGAGGATTTCATAAGACTTGCAAGGTCCTCGGTATGCGAGATAGAGGCTATGAAACATTCCGAAAGGCCTATTTACGGCGTACAGTGGCATCCGGAAGTCGCACACACGGAAAAAGGGGAAAAGCTTCTTATGAATTTCTTTGAGGTATGTGAGGAATACTAGATCACATACCCATCTTCTTCATCATCTTCTGCATGTTGAACTTGCCGCCGCGGAATCCCTTCATGGCGGTCTGCATCATTTTATGGTATTTCAGGAGTTCCCTCACATCTTCTGCACTGGAGCCGGAACCTATGGCAATCCTCTTGATGCGGGAACTGCCGATCAGCCTGGGGTTGAGCATTTCCTCTTCGGTCATGGAGTCCATCAGCACCCTGTAGCGCTTGAGCTTGTCACCGGTGACCTGGTAAGCGTCCTCAGGTATCTTTGCCCCGAGCCCTCCAAGAGGCAGCATCTGCATGATCTGTTTCATGGGGCCGAGCTTATTGATGCTCTCGAGTTGCTTGTACATATCCTTCAGAGTGAACCGCCCCATCATCATGGCCTGTACATCGAGCTCCTCGTCTGCAAGTGTCTCTTCTGCCTTTTCTATAAGGCTCTTTATATCGCCCATTCCAAGCAGCCTGGAGATGAACCTGTCAGGCTCGAACTTCTCAAGGTCCTCAGGCGTTTCTCCGACGCCGATAAAGGCTATCGAGGAATTTGTCTCGGACACTGCAGAAAGCGCACCTCCGCCCTTTGCGGTACCGTCCAGCTTGGATATTATGACTCCTGATATCCCGATGGATTCATTGAACGCCCGGGCCTGCTCGCTTGCTTGCTGCCCGATGGCACCGTCAAGCACGAGCAGCTTATAGTCCGGCTGCGCCATTGCATGTATATTCTCCATTTCCTTGATAAGATCCTTCTCAAGGGAGTGCCGCCCGGCAGTGTCTACAATGATGACGTCGGATTTATGGAATTCCTTAAGTCCTCTTTCAACAATGCCTACTGCGTCAGGGTTGCCCTCCTCTCCGTAGAATGCGACATCAAGCTTGGTACACAGTGTCTTTAACTGCTGGTATGCACCGGGGCGGAACGTATCGGCACATATCACCGCAGGTCTCAGTCCTTTTCTCTGGAAGTAGCGGGCCAGCTTGGATGTGGTTGTGGTCTTACCGCTACCCTGCAGCCCTATCATCATTATCCTCTGGGGCTTGAGAGGGATATCGGTACTTTTGCCGATGATATTGATCAGTTCCTGATAGACGATCCTGAGCACGTGCTCCCTGGGGCTCATGCCGGAGGGGACATCTTCATGAAGCGCACGCTCTTTGATGTGTTTTGACATCTCCATGACCAGCTTGACATTAACGTCTGCCTGGAGCAGAGCTCTCTGGATGTCCTTGACTACCTCGGTCACAGTTCGTTCATCTATACGTCCTGATTTTACCAGTTTCTTGAGGGCATCCTGTAAGGAGCTCCCTAATTTATCCATAACCATTTAAGGACCGTCCTGTCTCTCTTTTAGTTCTAATAAATGGGCAGTTCATATTTAACATTGTTGTGAAACCGGTTACCATACTGCAGGAGGACCTATCTGCTCACGCTATCAGTACAGAATCTGCCATATCCGATATGATTCGGATCTACTATGTGAATAAAATCATAGGTTAAAACGTCTTTTAAATAAGGAAAATGATCAATTTAAAAAAGATATTCACCCTTCGATCAAAACTTAGTAGCGGGGGATGGATTCGAACCATCGGTCTACGGGTTATGAGCCCGTCGGGATCTCCTGGCTACCCCACCCCGCTTCCTTTATTGTCTCACTTCGTAAGGGTACTCCTCTAGAAGTGTATCATCACAGATAAAGGTTGCGTACAGATAGGGAAAGCGAAAGGATATATGTAATTTCTGTCTAAATATATCAAAATCCGGAGAGAATAAAATGGCATTACCTGACAAGTTCAAGTGTGTAGTTACTAACTGGGATTATATCTATG
>Ga0209347_1006598_pt1 | contig 10180 bp, 10 predicted proteins | sample AutmiccommuBRH23_FD_187382 | JGI IMG/M metagenome (GOLD analysis project Ga0209347, IMG submission 187382) | Deep subsurface microbial communities from Mt. Terri, Switzerland - Autotrophic microbial communities BRH/23 (SPAdes) (version 2) | ecosystem: Environmental > Aquatic > Deep subsurface >... | reverse complement strand
TATAAAGACCAAGGCGGTGCAAGTATGTACAATAAGGTTATACTGATAGGCCGTTTGACGGCAGACCCGGAACTCAGGTTTACCCCAGGCGGCATTCCGGTGGCCAAGTTTACCCTGGCTGTGGATCGGGTATTTAAAAACAAGCAGGGTGAGCGGGAAGCTGATTTTATTGATATAGTGGTATGGAGAAATCTGGCCGAGACCTGTTCAAACTACCTGAAAAAAGGCTATATGGCGGCGGTGGACGGCCGACTGCAGATTCGGTCCTATGATGACAACCAGGGGATACGACGCAAGGCCGTGGAGGTCATCGCGGAAAACGTACGCTTCCTGGACCGGGGGAAAGACTCCCAGTATTCCCAGGGCGGATCGGGGCAGCAGGCTGCGGGACGCAGGACCGAGCACAGGGATGACGAGTTCAGCGAAGTCCCCTTTACCGATGACGACCTGCCATTTTAATGGTTTATTCAGGTCCGGGGAATTAAAAGGAGGAATAGAATAGTGAAACGTGAACGGGGCCGCAGAGGCAAGAAGAGAGTCTGCGTCTTCTGCGTTGATAAAATTGCGGGCATTGACTATAAGGATGTGCCCAGGCTTAAAAAGTATATTACTGAAAGAGGAAAGATACTGCCCCGCAGGATTTCGGGCAACTGCGCCCGGCATCAGAGGATGCTGACATTGTCCATCAAAAGGGCGAGGAATATAGCCCTGATACCCTTTACAACGGAATAGAATGCAGGAATGACTGAAAGGCTGTTGAACCATAATGATCAACAGCCTTTTATTTTTAGCCGGCAAAGACCCTAAGCCTTAAAAACACACTTCCCTGGCCCCCCGCTAATAATAAGGCTTGTTCTAGCAGGCGGCTATTTTATTGCCCGACAGGGCCGCGGGGAGTATTGAGCCGAAAGGGTAATAAATAACAGTGTGCTTTGGGGCTGGAGGGGGAGGAAAAAGAGGTATGGCTGAAGAATAGTGTTATGGCTTATTGAACCGGAGGGTATATTATGTTTCCTGATGATAACGAACCTGGTATTGCAAAGAGTATAAAGATTGTGGAGTGGCTGAAGGCAGATCTGCTTACTTCTGTTTCAGCGCTGTACAAGGGCATGCTGCGGGGCAGTGAGGAAAAGCTGCTGGAGGCCCTTTCAGGAATAATAGTAACCTGCTATGTGCTGGGCCGGAGGATGGGATATAATTTTTCCAAAATAGATTTGTCGGTGGAGGCCAAGCTCAGGCAGGGAATCGAGGATGAACACGAAATCGAAAAATGGCACGGAGATTTGTCCATGCTTTTAGCCTACCTGTTTGACCGTAAGAGGTGATTTTTTGACCATTTTAAGAAACCAAAATTTTGTTGATTTTTTAGTTCTCGGCGCGGCCTTCATTCTTCCGGCAATGGCCACGGTTTCTATTCCCTCAATGGCCATTTTAACTGTTCTTTTCATGCCTATACCCCTGGCCCTGATGGTAAGGAGACTGGACTTAAGATTCGGCCTGGCCACTTTTTTGGCTGCCGTGGTAATTCTCTTTATTTTGACGGGAAGTACTCAGACTGTTCTCTTTCTGGCCTTTCAGACGGGACCGCTGGGTATCTTACTGGGGCTTATTTTTAAAAACCATGTTTCTGCGGGCAGGGCACTGGCTGTTACCGTGGGGTTTTCCCTGGCGGCTGCAGTGGTGATTCTGGTGTCAAGTTATTTTATTACCGGGACCAGCCCGCTGGTTCTGAGTGAGAGGGACCGACAGGTATTTAATATTCAACGGGAAATGATCAGTGAAATGGTTTCTCCGGGGGGACCGGCTCACGGCCTGAGCCCGGAGAACATCAGGGAAATGGAAATGGTGGTGGAGCAGATGGAGGGTATGTGGCCTGTGCTTTCCACTTCATCAATAATAATATGGTTTATGGTATCGGCCGCCATCACCTTTTCTTTCACCCGCTACGCCATGGCCCGATTTGGCTACAGGGAAATTAAGCCTGTTCCCTTTTCCCTATGGAGGCTTCCCTGGTATGTGATCTGGGGTGTTATCGTAGGACTGGCCTTTTTGCTGGCAGGGGACGAATTGAACATTAACGGTCTGGCTTTTACCGGACAGTGTATGCTGTGGGTAACAGGGTTTGTGTTAATGGTGATGGGGATGTCGGTGGGAACCTTTTTTTTGGCAAGGTGGAAGACATCCTGGCCGATAAAGTTGGTGGTAATGGTGGCCGTGGGTATTTATTTACCTTTTACAGTTTCAGTTTTGTTGTCCCTGGGGGTATTTGACACCATTCTGAACGTTCGCCGGTTGTCCGCGGATGGCCGAATACCGGAGGAGGAAGATAAAAAATGAAGGTTGTACTATTGCAGGATGTCAAGGGTCAAGGGAAAAAGGGTGATGTCATTACGGTGGCCGAAGGATATGCCCGGAATTTCCTGCTGCCCAGGAACCTGGGGGTAGAGGCGTCGGACGGCAAATTAAAGGAACTTGCCCAGCAAAAAGACGCCCATCAAAGGAAAAAGAACAAGGAAGAAGAAGATGCCAGAAAAATAGCCTCCAGGCTGGAAGGAATAAAGGTCCAGGTGAAGACAAAGGTGGGGGAGGGAGGTAGGCTTTTTGGTGCGGTCAATAACAAGGATATATCAGAAAATCTGGCCCGTCAGTACGGGATTGATATAGATAAAAAGAAAATTCTACTAAAGGATCCCATTAAAACCAGGGGTGAGTTTCCTGTAATGGTTAAGTTGCATACGGCAGTGCAGGTAAGCATAAACGTCATTGTACAAAGCGACTAATATATGCGAAATTCGAACTTCCATTACTTGAAACCATGAAATCAGTATAGATCTTTACACTGAAAGGTCCATATTATTACTTGTGGGTGACCACTGGGAATACCCGGATCCTCGAATTTCGAACATGGGAATCCCGAATCCAGTTTTAAGAAAGGAGTTAAGGCGTGAAAGTTTTCCTGGAAAAGGTTAAAGGCAGCGTAAAAAACAGCCCGTCAGAGAATACTTTGGGGCAGGTTCAGCTTACCAAGCAGGTTAATGCCCTGTACGGACTGGTCTCCAACCTGTACGGGTCTGACAAACTTGTTTTGAGAGCCGGCAAACTGAACGCCCTTCAGCTTATGAGATCAGACGTGCTGGAGGATAGGGTTTTAGCCCTGCAAAAATTGATTTTTGAGGATCCCACGCTGGAGAGCATTCCTACCCGTGAAGAGATTCCCGACATTCTCCAGAGGCTGGAGGATGAAGTGGCGGATACCATTGCCCGCCGGACGGTGGAGGATGACATCGAAAGAAAGGTAAACGAAAGAATACAGGTCCGTCATGAGGAATATGTCAGGGATATCAGGATGCAGGTGGTCAAGGAGAATGCCGGAACGGAGAATGCCCAGACATTGAAAAAGCTGGCACTGCTGGAAAAGCTGGAGCAGAGGAAGCTTACCAGATCAGCCATGGATGTTCTGCGGCCGGAGAGTTTTGATGAGATAGTGGGACAGGAGAGGGCCATTAAAGCCCTGCTGGCAAAGCTGGCCGCACCCTACCCCCAGCATATTTTACTGTATGGCCCCCCGGGTGTTGGCAAAACAACGGCGGCCCGGCTGGCTCTGGAAATGGTCAGGAAATTGGAGGGAAATCCCTTCTCCCCGGAAGCTCCCTTTGTGGAGGTAAACGGTACTACCCTCCGCTGGGACCCCAGGGAGGTAACCAACCCACTGTTGGGATCGGTTCATGACCCTATTTATCAGGGCGCCCGCAAAGATCTGGCCGAGGGCGGAATACCCGAGCCAAAGCCCGGCCTGGTTACCGACGCCCATGGCGGGGTGCTTTTCATAGATGAAATAGGGGAGATGGACCCTATACTTCACAGCAAGCTGCTTAAGGTGTTGGAGGATAAAAGGGTGTTTTTCAGCTCGGCCTATTATGACCCCCACGACCCCGCCGTGCCCCAGTATGTTAAGAAAATGTTTGAGGAAGGGGTGCCAGCCGATTTTATACTGATCGGCGCCACCACCAGAGATCCGGGGGAGATAAACCCCGCCATCCGCTCCCGCTGTGCCGAGGTTTATTTTGAGCCCCTTACGCCTAATGACATCAGGGATATTATCACACAGGCGGTGGGTAAGCTGGGTGTTAAAGCCGATGAAAGCGTGCCGGATATAATCAGTCAGTATACCATTGAGGGCCGAAAGGCGGTAAACATATTGTCCGACGCCTTCGGGGTGGCCTGCCGCAACAATCCAGGCTACACAAAGGACATAAAAATTGACCCGGAAAATGTGTACGAGGTAATACAGTCAGGCCGGCTGACCCCAAATGTTGTCGGTAGGGCCTCGGAATTATCCGAGGTGGGTAAGATTTTTGGGCTGGGGGTACATGGATTTCTGGGCTCGGTTATTGAAATTGAGGCAGTGGCCTTTCCTGCCAGGGTTAAGGGAAAGGGCGCCATAAGATTTAATGACACCGCCGGCAGTATGGCCAAGGATTCGGTTTTCAATGCGGCTTCGGTATTTAGAAAAATAACAGGAGAAGACCTTTCCAATTTTGACGCCCATGTGAATATTGTTGGCGGGGGCAAAATTGACGGACCTTCAGCCGGGGTTGCCATATTTATGGCGTTATACAGCGCCATAATGAACCGTCCTGTGCCCCAGGATATTGCCATTACCGGGGAACTGTCCATTCAGGGCAAAATAAGGGCGGTGGGGGGCATTCCCGAAAAAATATATGGCGCCAGGCAGGCAGGCATAAAGAGAGTGCTGGTGCCCCAGGAAAATGCCAAGGAAGCTCCCTCCAATGTCAGGGGAATAAAAGTGACACCGGTATCTTCGGTGGATGAAGTACTGCAGACGGTTTTTAATACTATCCCGCTGGTTAATTAAGTAAGTAGTAAAGTAGTAAGTAATTGGTAATAGGTAATAGGTAAAAAGTGGGGGTGGCTTTCGTCTTTCATCTTACTGCTAAAAACCTATAACCTATAATCCATAACCCATAGCACACAGCTTACATCTTTTGAGGATGTGATTTCTTTGACGGACAGGGTTCCGCCACAAAACATTGATGCCGAGCAGTGGGTGCTGGGAGCCCTTTTCGTGGACCGGGAAACCATTTACCGGGTAGCCCGCTTTTTGAAGCCCGAGGATTTTTATCTGGAGGGGCACAGGCTCATTTACAGAGCTTTTCTGGAACTGGATGAAACAGGTGTGCCCGCAGATCTGCTGACGGTTACCGACATTCTCAGGCAGCAGGGGAGCCTGGAAAAGGTGGGGGGGGCCACCTACGTTGCCTCACTGGCCGGAATGGTGCCCACAGCAGCCAATGCCGAGAGCTATGCCAGGATAATTGAGGAAAAATCCCTCCTGCGAAGCCTTATTTCAATGGCCACCCGTATAGCCGGTCTGGGCTATGAAGGCGGGGATGACGCCGAAAAACTAATTGACGAGGCAGAAAATATGCTCCTGGAGCTCAGTTCCAGGAGGTCATCCTCTGGCTTTACCCCCATAAATCGCATCCTGGTTGAGATATTTAAGCTGATTGAGGAACGTTTCCGTAACAAGGGCAAGGTAACCGGGGTTTTAACCGGTTTTACGGACCTGGACAGGCTTTGCTGCGGTTTTCAGCCTGGAGATTTGATTATTGTCGCCGGCAGGCCGGCAATGGGTAAGACCAGTTTTGGTCTTACCCTGGCCCACCAGGCCTCACAGTACCACGGGGTACCCACGGCGGTATTTAGCCTGGAGATGTCCCAGGCCCAGCTTGTCCAGCGGGTTCTGTGCGCCGAGGCCATGGTGGATATGCAAAAGGTTCGCAGCGGCAACCTCAGTGAGACCGACTGGAACAAGATGGCCGAGGCAGCAGCCAGGCTTACCACTGTTCCACTCTATATTGATGATTCGGCAGGTATTTCGGTCAGGCAGATACGGGCCAAGTCCAGGAGACTGAAAGCCGAAAAAGGCCTGGGCCTGGTTGTGATCGACTATCTTCAGCTAATACAGGGCTCCAGCAGGTCGGAAAACCGGCAGCAGGAAATTGCCGATATTTCCAGGTCCCTTAAGGCCATGGCCAAGGACCTGGAGGTGCCTGTGGTGGCTCTTGCCCAGCTTAGCCGGTCAGTGGAGCAGAGGGATAAAAAAAGGCCCATTATGTCGGACCTGCGTGAAAGCGGAAGTCTGGAGCAGGATGCCGATATTGTAATGTTCATATTCCGGGAGGAATATTATAAGCCTGACACCGAAAAGAAGGGGATTGCCGAGATCATTGTGGCAAAACAGAGAAACGGCCCCACCGGATCTGTGGACCTGGCCTTTTTAAAGGAATACACCAGATTTATGAATCTTGCCAGGGATTATGAGTAACTGTTCATGTATTGACACGTTGTATACTTCTTGTTAAACTTTATATGTTCGAACAGTAACAATTTATATATACAACGGGAAAGCTGTCTAAACTCAAAGGGCACGTTTATCGGGCCATTTGAGGTTTTTTTGTGAAATAGGAAATTATGCTTAAAAGAAATACTGTAATTTCTCATAGTGCCTTATTCTGAGTGGGACGGTATAGGAGGAAAAAGCTTGCCGGATAAATATGATGTTATAATAGTGGGGTCAGGGCCGGCTGGAATCTTCGCCGCCCTTGAGCTGATTAAAAAGGAAAATAAAATTAAAATACTGATGCTGGAAAAAGGACGCGATATAGATAAAAGAAACTGTCCTTCCAAAGAAAAAAATGTCGGCTGCCTAAATTGCAAGCCCTGCTCCATTGTCTGCGGCTGGGGTGGGGCCGGAGCCTTCAGTGACGGTAAACTGACCCTTTCCACAGAGATAGGCGGCAGCCTGGAGCAATATATCGGTGAGACGGCACTGGCCGGTCTGATAGACTATGTGGATAAAATTTACCTGGAGTTTGGGGCTCCCCAGGTGGTTTTCGGCCTTGATCACAGGGAGGAAATACAGCATTTCAAAAAAAGAGCCACCCATGCTGAGCTGAAACTTTTGCCGGTTCCCATCAGGCATCTGGGAACCGGCCGGTGCAAGGAAATACTCCGCCAGATGAAAGAATATCTTGTTTCTTCCGGTGTTGAGGTGCGCACCGGCAGCCAGGTCGAGGGGATGCTGACCAAGGAGGGCTCTGTTTGTGGGGTATCGCTGGCCGGAGGAGAAAAAATATATGGTGGGTACGTTGTGCTGGCGCCAGGCCGTGAAGGGGCCCAATGGCTTTCAGGGGTGGCCAGGGACCTGGGAGTAAAGACCGATGTCAATCCGGTGGATATAGGGGTCCGGGTGGAGCTGCCGGCGGAAATTATGGAGCCCCTCACCAAAGTGTTTTATGAAGCCAAGTTTATATACTATTCCAAAACATTTGATGACAGGGTGCGGACCTTTTGCATGAATCCTTACGGGGAAGTGGTGCTGGAAAATAATGACGGACTTGTAACAGTGAATGGCCATAGCCACGCTTACAAAAAAACAGATAATACAAACTTTGCGGTGCTGGTGAGCAAAACCTTCACCGAGCCCTTTAAGGAGCCCATAGCTTATGGGAAATACGTGGCCAGCCTGGCCAACCTTTTGGGGGGCGGCGTAATAGTACAGCGACTGGGAGATCTGGTGGGGGGACAGAGGACAACTGTGAGCAGGCTCAACAAGTGCCTCACCGTGCCCACCCTGACTGAGGCCACTCCGGGGGACCTCAGCCTGGTGTTTCCTTACCGCCACCTGGTGGCCATCGTGGAAATGCTGAAGGCACTGGATGCCATAGCTCCGGGAGTTTATTCGCGATATACGCTGCTATACGGGGTGGAGGTGAAATTCTATTCCTCCAGGCTTTCGTTAACATCCTGCCTGGAAACTCCGGTGAAAAACCTCTTTGCCACCGGAGACGGGGCCGGTGTTACCAGGGGGCTGGCCCAGGCATCGGTGGCCGGGGTTCTGGTTGCCAGAGAAATAAATAACCGATTAGGCTAAGAGAGTATTCAGAATTCAGGAGTCAGAATCCAGAACGTTTTTACGGGAAAGCTATTCGTATTGTAATAGTTTTTTATTCTGAATTCTGTCTCCTGTGTTCAGAGACAAATAGACTCGCTCGGGAGGGGTATAAATGTCAACCGTAGTTGTAGTAGGGGCCCAGTGGGGCGATGAGGGCAAGGGTAAGGTCACTGATTTTCTGGCTGCGGATGCCGATATGGTGATAAGATACCAGGGAGGCAACAACGCGGGGCACACTGTGGTGGCTGACGGTGAGGAATTTAAGCTGCACCTTATTCCTTCGGGCATTCTGTATCCGGAAAAACTTTGCATGATAGGAAATGGTGTGGTGCTGGACCCGGATGTTTTTATCGGGGAGATAGACGGGCTGGCGGGCAGGGGCATAAGTGTTCAAAACCTGAGAATAAGCCCCAGAGCACATGTGATTATGCCGTATCACCGGAAGCAGGACGCCTGTGATGAGGAGAGACGGGGGGCCGCAAAAATAGGCACCACCGGGAGGGGTATAGGCCCGGCATACTCCGACAAGGCTTCCAGGACTGGTATAAGGATGGTTGACCTGATTGATCCCGAGAGCCTGTCCGAAAGGCTTGGATCGGCAATCCGGGAGAAAAACAACCTTTTCTCCGGAGTGTACGGCACCGATGGATTTGATTATAACGATGTTTATAATACATATCTCAAGTTCGGGCAAAGGCTGTCAGGATTCGTGGCAGATGTCTCGGTCCTCGCCAATGAAGCTATCCGGGAGGGCAGGAATGTCCTTTTTGAGGGTGCCCAGGGCACACTTCTGGATATTGATCATGGTACTTATCCCTACGTTACATCCTCAAACCCTGTGGCAGCGGCAGCCTGCCTTGGGGCAGGGGTAGGCCCCACCAAAATAAACAAGGTTGTGGGAGTGGCCAAGGCCTATATCACCCGGGTGGGTGAAGGTCCGTTCCCCACCGAGCTAATGGATGGAACAGGGGAATACCTTCGGGAAAGGGGTCATGAATTCGGAACCACCACCGGAAGGCCCCGCAGGTGCGGCTGGTATGACACCGTCATAGCCCGATACGCCGCCAGGATAAACGGTCTGGATTATCTGGCAATAACCAAGCTGGATGTTATGACCGGGCTGGAAGTTATAAAAATTTGCACCGGCTACAGTTATAAGGGCGAAAACATAACTGAGTTCCCCCATACATTGAGGATGTTGGCCCAGTGTCAGCCTGTTTACGAGGAAATGCCCGGCTGGACCGAAGATATTACAGGCGCCCGTAATTTTGATGATCTGCCGGTTAATGCCCGGAATTACCTTAACAGGATCAGCTATTTATCGGGGGTGCCCATTGCCCTGATAGGCATTGGACCTGGCAGGGAGCAGACAATGGTCCTGGAAAAACTCTATTAAGGAGTGCTTAAATGAGCACCGGTGATGAATTCCTGCAAAAAACCATACTTCAGGCCCGACTGAACAGGCTCAAGCATGGTGATGAAAACCGGGACGACAGCAGGCCCGCAGTGGACTGGGCTATGATTGCCGGCGAACACATGGGGCACCTCCTGGGGGCCATCAGGGCTCAGGACTGGTCCGAGGTGGAGCGGGAGATACTGCACGTTTCCGGACCCCTGCTGGAGCTCCACGAGGCACTTAGGAGGAACGGCCTGGTCAGGGACAGGAATGATTAACCCATTTAACTTCAGTATTTTACTTTTTCAGGAGGCATTTTAGTAAATTTACATTATTAAGTGGTTGACAGTCAAATCACAAATAGTGTATCATTACTATCGTTGACAAAAAAATGAGCCATTAGCTCAGTTGGTAGAGCACCTGACTTTTAATCAGGGTGTCCGGCGTTCGAGTCGCCGATGGCTCACCAATCCTCGAGGTTCGAGTTTGGAGGTTGGAGGTTCGAATAGAAGGAATTGGCTGCCGCCAATTCTAACAAGCATCGAACATCGAATTTCGAACATCGAATTTCGAAACGGCCCCTTGGTCAAGCGGTCTAAGACACCGCCCTTTCACGGCGGTAACACGGGTTCGAATCCCGTAGGGGTCACCAGTAAGTTAAGTCCTGTGATTTTTTGAATCACAGGACTTTTGAATGTGCGCCCGGCATGGACGCAGTCTAACGGGTGAAAGTCCCGAGTGCGGGTTGATAGTGCCAAGCACATAGCCGAGGGCAAAGGTGTCCATCGTGAGGTGGAATCTGAAGG
>Ga0209347_1006597_pt1 | contig 10185 bp, 8 predicted proteins | sample AutmiccommuBRH23_FD_187382 | JGI IMG/M metagenome (GOLD analysis project Ga0209347, IMG submission 187382) | Deep subsurface microbial communities from Mt. Terri, Switzerland - Autotrophic microbial communities BRH/23 (SPAdes) (version 2) | ecosystem: Environmental > Aquatic > Deep subsurface >... | reverse complement strand
CGGCCGCCATCCAAACGGCGGCCGCCGCTTCGACTCTTTCCGACTTACTGCAATCTGACAGTCGGCCGAACGGCAGGGACCGGACGCGGCGCGATCACTTTGCTCGCCGCGGCGGCCAGCTCCGCGCGTGCCTCGGCGGCTTTGACGGGCACCGGAGGGATTTGTGCCGCTGCTTCCTGGGCCGTGGGCTTTGCTGCAGACCCACTTGCCTGGCTCGGGCCGCCACTGCCATCACAGCGCGGCAAATCGTCCGGCGCACGCTTCCAGACGAACGACTTCGAGAAGAACCTGACGCCCTTGTAGCCGGTCATCACGAGGCGATCGGCCGACTTGGCGACGATTGCGGCGTCGAATGAGGAACCCTGCTCGGGATCGTAGACCCAGCCGAAGTCCCAGCCGCCCGCCGAGGAGCGCTGCAGGTCGCCCAGCACCGGCAAACCGCAGATCGCACGATCGCGTTTGGCCGGGTTGGAATTGTAGCCGTCGGTCAGTGGCTTGCCGTTTCGGCCGTTCGGCTCGCTCAGCCAAACAATGAAGCCGCACAAGCGCTTGGCGTCGCCGCCGGCGTCACCGCAGGGGCGGATTTCGACCGCTCCCTTGCCGGTGTGGTTGTACCAGAGGCCGGCTTCGGGGGCCTGCCCGGCACCGGTCGCAGCCAGTGCCGCCGACCCAGCCAGGGTTAAGAAAACCCCCAAAACACCGGCAAACGCCAAGGAATGGGGGGCTGTACAAGTGTGATTAGAATGACGCATGGTGGGACCACCAATGTTGTGCCAAACGTTGCCCCGCCATTAGGCGTCGAAAGCGGCGGAAAGCTGTTCGGAGACTTGAAACGGGCGGTGAGCCTTACTTGGACCGAGCCTTGCAAGCGCTAACGAGCAGGTCTATTGCGTGCCCCTGATCTTCGTTATGCGCCCTATTTGGACCTTCTTCTGTTAACGCTGCGTGAGTAGCTAAGGGCTACTCTCGCTTCAAAATGGGTCGAATACACACTGCGCTTAGGCTGCTCTTAAGCAAGGGTGTGCCTTTCAAGGGCCAACATCGGGGATTATCGCGGCGCACAATATAAGTCCGCGGTCGGGCCTCGTGGGCTCGGCGCTTAACTCCTTATCTTGCGTGGAACTGATCGATGATCTTGACGCTTGCCTTTCGCAACCTCTTCCACGACCGAGTCCGCTTGACGGTGACGCTCGTCGGCATCTTGTTCTCGATCGTGCTGGTCGCGGTTCAGCTCGGCCTCTATCTCGGCGCCAGCAAGATGATCACGGCCAACATCGACCACGCCAACGCGGATCTCTGGATCACCATCTACGGTGCCAAGAGCTTCGAGGACGGCGGTATGCTGCTGACCCCGCGTGAGCGCCATCAAGCGCTGGCCACGCCCGGCGTCAAGGCCGTCATCCCGCTGATCGTTCGCTTCGCCGAGTGGCGCAAGCCCGAGGGCGGCTCCACCCGCGTCGTCATCGTCGGCACCGACGCCGAGGACGGAGGCCTCGCTCCCTGGGATCTCGTCAAGGGCACCTGGGAGGACATCAAGGCTCCCGAGGCCGTGGCCGTCGACGACACCTATCTCAATGAGCTCGGCATCAAGGGCATCGGCGACACCGCCCAGATCGCCACCGGTCGCGTGCGTGTGCGCGCCCTGACCGACGGCATCCGCTCGTTCACCCAGTCGCCTTACACCTACACGACGCTGAACCGCGCCCGCTCCCTGTTCGGCGACAGCGACGGCGTCACCTTCTATCTCGTGCAGCTTCAGCCTGGCGCCAACGTCGAAAAGGTCCAGAAGGACCTGCAGGCGCGGCTCGAAGGTGCCGAGGTCCTGACCAAGGAAGAGTTCCGCGACCGCAGCCTCAAGCAGTGGCTATTCCGCACGGGCGCGGGCGTCGCCCTCATCGGTGGCGCCCTGTTGGGAAGCCTCGTCGGCACGGTCATCGTGGCCCAGACGCTCTATTCCAGCACCAAGGACCACTTGAGCGAGTTCGCGACGCTGCGTGCGCTGGGCTCGTCGTCGGGCTATATTCACCAGGTGATCCTGGCCCAGGCAGCCATCAGCGCAGTGGTCGGCTACGTCCTCGGCATATCGATCGCGCTCGTGATTCTCGTGGCCAGTAAGAACACGGCCCTACCGATCGTGATGACGCCGGGACTGGCCTTCTGGCTATTCACTTTGACGCTCGGCATGTGCGCGATCTCCGCGCTCTCCGCCATCGTCAAAGTGACGAAAATTGATCCTGCAACGGTATTCAGCAAATGAGCCAAGAGCCGGTTCTCGAAGCTATCGACATCGTCAAAGAGCTGGGCCACGGCGCCACCTTGGTGCGCGCCCTCAAGGGTGTGAGCATGTCGCTCGTACCTGGCGAGCTCACGCTCCTGATGGGGCCCTCGGGTAGCGGCAAGACGACCTTGCTGTCGATTCTGGGCTGCATCCTCTCCTATACGTCGGGCACGCTGCGGGTCGCTGGCGTGTCGACGGATCGCCTCTCGGCGGAAGCGCTCGCCAACCTGCGGCGCAAGCACATGGGCTTCATCTTCCAGTCCTACAATCTGTTCCCGACGCTCACCGCGCTCGAGAACGTTCGCCTCGCACTCGATGTGCGCGGCCAGAAGGGTTTTGCTGCCTCCAACCGTGCCGAGGAAGTCTTGCGCGACGTCGGTCTGGCGTATCGCTTGAAGAGCTATCCCGGCAACCTGAGCGGTGGTGAGCAGCAGCGCGTCGCTGTGGCGCGCGCGATTGCAAGCTCGCCGTCTATCGTGCTGGCGGACGAGCCTACTGCTGCGCTCGACAGCGAGAACGGTCACGCCGTGATGGCGCTATTGGCCCGTATTGCGAAAGAGCAAGACCGCAGCGTCCTTGCGGTCACTCACGACCCGCGCACTCTGAGCTACGCGGACCGGGTCGTGCGCATTGAAGATGGACGGATCGTCGGCGAAGAGCGCCGGCCGGAGGGCCTCGATGCCCCCGGAATTGCGGATCTTACCAAGAGACGGAAGGCCCATGCTTAAGGTCAACTCCACAGTCGTTACTCTCGGCATCGCTGGTTTGCTGGCGATTGCCGTCGGTTTCTACGTCAACAGCGTCAATTGGGGACCGGCAAACGAGGAGAGCGGCACGCAGGCCAGCACCGAGACCGGAAGCACCAACGCCACGGCTGCGATCAGTGCGCCGACCTGGGCTGCCTCGGCCACCGGCCGAGTCGAGCCCAAGAGCGGTGAGGTTCGCATCACCGCCGAGGTGCCCGGCAACATCAAGGACATCCCGGTCGACGTGAACGACCGCGTCAAGAAGGGCGATCTGATCGTCAAGCTCGACGACTCGGTCGCGCTCACCAAGGTCGCATCGGCCACCGCCGAGGCGGAGATGCGCGAGCGCAATCGCGACCGCGAGGACGTGCGCGGGCTGGCGCAGGAGCGTCGCGAAGCCGAGGACGCTGTCGCCTCCGCCGAGCGCGCCGTGTTCGGCGCTCGTCAGGCTTTCGACGATGCACTCGAGCAGAACCGCACCGCTGGCGGCTCGGACGAAGCCGTCACCACCGCTCGCACCAACCTCGATGAGGCCGAGAAGAAGCTCGCCGACGAGCGCGCCGATCTGGCGTCGGTGAAAGCCAAGGCCGGCATGCCGCTGCCCACGCAGCTCGAATCGGCGCTGGCCGTTGCCCGTGCGCATCTTTCGGCGGCCGAGCTCGGCGTCGAGAAGACGCGCCTTCGTGCGCCCTTCGATGGCACGGTCCTCAACATCATCGCCAAGGCGGGCGAGGTCGCCGCTCCTTCGCCGCAGAACGTTCTGCTCGTCGTCGGCGATCTGAGCGCGCTCAAAGTGCGTGCCGAGGTCGAGGAGCGCGACGCTGCCAAGATCCACGTCGGCCAGCGCGTCGTCGTGCGCGCAGATGCCTACCCCAACCAGGACTTCGAGGGCCGAGTGACCTCGCTGGCTCAGTCGCTGTCGGCGCCGCGGATCGCTTCGCGCGGTCCCCGCCGGCCCAACGACGTAGAGGTTCTGGAGGCGCTGATCGATCTCGACGGCCTGCCGCCGCTGCTGACCGGTATGCGCGTCGACGTGTTCTTCAAGCATGACGCGACGGCCTCGACGAACTAAGCCGCAAGCAGGCGACAAACGAAAATCGGGCCGGACCTTTTCGAAGGTCCGGCCCTTTTCTTTTGTGAGGCTGTCTATTCAGCGGGGGCTGGCGGGGGCGGCGCGTGTTGCGCCGATGGCGTAGGAGGCGCTGCGTGCCCATGCGATGCGGCAGACGGCGGCTCGTCGGTCGGCCCGACGAAGCGACCGAACACCCACCACAGCATGTAGCCGATGTCGTCCATCACCGTGTAGAACGACGGCACGAAGACGAGCGACAGCACGGTCGACACCAGAAGACCGCCGATCACGGCGATCGCCATGGGTGCGCGGAACTCGCCGCCGTCGCCGAGCGCCAGTGCGCTGGGAACCATGCCGGCGACCATCGCGAGCGTGGTCATGACGATGGGGCGCGCGCGCTTGCGGCCGGAGTCGATCACCGCCTCGATGCGGTCCATGCCCTCGGCCACGCGCTCGACCGCGAAGTCGACCAGCATGATCGCGTTCTTGGTCACGATGCCCATCAACATCAGTAGTCCGATGTAGACGGGCATGCTGATCGGGTTGTTGGTGGCGAGCAGAGCCAGCACCACGCCGCCGAACGACAAGGGCAGCGACAACAGGATCGTCACCGGCTGCGCCACGCTGCCGAACAAGAGAACCAGGACGCCGAACACGATCATCAGGCCGGTGACCATCGCGGTCATGAAGCCGGTCGCAACCTCGTCCTGCACCTCCGCGTCGCCCGAGGGCTGCAGGTGCACGCTGGGCGGCAGCTTCTGCTGATCGACCACCTTCAGGAACGTCTCGCGCGCATCGGAAAGTGCATAGCGCGAGACGAGATCCACGCCGATGACGGCCCGGCGGTAGCGGTCGTAGCGGTCGATGGAGCTCGGACCGCGCGCGAACTCGACGTCGGCCACGGCAACCAGCGGGATGGCGCGCCCGTCGGAGCTCTTGACGCGCAGGTGCTGCAGCCGCTGCATGTCGGTGCGCGCCTTCTCCTCGAGTTGCACGCGGATCGGCACCAGCCGGTCGCCAGCGTTGAACTTCGCCAGGTTGGCGTCGATGTCGCCGATGGTGGCGACGCGGATCGTCTCCGCGATCGAGCTCGGCGCCACGCCGAGCTGGGCTGCGGCATCGAACTTCGGTGTCACGCGCAGCTCCGGCCGGTCGACGGAGGCATTGGCGGCAACGTTATGGAAGCCCGGCACCTGACGCAGCGCGCTCTCCAGCTTGCCGACCGCCAGATCCAGATCCTCACCCTTGTTGGACAGGATTGAGAACGAAAGTTCACGCTCGCCGCGCTCGTTCACGTACCAGGCGCGCGTATCGGGAACGTCGGCGAGCTTGTTGGAGATGATGGTCTCGAGCGCCTTCTGCGTGAGCGTGCGCTCGGACTTTGGGACCAGGTGGACGAACAGCGACGACTTGCGCACCTCCAGTCCGCCCGTCGGCGTGCTGCCGCCCAGGACGAACACGCTCTTCACTTCCGGAATGGTCTTCAGGACCTGCACCATGTGATCGGTGGTGACGCGCGTGTCCTCCAGCGTCGCGCCAGGCGGCAGCTCGGTGGAGACGACGACGCGCGAGGTGTCCTCGTCGGGAATGAAGCCCGTGGGCAGCAGGCTGGTCGCGTAGATCGAGCCTACGAACAGCGCCATGCCGGTCACCAGCGTCAGATAGCGGACCTTCAGCGTGCCGCGCAGGAACGCGACGTAGCCGCGCATGACGAGGCCGCCGCCTTCCTCCTTCTCGGAGATTGGGCGCATGAAGTATGCGGCCATCATCGGTGTGATGAGGCGCGCGACCAGAAGCGAGAACAGCACCGCCACGGCGACGGTGAGGCCGAACTGGCGGAAATACTGTCCGGCGATACCGCCCATGAACGACACGGGCGAGAAGATGGCGACGATCGTCAGCGAGATGGCGATGACGGCGAGGCCGATCTCGTCGGCGGCCTCCAGCGAGGCGCGATAGGGCGACTTGCCCTGGCGCATGTGGCGCACGATGTTCTCGATCTCGACGATGGCGTCGTCGACCAGGATGCCGGTGACGAGCGTGATGCCGAGCAGGCTGACGAGGTTGAGCGAGAAGCCCATCATCGACATCGCCCAGAACGTGGGAATGGCCGACAGCGGCAATGCCACTGCTGCAATCAGCGTGGCGCGCATGTTGCGCAGGAACAGCAACACGACGAGGACGGCCAGCACCGCGCCCTCGATCAACGTCTCCATCGCGGAGTTATAGTTGCCGCGCGTGTAGGCGACCGCATCGTCCACCTTGGACAGGCGGACGTTGGGATACAACTTCTCCATCTCGGCGAGCTTCGCCTCGACGACCTCGGCGACGGAGAGCTCGCTCTCTCCCTTCGAGCGGAAAACGGAGAAGGTCACCACGGGCTCGCCGTTGAGGCGCGCGAACGAGCGCTGTTCGCTGGCGTCGTCGATGACGCGGCCCAGCTCGTTGAGACGCATCTGGCGTCCGCCCGGTAGCACGATCTTGGTGTCGGCCAGATCCTCCACGCGGCGTGCACCGGCCAGCGTGCGGATCGCCTGCTCCTGGCCGCCGACCTCGCCGCGTCCGCCGCCCAGGTCGACGTTGGTGGCGCGCACCTGCGCGTTGACCTCGGCCGCTGTGATGCCGAGTGCGAGCAGCCGGTCGGGGTCGAGCAGAACCCTGATCTCGCGGTCGACGCCGCCGTAGCGCTCGACGCGGCCCACGCCCTTGAGGCCCTGGAGCTGGCGCTTGATCACGTCGTCCACGTGCCAGGAGAGCTGTTCCAGCGTCATGCCCGGAGCGGAAGCGGCATAGGTCAGGATCGATTGGCCTTCGACGTCGATGCGTTGGACCAGCGGCTCGTCGATGGTGCGCGGCAGGTCGGCGCGAATTCGATCGATCGCGTCCTTCACGTCGTTGAGGGCGCGGTCGGTATCGATGCCGAGGCGAAACTCGATGACGGTGGAGGAGCTGCCGTCGGTGACGGTCGAGACGATGTGCTTGACGCCGGTGATGTTGGCGACCGCGTCCTCGACCTCCTTGGTGACCTGGCTTTCGAGCTCGGCAGGGGCAGCGCCCGACTGGGTCACGGTGATCGAGACCAGCGGAATGTCGATGTTGGGAAAGCGCGTGACCGGCATCTGTGCGAACGAGATCAGTCCGAGCAGCGTCAGCACTGAGAACAGCACGATCGCCGGCACCGGCCGTCGGATCGACCAGGCTGAGATGTTGATTTTCATCTAGCGTCCCGATCCAGTGCAGCTCATGCTGGCGAATTTCGCGATCATCACACTAGTTCGCCTCGCTGATCTTGGTGTCGGGCATGACCGGGCGGATGGTGTCGCCGTCGCGCAGGAATGTGCCGGCCTTGGCGACAATGACGTCTCCCTTCTGGAGACCTTCGCGAACCTCGACGTTGCCGCCGGAGACGAGGCCCGTCTTGATGCTGCGTCGCTCCACGCGGTTGTTGTTCACGACCTGCACGTAGGCGCCTTCCACGTCGAAGGACACGGCCGATGACGGCACGGCGAGACCGTGGCCCTGAGCGGTGTCGATGGTCCCGCGCGCGAAGCTGCCGATGTGCAGCTTGGGGTCGTCGCCGAGGAAGATGCGCACGCGGCCCAGCCGTGTCGTGCTGTCGACCTCGGGCGAGACGAGCCGCACCTTGCCCGTCACCTCGCCGTTGCCGGCGACGTTAATGCGGGCCTTCTGGCCGATCGCGACCTTGCCGAGCTCGGTCTCGATCACCTCCGCGTCGAGCTCCACCTCGCCGCGGGCGATGATGCGGAACATCGGCTCGGACGCGACGGAGGCCATGCCGCCGATGCGGGCGTTGCGGCGGCTGACGAGACCGTCGGCGGGAGCGGTGACGGAGGTGTTGGCGCGCCGCCATGCAAGCTCACGCCGCTGCGCCTCGACCTGCGCCTTCTCGGCCTTGGCGAGCGTCAGTCCGTCCTGGGCGGCGACGAGCTGCGCGTCCGCGCTCTTGGCGGCGGCCTCGCGCTGGTCGTAGGTGCTCTCTGAAAGATAGCCCGAGCTCTTGAGAGGCTTGGCGCGATCGAACGCGGCCTTGGCCTCCTGCACGCGAGCCGTCGCTTCCACGATTTGGCTCTTGGCCTGCGAGATGGCGGCATCGGCGCGTGCGAGTGCGGCGTCGTTCTGGGCGAGCTGCGCATCGAGAGATTCCTGCACCAGGGTGGCGAGCACGTCTCCCTTCTTCACGTGGTCGCCTTCATCGACCTTGAGCTCGAGCACGCGAAAGCCCTCGACCTCAGGCGCGACTAGGATCTCGTCGCGCGGGACGAGCGAGCCCGAAACGGCGACCTTCTCGGCGAAATCGGATTCTGCGACCTCGACCACGGTGACGGCGGGCGGCGCCGTCGTGGTGACCTCCTGTTTGGTGGTCTTGGCCTTATTGCGCACGTCCTTGAGCGCCTCGGTGTAAGGCGCAACGTGAGGCGCAATGACCGGGGAGAAATAGACCGCGGCGCCGAGCACGCTCAGGATGATGAGACTGATGACGATCTTCTTCATCGGCGTGGCACCCTGACCTTTTCATCTGCAGTCTGACCCACGCCTTCGCGTACCGGGTTTAGCAGCTTTTCGACAAGCTTCATGACCCCGGCCATCAGCGTCTTGGGATCGACATCGGGTTCGATTGCGCGACGCATGAACATGCCGTCGCCGATGAGGGAGAACAGCTTGACGACCGTCGGGATGTCGAAGTCGGGAGCGATCCGGCCCTCTGCGGCCAGTTGTCTGAACAGCTTCTCGAAACATTCCTCGACGTAACGGTCGACCGAGCGATAGATCTCGCCGACCTTCGGATTGCGCGTCGATTCCAGCGCGATCTCGATGCACATGGTGCGCTTGTGGGCGGGCTCGTCGATCAAGTAATGCTCGCCGATCGCACCGAGCGCCTGCATGAAGTCCGGTGCCGCCGACAGCTCGTCGAAGTGCTCGGCGAATTGCGCGCGGTCGCGCTCGACAAGGCCCGCGATCAGGTCTTCCTTCGAGGCGAAGTAGACATACAACGCTCCTGGACTGATCGATGCCTCGCGGCAGATGTCCTGCATGGTGGTCCGATGGAAGCCGGCGCGGCCGAAGCAAAGCTCGGCAGCATCCAGGATGTGCTCGCGGCGGGCACGCTGCGTGGCTGGCTTGAGCTTGGGCATCTGGGTGCGGCTTAGATCCAATTTGAGATAAAACAAAACGAATAGTCGTTTTGTTTGCATCGAATCGTGGCTGCGTCAAGGCAGTCCCGCTGGGGAACGGCAAGTCCATGTAAAAAAACGAATAAATCGCATATTGCGGGGTGGGGCCGGCCTTTATCGGGGGGGGGGCTCGCGCAGCGGGTCCCGATCGATCCCGATCCCGCTGAAAGCTCAGTACTGCATGAGCCAGGTCAGCGTGCCATAGGGCGCGGTCGTGCTGTCGGCATCGTCGAAGAACCGGCCCGAGATGCCTCCTGCCAGCGAGACCTCGCCCCCCATCCAGGCGTGCCGGATGAATAGGCCGCCGCGCGTGTCCTTGTCCTGCTCATTGCCGTCGATGCGCGCCTCAACGCCCAGCGAGAGGTCGAGGCCGGGATAGATCCGGTAGCCGGATCGCGCGCGCCCCGAATAGGTCTGGTGAGCGCTCGTCCAGGCCAGATCCATCGAGCTCCAGGCCGCCGCGCCCATGTTGAGCCACAGCTCAAAGACGGCCTTTGGGCCGACGGCAAAGCCCTGGACCGGGTTCTCCGGATCGCACGGGCGGATGTCGTGATCAATCGCCGAAACGCCGACGAAGGCCTTGGCGGTCAACGGGCCGATACGCATCAGGTAGCCGATGAGTGCATCGGAGAACGCGGTCTTGGCATGGAAGGTCTGGGGCTGAGCCTCGCGCTCGCCGGTGTAGGAGTAGGTGCCATATCCCACGGCGGCGCGCAGGCGCAGGCCATCGCTGAACATGTCGCTGTAGGGCGCGCGATGGTGGCGCCGGAGTAGACCAGCCAGACGTTTTCGCCGACGTCTGCGCCGGCCCAGACCTCGCGCCAGCTAGGCGACGTGGCGGGGTCGGCTTGAGAGAGGGATGTGGGGACGGAAAGCAGGAGAAAAACAAAAATAATC
>Ga0209347_1006595_pt1 | contig 10187 bp, 10 predicted proteins | sample AutmiccommuBRH23_FD_187382 | JGI IMG/M metagenome (GOLD analysis project Ga0209347, IMG submission 187382) | Deep subsurface microbial communities from Mt. Terri, Switzerland - Autotrophic microbial communities BRH/23 (SPAdes) (version 2) | ecosystem: Environmental > Aquatic > Deep subsurface >... | reverse complement strand
GCTCAGCGCTCCGTGAGAAGCCGCCGCAACCCGCGAAACGCGATGTCGGGCGCCTGCGCCAGCGCGGTGGGAATTCCCGCCATATAGGGCGCGAACCGCCCCTTGGCTTCGAAGCGCGCGCGGAACAGCGCGTCGTCGAACAGGCTTCCCCATTGGGGCAGAATGCCGCCCGAGAGATAGATGCCGCCCTTGGCGCCGATGGTGAGCGCGAGATTGCCGGCGACCGAACCCAGCCATCCCGCGAACAGCCGCACCGTCTCAAGCGCGAAGGGATCATCGCCGGCGCGCGCCCGCGCGTCGATCTCGTGCGCGCCAAGCGCGCGCGGCTCCGCACCGTCGATCGCGCGCAAGGTCGCGTAGAGCTTCTCAAGCCCCGGCCCCGACAGCACGCGCTCAGCCGAGACGTGAACATGCCCCGGCTTGAGCCGCTTGAGGACCTCGTATTCGCGATCCTCCGACACCGGAAGATCGACGTGACCGCCCTCCCCGGCATAAGCGCGGTAATGCCCGCCGCCGAGCGGGATCAGCATGCCGACGCCAAGCCCGGTGCCCGGTCCGAGCACGCCGATCGGCTGATCGTTCGGCACGAGCGGCGTGTCCCCGATCAGCCGCAATTCGCCCGGCGCGAGCGCGAGCACGCCTTCCGCCTGCGCGACGAAATCATTGACGAGGCAGGGCGGTGTGGCGGGCGCGAAGGCTTCGAGCGCCTTCATCTCGATCAGCCAGGGACTGTTGGTAAAGCGCACCGCGCCATCTTCGACCGGCCCGGCGGCACACACCGCGATCCCGCGCAGCGCGCCCTTGAAGTTCTGTAGACGGAGGAATTCCTCAAGCGCCAGCTCGAAGCTCGCGAATTTCCCGGCCTTGAAGACATGGGGCGCCGGAAGCGGACCGGAGGGCGCAGCCAGCATGAAGCGGGCATGGGTGCCGCCGATATCGGCAAGAAGAAATGAAGGGGACGCCGGCGCGATCACAACGGAATGACTTTCACTGCAGGCGGCGCATCACTTCGGCGGCGAGCGCACGGATTTCGTCGGCCGCGGTCGAGCGCGGCTCGGCCTCGCTCACGCCCTGCCCTTTCATCAGGCTGGACGAATAAACGACGCGGTTGCCCAGCGCCGCATTGGCGATCGGGAGCTGCTCGCGCTTCAAGGCCTCCGCGATCGCTTCAGCGGCGCGCGCACGCTGCGGCACACGGTTGAACACGAACAGCGCCTTGCGCTGCTCGCGCGCGATCATGTCGAAGGTCGGGCGCGCGGCCCAGATATCCATCGGGCTGAGCTGAAGGGGCACCACCACGAGGTCGGCGGCGCGGATGCCGGTGCGCATCGCGTCCTGCGCGTGGGGCGGAGAATCGATAATGACGATGTCGGCCTCGCCGCGTGCCTTTTCGACCTCCTTGGCGATGCGCCACCCGCTCGACACCGGCATCAGCGACAACCGGTCGTCGGCGCCGTAAAGCTCCTCGCGCAGACGAAACCATGTCGTGAGGCTCTGCTGCGGATCGAGGTCGATCAGTTTGACACGCGGGCGCGGCGCGCCTTCCGCTCCATCGAACGCGAGACAGATCGACAGATGCGCTGCGACGGAGGTTTTGCCCGCGCCGCCTTTTTGCTGCGCCACTGTGACGACGGTCGCCATCGGATTTTCCTTTTTGTGGTTGAACGCCCCGAGCCGAACTTAGACGCGATTCACCAGCACCCGGCGAGCTTACACCAGCTGCGCGCGGAACGTGCAAACTGATTAATGGAATCGCGCCCTGTCGGGCAGGCACACGCGAAACACGGTGCCGCTCGCGTCCGATTTCAACAGCACGATATCGCCGCCATGCGCGCGCGCCAGTTCGCGCGAGATCGTCAGTCCCAGACCCGTGCCCCCGGCCCGCTTGGCGCTCGCGAACGCCTCGAACAGATGCGCGCGCGCGCCGTCGGGAATGCCGGGCCCGTCATCCTCCACGTCGAGAAAGATCGTCGCGCCGTCCTCGGCACGCTGCGCGCGCACGACGATCGCGCCGTCGCGCCCGGCGGTTTCGATGGCCTGCGCGGCATTGCGACCCAGATTGAGGAGAATCCGGTAGACGTGATCGGGGTCCGCCTCCAGCATGAAGGCAGGATCAACCTCGCTGCGCCACATCACCGCGACGCCGGCCGTGACGGGGAGCGATCCGCCCGCCTCCTCGACGATTTCGGCGAGCGTGAACGCCCGCGCACGCGGCGGCGGCTCCTCGGCGCGCCCGAATTTGAGCGTCTCGGTGGTCAGCGCGATGGCCCGGTCGAGCGCCTTCATGAGCTTGGGGAGATGGCGCTGGACATTCGGGTCGGCGCTCGTCGCCACGCGGTCCGAGAAGAGCTGCGCGGTGGTCAGCATGTTGCGCAGGTCGTGATTGATCTTGGCGACTGCCGCGCCGAGCGCCGCAAGCCGGCTCTTTTGGTGGAGCGCGCTGCGCAGTTCGTTCTGCATCTCGCTCAGGGCGCGTTCGGCCACCCCCATCTCGTCGGCCCGGTCGGAGGGCACGATCACCCGGCTCGCGTCCTCCGGATTTTCGCGAAACCGCACCATATTCTCGCTCAGCCGCCGCATCGGACGCACCAGCACCCGGTCGAGCACCACATAGACGAGCGCGCCGGTCATCAGCGAAATGATGATCGAGACCGCAAGGAGACTGCGCGAAAAATCGAGCATCGCGTCGCGCAGCTGCGTTTCGTCGAACACGATGTCGATCACCGGCGCGTCGGCGAGGACGGTGTGCGCCTCGCCCATCATCTCGGGAACCCCGGCGACCCGCACCGTTCGGCCCTTGCCGAACAGCAGCGTGTCGAGCGTCTGCGAGATCATCGAGAGCTGGGTGCGCTCGCGCATGTCGATGAAGCGGGCGGGCATCTGCGCCATATCGGGAGGCAAGATCAGCTCGCGGCGAGCGTCGCGCTTGACCGACGCGGCTTTCAGGCCCGATTGCGACAGCAGATCGCGCCGCAGGGCGTCGGAGACCGACCATTGCGGGCTCGCCTCCACGGCCAGCGTGGCGATGAAAGCGGTGTTGAGGCGATCGTTCAGCCAGCTTTCGCGGAAACGGGCCACCGAGGGCACGTAGATCAGCACTTCGGAGATCATCACGAACAACGCAGTGAGCAGCAGGATGCGAACAGACAGGCTCTGTACGCGCATCCCGCGCAAATCCGGCATCAGCCGCGCGGGCAACCGTGCCGAGGGGCCGTGAGCACGCGTGTCCGCGTGCCCCGGCCGATCGGCCGGAACGCCCGAAACGGTCGATTTTCGGTCACTGTGTTCTTGAGGAGTCTCGCCCATGACATGGTCCTGTGGCTACACTTACAGCTTAGCACGGCAGGGGGCCAAACAACACGCGTTCGGCCGACCGGCAGGGGAAGAGACGACAGAACGATGCGGTTGCTGATTGAAGCGGCACTATTGATAGGCGGCGCGCTCCTGATCGGGCTGGGTGCAAGCTATATGGGTACCGAGGCGATCGGGCCGGCGCACGCGGCCGCAATTTCCGCGCTCGGCGTCGCGCTCGCGCTCGCCGGAGCCGTTCTCACCATCCGGTTCCGGCCCGTCAGTGCCCCCGCGCTGATTGGCCGCGTGCGGGGTCTGCGCGGCGGGTCGGCGCTTGTTAAGCCTCTTCCCGAGCCGCTGGCGGTGGTTCACGTGTCCTGGAACGGCGAGGGTGCGCCGGTCGTGCTGGGTGCGAGCCCCCACGCTGCCGTCGTGACCGAACCGGGCGGCGTCGTGCATCTGGCATTGCGCCACGGCAGCGCCACGCGCAGCGTCGTGTGCCGCGCGAATGCCGCAAACAGTGCCTTTTTCAACACCCTCAAGCGCGCCCGCAACACCGCCTCGATCAAGCTCGTCGCCCCGACCGGGGGTCAGGCACGCCTTGAATTCTGGGATGCCGCCGCGCCGCCGGCGTCGTAAGCCGCGCCGGAACCCGACTCCGGCGTTGACTTGAGCGGACCTGTTGCTTATACACCCCCCTTCCACGTCGCCGCCCGGGTGGGCAGCGCGCGCCTAATCAGAGTCAAGTGCCATGAAACGCACCTATCAACCCAGCCGCCTTGTGCGCAAACGCCGTCACGGCTTCCGTTCGCGCATGGCGACCAAAAACGGCCGTCAGGTTCTGTCGCGCCGGCGCGCCAAGGGGCGCAAGAAGCTGAGCGCTTAGACCGGCGCGTGGTGGCCGGGCTCCGTGTCCGGCGCTATGCTTGAAAGCTGCCATGAGCGGAGCGCCGTCATCGCCGGACATGACCGTTGACGCCGATCAGCCGTCGTGCCGTCAAGCCCAGGGGCCGCTTCTGACTATGACGACCCTCAAGACCCGTACCGACTTTCTGCGCGCCGCTGCCGGCCGCAAGGCATCGACGCCAGGTCTGATGCTTCAGACCTGCCCGACACCGCAGCCCGGCGGCGGGCTGAGCGCGATCCGTGTCGGATACACCGCCTCGCGCAAGGTCGGCAACGCCGTCGCCCGCAACCGCGCAAAGCGGCGCCTGCGGGCGCTGGCGCGCGAAATTCTGGTCCGCGACGGACGCGGCGGGCACGACTACGTTCTGGTCGCGCGCAGCGAAACGATTTTGCGCCCGTTCGCGCAGCTACGCAGCGACCTCGAAACCGCGATCGCCAAAATACACGCGCAGCGCCCCCGACGGGAGGCCCGATGACCGTCCTTACGCGTCTGCTGGTTCGTCTGCTTCAATTGCCTGTGCATCTCTACCGGCTGACGCTCTCCCCGTTTCTGGGCCGGAACTGCCGCTTCGAACCAACCTGCTCGGCCTATGCCCTCGAAGCGCTCGAACGTCACGGCCCGGTGCGGGGCGGCTGGTTAACGCTGCGGCGCCTGTCGCGCTGTCATCCGATCACCTGGCTTGGCGGTTCCCATGGATTCGATCCGGTTCCCGCGCGGCATGTGACACACTTGCACTCCCCTCACAGCGCGACTTCATGCGATAACCGGCGTGCTCCCCATTTACATTCAGATCACCGACCGAAAGCGTCTTCATGAACGAGAACCGCAATCTCATCGTCGCCGTCATCCTGTGCGCGGGCGTGCTGTTCGCGTGGGAGGCGTTCATCGGCGAGCCTCAGGCGCGGCGCCAGCAGGAAATTCAGAAAGTCGAGCAGGCCCGGCAGGAGGCCGCCGGCGGGTCCCTCACGCCGAGCGCGGGCGACTTGGCAGCGCCCACCCCGGCCGTGCCGACGGTGGTCACGCGCGAGGCCGCGCTGACGTCCGGCGCGCGCATCAAGATCGAGAATGCCAGCGTCGACGGCAGTCTGCTGCTCCAGGGCGCGCGGCTCGATGATCTCCACCTGAAGGCCTACAGAGAGACCACCGATCCCCACAGCCCCGAAATCACCCTGCTCTCGCCGGCCGGCGCACCGCAGGCGTATTTCGCGGTGTTCGGCTGGCTCCCGGCCGCCGGCACGCAGGCGGCGATGCCCGACGAAAAGACACCCTGGCAATCGTCCGACACGCGCACGCTGACCCCCGCGCATCCCGCGGTCCTCACCTGGGACAATGGCCAGGGACTGATCTTCACGCGCACGATCTCGGTCGACGAGAAATTCATGTTCTCGATCTCCGACCGGGTCGAGAACCGCGGCACGACGGCGGTGTCGCTGATGCCCTACGGCTTCGTGCGGCGCGATGCGCCGGTTGCCCACAAATCCTACTTCATCCTGCATGAAGGCCTGCTCGGCGTTTTCAACAACGAGCTGAAGACCTCGACCTACAAGGACATCGCGAAAAAGCAGAGCGAGCCGTTCGCGCCCGAAAAGCCGGGCGGCTGGCTCGGCCTCACCGACAAATACTGGATGACCGCCATTATCCCCGATCAGAAAGAGACGTTGCGCGCGGGCAAATTCCTGCAGAGCAATCTCGCCCAGGGACCGGTGCTGCAGGCCGATTATCTCGGCCCTGCGCGCGCCGTCGAGCCGGGGGCGCAGCTGGAGCACACCCAGCATCTGTTCGCCGGTGCCAAGGTGGTCGACACGATCGACCAATATAATGCCGCGCTCGGCATTACGCGCTTCGATCTCGCGATCGACTGGGGCTGGTTCTACTTCCTGACGCGTCCGATGTTCTGGCTGCTCGACCACTACAACCGTCTGGTCGGCAATTTCGGCATCGCGATCTTGCTGCTGACGGTGTCCGTCAAGCTGATCTTCTTCCCGCTCGCCAACAAGTCCTACGAGGCGATGAGCAAGATGAAAAAGCTGCAGCCCGAGATGGTGAAGCTGCGCGACCGCTACAAGGACGACAAGGCCAAGCAGCAAACCGAGCTGATGGAACTCTACAAGAAGGAAAAGGTGAATCCGGTGGCGGGCTGCGTGCCCATGCTGATCCAGATTCCGGTGTTCTTCTCGCTCTACAAGGTCCTCTTTATCACCATCGAGATGCGCCACGCGCCGTTCTTCGGATGGATCAGAGACCTCTCGGCGCCCGACCCGACGACGATCTTCACGCTGTTCGGCCTGATCCCCTGGGCGCCGCCCGCATTTCTGCCGCATATCGGCATCTGGCCGCTCATCATGGGCGTCACCATGTTCATGCAGAGCAAGATGAATCCGCCCGCGGCGGACCCGATGCAGCAGCGCATCTTCATGCTGATGCCGCTGGTGTTCACTTTCATGCTCGCAACCTTTCCCGCCGGGCTGGTCATCTACTGGGCGTGGAGCAACTCGCTCTCGATCGCGCAGCAATATGTGATCATGCGGCGGATGGGCGTCGACATGGAGTGGGACAAGAAATTCGGCAGCGTGATCAAGCTGTGGAGCAATCTCCAATCGCGGCTGGGCAAAAAAAAAACGGCTGACGTAAACGCGGACACGGGACGTGGCTGACGCGGCGGCGGATGCGCCCTTCGACGCCGCGGCGATCGAGCACGGGCGGGTCTTTTTCGCAGGCCCCTGCGACTTCCTGCTGTCGGTGGTCAAGCTTGAGGATCTTCCCCCGCCCGACCGCCCCGAATTCTGCTTTGCGGGCCGCTCCAATGTCGGCAAGTCGAGCCTCGTCAACGCGCTCACCGGGCGCAACACCCTGGCGCGCACGTCGAACACGCCGGGGCGCACCCAGTCGCTCAATTATTTCCTGCTCTCGTCGTCGATCTATCTGGTCGATCTGCCCGGCTATGGATTCGCCAAGGCCGGAAAATCGCGAATCGCCGCCTGGACCCAGCTCCACGACGCCTATCTGCGCGGCCGCCCCTCCCTGCGGCGGGTGCTTTTGCTGATCGACGCGCGCCACGGCATCACCGCGATCGACGAAGAGACGATGAGCGGGCTCGACACCGCCGCCGTCTCCTATCAGGTGGTGCTGACCAAGCTCGACAAGCTCAATCCGGCCGACCGCGAGCCGATGATCGAGCGCACCCGCACGATCGCAGCGCGCCATGTCGCCGCTTATCCGCGCATCGCAGCAACCTCGGCGGTGGACGGCACCGGCCTTGAGGCGTTGCGGGCGGACATCGCCACCCTTTCGTGAGCGGCCATGTTTCGCTAAAAGCGGGGAATCGACCCGGGAGGACCCATGAGCTCGCAGACCACACCACCGAAGGCCGGCCTGTCCGAGACGGGGCGCGTGCTGACCGAGGCGCTCCCCTACATCCTGCGCTATGACGACAAGACCGTGGTCATCAAGTATGGCGGCCACGCGATGGGTGACGCGCAGGTCGCCCGCGATTTTGCCCGCGACGTGGTGCTTATCAAGCAGGTCGGCCTCAACCCGGTGGTGGTGCACGGCGGCGGGCCGCAAATCGGCGCGATGCTCGAGCGCCTCAAGATCGGCACGACCTTTATCGACGGCCTGCGCGTGACCGACGCCGCAACCGTCGAGGTCGTCGAGATGGTGCTCGCGGGCTCGATCAACAAGAATATCGTGACCAACATCAATCACGCCGGCGGGCGCGCCATCGGGCTGTCGGGCAAGGACGGCAACCTGGTGATGGCGCGCAAGCTGACCCGCACCAAGCGCGATCCCGATTCCAACATCGAGAAGGTGCTGGACATGGGCTTCGTCGGCGAGCCCGAGAAGGTCAACCCCGCGATCCTGGAAACGATCCTGCGCTCGGACCTCATTCCGATCGTCGCGCCGATCGGGCTGGGCCGCGAGGGGGAGACCTACAACATCAACGCCGATACCGTCGCGGGCGCCGTGGCCGGCGCGATGAAGGCGGTGCGCTTGCTGCTGTTGACCGATGTCGTCGGCGTGCTCGACAAGAGCAAGCAGCTCATTCCGCGCCTCTCGGTCGCCCAGGCCAAGGCACTGATCGCCGACGGAACGATTTCCGGCGGCATGATCCCCAAGGTCGAAACCTGCTTCGATGCGCTCGAGCGCGGTGTCGAGGGCGTGGTCATTCTCGACGGCCGCGTGCCCCACAGCCTCCTGATCGAGCTCTTCACCGAACACGGCGTCGGCACCTTGATTCATCCGTAAGCGAGGCGTTGGCAATGGCCCGATCGAACCGCAGGCTTGCCCGCTTGCTTGCCCTCTTCACCGTCGCTGCGGCAGGGCTGATGACCCACGCGACCCCGGCGATGGCGGCCTTCAAGTTCTGCAACAAGACGAGCTACGTGGTCGCGGCCGCGCTTGGCTATGACACGCAGGGCAAGCGCTATTCGCAAGGTTGGCTCGTGCTCCAGTCCGGCGAATGCGGAACCGCGCTCGACGCGCCGCTCGAAGGAAAACGCTACTTCACCTTCGCGCATACGCTCTCGTTCCACGAGGGCCCGGTCAAATACTTTGCCGGCGCGGTGCCGCTCTGCGCGAGCGACGGGACGAAGGATTTCAAGATCGTCGGCCAGGAGGACTGCGAGCGCCGCGGCTTCAACGAGAGCCCGTTCGCGGTCGTCGACACCGGCGGCGCCGCGGACTGGACGACGTCCTTCACGGAGCCCAGCGACTATTCCCTCGAAGCGGCGCGCATCGCCGGGGTCCAGCGGCTGCTCAGCGATGTCGGTGTGAAGCGCATGCGGGTCGATGGCTATCTGGGCGACGACACCAAGGGCCAGATCATCAAGTTCAAGAAGGCGCACGGCCTGCAGCCCGATACCACCCTGCCCGACACCTTCTTCGACGCCCTGATCGAGGAGGCCGAAACCATCGAGCGCACGGCCGGATTTTCGTTCTGCAACGACACGGACGCCGTCGCGTGGGGAGCGCTCGGCTATCACGAGGGCGACGAGGACATCGCGACGGGATGGTTCAAGATCGCCCCCCATAGCTGCCTCAAGGCGATCAAGGACCGCCTGCGCGACAGCGAATACTTCGCCTACGCGACGCTCGATCCGGGCGCCGGGCATCCGATGGAATGGGCAGGAGATTACCTCTTCTGCACGATGGAGAACCGCTTCACGATCAAGGGCCGGGACGATTGCGAAGCGCGTGGCTATCTCGCGACCGGGTTCGAGCGGTTCACGCCGGACGCGTCCGGCGGCGCCACCAAGCACCTGCGCGCGAACGACGCGCGGGCAAGGCCCTAGTCTTTCATCGATGTGAAGTAGTCGAGATGCCACTGCAGCTCGTCGGGGGTCATGGCGTAATGGACGCCGTCGCGCGCGAGCACCAGGTTCTGGCGCGGGACGAACGCAATGTGATTTTGGATCATCAGCGCGGTGCGCATGGAGAGCCCCGCCTTCCAGCTCATCGCCGTCACGGCCTTGCCGTTGCGCGACACGATGATGCGGTTGATCAGCGCGTGCGGCAGATCGCTCAAAACATGCAGTGCTTCGATGATCAGCGCGCGATTGCGGGCGATCGCGGCTTCCTCGACGAATTCGTCGTTGAGCTTGTCGTCCTTCTTGGCTTTTTCGACCGCCTCTTTTGCAGCCGTCGAGCCGTCACTCGCTTCCTGCGACATGTCTTCCTTGTCGATCCGCTTGCGCACCCGTGCCTTGAGCTCGCTTGCAACATCGGGCTCGACGGTATTGCGCTCGAGCAGCGTGTCGAGCAGCGCGCTCGCGACGAACCCCGCAATTCGGCGAACCGCGCGCAGCGACAGATCCGGCCGCATCACGAGCGGCTGATGCCAGCTGTCGATTTCGGCCGCATTCTCGATGATGCGATCAAGGGTCTGCTCGCGAATCTGCGCGCTGCGGTTGGCGAGCAGCGCGGCGACGGCGGGAATATCGAGAGTCGCGATCACGGCATCGGCCACCGGCTCGCTCACGCCCTCGCGCCG
>Ga0209347_1006594_pt1 | contig 10187 bp, 8 predicted proteins | sample AutmiccommuBRH23_FD_187382 | JGI IMG/M metagenome (GOLD analysis project Ga0209347, IMG submission 187382) | Deep subsurface microbial communities from Mt. Terri, Switzerland - Autotrophic microbial communities BRH/23 (SPAdes) (version 2) | ecosystem: Environmental > Aquatic > Deep subsurface >... | reverse complement strand
CGGCCCCACCTGGGTGGGATGAGCTTATTTCAGGGAAACGACCGGAACGCTCCTCCCTCCAGGGGAGTTGAAGGAGTTTTTCATGTTAAATTTGGAATTGATAGAAAACCGCCGTCGATCCCTCCAACACAAAGCGGCCGTCAGGCCGCGGCTGGTGGAGGGTCGGCGGCTTCTCCCGAAGACGAGCTTAGAGGACTGCGGGAAGGCATAGTGGATCAGATTTATCTGATCTTGCCGACCGTCAGGACTCAAGCGAGTCGAGGGAGCGGGGGTTACACACCTGCCAGTTATGGCACGTGGAAATCAACGTTATTTGTGGAAATCAATACTTTGGCAAATTGATATTTTAATAATCAAGTGATTCAAGTATTTGCATAAAAAGGTTCCCGATATTTTAATATCTTCAAGGTTCCAGAAGCATACCCTTGCGGATATTGTTTGAAGATATTCAATATCTCCAAGAATGTATTAATATTTAAAGGTTTTTAATACATTTTTAAAATCAGGCGATTTTTTAAATATTGTTTGCTTGCGCAATTTCCCTTCGTAATCAGTGTAATATCCATCGGCACAAAGACGGCCAAACTTTCCTTTATTCCAAAGCTGAACGATAAGCCCTGCTTTAATCATGGCGCTCAGGTACTTTTTCGCTGTGGCTTTTGGCATAAACTTCTTTATGCCTGCTTCCTCGACGAAAACATTTTCTTGAACCTTGTCATAGAATTCCTGATTTACGATGAATGCGGCGTATATTCGACTTTGTTTTAGCCCCTTCTTATCCGTGTATTCGTACCTCCGACCACCTGTCAATTTTTCGATCTTATCTATGGCTTCTTTTGGATACCGGGTCTCGTTAAAGATAAAATTCAGTAAAGGATAAAAAAAAGAATATTTGCTCAGATTCCTGGCGATGGCGTCGTCCACCTTCATCCAAGGTTTACCGTCCGGGAACTTGTCACCAGGCCTTCTAAATAGTGAAACTTTATGCTTTTTGGCAATCTTCTTACGGAATCCATCATCAAGCAATCCTTGAGCTTCCTTGAGGAAATCAGTTACTATTTCAATTCGGGCATATCCTTTATAGTCCGTATCATCCGAATCTTCATCGGTTTCTTCCTCTTCAGTCATGGTCAACAAGAGGGCTGCTCTGATGCGTTTATCGAGCAGTTCAATTATTTCCTCTTCCAGTGGCTTGGCTGCGGGTTTTTCTTCGGTTTCGGCTGGTATGGTTACTGTTACCGGTTCCACCGGAGTTTTCAGCTTTCCTCCGATCATCGGGGTACGTACTACGCCTTCTTTCGGGTCTTTTTTTAAGGGGGTTTCCGTCATATGCGTTACATCCTTTCAAATGCCTGAACCATAATTTTGTTACCCAGCCTGGGATAGATTGCCAGTCTGAATTTCGGTGCAGATACATCACACAATTCCCAATTTTTAACAAGAATGGCGTATTCGATAGCGGATACTTAATATCCTCAAACGAAGTCATGCCGCTTTTGAGACACAGGTATTCCTATACTCGATATTCAATATCCTTAAAGATGTCTATGAGTTCATCCCTCTTTGTGTCCGTGGGAAAGTGGTTAAGTCTTTGATTGTCATTTAATATCATTTTGTCGACTGGGAGCGAAGAGTCATATCCACGATCGGGCATGGCCGTGAGATGTTGGCTTTGTCCGGATAGTTCCGGAACTGGGCGATGATCAAATCCCGTGCCATGGAACAATTTATATTTCCGGCCATGGCTTTGAAACCAGTCAGTTTGGCGTCGTATTGAACGGCGTCGGAAAGTGGGTATCCATCGGGGTGGATGATCACATCCGGGGCGCCATGGAGGTCACCGGGCTTGTATTTGATCGCGGCTTCCGTGGTGTGAATGCGGCAGGGATTCCGAGATATTCGACTGTGGCTGATACCAGGGGGCCTTGTGGTGCATATGGAAGGCCCTGCGCCCCGACCCGGAAGGGCTTGAGCATTCCACTCAAATTCTTCCGGGCAGGGGGCGGGAACGGCAGGGGGATTAAACAAAACCCGGGGGGAGCCGTTTCCGGTGAGTATAGACTCATGTGTTCATAACGGGGGGGCAAACCACAGTCTTATGGCCATCGAGGTTGCGTTGTAGGCAAGTATCCAATTCATCCGTCTGTCCTCAATGGTCAGGGAAAAACACTTGGAACTCGATATGAACCAATTGGATCTGGCCTCCCTCGGCAATATAGTTGGCTTTCTTACCTATATTTTCATCCCAAGGGGAAGAGTGAAATTTAATTTTTACCAACCACTTTGTACCCTTACTTCCGACAACTCATGTATAATCGATAATAGAGGAGTTATTCCAGCATCTTCATACAATACTGTTTCGATCCACCTTTTTCCCACGAAATCCCTTTTGGAAACGATGAATTTGTCTGAAAAACTTACTTTTTCGAGGGCAGTAATATATTCCATATCATCTACCCTAATAAACATCTTAATTTTATTTGGTGGATACAATTCAAATTTACAAAAAACCATATCCAGACAAGGAAACCGTAAATCGGGTTTATCAGTGTATCCCCAATCAACAAAACCTCGTTCAATTAGCTTTGATGTGATTGCATCTACTATTTTTCTGATCGAATCGGAGCTGTTATTATACTTTTGCAAGAAGATGGGTTTATTTTTCATTTGTGGTGATCTTTTCGCCATGACTGGCCTCCTGATTATTCTTTGATCCTGGTTTCGAATTTTATTCCACCCGCATCACAGTCAGGTCGAATAGTCAATTAGTCACCTTTTAAGGCGGTTGGGCAGTATTTTTCTGTCTGCCCCCCGTATTCTAAAATTTCAATTTGCCTACGGCTAAACCCTCTTTGTTGAAATCTATCTTTGGCGTGTTTCGATACTCTCATTACTATTCCCCCTTGAATATCTTCGATTTCAACGGATCTTCGATTTCCCGCCAAACGGTGAGAGCTCCCTTGATGAACGGCTTGAATAATTCGCTAATATTTATCGCGAATTCTTCATCGTCATCGTCTTCGCTTGGCATTGAAAAAAGTAACAATTTGTTGAAATCAATTATTTTTTCTTCAAGGAAATGATTAATGTCGTCGTAATCTTCAATTAATTTGATAATTTTGGCATTGCCTTGAGATTTTTCTATAATTTCAGAAACAGCCATTCCGTCTTCCCACAAACAGACAATGAACAATTCTTCTGGAGTTGCCTTATGTCCAGCCCAATGCAATCCTTGGCGAAATGCCAAACTGCAAGCTTCTTCAATCGACAAGAGGTGAAATCTGTTCTTTGCTTCCTGTACCTCAATTTCAATGGTATTCATGGCTTCTCTTAATGCTTGAGAGCAAACATTTGATATAGCGATTTGTTCCCTGTAATTTTCCAGTTTCTGATGAAGTTCGTTTGGAATGCTAATTGTTAACTTTTTGCTCATTGTGTTCTCCTGATGTGTATCGGTTTGCATAAATTGATACGTATTATTACGTGTTAATTTTTTAATACGTAATAATACGTATGTCACTAAAAAAATTCGTGTCGTTTAAATGCTGTTTGGTCAATCTTTGGGCTTGTCTATTTAATGCTGAGGAATGTCGGTTGCTGCATGCGATCTTTGAAAAGGAGACAGGTACGATATCATGAAAGCAGCCATTACTGTTCTGAGGAATCGGGGGTGGCTCATTCCGTTTGGAGGAAATATATTTGATCCGGTTGTTCTGCCGCGACAACCTTCCCCGTTGTTCGGCGGCAATGGTTCACCCGATGGACGTTGCGGTTCCCTGGCACCTGACTACCTTAACCTATGGGGGTTTTCCGCCATCCTTGTCGACGGCGGTCTTCCCGCCGATGAGTTCAAAGATGGTCTTCTACGGATAGTCGCTGCGGTTTCTCATCAACGGCCTGCTCTCCGCCGGATTTACATAGGCGGCATCTTTTGTGGGTGGGTATTTTGGGTGGTGGCGTTGCGGGGGTGGTGGCGGTCTGGTGAGTTCTAAGCTACGTTTTATCGTATCGGGTGCGTGTAAATTTGCGTGTAAAACAGCCTGGAAAACGATGGAAAATGTGGAAAAATACACTTTCAATTGGAATTCAAAAAACCCGCCAAAGCCCGATTTTGCAAGGGTTTGGCGGGTTTTCAAACACTGACCTGAGCCCAGAAACTGGGCCTGTCACGCCGGAGGTCGCGAGTTCGAGTCTCGTCGCTCCCGCCACAATTTAAAAAGGGTTTAAGCATTCGCTTAAACCCTTTTTTATTTTAAATCTCGAATAATGTTCAGTTCAAAACCGGTTTTAAATTCCCGACCCGATGGAGGTCTTCAATCATTGCCAGACAGAAAGCGTTTTTTTGCGCCCATTCCGTATAGGAACGGATCAGGCCGGGATTATGGAAAACGAGCATTTCACCCAGACTTGCCAGGTCCTGTTGTATACGCCAGTAAAAATGCATATCGTTTCTTCTCCTTCCAACTCATGTTTTAATCGTGCGCTGAATCGTACGAGCACGATAAGGCATGGACGTTAATTTCCGCAAGAATGTCTCGCACCGCGACCATAAGGCGCTTTTACGCTGCCATCGATGCCTACAGGAGCACATCCTTGTAGAGTTGATCGAACATCGCTTCCGCGGATTGGATATCATTGCCTTCCAGCCGGTTCCGGATGATGTCCCGCTGCCGGGCCGCGATCTCCATCCCCTGGGTGGCGGTAAGGGTCATCCAGGCATAGGCACTGACATCATCCTTCCGGACGCCCTGGCCATTGAAATACATCACCGCGATGTTGTACTGGGCAGCGACATCCCCCTGGCGGGCAGCGGCTTCATACCAGCGGGCCGCCTTTTCCATATCCTTATCCACTCCAAGCCCCTGGAAATACATACCGGCGATCCGGGATTGGGAGAATCGATCCCCCCCCATGGCGGCGGCCTCGTACCAGCGGGCGGCAATATCAAAATTCCGGGGGGTGCCGAAGCCGTTGTCGTGCATGACCGCCAGCCGCTGCTGAGCCGGGACATTTCCGTTTTCGGCCGCTTTCCCGTACCACTCAAGCGCCATGCGATAATTGATCGCCAGCCCTTCCTGACCCTTTTCATAAATCACGCCCAGGGTGCATTGGGCCACGCTGTAACCGCCATTGGCGGCTTTCCGGCAGAGTGTAATTGCTTTTTTCGTATCGCCTGTCTTTCCGTTGGAGCCGTTCAGGTACATCATGGCCATCCGGTACTGGGCCGGGGGATAACCTTTCTTCTCGCATTGTTCATAACAAACCAGCGCCTTGTCGAAATCCCTGGATACGCCCTCCCCCTTTTCATGCATCACGCCCAGTGCGTAGACCGCCGGCGGATAAACATCCTTTTCGGCAAGCGACCGGCACCAGTCGGCCGCAACGGTGTGATCCTTTTCAACCCCCATCCCATGATAGTACATCATGGCGAGGCTGAACCGGGATTGGATAAACCCCTGGGACTCGGCCTGACGGAACAGTTCCATGGCTTTTTCGTGATCCCGGGGGACCCCTTCGCCAGTGCAGTACATGTTCGCCAATGCGTGCTGTGCGTTGCCATACCCTTTTTCGGCGGCCTTCCCATACCATTCGGCGGCTTTTTCGGGATCCTTGTAGACACCCGTTCCGGAGTCATAAAGGGCGCCCACGCTGTAGTGATGCAGGGGCAGGGCGTCATCCCGGCCGGCTGCCTTTTCATACCAGTCGGCCGCGTTTTCCGGATCCGGCTGCGCAACCCCGACCCCGTGAAAGAGCATGTCCCCATAGCAGTACTGGGCCAGGACATGATCCTGGGACGCGGCCTTTTCGTACCACATCAAGGCCCGCTGGGAATCCTGGGGGACCCCCTGGCCGAACTGGTACATATACCCAAGGCTGTATTGGGCGCCTGCACCGCCGAGATCAGCGGCTTTCCGGAAATATTCGGCTGCTTTGGCATAATCCGGCGTCACCCCCTGCCCCTTGTAATACCGTATGGCCTCGGCGGTATTGCTAAGAATTTCAGGATCAGGCGCTTCGATTGCCTCTTCGGCCGCGGGCGCCGCTCCCATTTCCGCGGCATCAGCGGGGGGATCTTCCGAAGCCGCCGCCATCGCCGTCATCGATACCAGCATGACCATAAACAGCACGATCTTTAAAATAGAACCGGAAATTCTCCGTCGAAGGATATCGCACGTCATAGGACTACTCCCTGAATGGAATGAAAAAGCGGCGCAATGCCATGTAGCCTGCAAAATGAGAGGGAAGATGTCGATTATTGATAACTTGCCGTAAAGACAATTGATTGTCAAGCGATATATCTCCGGTATTGACACCCCGGCCGGCCGTTATTAGATTTGAACCCGCGCCAGCGATTCCGATTCATCGCTGCATAAGATCAAATTCTCTGTCGAGAGATTATCGATTGAAAACGGATATTACAGTGGAATCTGAAGAATCTAAACACCGTCGCCTCGCCGACGCCATTGAAGCGCTTCTGGCGGACGGCATCCGGTTGACTCCGGAGGTAATGCATTACCTGGATTCCGCCGGCGGAATCAACACCCCGGAAGCACTCGAACAGGCGGTTTCCATTCCACTCGATCAGGAAGGGGAAACCCTTTTCGAACTTGTTTTCTTTCCGGATGTGGCTCAGCAGATCCGGCTTGAGCCGATCTTTGTAGCGGATCATTATAATGAACGGGATATCGGGCCGCTGGTCGATCGGCTATCGCGCACACCGGTCACCATTCCCCTCTATTTTCCGGCAAACACTGAAACCTGCCGTATTGTCATCCCCCAGGAATCGCTTCGTCAGTTCATCCGGCGGCTGAATATCGACCGGACCCTCTATCCCCGCATCGAAGATGCGATCAACGCCCATACCGGTGACCGGTGCCTGGCACTCCGCTTGCGGGTGATGCTGCGAAACACCCGGTTTTCTTTTTCAGAAAATACCGTGACCTTTATCTGTAGATTTCTCGCTGAAATGGAACCCGCCGCATCCGATTACCTCGACATGTTCGCCTTAACCTGCGATACCATTGAAGAAACCGGACCCGGCGCCGATATCCATAGCACATTGATGGCCCGGCGACGACGCTGTGCGGAAGCGATCCGGCAGACCCGAAACAGCGAATTGCAGCTGTCCGGTCAACCAGTGGAAGCCCTGATCATGAAAGGAATCAACATTGTTTCCATGAGCGTGGAAGAAGCCCGGCGGCACATGGGGTGGATCGATCGGATCGGTCTATCCATCTTCGGCCGGATCGATCCGGGGGAGTGCCCGGAAACGGTCAATCTTGGGGTTTTTGAAAAGGACGGCAGCGATATTAAACAGGTGATAAAAATTCTGAAGTGACCGGACCTTGGAAAATCCTGTGGCCGGACGCACCCCCGGCCACAAACCGTATTACCAACTCTGCTGTAAAGCCCGCGCCGCGGATTCGGCTTCATCGGCCAGCGCGGTCCCCGCGGCAATGGCCGCGGCCTTTTTATAGGCATTTACCGCCTTATGGTAATCATGATACTTTTCATACGCCCGACCGAGGTCCAGGTGGAGACGAGCGGCCTTTGGCGCGAGTTCAACCGCTCGCTCGAATTTATCGATCGCTTTTTCGTACTCGCCGGACGCCATGTAGACCTGGCCAAGCCCCTGCACTGCTTTGGTAAAATCCGATTTCAGTTCCAGTGCTTCCTTGTAATAGCGTTCCGCCATTTCATAGCGGCCCTGCTTGTAGTGGACGTATCCCAGATTCGTCAGTGGATAATACGGGGTGGCGTACAACAGATCGTCCGCAACGCCCGTGAAGCATTCAATCGCCTGGTCCCACTGCTCAAGGGCGATGTAGGCGGTTCCCAGGTTGTTCAGTGCCGGCGAATAATCGGGGTTTATCTTCAGGGCTTTCTTAAAGTGATCGACCGCCTGCCGGGGGTCGTCTTTGGCCATGTAGGTCAATCCGAGATCATTCTGCAGAAAAGAATCCGCCGGGTTCATCTGCTCCGCCTTGAGCAGTTCCCTCAGAGCTTTGGTATAATTTCCTTCCGCCATGTAAGCTTCGCCGAGGTTTCTGGCCGCTTCGGCGCGATCTTTTCGCAAGGCGGCATCTTTATGACTGCAACCGACGAGCAAGCCGGCCGTTACCATTAAACAAATTGCGAGAAGCACGATTTTTTTCACGTAGCACCTGCCTTGATTCCATTTAATTCCATGATTTTTTGAGCCGATATGCTGTCCGGGGAACAATGGTGACGCGATCGGACGATCGGAAAAAGAGGAAACGCCTATATATTCTGCGATATTATTCCACGACCCGGATCAGCCGGATACCCAGATTAGCCAGATAGGTGGCGACAGGAGTCGGAACAGGGTGATCGGTGATCATCACCTGATGGTTATGAGCCCCCTGTTTTGCGGTAATCAGGTGACCGGAAATCTGGAGTGACGTGTTATACAGCCTCGGCCGCCTTGACGTCCAGAACAGCGGATCCGGGGTGACTTCCGCGGGCATTATCCGGGAAAGCCGTTCAACGATAGTTTGGATGCCGATACCCTTTTCAAACTGGATCACCCGGAAACCGGTTTTTCCGATTGATTCAATGGCCTCGCCCCCAAGGTCCCCGTAATCGACAAGCACCTCCTGATCTCCAAAGGAAAGCATGTTGATGATCGCATTGACCTGAAACCCCGCATACGGAAACGAAATCTCGATATCCTTCTGGTAGGCGTATCCCAGTGCATTCGACAGCCGCTCAATAATAAGGCCGGTCTGATCGATCCCGACGGTTTCGCCTTCCGCCCCTTCCGCCCCCATCGTTTCGGCTTCGGAAGACCAGGCGGAAACGGAATTTCCTTCGATCCAGTCCCGGACGGTAATCCCATGACCCTTCAAGTATCCACGAATTCCCCCCGGCACCCGCATCGCCGGATCATCGATGATATTGAGGCAAATTTTCTGCGGACTCCCCGGCCGGTTATAGATATATTGGCCCCGTACCGCTACGGAAACACCGTGATCGACGAAATTGACGCGGTTCTCGAAACCGTCGGGGTCGATCAGCGGCATAATATCCTCGATCAACGGGCGAAGCTCGGGTTTCATCTCGTAGATGACGATCCGGGTCCCTGGCCAGTTTGTCTCGATCACTTGCCGGTCCTGGGCGGACATCCAGTCCTGTCGGGTAAACAGCAGTTTGATCCCGCCGCTGAAAACCATCAGGGGGGTTTCGGCAAGAATCAGCCGCAGGTCCGTCTGGCCGGCACGGGGGAAAAAATATTCCCCGGAATCCAGGATCTGTGCATCGAGTATCACCGCCGCCTTCTTGAACACCGACATATCGGCGAATCCCCGGGCAGGAGGAGAAAACGGCAGGATCGCTTCCACCGGAGTGGGCGGCGTTTCAGGTGCAATCGGTTCAGCGACCTTGATCTTCGCTTCTTCCGGAACGGCTGATGATGCTTCAACTGCCTGGGATTCGGGGACTGTTTGGGCATCCGGAACCGTTTCTGATTTCGGGACCGGCTCGGATCCCGGTGAAACTGCCATCAGGTCCTCTTTCTCGTCCGCTGCCGGCGATAGTTCCAGGTTTTCAGATGGTGCGGCAGGGGGATCGAACATGGTGGCGTAAAGGGAGGTATCCCGGATGGATGGCTCCGGCAGCCGGATCTCCTGTCCCTCACGGATGCGGTGGACATTCTCGATATCCGGATTCAACTGCTTGAACAGTTCCATTCCCCGCCGGAACGATTCGGTGTTTTCCGCCCCGAACCGCTGAGCGATCAGCTTGGAGACCCAGTCCCCGTACTGGACCTTGTATTCCACGGAATATTGTTTCAGGATTTCCGGCAGGGTCGTAATGGTGATGACCGGAATGGAGACCGTCCCGCTCGACTGGCCGACCACTGAATCGGGTGGCAGCATCTTGAGGGGAATCAGGATATGCTGGTCCGGATAGATCGTATTGATATCGTTGACTTGCGGGTTGAGCTCCCGGAAAAGCGCGAGAAAGGCCGGGAAATCTTCTTGAGCGATCTGCCCCCGCTGTTTCAGGAGCCGGGTGACATAATCGTTTTTCTTCACCACATAGGGATCGCACAGCACATCTTTTCCGCCCACCTGCCGGACCAGGTATTTCTTCTCGAAAAATACGGCCCCGGCATCGAACCCCGCACCCAACACAAGACAAAACACACCTACCCAGATAAAACC
>Ga0209347_1006593_pt1 | contig 10187 bp, 11 predicted proteins | sample AutmiccommuBRH23_FD_187382 | JGI IMG/M metagenome (GOLD analysis project Ga0209347, IMG submission 187382) | Deep subsurface microbial communities from Mt. Terri, Switzerland - Autotrophic microbial communities BRH/23 (SPAdes) (version 2) | ecosystem: Environmental > Aquatic > Deep subsurface >... | reverse complement strand
TATCTTCCAGACGGTCGTCTCCAAAAACGCCAAGCGCCCGCCCGCGATCCCGCCGACCCGCGCCGACCTCTATCGCTGACGTTACGACGAAGCTGTTCCATGCTCACGCGAAAGGCGTTCTAACAGTGGATATTCCGCGGATCTTCAACGTCACCGAAAGCGCCCACCGCATCCATAACCCGTTCACGCCCGAGAAGCTCGCCACTCTCGGCGCGGAGTTGCGGCTGGAGCCGGGGACCCGTGTGCTCGATCTCGGCAGCGGCTCCGGCGAGATGCTGTGCACCTGGGCCCGCGATCACGGCATTGGCGGCACCGGGGTCGACATGAGCGCGTTGTTCCACGAGCAGGCGAGGCGGCGCGCCGAAGAGCTCGGCGTCGCCGATCGCGTGGCGTTCATCCACGGCGATGCTGCCGGCTACGTTGCCGACGAGAAGGTCGGCGTCGCGGCCTGTATCGGTGCCACGTGGATCGGTGGAGGCGTCGCCGGCACCATCGAGCTGCTGGCGAAGAGCCTGAGCCCCGGAGGGATCATCCTCGTCGGCGAGCCCTACTGGTTGCGGGTGCCGCCGAGCGAAGACGTTGCCAAGGGATGCAGTGCGGGATCGATCTCCGACTTTGTCATGCTTCCCGAGCTTCTCGCATCGTTCGGCGACCTCGACTACGACGTCGTCGAGATGGTTCTGGCGGACCAGGACAGTTGGGACAGATACGAGGCGGCCAAGTGGCTCACCATGCGCCGATGGCTCCGAGAAAATCCAGGCGACGATTTCGCAAAAGAGGTGCGCGCCGAGCTGACCTCGGCCGCCGAACGCTACGCTGCCTATACGCGTGAGTACCTCGGCTGGGGCGTGTTCGCGCTGATGGCGCGTTGATCTCGCGGCGCCGCAATCGATCGTACGGCGCGCAGCCGTCTCTCATCCTCTCATGAGCCAGAGCCGACCTCACTCGAGGAGAAACACGAACTTGCCGACAGGGTCGATGATCTGAACGGGTATTCTGACCCAGGAGTCTTGCATTGGACATTCCGCGGATCTTCACCGAAGGAAGATCGCGCACATTCTTGTCACCGACGACCCGAACGACCCCATGTCGCTTTGCGGTGGTACTGCTCGACAGTTTGCTGTTTGATGACGGGGTGGTTTCTCGGCGCTACTGAAGACGGTGGATAGTGTTGCATTTTTCTTGGTTGGCTGCGTTGGCAGCGATCTCATTCGCTCCCCTGGTACTCGCAGACGAGGATCATCATCCCAGTGTCGTAGCTGGATCGATGCTGGTCGTCGCTCAGGCGACGCCGGACGAGGCGCAGAAAGAGGCTTTCGAGAGCGCCAAAGAGCTGGGTACGGTCGAGGCCTGGGACGCATTTCTTTCGACCTATCCCGAGGGCTTTTACACAGATCTTGCGCGCGCTTATGTGAAGCGCCTCGTCTCCGAAGGACCTGAGGCCCAAGCGAGCAAGCCGACCGCATCTCAAGCGGCAGCGCCACAAGCGGCACCAAGCGGGCCGCCGCTGCCAATGCTCGATCTTGGTGCAGGCTCGTCGAGTTGGCAGACGGGAACGCGCACGGTGCGTATCCCGGGTCCGATTTTCAATCATCAGTTTAAATCCGCCTACGTGCAAAGCCAAGGATTGGAGCTCGTCACCTTCTGCATTGATCCCAATAAGACCGGCGGCGACTATCGCGTTGGCACGTATATTCAGGAGACGCCTGGCGGCGGTTATCCGCAGTTTGCCGAGCGCCTGAAGCAAGGGCTGGCGAAGAAGCCGAACTGGTCCGGCACGGACTTCAAAATAATCGAGCTGCGCTATTCGAGCGGCGAGGCGATGTCCGTTGCCACGGCACGGCCTGGACTTGTGAACGGCCAATGGGTGTTCGGTCCCGACGGCAATACGTTGGGCGTTCAGTCCGACGACTTGGAAAATTTGATGGCGACGAACAGCGTCACGATTTCGGCACCGCCGCTGGTGGCAACCTTTCAGCTCGACGGAAGCCGCGATGCGATTTGCGATGTGATGAATGCATGCGGTGCTCGAGCTCCCGGGTGCGCCAAGAGGAGCCGCGTAAGCGAAGATACCGACTCCGGTCAGGACGCTGCGCAGAACTGCGGCCGCGGTCGTACGTGGGTCGGCGCACAAGGTCGGTGTGTTTGCGTCAATGAGAACGCCTATTGGAACGGCAGCCGCTGCGTCACGCGCAAGCGGCAGAGGACTGCGTGCACGGGCGGGCGGACAAGGGATCCCCAGTCCGGCCAATGTGGCTGCAATGGCGATAGTGCCTGGAATGGGCGCGCCTGCGTCGTGCCCAGTCAGCCGGCAGCCAATAATGCTCAGAACAACAATACGAAAATGAAGCAAGCAGTGTGCGGGACACTGCAGATCGCTTGTAGCCTTGGACAGACGGGCGCTTGCACAAAATTCAACAGTTCTTGCCGCTGACGAAGCGCAATTCGTCCGGCGGACTTGCGGGTACATTGGCCTCGGGTTTGACGACGTCACTCGAGGAGAAACACGAACCTGTTGGACGGATCCCATAAGTGGTCCGAAGTCGCGCGGTAGCCGCGCAGCCAAAGCTCTCCGTCGAGCCGCCGCAGATAAAATCCATTGGGATGGGCGTCGTCGTCCCTGGTCTTTTCCGAGGCGACGGTCAGATACGGACCTTCCGCCTGGTCCAAGAATTGAAGCCGCAGACGTGGAGCGAGCTCGAGCGGGCAAAGCACCAGACCGACGCAACTGGCTTCAGCGAAAATCTCGGCGCTCGTTGCACCGCCCGCTAGACCCAGCTCCGCAACCGTGGCCTCGGTTACATGAATGCGTCGGCTCGTCTTTGAGGTGGCGAACGCGGGATCGTCGAAGAGAACCTCGGCATATCTATTCAAACGAATGCCGCGCTCGCGCAGACCGGCGAGCAATACTGCCTTGTCCTGTCCGCCGATTTCCAGCGTTCGCACGCGATCTCGAAACATTCGTGTTCCCTTCCATCTGGGTCAGCTTCGTAGCACGCGCACGCCGGTCGGTGCGGCCTTATCGCGGCGCCCGACGCGATATGTCCAAACGGCTTGACATATCACCCGACACGTAACAATAAAAGTTACATGAGAAGAGATAGCCGCCTTTCCGACGTCCTCCACGTCATGCTGCACATGGCCCGACAGGATGGGCCTGCCACCTCTGAGGTCCTTGCGGAGGCTATGCGCACCAATCCTGTCGTGCTTCGTCGGACGATGGCCGGCCTGCGCGATTATGGATTTGTTCGCTCCGAGAAAGGGCACGGCGGCGGCTGGACGCTGGCCTGCGATCTTTCGAAGGTGACGATGCGCGACATCTACATGGCGCTCGGCAAGCCGACCTTATTTGCCTTCGGAAATCGATCCGACGCGCCGGACTGTCTGGTGGAGAAAGTCGTCAACGCCAATCTGGACCAAGCCTTCCAGGAGGCCGAGCAGATTCTGATGCGCCGCCTCGGCGAAGTCACTCTAGCCAAACTCGACCGCGAGCTTCAGGTGCTCGCTAAGCGACGTCGCGGCCCTCTTGATGAGGAGCACGTCCACGGAGGCTCGGCATGAAGCCAACTGTTTTCGACGCGCGTGCCGCCCGCGCTTACACTGACGGTCCGCCCCGACAGGTTCCGGGCTATTCAAGCCTGCACAACATGGTGTCGCTGCTGCTCGCAGAGCGAACTCCGCCCGATGGCCGCGTGCTGGTCTTGGGGGCCGGGGGCGGTCAAGAGCTCAAGGCCTTGGCCGAAACGCATCCCGGATGGTCGTTCGACGGCGTCGATCCCTCACGCGACATGCTTCGCTTGGCGTCCGACGTGGTGAGGCCGCACGCGGCGCGCATGCGGTTCCATCAAGGCTACATCGACGACGCACCGAGCGGACCCTTCGATGCCGCGACGTCCATTCTGATCTTCCATTTCATTTCGCGCGACCAGCGGCCCGAGACCCTGAAGCAGGTGAGGGCTCGCTTGAAAGTCGGAGCGCCCTTCGTCCTGGTCCATCTTAGCTTCTCGCAGACGGAGCCGGAGCGGTCGATATGGATCGACCGTCATCTCGCGTTTGGCCGCTCCAACGGCTTGGAGCCGGCCGATGCCGATAGCGCACGGCGAGCCATCAGCAGCGGGTTGACCATCCTCTCCCCGGACGAGGACGTGGCCATGCTTCGCTCGGCCGGATTCTCAAATGCCAGCCTGTTCTATGCGGGATTGAGCCTCAAAGGCTGGATCGCTTACGCCGAATAGCCTGTCTGTCACGCGCCATGTCCAAGGCACTTGGCGCCAAGGCGACGAGATCTCCCGCGGATGCATCACCGCCGGAGGACGCATCCAGTTCTAGATCGGCGCAGCGCAGGTTTGCCGGGACGACGCTCAGTGGGGCGTGGCGACGGGCAGACGTTCGCCGGCTTCGACTGGGGCGTGATGGCCGGCTACCTAAACACTGAGCTCGACGCCGCAAGCCGCTGGACCCAGTCCTACGACATCGAGGGCGAGGGCTGGTTCGCGGGCCTCAACGCCAAGCAGACGCTCGGCGGCGTAGTGATCGATTTCGGCCTGACCGGTGGCCGCGTCGACTACGACCAGGCGCGCTTCGTCAACGACAACCTGGCGCTTACCAATGGTCTGACACTGGGCAAGAGCTGGGCGAGCAGCTCGTATGCGGGCTGGTTCATGTCGCCCGAGATCGGCGTGAGCACGGTGCTCGCCACGTTCGACGGCTGGTCGTTCACCCCCGCAGCGCGCTTGCGCTACGCATCGCAGTGGCTCGACGGCTTTTCCGAGAGCGGGTCGAATGCCAACGCTGTCGTCGCCGATCGCGACCTCGGCATGATCGAGGCGAGCGGCGAGATCGAAGCGGCCAAAACGGTCGGCAACGCGACGGTGTCGGGACGCATCGGCTACCTGTCGCGCATCTCGACGGGCGACGAGGCGGTGTCGATGACGCTGATCGGCGTCACCAACTCGGTGGGCTTCGGCGACACCGATACCGAAGCACTCTATGTCGGCGCCGGCTTCGATCTGAACCTTGGGCCTGCGCGCCTCGCGCTCGATGTCACCGGCTTCCTCAGCGGCGACTTCACCGGCGCACAAGGCATGGCCCAGCTCGCGGTGCCATTCTGAAGCCGTAGCCTGCCGCTCTACCGCTGAGCCGCACCCTCCATCATCGCCGGGCGCTCGCGCAGCCACAGCGCCGGAAGCAGGCCGATCAGGAGCACCACCGCGATCGGCATGAACGTCAGCGCCGCGGAGAAGGGGCGATTGAGAAGCGCGAACAGTTCCATGTCGCCGCGTACCAGCGCGCCGTATTTCACGATCGCCAACAGCGCCAGCGCGGCAAGCTCCATGAAGCAGGTGAGCGCGACGAAACCCAACCAGCCGAACTGGGGCTCGCGGCCAGCCTCGGCGCTGGGCAGCATGGCGATGAACGCCAAGCAAGCTGCGTTCGCAGCCATCAGCCACTGCCAGTGGAACTGCAGGGTGGGGAGCACGCCGGCGAGCAGCAGGGTCGCCAGGATCGGCGCGAGCACCACCGGCACGCCGGCATCGCGCGCACGCGCGCTCAGGTCAAAAATCAGGAACGCATAGGTCCACAACGCGAGCAGTGGCAGGCCAATGAAGAACCAGATGTAACCTGCGCCGATCGCTTTCGTTGCGCCGATCGCCACGAAGGCGGCGGCATAGAGCAGGTAGGGCACGCCGATGTGTAGCCCCATCGCCCTGGCAAACTGCGCCCGCGTCAACTTGCGTGAGAACATCGCCCCGTCCCGCATCGTCCCGTCCTCCGCTGGACTAGCAGACGAGGCCGCGCGCGTGGCCGAAATGGGCCCGCTTGGTGAGGAGACATGGTTAGCGTGGCGAGCCGAAGGCGTGCGCCACATCATCTCGCGCCCCGCTAGCTCCGCGTAATTGGGCGATCAGGCAGGTCGATCACATGGCGTTCGACCTCAGTCGGATAGCAGTTCGCATTCGCCGTGGTAGCGGAACCGGTCCGATTGATCTCGCTTCAAGATCGAAACGGCGCCGGCGGGGAACGTCCCCCGAGGTTTGATCTGCGGAATCGAGATGCGGAGGGAATAGAGTTCGCCCGCCTGCTGAAGGAGCAAACGAAACTGCTCCCCCGGTCGTGGCTGCTCTTGCGAGACCGTTTGCGACTGGTATCGACGGCCAAACTTGAAGAGTGCGTCTTGAGAAAACGGCGTGGCCGATTTCATGAACAGGTCGACGCTGAATGCCGCGTCGCCGGGAAATTCGCACGACACCACCCCCGTGGACTTGTTCTTGGCGTGTGCGTGCGGCGGGGCGCCGGCCAAGCCTGCAATTAGAGCGATCGCCAGGATGAAGCGGCCTGAAGTGCGCAACGTTACACGACGCGCACGGTTGCGATCACTCGTCACGATACCTTTCCCTCCTGCTCACGACTTGGTGTGCTTGCCGTCCTCTTCCGCCTTGAGCTCCTTCTTCGATAGCTTGCCGATCATGGTCTTGGGCAACTGGTCGCGGAACTCGATCTCGGAGGGCATCTCGATCTTGGAGATGCGCTCCTTGAGATGGGCGAAGATCTCGTCGGCGGTTGCGCTCACGCCCGGCTTCAGGCGGACGAAGGCCTTCGGCGCCTCGCCGCGCTTCTTGTCTTTGATGCCGATGACGGTCACCTCGGCCACCGCCGGATGCTGGTGGATCGCCTCCTCGATGCGGCGCGGATAGACGTTGAAGCCCGAGGAGATGATCAGATCCTTGATGCGGTCCTCCAGGAAGAAAAAGCCTTCCGCATCCATGCGCGCCACGTCGCCGGTGCGCAGGAAGTCGCCGACCATTTGGTCTCCGGTCTCCTTGGGCCGCTTGTAGTAACCCGCCATCACCTGCGGCCCCTTGATGCAGATCTCGCCCTTCTCGCCCTGGGGGACCTCCTTGGCGTGATCGCCCAGATCGCGCAGCGACACGATGGTGCCAGGCAGCGGAAGGCCGATCGAGCCGGACTTCACCGGTCCCTCCAGAGGATTACAGGTGACCACGGGCGAGGCCTCCGACAGGCCGTAGCCCTCCACCACCTTGCAGCCGGTGATGGCCTCGAACTGGGTCTTGATCTCAAGCGGCAGCGGCGCGCCGCCCGACAGACAGAACTTCAAGGAGGTGAGGTCGAAGCTCTTGATCTTGGGGTGGCTCATGATCGCGTTAAAGAGCGTCGGCACACCGGGCATGATCGTGGGCTTGGCCCTGTCGATGAGGTGGAGGGCATCGTCCAGCGAGAACCGCGGCATGATGATCAGCTCCGCGCTCTTGGCGATGCCGAGGTTCATGACCATGGTCAGCGCGAACACGTGGAAGAAGGGCAGGATGCCCAGCATTCGCTCCTCGCCGTCATGGAGGTCGGGGGCCCAGGAGGCGACCTGCTGCACGTTCACGTAGACATTGGCATGCGTGAGCATGGCGCCCTTGGGCGTGCCGGTGGTCCCGCCCGTGTACTGGAGGACGGCGACGTCGGTCTCCGGCTCGATCGCCACCGGCTCGCGGACCCCTGCGTCCTTTCGGACATCCTCCTCTAGTATGATGCGGTCGATTGCCGGTGAGGCTAGCGGTCGCGCCAGGTCCTTGCTCTTGAACAGACGGAACAAGGTGGCCTTCACGGCCGGCAAGAGCGAGGCGAACGGGCAGACGATGGCCTTGGGCAGGGTCCCGTCCTTGAGCAGCGCTTCGACCTTGTCGAACAGCATCTTGAGGTCGAGCGTCACCATGAACTCGGTGTCGCTGTCGCGGACCTGCTCGGCGAGCTCGGGAACGGTGTAGAGGGGATTGAAGTTGACGATGGTGCCGCCCGCTTTCAGGACGGCATAGAAATAAACGATGAAAGTGGGGCTGTTGGGCAGCAGGAGGCCGACCTTGGTGCCCTTTTTGACGCCGAGGCGCTGCAAGCCGGCAGCGACATTTTCGACCAGTTGGCCGATCTCCCTATAAGAGAGACTCTTGCCGAGGAAGTTCGTGCAGGGTAGAGCACCGTGCCGGGCGACGGCGTCGTCGAGCAGGGCATAGACGGGCGCCGTCCTCAGCGGCATCTGCCAGTCGACACCATCTGGGTAATGGGCGAGCCAGGCCATCGCCGCAGCGCTGACCTGGGAATTGGACAGGGCGCTCGTCGTCATTGGCGGGGCGTCTCCTTGGACGGGGCTTCGCCCGTTGAAAAGGCCCTTTTGCGGACTGGGGCGGCCCTGTCGGCTAAAGGGTAACAGGACCTTGAAATCCGCCTTGTTATTGAACACGTTTTGGGTGCCGATGGCCAGTACAGGGAAGAAAAGACACTGTGCCATCGCAACGGTTGTGAAGAAGTTTTTTTGTATCGTACGTGACTGCGGACGCTGCCAGGCCCCGGGTATGCGTTTTTGCGCCGGGTCTTGACAGGGTCCGGTTGCAAGGGTCCGTAGCTGGACTTGCTAGGCGTTTAAGGATATGTGACGCCTCAGCTTGTCGTGCTACTGGGCTGGCAATAGTAGGAAACAAAGCGACACGGGCCTCCAGCTTAAGTCGAGCGGGGGTGGGAGAGTGATATGGACGAAGTCGGAACCAAGATCATCGAGATCCTGAAGAAGCACATGAAGGAGCCGCGGGACGACATTTCCCTCGAGACTCCGCTGCAGGACCTCAAAATTGAGTCGCTCGACCTCGCGATGATCGTTTTTGACATCGAGGACACTTTCGGCATCGAGATTCCCTACAACGCCAATGAAGATGTCGAGGACTTCAAGACCGTCGGCTCAGTCGTTGATCGCGTTAAGGACCTGATGGCAAAGGGCCCCGCTGCCGAAGGCGCCAAGGCCTGACGCGCGCGAGCGCTTGAAATTCAGTAAGGCGGAGACGCCACGCGGCAACCTGCCGGGTAAGCGTTGTGAGCTCGTCTCACAGCGCTGGTGTGCGCCTATATAAGGCAAGGATAGACCTGCTATGGCTAACGCGAACGGCGCGCGCCGCGTCGTGGTGACGGGTACTGGCGCGGTGACGCCGATCGGCCTCTCTGTCGATGACATGTGGGCCTCCATGAAAGTCGGCAAGTGCGGTGTGACCGCGCTCGAGGGCTTCCCCCTGGAGGACCTCAAGATCCTGATTGCAGCCCAGATCAAGGACTTCGATCCCAAGGTTCGACTCAAGCATTTCCAGCGCGACAAGATCATCGTCCACGCCGACCGCTACTCCTGGTTCGCCGCGGCCGCCGCCGATGAGGCCGTCAAGCAGTCCGGCCTGGAGTTCCCGGTCGCCGATCCCTACCGCTCCGCCTGCATTATCGGCTCCGGCGCCGGCGGTCTCGTCACGTTCGAGAATTCCTATCGCGCCCTGTTCCTGGAAGGTAAGCGCGCCACTCATCCGCTGACGCTCCTGCGCATCATCGGCTCCTCGGCCAGCGCCCACGTCGGCATCGAGTTCGGCATCAAAGGCCCGACGTTTGCCACCTGCTCGGCCTGCTCGACCGCCACCCACGCCATCGGTATCGCCCGCGACTACATCAAGAACGGCGTCGTCGACGTCGCCATTGCCGGCGCCTCCGAGTCCGTCATCAACTACGGCACCATGAAGGCCTGGCAGGCGCTGCACGTGCTCTCGCCCGAGGGCTGCTTCCCGTTTGCCAAGAAGCGCAACGGTACGGTGCTGGGCGAGGGCGCCGGCGTTCTAGTTCTGGAATCGCTGGAGCACGCCCAGGCGCGCGGCGCCAACATCCTGGCCGAGCTCGTCGGCTACGGCATGTCTTCGGACGCCAAGGACATGGTCAACCCGGACATCGAGGGCCCGATGGTCGCCATGCGCGACGCGCTCGACGATGCCGGCATTGCCCCCTCCGACATCAGCTACCTGAACGCTCACGGCACCGCGACCACCATCAACGATGCCAACGAGACGAACGCCATCAAGGAAGTCTTTGGCAACCACGCCAAGAACTTGGCCATCTCCTCCACCAAGTCGATGACCGGCCATCCGCTCGGCGCCGGCGGAGGCATCGAGGCGGCAGTCTGCGTCCGCGCCATGCGCGAGAACTGGGTTCCCCCGACCATTGGGCTCGACGAGGTCGACCCCGCCTGCGACCTCGACTACATCCCCAACAAGGGACGCGACCTTGAGGTCAACTATGCGATGTCGAACTCCTTCGCGTTCGGCGGTCTCAACGCTGTGGTGGTCTTCGGGCCTCCGCCGGCCTGAGGGCCCGGCGCCTAGGCG
>Ga0209347_1006592_pt1 | contig 10188 bp, 5 predicted proteins | sample AutmiccommuBRH23_FD_187382 | JGI IMG/M metagenome (GOLD analysis project Ga0209347, IMG submission 187382) | Deep subsurface microbial communities from Mt. Terri, Switzerland - Autotrophic microbial communities BRH/23 (SPAdes) (version 2) | ecosystem: Environmental > Aquatic > Deep subsurface >... | reverse complement strand
CGCGGACTTTGCCGACAATGCCTGAATCTTCCGCCATGCGCGCCGCGGGATCGGTGAGCCATAACGCCACCTGTCCGCCGGCGACGCGCCCGTCCGCTTCGATGGCGCGCCCTTCAGAGGTGACGATCGAACCGGAGAAGGCGATGCCATGCGCGCGCAACTCGCGCACCTTGTCTTTCAGTTTCTTGGTGTCCTCGGGCGGGCCGTCATCTTCGACCGGGAGATCGCCGAGCGTATCGAGCAGGCGGTCGATAGGCGAGGCGAGAGGATTGTCGTTGTCGCGGGTGAACGACATCAGCGAGGCGAGCGCCGCCGGCCCGCCAAGAATTTTCGGCAGACCCCAGCCCTGCTCGACCGCATCGTAATCGTCTTCCCAGACAAGGACGAGTCCGGGATGGGCGGAAAGAACCGCATCAGCCTTTTCAAGCTGGGCTTCCATCTCCGCGAGCTTGTTCGACCAGGTGACCGACTGGTTGCGCGAGGCGGCCGAGATGCGCATAGCCCAGGCGATGGCGGCGAGGGCGAGGCCGACCGAACCGATAGCGCCCACCAGCAGGGGATCGAGGCTTGCGAGCGCGCCATCGCCGATCTTGTCGATGGCGGCGGCGGGCAGGACCGGCAGCGCCAAAGCGGCGCCCGCTCCGAGGAGCAGCGCCCGCTTCAGTCTCCGCCTCGCCTGTACGCCTATGGCCCGCATCAGCTTCCAATCGCGCGGCAGGGTGAAAAGCGCTAAAAGAGGCGGCGATTCGCGTCCGCGCCTCCTCTCACGCCAATATCTAGTTAATCCGCGCTTCCAAGCTCACAATATGTACCCTGTTCGCCGGTCGCCGCCAGACCCGGCCGGATGAAAATTCGGACCGGAAAGAGGCGAGTTTTCAACACCCTCAGGCGGAAAAATCGCAGATTTTTAGGCGAATGGCTGTGGAAGCGTTGTGGAAAACGATCCCCCTATTGAGGCTCGGCTTCCGCCTGTTCCTCAGCCTCTTTCGTCTTTTTGCGTCCGAAAAGCTGGTTGATCGCCTCCGCCGCTTTTTCTTCTCTGGTCTGAGAGGCGGAAGTCGCCGCCGCGGGCTCATCGCCTGATCCCTGACGGGCGGGCTCGCCGGATTTCGGTTTGGCGCCGCCGATAATGCCTTCAAGCAGGCTCTTGGCGGGATCCGCCTTGTTGTTTTCCTTATCGGCGTCGGCGCCGTCGGTTTGCTTGTTCTTGCCGATGCCTGAGAGAATGTTCTGGAGACCCTGTTCGACCCGCCCTTTCAGCAGCGCTTCCGCATCGATGCCGATCTTGGGCTGCGAGAACGTGCCGGTGATCCGCATCGGGATCGTGTAGGCTTTCCCATCGACACCGTCGATCGTCGTCGTGGCTTTCGGCGCAAGGCGCAGGTCGAGCGTCTGGTTCGGCAGGTTGACCGAACCGGTTCCGGCCATGGTGAGGAAGGGGCCGACCAGCGAGATCGTCGGCGCGTTGACGAGCCCGTCCGTGATCTTGAACTGCGACAGCATTTCGGAAAAATCGGTCTGTTCGGTCGGCTTTTGCGCCTCGGCGACGGCGGAGGCGATTGCCGCCGGGTTGAGGCCGCTCTGCTGAATCTGGCCGACCGCACGCGCGAGCTTGGCGATGTTGACGCCTTTCAGGGCGCCGTTAGAGAGTTCGAAGCCGCCTGACCCGTCCAGTGAACGCATGATTGCGGCCTGCGACGATCCGGAGGCGGAGAAATCCAGCTTGAAGCTGCCGAGGCCCAAAAGCCGGTCGTTCTTCATCACGTCCTTGGCGAAGGGTTCGGCCTGAACCGAACCGAGGTCGAACTTCCCCGTGAAAGAAGGCGTCGCGCCTTTTGCGTTGACGACAAGCTGGCCCGAGCCGCCGCCGCCATACATGCCAAGCTCGGGAATGTCGGCGACCATGCGGCCGTCGTTGATCGTCAGTTTCATCCGGCTTTCGCCGAACTCCATGTCGTTGAGGAAAATTTTGTCCGCCGCGATGTCGATGTCAGCGTCGATATTGCGCAGGCTCGCCAGGTCGAGCTTGTCTTCCGACCAAGCGGGGAAACCCTGCGGCGCTTCGGCGGGCGGGGGCAAATAGGGGCGCAGGTCAAGCGCGCCGACTGCGAGCGCGCCTGTAGCTTTGGGCCGCGCGCCGCCCCAGGCGAGCGCCAGATCGCCGGTCGCATCGATCTTATCGAACTGAATCTTCGCGTCCGACAGGCGTATCCCGTTGGGGCCGCCCGCGGCGTCGCCTTCGACGGAAAGATTGTCGAAGCCCGGCGCGTCGGCGAGCGGCGCGCCGAGCAGCGCGGCGAAGGCGGGCAGGTCCGGCGCCGTGAGATTGATCGGTCCTGAATAAGTAAGCTCGTCGGCGCTGTTGATGACGAGATCGGCGCCGGCGGCGGCTGCGCCGAGCGTAAGCGCCATTTTGAGATTGGCCGGCTCTTTTTTCATCATCGCGCCGAGGCTGGTCAGCACGATGTCGACCTTGGTCGGCGCGCCCTCGAAGATCATCGTGCCGTCGACTTCGAGCGGCTCGGCGAGATTTTTCAGCCGCACCGCCGCGTCGATATCCTCGACCGTATATGTCTTGCCGGCCGCCGCATCGGAAAAGGAGGCGCGCCCGTCCACAAGGCGCACATCGCCGAGCTTCAGGTCGCGCAGTTCGCCGCCTGAGGTTTCCGTCGGCGTCTCGGCGGAAGGGTTGGCGAGGTTCCAGTTCACCGCGCCGTCTTGCGCGACGGCGAGATTAAGCTCGGGCTCGGTCAGCACGAACCGTTCCACTTCGACAGAGCCGGAAAGGAGCGAAAACAATTTGACGCCGATATCGGCGGATTTGACCCGGGCCAGATACGCCCCTTCAAATCCTTCCGCGTTGGCGATTTCGAGATCCGTGACGCGAAACGCCGTCTGCGGAATAATCTTCAGCGAAAGGTCGTCGCCGACCGTCACCTGCCGGCCAAGCGCCTCGCTCGCCGCGCTTTCGATTCGGCCCTTGTATGCGGAAACCGGAACGAGCCCCGGCGCGACGACAAGGATTGCGACTAGAAGGACGATGAGAACGAGGATGGCGAGGATGAATCTGGGCATGGCTCGGCGTTTCCCTATCAAGAACAGCGCGCAGAATTTCCACGCGCGTTTTCGGCCCCTGATGCCGGCGTTCGCGCTGCAATCATAGCACGCCATGACCGGGGGACGGCAATCGCGCGATCATGAAGAAATTTCAAAGGTTTGATGAAAGGGCCTCGCGAAAGTCCGGGCGGCGGTGGCGCGCGGCGGCGGCGCGCGTTAGGGTCCGGCCCGGATCGGAACCGGGGCGGGGCTGTGACGGCGTTATTTCTTCGACTGATGGCGGTATTGTCGGCGTTGATCGTGACGCCGGGCTTGACTGCGGCGCAGACGCCGACGCTCGACCCGGCATCGATCGAAACCTTTCTTGACGGCTATGTGGCGGCGCAGATGGCGGATCAGTATCCGCCGAGCATGATGATCGCCGTCGCGACCCGCGATCAAAGCTTCGTCAAGGCCTATGGCGTCGCTGACTGGGAGACTGGCGCACCAGCGACTCCCGACACGCTGTTCCGCATCGCGTCGATTTCGAAGACCTTCGTATGGACCTCGGTGATGATGCTGGTGGACGAGGGCAAGCTCGACCTCGGCGCCGACGTCAACGGATACCTCACCCAGTTCAAAATTCCCGAAGCGTTCGGCGCGCCGGTGACGCTTAACCACCTGATGACCCACCGCGCCGGGTTCGAAGACACGCTCGGCGATTTCTTCGAGGCGAAAACCGGCCGTACGGCGGCGGAATCCCTTGAACGCCACATGCCCAAACGCGTCGCCCCGCCGGGCCTGCGCACTTCCTATTCCAACTGGGGAACCGACGTCGCTGCGCTGATCGTCGAGAATGTTTCGGGCGTTCCCTATGACGAGTTCGTCCGCGCCCGGATACTGGCGCCGGTCGGCATGACCTCGACGGTTTTGCACGATCCTGTTTCGGCGGCCGGGACCGCCTACAATGATGAGGCGCTCGATGCGCGCATCGCCAAGCCGCACGAACTCAAAGGCGGCGCGCCGAAAGTCATGACGCATGACGCTATCGAGCCGACCTACGCGGCGGGCGCCGCCGCGCTTTCCGCCCGCGACGCCGCGCGCTGGCTGCAATTCTTCCTCAATGACGGCGTCGTCAGGCAAGGCGCGCGCCCGGCGCGGCTTTTGTCGCCGCAGGCTTTCGCCGTTATGAGGACGCGCCAGTTCGACGACCGCCGTTTCGCACCCGACTTCGCTCACGGGTTCATGGAAACCGAAATCGCCGGCCATCCGACCTTCGGCCATGGCGGCACGCTGTCGGGCTTCATCGCCGATATGACGGTCGTTCCCTCGCTCGGGCTCGGCGTTTTCGTCGTCGTCAACGGCGCGGAAGGAACGCGCGTCCCCGATGCGGTGAGCCGCGCCATCATCGAACAGTTCGCCGGCGCGGAGCTTTACGCAAGTCCGTGGGCGGAAGAGGCGTCTCCTGAAACGATCGAAGCGGCCAAGGCCCTTGCCGGAACCTATCTCGGCGACCGCCGCCTGTTCTCGAAGTTCGAGAAGATCGCTTCGCTCGGCGGCGAGATCGTCATCGCTGCGGATGACGACGGCTCGATAGTCGTCACGGCGGGCGGGCACGCTAAAAGGCTCTATCCCTTTGCGCCCGATGTGTGGACCGATCGCGGCCGCGATCGCCTCTACGCCTATCGCGGCGCCGACGGCGAAGTGGTTCGCGTGTCATGGAGCATGGGCACGAACACCTATGAGCGGGTCGGCTTCGCCGGCTCGTCGAGCCTTTTTTACGCCGGCGCCGGCGCGGCGCTCGTCTTCTCGTTGACGGTCCTGCTCGGCGCCTGGCGCAGACAGGGGCGGATGGTGCTTTCCACCCGTCTCGGCGCTCTTCTCGCCGCGTGGCAATTTTTCGGCGCGGTGTTGTGGATGGTTTTCCTCGGGGTTTTCGGCTGGGCTATGATCTCGCTGTCAAACCTGCCGCTCGCCGACATCGTCGAACTCGGCTGGCCGCCGAAGCCGCTTCTCTACGCCCATTACGCCGCGATGGCCGCCGCCGTCGGCGCCCTCATGACGGCGCTGGCGACGGCGCCGGCTTTCACCGCCTCGGGGTGGACTGTATGGCGCAAAATCCACCATGTGCTGTTCGCCATCGCGGGGCTGTTCGCGGTTTACGCGCTCTATGAGTGGCGGGTGATTCTGGCGCCGATGACGACGACGTAGGCGAATCGTGTCGGGCGGGACCTTTGTTGGGCTGCCCTATGCCTCATTCACCGCTCTGAATTTTTGGACAAAATCGGAACAAACTGAAATAGTCTTTATATTTCATAGCATTAACTCCTATTGCAAGTTGGGAACAAAAAGCGTACAAAACCCTCCATTGACGGGGCTCCCCCTGTCAGGCAACGGAGGCGGCGGTGATCAAATCGAATTCGGGCTTGCGCCTGGTGGAGGCGGACGGAGTGGACAAGAAAAAGGCGCTCGACGCGGCGATCTCGCAGATCGACAAGGCGTTCGGCAAAGGTTCGGTGATGAAGCTCGGCGACCGCGACGTGGTCGAGATTGCTTCCGTGTCCACCGGCTCGCTCGGCCTCGACATCGCGCTTGGCATCGGCGGCCTGCCGCGCGGGCGCATCGTCGAAATCTACGGGCCTGAAAGCTCCGGCAAGACGACGCTCGCGCTGCAATGCGTCGCCGAAGTCCAGAAAGGCGGCGGCGTCGCCGCCTTTATTGACGCCGAGCACGCGCTCGATCCGATCTACGCCGGCAAGCTCGGCGTCAGCCTCGACGAGCTATTGATCTCGCAGCCCGACACCGGCGAGCAGGCGCTTGAAATCGCCGACACGCTGGTGCGTTCTGGCGCTGTGGAAGTGCTCGTCATCGACTCCGTCGCGGCGCTCACCCCGCGCGCCGAGCTCGAAGGCGAGATGGGCGACCAGCTTCCCGGCCTGCAAGCGCGGCTGATGAGTCAAGCGTTGAGGAAACTCACCGGCTCGATCTCGAAATCGAACTGCCTCGTCATCTTCATCAACCAGATCCGCATGAAAATCGGCGTCATGTTCGGTTCGCCCGAAACGACCACCGGCGGCAATGCGCTGAAATTCTACGCCTCCGTCCGCCTCGACATCCGCCGCATCGGCGCGATCAAGAAGGGCGAGGACGTGGTCGGCAACCAGACCCGCGTGAAGGTCGTCAAGAACAAGGTCGCGCCGCCGTTCAAGCAGGTCGAATTCGACATCATGTACGGCGAGGGCATTTCCAAGATGGGCGAGCTTGTCGATCTCGGGGTCAAGGCCAACGTGGTCGAGAAGTCGGGCTCGTGGTTCTCGTTTAACGGCGAGCGCATCGGGCAGGGACGCGACAACGCCAAGCAGTTCCTGAAGGACAACCCTGCGATGGCCGACGAGATCGAGCGCGCAGTGCGCGCCAACGCGGGCCTCATCGCCGAGGAGCTTCTGGTTGGGGAGAACGAGAAAGACGACGAGGCTGCCGAAGCCTGAGCGAGGACGGCCCGGCGTACGCAACGAGAGAAGCGCGCATGGAACAACGCATCAGCCTGGTGACGCTCGGCGTCACCGATCTCGCCCGCTCCCGGCGCTTCTACGAAGAACTTGGCTGGCGGCCCCTCGACGGTCCCGAAGGCGTCGTCTTCTTCCAGTTGCAGGGCATGATGTTCGCCCTGTGGTCGCGCGACGAACTGGCGAAGGACGCCGGGCTGTCGCCGACTCCGGCGAAGGCCGGCGGGTTTTCCGGCCTCGCGCTCGCCTACAATGCGCGCGAGCGCGCTGATGTCGATGCGGTCATGAAAGAGGCGCAGAAGGCGGGCGGCGAAATGTTGAAGCCTGCGGCCGACACGTTCTGGGGCGGCTATTCAGGCTATTTCGCCGATCCGGACGGTCATCTTTGGGAAGTTGCGTGGAACCCCGGCTGGCGCATCGACGACAAGGGCGGCGTGTGGGCCGCGTCGTAGACGCAGCAATCCAGACTGGCGCCAGCTTTTTGTACCGGCCCGGGTTCTAGTTGAGCGTCAAGAGCCTCAAACGGGAGAAAGCACATGATCGGATATGTCACGGTCGGGACCAACGACCTGAAGCGCGCCGCAGAATTTTATGACCAGCTCTTCGCCGAAATGGGCGGCAAGCGAATGATGGAAGCTGATACGTTCATCGCCTGGAGCCGCGGTCAGGAGACCGGTCTCGGCGCCACCAAGCCGTTCGACGGCAAGCCCGCGACGGTCGGCAATGGGGTTATGGTCGCGTTGCAGGCGAAGAACCCGGCCGAGGTCGACCGCCTTTATAAAAAGGCGATCGCGCTCGGCGCGAAAGACGAGGGGCCGGCCGGGCCCCGCGGCGACAGCGGCTTTTACGCCGGTTATTTTCGTGACCTGGACGGTAACAAGCTCAACATCTTCTGTATGAACGCGAAATAGCCCCGGCGGGGTGGGTCCTTGCCGGGGCTCGCCCGCTGGACTGAGACCTTGCTTCTACCTATGACAGGCAGCCGCGCCCGTGGGATGACCCCTCGCGGGCGCGATCTTATATGTTACGCCGCGCGCCGGATCGGCCGGCGCTGTCGCCAGCCTGTCTGATCATCCGGGACGCAACTGAAGATGACCTCGCTTAAAGACATCCGTTCGGGCTTTCTCGATTTCTTCGCCGGCCGCGGCCACACCGTGGTTCCGTCGGCGCCGCTCGTTCCCCAGAACGACCCGACGCTGCTGTTCGTCAACGCCGGCATGGTGCCGTTCAAGAACGTCTTCACCGGCGCGGAAAAGCGTCCTTATGTCCGCGCCGCATCGTCGCAGAAATGCGTGCGCGCTGGCGGCAAGCATAACGACCTCGACAATGTGGGCTACACGGCGCGGCACCACACGTTTTTCGAGATGCTCGGCAACTTCTCCTTCGGCGACTATTTCAAGGAGCAGGCGATCGACGCCGCCTGGTCGCTGGTCACGAAGGATTTTGGACTGGCGAAAGACAAGCTCACCGTCACCGTCTATCACACGGACGAGGAAGCGGCGGGGCTATGGAAGAAGATCGCCGGCCTTCCCGAAGACCGCATCATCCGCATCGCGACCAACGATAATTTCTGGGCGATGGGCGACACAGGGCCGTGCGGGCCGTGCTCGGAAATTTTTTACGATCACGGACCGAAGATCGCAGGCGGCCCGCCGGGCTCCGCCGACGCGGATGGCGATCGCTTCATCGAGATCTGGAATCTCGTCTTCATGCAGTTCGAGCGCCATCCTGATGGATCGCAAACAGACCTGCCGAAGCCGTCGATCGATACAGGCATGGGGCTGGAGCGCATTGCGGCGGTGATGCAGGGCGTCCACGACAATTATGATGTCGACCTGTTCCGGACCCTGATTACCGCGTCTGTCGAGCTGACAAAAAGACCCGCCAAGGGCGACGATGCGCCCGCGCACCGGGTGATCGCCGATCATTTGCGCGCAGCCTGTTTTCTGATGGCGGACGGCGTCATGCCCTCGAACGAGGGACGCGGCTACGTGCTCCGCCGCATCATGCGTCGGGCCATGCGCTATGCGCATTCTCTCGGCGCCAAAGATCCGTTGCTCGCGCGCCTTGCGCCCGTGCTCTCAAGCGAAATGGGCGCGGCCTATCCGGAGCTGGTCCGCGCGCAGAACCTGACGGTTGAGACGCTGCGCGTCGAGGAGGAAAAGTTCCGTTCGTTGCTTGAGCGCGGCCTGAAGCTTCTCGACGAGGAGACATCGGGCCTGAAACCGGGCGATGCGCTGCCCGGGGCGGCGGCATTTCGTCTCTACGATACGTTCGGTTTTCCTCTGGATCTGACGCAGGACGCCCTGCGCCGGCGCGGCCTTTCTGTCGATCAGGAAGGCTTCGATAAGGCCATGGCGGCGCAGAAGGCGGCCGCGCGCGCCGCCTGGGCCGGGTCGGGAGATGCGGCGGCGGAAGCCGTCTGGTTCGATATTCGCGAAAAAGCGGGGGCTACGGAGTTTCTCGGCTATGTGCATGACGCCGCCGAAGGCGTGGTGCAGGCGATCGTCTCCAAAGGCGCGAGCGTCGCTGAAGCGCGCGAAGGCGATGAAGTCGAGATCGTCGTCAACCAGACGCCGTTCTACGCCGAATCAGGCGGGCAGGCGGGCGACGCAGGCGTCATTACGGCTGAAAACGGCCTCAGAATCGAAATCGCTGACGCGAAGAAGCGCGCCGGCGCATTGCATGGCCATGTCGGCAAGGTGATGCGCGGCGCGGTCAAGACCGGCGACGGCGTTCGCCTCGCTATTGATGTCGCGCGCCGCGACCGCACCCGCGCCAACCATTCAGTGACCCACCTCCTTCACAAAGCGTTGCGCGAGACGCTGGGCGGGCATGTGACGCAAAAGGGCTCTCTTGTGGCGCACGATCGGCTGCGCTTCGACTTCTCCAATCCGAAAGGCGTAAACGCCGGCGAGATCGCCGAGATTGAGCGACGCGTCAACGCGGTGATCCGCCAGAACGCGCCGGTTGAAACGCGCATCATGCCGTATGATGATGCTGTCGCAGCAGGCGCGATGGCGCTGTTCGGCGAAAAATACGACGACGACGTCCGGGTGCTGACGATGGGTGTCGATCTTGACGACGCCTCAAAGCCCTATTCGGTGGAATTGTGCGGCGGCACGCATGTCAGGCGCACAGGCGATATAGCGTTGTTTGTGATTTCGAGTGAAGGTTCAGTGTCGTCCGGCATCCGCCGGGTCGAGGCGCTGACCGGAGAGGCGGCGCGCGTCTATCTTGCGGAGCCCGCGCAGACGGCGCGGGCGCTCGCATCGAAGCTGCAAGTTTCCGCGGCGGAGCTTCCCGATCAGGTCGAGCAGCGTGAGAAGAAAATCCGCCAGCTCGAAAAGGAAGTATCCGAGCTGAAGAAAAAGATTGCGCTTGGCGGCGGCTCGGCCGCGCCGGTCGACGAGTTCATCGATGTCAAGGGCGTCAAATTCATCGGCAAAGTGCTCGACGGCGTCGCCGCGAAGGACCTGCGCGGCCTTGTGGATCAAGCGAAAAAGACCTTGGGCTCCGGCGTCGCCGCTTTCATCAGCGTCAATGAAGGCAAGGCGGCGCTCGCCGTCGGCGTCACCGACGACCTGAAAGATCGTCTCTCGGCGGTTGATCTCGTGCGGGCGGGGGCTGAAGCTGTCGGCGGGGC
>Ga0209347_1006590_pt1 | contig 10189 bp, 11 predicted proteins | sample AutmiccommuBRH23_FD_187382 | JGI IMG/M metagenome (GOLD analysis project Ga0209347, IMG submission 187382) | Deep subsurface microbial communities from Mt. Terri, Switzerland - Autotrophic microbial communities BRH/23 (SPAdes) (version 2) | ecosystem: Environmental > Aquatic > Deep subsurface >... | reverse complement strand
AGTCGAAGGAACGATTCATCCACTGTCGAAAGGGTTGGCCTTCGATATAGGTTTCCAGCGTCCAGAACGGCCCAATTTCGAGCACCCGGGGAAAAATGGCGGTGGGCGAATCCTGAATCAGTTTAGCCCGGAACTGAGTTCCCGTGCCGAGGGATGAAGGCATGGCGAGATTGGTAGCGCGCCGCTCGGTATAGACTGTCTGGATGGTTTTGAGCACGCACGGGCCAAATGTCGGATGCCGGACGAGATAGATGCCCCGGACGTCCTCTCGGATTTTCACAGTGTCTTCGAGTTGGGCTCCGCTCAGTTCGAGGAATTTCTCCAATAGATGCGCGGACCATGCGTCATTCGAGAGCGTGGATGGGATCAATCGTGGCTGGTAGGCTCGTTGCAGAGCCTCCCGGACAAAATGTCGTAAGATGCGGTGAAACAAAATGGCCTCCTGTCAATTGGGGTGCGGTTTCTGCGCGCCTGGAATGTGCGCGGATGCACCTCAAGCTTCGTGGCTTTTTGGACAAAAAGCAAAATGTCCGGGATTCTCTGCTTTCTGTGGGGCGTCGGCCAGCTCGTGAAACCAGTTCACCAGTTCGTCGTTAAGGCCCTCGATTTCATATTCAGATGCGACGCGTTCATAGCCGGCGGTGCCCATTTTTTGCCGGAGCTCCGGATCCTGAAGAAGGGTTTGAAGGTGTTGTGCCAGCTGCTCGACGTTCCCTTCTTCCGCAAGGAGTCCCGTCTGGCCATGACTGACGAGTTCGGGAATGCCTGTGTGGTAAGTGGAGACGACGGGAAGGCCGTGGGCCATTGCTTCCATCACACCGACCGGAATGCCTTCCTGATCCCCGTTTTGAGCGGTGATGCTGGGTGCAAGAAAGATGTCCGCTTCCTGAAGGGCTGCTTCCACCGTTTCCGGCGAACCCCATCCGGCAAATACAACCCGGTTGTCACATCCCAATTCAAAAGCCAACTGCTGGAGACGCTCGAGTTCGGGGCCGTCGCCAATGATATGATACTTCCACCCCACAGTCTCACTTCTCCTCGACGCCAGGGCGCGGATTGCAAACGCGAGTCCCTTTTTTTCGACCAACCGGCAGACCGAAAGCAGGCGAACAGTCCCGGTTGACGGAGTTTTTTGCGGGCGCGTGGGAGGCATTGCGACTCCCATGTGGTGCACACGTGTCCGTTGTGGATTGGCTCCGAGCTCGATCAGGCGCTGCCGCCAATGCTCGCTGACGGGAAGTAAGAGGTCTCCGATGCGGAAGAGTGGATCATAAAAGGACTCACCGCGCTTATCGATCGCTTGGCTCACATCCCAACCGTGAAAGACGGTGGTAATGCGGGCCTCAGTTGCCCCCAGCTGGCGCAGTTTGGCTGCGTGCAGACCTGCGGGACCGAAGTGGCAGTGAATGACATCGTAGCGATTGCCGAGTAATGGCATGCCCCCATGGAGGCAACGCAACGCTTCTGCCCGCGACATGCCTTTGAAACCGCGGACTAAACGAATCAGGAGGCTGGGCCGTTGACGCGCCATGTCGAACAGCAGGCGGATGCCGCCCAGCAGCCGGGGGATTATGCGACCAGGAAGTGGAGGGGCGCACCGCAGGTTTCGGATCCCCAATGCCTGCGTGACTTCTGCCGCTCCCGGCTCCTTGGCGCGGCAGACTACATCCACCGTCAGCCCCCGCTGCACGAGACCAGCGATCTGTTTATCGACGAAGGTTTCGCTGGGAACGGGAAAACGGTAGAGGAAAATGGCAACCCGAAGAGGTCGCTTGTACCCTGCCGTGCGTGCGACGGGTGTTTGTGGAGAATAAGTTTCAGGCGAAGGAGACATGGCTGAGATCGCCGGCGCGGCTGGCCAAATCGTGGTGGACTGAAAAATACCGCCTCCGGAGGAGTGGAGCCCGCTCGCTGAAGACAGTACGGTTTGAGTTGTTTCAACCAGTGAGGAAGACCGGAGTGCTTCTTCACCTTTTGCACGAACGCGCCGAATTGCAGTCGCAACCATGCCTCGGGAAGCGGGATCTTCAAGTTGCGCACCGGAAAATCCGTTCGATTATGCCAAAGCAGCCCCCGCCGCGCCTCAGCTGGGCTGCTCTCTGCTTCTTTTTAGGGGCTTTTCGAGGGCGAAAGCGCGCTTAGATGTAATCGAGCAGCGACATTTCCATAATCCGCCCCGTCGATTGAAGCGCAGATTGATACGAAGTCTGCAGTTGGTTCAAGCGGACAATTGTTTCAGCGGTATCGATATCGAGCTCACTGGAAATCAACCGCTCGAGCTCATTGAAGCGAGCCCGATTGATCTGTGAGGTGACATCCATGCTCTGCTGAATGGCGCCAAATTCCACCAGATTGATCAGGATCGTCATGTCGGCATTTTCAAGATCACTGACCAGCGCGTTAGCCGAAGGAAGGTCTTCGTTGCCGAGTGCATCGCGAAAAGCGATCAGGTTGTTAACCCATTCACCGATCTCGGCGTTGGCCGAACCTTTTGAAAAAGGTGCAATACGTGCCCCCTCGCCGATGCGGATCTGGACGTCTTCAGCGGGATCGGTGGAACCTTGGTAAGTCACATTGATGATGTTTCCGTTGGCATCACGTTCCGCGAGGTAGGGGGTTTCGGCGGTATTGGCACCTCCAAAAATGTGGTCACCGCCCAACTTGGTATTGAGAATACGCAGGCTTTGCTCGATCAGCTGGTTTACCTGAAGATTCCTTGCCCGATAGTCGGCGCTGCTGGTCAACCCATCGGAATTATTGGCCAACTGAGAAGCTTCCTTTGAAAGGACTTTGAGCTGTTCATACGCGGCCATGCTGAATTCGGCCACCGTCTGCGACCGCACCAGATTGGCGTTTTGCGTCTGAATCTGACTCTTTTCCGTAATGGTATTGAGCGCGCGGCCCATGGCGCGCGGGTCTTCTTCCGCGTTCTGGATCTTCTGGCCGGTCGCCAGCTGGACCTGTGTTTGCACTTGCGCCCCGTTTAGCTTGTGGAGCTGCCGGACGATGGAATCGGAGTAGGCGTAGGAGGGAATGCGCATGGCCGGAAATTTTCAGGTTAGACCCCAACTTGTGTGATAAGGGTGTTGAGCATTTCGTCGATGACATTGAAGACACGGGAAGACGCTTGGAACGCCCGCTGGAAGATCAGCAACTGGGAAACTTCTTCGTCGAGCGAAACCCCGCTGATCGCGTCGCGGCGACCTTGAATCAGCTCTCGGACCGAGGCTTGGACCTCGAATCGGTTTTGACGATTCTGCGTATCCTGAGCGAGGTCGGTGACCATGCGCGACGCAAACTGTGTCGCAGTGGACTGCCCCAGCCCGACCAAAGGCTTGTTCGCGAGGTCGGCGATCGCCTGGGCGAGATCGTTTGCGCCGCTGTTGGCCGTCGTCGTGCTTTGCAGACTGGCAAAGGTCAGGCTCGCATCCGCAGTGAAGGTGGCTGCAGTGAGCCCCGTGGCGTCGAAAAAGTCATTTCCAGTCGTGGAATAGAGACTGTTCACCTCGGTCACGAGCGCTTCCACAAGGCTGTCCATTTGCCCGCGCAGCTCTGTGAGTGTCTGATCCCGGACATCGATAATGGCCGGAAGTGAGCCGGCGGAAATATCGAGTGAGACCGTAGGATTATTTTTAAGAATAAGAAGGCCGGCAGCATCCAATCCCAGATGCATCGGCTGCTCGGCCGGTGCGATCAACGGGACTTTGGTCCCATCGGACGTTTGCACAAGAATAGAGATTTGCCCATTGCTATCCGGGGTTTCAACAACGGTGAATGCGATGTAGCCCGCGAGTTCCTCCAGCTTTGCCTGACGCTGGTCGCGCAGGTCGAGTGCGGAACCCGATTTGCCCAATTCCACCTTGGCAATCTCACGGTTGAGGTTGTTGAGGTCGTCGAGGTAGCTGTTAACGCGATTTACATCATCCGAGACCTGCTCGTTCAGCGTGTTTTCGAGGTTCTGCAAACGCCCATCAATCCGGTTGAACTCTTCCGTCAGTGCGTGCGTTTTCTGAATGAGCACTTGCTTGACGGTGGGATCGTTGGGCCGGGCGGCAAACGAATCGAATGCATTAAAAAATTCACTGATGCCAGCCCGCAAACCGCCTCCTGAAGCCGCAATGTCGTCAATAAACTGTGCATCATCCGTCCGGTCGAGGTACTCGCCCATGCTGGAGAGCGCCTGTCGAATCCGAAAAATTCCGGCCTCAAGTCCTTTCTCATGAGAGATTTCTGCCAGCAGCTGCCGATCGAGCAAGGTATCGCGGATCTGCTCAAATCCCAACGCCGTCAACCCGGAGCTTTGCGGCCCCTGCGCCGTTTGGACGGTGCCGGTTGAACCTGTGACCACACGCTGCCGCGCATATGTCGGGTCGTTCATGTGGGCGATGTTTCGCCCTGCCAGCTCGACCGAACGGCTATGTGCTTGAATGGCGGTTGCGGTGGAATTGAGGCTGCCAAAGAGACCGGACATGAGAGAATCGGGTGGAGGTTAAATCGCCTACGCTTGTTCAGGTGCGCACGACATAGTGGGCTCCGGACAGAGACTCTTTATGGCGGACGGATCCCTTCCGCCCGTAGGTCGAAGGCGTGCGGTGCTGGGGCATGATTGCATCGCAAAGATTCTGGTTCAGCTCGTAAGCACGTTGCAGCAGGAGGTGGTTTCCGCGCAGCTGCTTGCGAGTGGCGACAATCAGTCGGTGGACCTCGTCGAGAAGCGCTTCCAGCAGCGGTTGAAACTCGCTTGGAGCACGGATGGCGACTTCCCGAACAGTGGCATCTTCCGCTGTCGGGCCGACGGCTTCACGCTGAATTTGCCGACGTTTGATACTCAGGGATTCGATGGCGGGCAGGTAAGCTTCGATCTCACCAGTCGCCCCGAGAAGGGCTTCGGCATCGCGACTCAGGATCGATTCGCGCTGATTGTCGATTAGTCTAAAGAGCTCGCCAAAGCCCTCCAACTCGGCGCGCAAGGCGTCAATGAATTCAGACCAGAGAACGGGCATCATGGCTTTGTCTGGGAAATGGTTTGATGGGTAGAATCGTTGGGAAACTGGAATTGCGCCTGAAGCATATCGGCGATGCCGAAAGCTCCGGATTCCGAAAGTTGTTGGGCGAGCACATCCGCCACCATGTAGCGATGAACATCACCCCCACCGCCGAGCGACTCCTCAGGTTTTGCGAGGAGTGGAGCCATCGATTGCTCCATTATCTGACGGATAAAGATGGCCTCGAATTGCCGGCAGGCCTCCCGGAGTTCATCCGGTGGCGGTGGTGCGACCGCTTCCGGTTGCGCCGTCGCAGCATGGATTGAAGTGATTTCCATCAGGTGCAGGATCTTAGTTCACGATGAGGTCGGCTTGGAGAGCGCCGGCACGTTTCAAGGATTGGAAAATGGCCATCATGTCCCGGGTGGACAGACCGAGCGCGTTGAGCGCATGTGTGAGCGATTCGAGGGTGGGGAGGCTTTGGAGATAGCCAAAACCACTGTCTACCTCTGTCACGACGACTTCTCCGACTTCCCGGGTGACGGTTTCACCTTCGGCAAACGGACCCGGTTGACTGACAAATGGAGTCACCGCCACGGTGATCGTAAGGCTGCCATGGCTGATCGCCACTTCTGAAATCCGCACTTCGCTGGTGGCCACAATTGTGCCGGTGCGTTCATTCAGAACGACCCGGGCGACCGAGTCCGGTTTGACCGAAATGGTGCCCAGCGCCGCGATAAAATCGACCGGATAGTCCGCATAAGCAGGTGGTACGCGCACGTCGACAAGTGAAGGCCCACGGGCGAGGGCAGATTGGGGAAAGTTCTTGTTGATGGTCTCCGCCATGCGGGAAGCGGTGAGAAAATCGGGGTTGAGCAAGGCGAGCTGTACGCTGCCATCTTCACGAACCAAACTCGTTGCTACTGATCGTTCGACAATCGCACCGCCGCTGATTGTGCCCACCGTCGGATGATTCCGCTGCACAGTGGCCCCGCCTCCACCAGCGAGTACGCCACCGATAATGAGCGGACCTTGCGCTACCGCGTAGACCCGGTCGTCCGCCCCCAGCAGTGGGGTCTGCAGAAGCACGCCTCCTTGAAGACTGGCGGCATCTCCCATCGAAGAGGCCACCACGTCAATCCGCTGGCCAATCTGCGCAGAGGCCGGAATGTCGGCCGTAACCATGACGGCGGCAATATTGGCCGAACGTAAAGTGGCCGCGGGAACTGTGATGCCAAAGCGCTGGAGCGCGTTGGCCACACTTTGCACGGTGAACGTCGACTGATTGCTGTCCCCAACACCGCTCAATCCCACGACAATGCCGTAGCCGACCAGCTGATTGTCTCGATCGCCAACGATGGTGGTGAGGTCCTTGATCCGGGAAGTGGCCCAAGCGGACGATGCCACAGTCAAACTGACCACAAGAATGAAAATCTGGATACGCCGGAACATGCGGTTTCAGAAGGGGTTGATGATGTCGTAGATCCGTGTGAGCCAGCCCTTGCGCTGGGTGTCTGAAATACTGCCTTCGGAGACGAATTCGACATGCGCTTCTGCAATGTCCGAAGAGAGCACGGTGTTGTCTCCCCGCACATCGTCTGCGCGGACCAGGCCCCGGATGTAAACAAAGGTGTTTTCGTTGGAAAAGATCACCTTGCGCACACCCTCCACAACGAGGTTTCCGTTGGGCAGGACATCGGTCACCAGAACGGCCGCACGTGAATTCAGATTCTGACGATTATTGATTTCACCGCCGGCTGTATATTGGTTCGTGCCACCCCATTGCATCCCCGGCAATTCCCCGCCGGAGGTCAGTCGTCCAGAGGTTTGCGAACTGAATAGCAGCCGGGCAATCTCGTCGTTGAGCGATGCATCCCGGTCTGTGCTGGTGCGAGCGCTGGCTGTCGCTTGGGTATTTTCCAAAACAGTAACCGTCAGAATATCGCCGACCCGGCTGGCTTTGCGGTCGGAATACATGCTGCGGGATTCTTTGCGGCTGTCCCGCCAGAGTGAACCGCTGGCCACTGGGTCACTGGCAGGCATGATTCCTGGCAGTCCTGTCAGCAGCGCGAGGAATCCGAACAATCGAGGGCGCAAATGGTTCATGAATTGGGCGGTGTTCCGGAAAGGTGAACCCGGGCACGTCCCGGTGCGGTGATGACCGCTTGGATTTCGCGACGGGTTTGCGTATTGCGCAAGGTGATGACTTCTCCGGTTTTTCCGTCGCTGGTGGCTTGGGCGGGCATCGTGATGGAGAGTGACCCCTGCTCGAGGACCACATCGATGACATCACCACGGCGCACAGCTGGCCGAACCTCGACATCGCGCCAGGTCAAGGGTTTCCCCTCAAGAATGGTTGTCACCGCTTCCAGTTCGTTCAGCTCGACAGATGTATCCAGCGGCCGATTACGTTCTGCCAAAACATCGCGCAAAGCAGGTTCGATCGCCGGGCGGCTCAGACTGTCGCCGCGGCGAACACGTTGGCGGGCAACCCATACCTCGTCCCACAGTTCGACGTGAAATGGATGGCGTGCCCGACTAACCGCCTTGCCCTGCGAGTAAACGGTCCATTCGAAAAAGGCGCGTGATCCCGGAAGTGATGGAGGGGCGGAGACTTCAATATCCCATTCCCCCGGGTGAACAAACACGATCGGCAAGGGGCGAACTGGGCGGATTCGTAATTCGCCTGAAAGGTCGAGCTGAACGGTGAGCTCATCGAGCAATATCCCGATAATCTCTGATTCGGTGAGGGCGGCCCGGGTGGCGGTTGGTCGTTTGTCCGGGGTCGTTTGCCTGTCGGCCTCTTCCGCAGTCTTTTCCGTAATGGGACGCAGGAGATCCTGCAACTGAGGTGCCGCTTCCAGCGATACCGTGCCGCAGGCAAACGCGAAAATCGCTCCCCAGAAGTGAAGCCATGTCTGCAAGATCTTCATCGTTTGAGCTGGGCGACCTGTTGCAGCATCTGGTCGGAGGTTTGGATGGACTTGGAGTTCACTTCATAAGCCCGTTGGGCCATGATCATGTTTACCATTTCTTCGACGATGTTGACGTTGGAGATTTCAAGATGGTTTTGAATGATCCCTCCAAAGCCGCTTTCTCGGGGCAATCCCTGCTCCGGTGTTCCGCTGGCCACGGTTTCGGCAAAGAGGTTACCGCCCATACTGCGCAGGCCGGCCGGATTGTTGAACCGGGTTAACTGGATACGAAAGTTTTGCTGGCCGTCGGGTGTCTGCACTGAAACTTCACCGCTAGCCGAAACAGCAATACTCGAGTACCCCTGTTGCAGCGGCTCAAAACCGCTCAACACAGGCAAGCCGTCGCTGGTGCTTACGCGGCCGTCCGAGCCTACTTTCAGGGCTCCGGCCCGGGTGTAGCCGGATGTGCCGTCAGGCAGTTGTACCTCGAAGAAACCGTCTCCCTCGATCGCAAGATCCATCATGCCGCCGGTTTGCTTGAGGGTTCCCTGGGTAAATACCTTTGCGGTGGAAATGACGTCGGTGCCGTGGCCGATCTCCACGCCGGTAGGCAGCACATTGCCATCGCCCGTCTCCGCACCCGCGTGTTTCGGTTGGTGATACAGCAAGTCCTGAAACTCAATCTTGCTACGTTTGAAGCCCGTGGTGTTGGCGTTCGCAAGATTGTGAGAGATGACGCTGAGATTGAGTTGCTGGGCTTCCATTCCGGAAGCGGCGCTATAAAGGGAAAGTTGCATGAGCGTTTATGCTTTGGGGTTAGTCCGGGCGGATCAAACAGGGTTGCCGAGCGTCTGAATCGTTTTCCCTTTCAACTCGTCGACAGTGGTGATCAATTTTTGAGCCGCCTCGTAAGAACGGGAGATTGCAATCATGTTCACCATCTCCTTCAGCGGTTCGACGTTCGATGATTCGAGATAACCTTGCAGGATTTTTGAACCCGCGGCCGGTCGAAGACCTGCTTCGTCATCAGGATCGGAAAAGTGATGTTTTCCGTGTTCCACCAGTTTCACCGGTTCAGCAAATTCAAAGAGGGTAATCCGACCCGACTTCTGGTCATTTTGGGTGATGGTTCCATCCGGCAGCATGGCAATCGGCCCATCCTCCAACGGTAATGTCAGCGGACCTTCTTCGCCCACCACAGTGTACCCTTGTTTGGATACAAGGGTGCCTTCTGCATTGCGGAGAAATGAGCCGTCGCGTGTGTAAACGGTATCGCCTTCCGGAGTAAGCAGAGCAAAAAAACCTCCGCCTTGTACCGCGAGGTCGAGCGGGTTGCCGGTGGGACGCGATTCCCCCACTGCATAGTTGCGGACCGTGCGGGATTGCGGGAGCGAAATGTCTCCGCTGCCCGGTGCCCGTGTGCCGGGCGAACGCGGTTCCGTCCCCTCCACCGCGAAGGTGCGCCCTTTGAAGCCGGTGTTAGAGGACGCGGAAAGATTGGTCGCAACAGAACCCTGCCAATCCTCCAGAACGCGCATGTAGGCGGCACCGGTATCGAGTCCAAAATCCATACGCTCTACAAAGCACCGCGTATGCCATTGTTATCAACCTATTGATATTGAGCTGGTTCGGATATTCCTCAGGGGCGAAATGGCTTTGCTTTCGCAGCCAAGAGGAAGAAACGTTCACTCTGGGTCGGAAGATTCCGCCCCTAGACGAAGTTCGATTACGTGAACATCGCCGCAACCACAACGAAGCGTCAGACGCGAAATATGGGGTCCGGTCCGTTCCAACTCAATTTGTGGGGGAGGGGTGGCCTTCGGTTTGGCGGCATCTTTCTTCCCTACTTCGCTTTCTGCCTGTTTAAAACCGGAAGCGGCCTTTCGGGTAGACAGAAAATCGCCGATCGAAACAAAGGATCCAGAGCTTTTACTGCCTGGCTGGGAGGGTTTGTCCATAATCTACACGCAGTTGGGAGTCTTCTGTGTCAACAAAGGGTTTTTCCAGACCGAGGCTCAGGGTGACCCGCCGGTGCGCCTCGTTCTCTGGATCGAGGCCTTCGTAAGGACGAGTGTCGGCGTATCCCGATACCCGGTCAAATTGATCGGCGGAAACAGCGTAGTGCCGCAGCCGGGTGCGCACTTCATCCGCCCGACGCAGGCTCAGTGTCCATTTATCGATGTCAGGGCTGTTCACGTCGTCTACCGGTGCAGTGTGACCGGCGATCATGATTTTGAAACGGTGACGTGCGAGGATCCAGGAGAGGTTTTGCATCACAAGGTTACCCCA
>Ga0209347_1006589_pt1 | contig 10191 bp, 9 predicted proteins | sample AutmiccommuBRH23_FD_187382 | JGI IMG/M metagenome (GOLD analysis project Ga0209347, IMG submission 187382) | Deep subsurface microbial communities from Mt. Terri, Switzerland - Autotrophic microbial communities BRH/23 (SPAdes) (version 2) | ecosystem: Environmental > Aquatic > Deep subsurface >... | reverse complement strand
GGGCCGCAACCGCAGCGCCGTGAAGGTCTGGGACCAGCGCGCCTACAAGGACTACGACGACTCGCAGGAGCTGGGCACGCGCAACATCAAGATCGCCTTGCGGCGCCTGCGCAAGTTCGCCCGCGAAGGCTCGAACGAGGAACTGGACCTCGACGACACCATCCGGTCGACCGCCGCGAACGCCGGGTACCTGGACATCAAGATGGTGCCGGAGCGGCACAACAACGTGAAGATCCTGCTGCTGATGGACGTTGGCGGCACGATGGACGAACACATCCATCGCGTCGAGGAGATGTTCTCGGCGACCAAGGCGGAGTTCAAGCACCTCGAGTTCTACTACTTCCACAACTGCGTCTACGACTTCATGTGGAAGAACAACCGGCGCCGGTTCTCGGAGAAGTTCCCGACCTGGGACATCATCCGAAAGTACAACAAGGACTACAAGCTGATCTTCGTCGGCGACGCGACGATGAGTCCGTACGAGATCCTGCAGCCGGGCGGCAGCGTCGAATACAACAACGAGGAAGCGGGCGTCGAGTGGCTGCAGCGGCTGACCAACGCCTTCCCGAAGTTCGCCTGGATCAATCCCGAGCCGCAAGGCGTGTGGCAGTACCGTCAGAGCATCAGCGTGATCCAGCAGTTGATGAACCATCGCATGTATCCGCTCACGATCAAGGGGCTGGAAGAGGCGATGCGGCTGCTGTCGAAGTAGCCCGCGCCCGGATGGGGGAGCCCACATTCAGCCGCCATGGCGGCTCGGGCCCGCATGGCACTCGAGCCGCCATGGCGGCGGGGGATGCCGCAATACAATGGCGGCTCTCCCCCGCCGCCGTAGTTCAATGGATAGAACGAGCGCCTCCTAAGCGCTAGATGTGGGTTCGATTCCCGCCGGGGGCGCCACGGTGCATTGCCGCCCGCCAGCATTCAGCGCCCCGCCCACGCTCCCACGATCTCCTTGATCGCCCGGCCGCTGCCTTCCAGCGCCTCGGCGGCGGGGACCAAGTCGAGCAGCTCGAACGGGCGGTCCCGGACAGCACCAGCAGCGGCGCCTTGCCCGCGCGGTGCAGGCGTGCTGCGTGCCAGAGGCGGTCGGCGGAGGCGCCCAGGCCCGGGTAGGGCCGCCGCGGGAGCCGACCGGCCGCGGCCCCGCGGCATCCTCCAGCCAGCCGCGCAGCCCATCGCTGGCGACGGGCATGGACCGGATCGTCAGCCAGCCGAGCGCGCCGGCGATGAGCAGCAGCCCGGCGCGGCGCCGCGCCGCGGAGCGCCGGCGGCGAGTGCCAGTCCTGCCATCCCGAGCAGCAACGCCGTGCCCAGCGGCGAAATGGCGGCGATCACCAGCTTCGAGAGCACCTCGTCCTTTCAAGCGTGCAGCAACTCGGACCATCTTAGCCAGCGCGACGCAAGGAAATTCCGGCAGCGCTCGTCGACGGCGGACGACAGACGAGACGGCTCAGGCGTAACCCACTGCAACGCAACATTACATCCTGAGACACCTGTGACGGCCGGCTTGCAAGGACGCTGCTCCGCCCGGGACCTGGGGGCTTAGCATGGGCTGGACGGAACGATTCCAGCCAGCAGACAGCCAGGGAGGTTTCCCATGTCGCCAGCCGATTTCCGCGTCGAGAGCAATCACCCGATCACCGGCCGCCTGTGGCCCGCCGGTGGCAGCCAGCAGTACTTCTTCAGCAACCGCGATCTCGCCATCGCCATGGCGGCCAAGAGCGTGACCAAACCCTCGGGCCAGGAGATCAGGGTGGTGCACGTGCCCACCGGCGAAATCGTGTACCGCAAGCCAGCCGCCAACCGCTCCGAGTGGAGCGACGAGTTCTGATCCTGCGCGGTCATGACTGCGGCGTGCGCAGCGCGCGACTGAGCAGCACGACGGGGATCAAGCCCACCAGCACCAGCGCCAGCGAAGGCAGCGCCGCTTCCCCCAGCCGCTCGTCGCGAGCGAGCTGGTAGGCGACGACGGCCAGCGTGTCGGTGTCGAAGGGGCGCAGCACCAGCGTCGCCGGCAGTTCCTTCATCACGTCCACGAACACCAGCAGCGAGGCGGCGGTCGCCGAGCGCCGCAGCAGCGGCCAATGCACGCGCGCCAGCAGGCCGAACCCGGCCGCGCCCAGCATCCTGGCGCTGTCGTCGAGGCTGCCCGGAATGCGCGAATAGCCGCTTTGCAGCGACTGCAGCGCCACTGACACGAAGCGGACCAGGTACGCCCACACCACGCCCAGGACCGTCGCCGTCACCAGCGCGCCCAGCCCCGTCTGGGGAAGCGTTTCCTGCAGCCAGCCCACCGGCAGCAGCAGGCCCACCACGATCACCGCGCCCGGAACGGCGTACCCGAGCGCGGCGAGCTGCACCACGCCGCGTGTCAGCGCGTCGGGTGAGCGCCGCAGGCTGAAGGCGAGCAGCGTCGCGATCAGCACGGCCAGCGCGGCGCTGATCGCCCCCAGCCGGACGCTGTTGAACGACCACTCGACGAAGCGGTCCCAGGGCAGCACCGACCAGTCGGCGGCCAGCGGACGCAGCATGAACAGCACCGGGAGCACGAACCCCATCAGGACCGGCGTGCCGCAGACCGTCCACGCCAGCATCGTGCGGGCGCCGGTCAGCGGCACGGGGCGGTTCTCCGCGGACCCGGCGCGTCCCCCGCGCGCCGAGACGAAGCGCAGCCGGCGCTGGGCTCGCCGCTCGAGAGCGAGCAGCAGCGCCACCAGCAGCAGCAGCACGGTGGCGAGCTGCGCCGCGGCGATGCGGTTGTCCATGGCAAGCCAGGCCTTGTAGATGCCGGCAGTGAAGGTCTGGATGCCGAAGTAGCTGGATACGCCGTAGTCGGCCAGCGTTTCCATCAGCGCCAGCGCGACGCCGGCGGCGACGGCGGGCCGCGCCAGCGGAAAAGCGATGCTGCGGATGCGCCGGCGCAAGGGCGCGCCCAGCAGCCGGGCCGCCTCCATCAGGTGGCCTGCGCGCTCCACCAATGCCGTGCGGGCCAGCAGGTAGACGTAGGGATAGAGCGTGAAGACGAAGACGAAGGCCGCGCCGCCCTCGCTGCGCACTTCGGGAAACACCCTGCCTTCGAGGCCGGTCAGCGCCCGCAGCCAGGTCTGGAACGGGCCGCTGAACTGCAGGTAATCGGTGTAGGCATAGGCGACGACGTACGCCGGCATGGCCAGCGGCAACAGCAGCGCCCATTCGAAGGTGCGCCGGCCGGGAAAGTCGAACAGGGTCACGGCCGCGGCGCCGGCCCCCCCGATCAGCGCGACTCCGGCGCCGACCACCAGGCACAAGCCGATGCTGGTGGCGGCATAGGCCGGCAGCACCGTCTGCGCCATCTCGCCGAGCACCTGGGCGCTGACCCGATCCCATTGCAACCAGGAGCCGACGATCGCGAGCACCGGCAGCACCAGCAGGCCGGCCACCAGCAGCAACAGGGAGTCTTGGAGCCGGCGCACGGCGAGGGATGAGGGAAAAGTAGACCCGAAGGCGAAATGAGAATTGTAAGCATCTAGAATCGATGCCATGTTCGTTGAAGTCTCGCAACTGCGGGTCCAGTACGCAGGCCGGCCGCAAGCAGCGGTGGAAGACGTCTCCTTCGGCCTGCCCGCGGGCGACATCGGCGTCCTGATCGGGCCCTCGGGCTGCGGCAAGACCACCTTGCTGCGGGCGATCGCAGGCCTGGAACGGGTGAGCGCCGGCGAGATTCGCATCGGCGGCGAAGTGGTGGGCTCGGCTGGCGTGCACGTCCCGGCGGAGGCAAGGCGCATCGGCATGGTGTTCCAGGACTACGCGCTGTTCCCGCACCTGGACGTCGGACGCAACGTCGCTTTCGGGATCGAGCACCTGCCCCGCGCCGAGCGTGCCTCGCGCGTCGCCCAGTCGCTGGAACTGGTGGGCCTGGCCGGGATCGAGCGACGCTACCCGCACGAACTCTCCGGCGGGCAGCAGCAACGCGTGGCGCTGGCGCGGGCGCTGGCGCCGCAGCCGCAGCTGCTGCTGCTGGACGAGCCGTTTTCAAACCTCGACGTCGACCTGCGCGAGCGGCTCGCGCACGAGGTGCGCAGCATCCTGAAGGCGGCGCGGACCACCGCCTTGTTCGTGACGCACGACCAGATGGAAGCCTTTGCGATCGGCGACGCCATCGGCGTGATGCACGAGGCCAGGCTGCACCAGTGGGACGACGCATACACGCTGTATCACCGCCCGGCCACCCGCTTCGTCGCCGACTTCATCGGCCACGGCGTCTTCGCGCCGGCCATCTTGCGCGAAGTGGAGAACCAGGTGGTCGTCGAGACGCCGCTGGGCGAACTGACCGACATGGCCGAATGCCCGCTGCCGTGCGCGTTCGTCGGCGGCCAATGCGACGTGCTGCTGCGCGCGGACGACATCGTGCACGACGATGCGGCGCCGGTGAAGGCCGAGATCGTGCGCAAGTCGTTCCGCGGTTCCGAGTTCCTCTACACGCTGCGCCTGGCCAGCGGTCAGATCGTGATGGCGCACGTGCCGAGCCACCACGACCACCACATCGGCGAGTGGATCGGCATCCGCGCCGAAGTGGACCACGTGGTCACGTTCAACCGCACCTGCCCGTTGAACGGCAACGAGCTGTGCCAGCTGCCGTGCAAGATCCTGCCCGAGCGGCTCGCCGCGGCCTCAGTGCCCGCCGAGCCGCCTCGAGCAGACTGAGAAAAACCAAACAGCCGGACGCAGAGGGCGCAAAGGGTACGCAGAAGACGCAAAAAAGTCAGAAAAGAGGAGAGAAGAAATCCTTTTTTCCTTGAATTCTTTTGCGTCCCTCTGCGTATCTTTCGCGTCCTCTGCGTCCGGCTGTCCGCATTCGGCTATCCGCATTCGGCGGTAGGCTCAACCCTCGCGCAAAGCGGCGACGGCCGATCGCAGGTCGGCCGCCCACTCGCGGCGGCCGCGCCCCAGCGCGTGCTGGGGCTCGCCGTAGTGCACGACGGCCGCGAGCGGCGGCCCGCTCACGGTGCGCCACACCGACCCGAGCAGCGTCTCGTCGCCGACGTACGAAGGCGAGTGGCTCACGGCGCCAGTCTTCGCATCGACGAACGTCAGTGCCACCGGCTGCGCCGGCGCGTGGGCCGAGATGGCCGCCTGGATCAGGTTGCCGTGGAACGGCAGCAGCGTGCTGCCGTCGCTGGTGGTGCCTTCCGGGAAGACCGCGACGACTTCGCCGCGCTTCAGGCTCGCGGCCATCGCGTGCACGACCCGCATCGCGTCGCGCCGCGACTCGCGCTCGATGTAGATCGTGCCGCCGCCGGTGGCCAGCGTGCCGATCAAGGGCCAGCGCTTCACGTCCGCCTTCGACACGAAGCGGCAGTAGCGGGCCGCGTGCATCACCAGGATGTCCAGCCAGGAGATGTGGTTCGCCACCAGCAGCACCGGGCCGGCCCGCGGCAGCTCGCCGCGCACTTCCAGCCGCACGTTGAGCAAGGCCAGCATGCGCAGCGACCACGCCTGCACCCGCGCCTCGCGCTCCCCGTCGCTCATGCGCGGGAAAAGGAACAGGATCGTGGCCAGTCCGCGCAGCGCGTGCAGCACCGCGCGCCACAACCGCCACGCGGCGCCGAGTGCCTTCATGCGGTCAGGCGCGGTCCCAGGCCTCGTGGGCGACGTTGCCGGCGGCGATGGTGCAACGCACCCGCGCCGGCAGTTCGTAGCCCGAGAATGGCGTGTGCTTCGCCTGGCTGCGCAGCGCGCCGGCGTCGACGGTCCAGTGCGATTGCGGATCGAAGATGCACAGGTCGGCGACGCCGCCCTCCACGATCTTCCCCACGCTGGCCTGCAAGGTGCCCAGCGCCCCCCCCAGCACGCGGGCCGGCTCGCTGGTGAGCACGGCCAGCACGCGCGGCAGTGACAGGCCACTTTCCTGGCCCCACTTGAGCGCCAGGCCCAGCAGCAGCTCGAGGCCGGTGGCGCCGGGTTCGGCCTCGGCGAACGGCAGCGTCTTGGCGTCCTCGCTCACGGGCGTGTGGTCGGACACCAGGGCGTCGATGGTGCCGTCGGCCAGCGCCTGGCGCAGCGCGTCGCGGTCGCGCTGCTGGCGCAGCGGCGGATTCAGGCGCATGCGGCTGTCGAAGTAGCCGATGTCGGCGTCGGTGAGGTGCAACGAATTGATGCTGACGTCGCAGGTCACGGCCAGGCCGCGATCCTTGGCCTGCCGCACCAGGGCGACGCCGGCCGCACTGCTGATGCGGCACAGGTGCACGCGGGCACCGGTCGCCGCCACCAGCTCGAGGATGGTGTGCAGCGCGATCGTCTCGGCCGCGACCGGCACGCCGGGCAACCCGAGGCGAGTCGCGAGCGCTCCACTGGCCGCCACGCCGCGCCCGAGATGCAGTTCCTGCGGCCGCAGCCAGACGCCATAGCCGTAGGTCGACGCGTACTGCAGCGCCCGCTGCAGCACCTGGGTGTTGCCCAGCGGCACTTCCGCCTGGCCAAAGCCCACGCAGCCGGACTCGGTGAGTTCCATCATCTCGGTGAGGATCTCGCCTTCCAGCCGGCGCGTGAGCGCGCCGAGCGGGAACACCCGGGCCTGGTGCAGCTTCTCCGAACGGTACTTGAGCATGTCGACCAGGCCGGGTTCGTCGAGCACCGGGTCGGTGTCGGGCGGACACACGACGCTGGTCACGCCGCCGGCCACCGCCGCGGCCATCTCGCTTTCCAGCATGCCTTCATGCTCGTACCCGGGCTCGCCGAGCCGCGCCGAGAGGTCCACCAGCCCCGGCACCACGAGGCAAGCGGTGGCGTCGATCACCTTGGCCGGCGCGAAGCCGGCGGGGATGCTGCCGATCGCGAGGATGCGCCCCGCGGCCACGGCGACGTCGGCCGTGCGGTCGGAGTTCGACGCCGGGTCGACGACGCGGCCGTTCCTGATCAGGATCTTCATGATGCTTCCGTCCCCGCCACGATGCTCATCACGGCCATGCGCACGGCGATCCCGAACGTCACCTGCGGCAGGATGACGCTCTGCTTGCCATCGGCCACCGCCGAGTCGATCTCGACGCCACGGTTGATCGGTCCCGGGTGCATCACGATCGCGTCCGGCCTGGCCAGCTGCAGCTTTTCCGGCGTGAGCCCGTAGCTCTTGAAGAACTCCTGCGACGACGGCAGCAGCGCCCCGCTCATGCGCTCGTTCTGCAGCCGCAGCATGATGATCACGTCGCAGCCGCGGATGCCTTCCTCGAGCGAGTGGCACACCCGCACGCCCATCGGCGCCAGGTCCGAGGGCACCAGTGTCTTCGGCCCCACCACCCGCACTTCCGGGCAGCCGAGCGTCGTGAGGGCGTGGATGTCGGAGCGCGCGACCCGCGAATGCAGCACGTCGCCGACGATCGCCACGGTGAGGTTGGTGAACTCCTTCTTGTAGTGCCGGATCGTGTACATGTCCAGCAGTCCCTGGGTCGGGTGCGCGTGGCGCCCGTCGCCGGCGTTGATCACATGCACGTGCGGGGCGACATGCTGCGCGATCAGGTACGGCGCGCCCGATTCGCCGTGGCGCACCACGAACAGGTCCGCGGCCATCGCCGACAGGTTGGAGATGGTGTCGAGCAGCGACTCGCCCTTGGACGACGAGGAGCGGGCGATGTCCAGGTTGATCACGTCGGCCGACAGGCGCGTGGCGGCGATCTCGAAGGTCGTGCGGGTGCGCGTCGAATTCTCGAAGAACAGGTTGAAGACGCTCTTGCCGCGCAGCAGCGGCACCTTCTTGACCTCGCGGTCGCTGACGCTGACGAAGGTCGCGGCGGTATCGAGGATGTGGGCGAGCAGGCTGCGCGGCAGCCCCTCGATCGACAGCAGGTGAACCAGTTCGCCATGCCTGTTCAGTTGCGGGTTGCGCCTGGAGAGCATGGTCAGTGGCCCTCCACCTGGAAGCTGAAGCGGCCCGATGCGTCGCGCGCGAGGGCCAGCGACTGGGTGTCGGGCAGGCTGACCCGCGCCGCCGCCACGTCGGCGCAGACCGGCAGCTCGCGCCCCCCGCGGTCCACCAGCACCGCCAGCTTGACGCTGGCCGGGCGCCCGTAGTCGAACAACTCGTTGAGCACCGCCCGGATCGTGCGTCCGGTGTACAGCACGTCGTCGAGCAGGATGACGTGGGCATCGTTCACGTCGAACGTCAGGTGGGTCTGGTGTCCCGCGCCGGCCAGGCCGCGCTTGGCGAAGTCGTCGCGGTGCATGGCCGAGGAAATGACGCTGGCGCCGCCTGGCAGCTTCAGGTCCCGTTGCATGCGCTCGGCCAGCCAGGCACCGCCCGAGGTGATGCCGACCAGGTGGCCGTTCTGGCCGCGCAACTGCTGCACCCCGCGCGACAGCTCGCGGTACAGCGCCTCCGCATCCAGCGTCAGGGCACCGGCGACGGCGGGCCGGCCCTGCTTCGATGTGCTCACGGCAAGCTCCTCAGGAATTGTTCAAGAATGATGCAGGCGGCCCCGGCATCGGCGTCGCCGCCGCGGCCTTGCGCCAGTGCTTCGGTAGTGCTGTAGCGCTCGTCCACCTCGTAGACCGGCAGCCCGAGCCGGCCGCGCAACTGGCGGGCGAACTTCCGCGCGCGCGCCGTATTCTCGTGGCTCGCGCCGTCGGGATGCAGCGGCACGCCCACCACCAGCGCGTCGGGCTGCCATTCGCGCACCCGCGCCTCGACCTGCAACAGCCGCGCCGCGCCTTCGGCCCGGATCGTCGGCTGCGGGGTGGCCGTGCGCAGCAGGCGGTTGCCCACCGCGACGCCGGTGCGCCTGAGGCCGTAATCGAAAGCGAGAAAAGTGCGAAGCTGGGGAGGTACGTCGGGCGCGCCCGCCAGGCTCATGCTGCCGACTCCGCCCGGTGCGGCGCGCGGCGCCTCATGCGTGCCCCGCCGCCGGAGAGAGCATCCAGGCCTGCAGGCCCAGCAAAGACAGCGCCTTCTCGTAGCGCTTTTCCACCGGGGTGTCGAAGATGACCACGGGGTCCGCTTCGACGGTGAGCCAGCTGTTCTCGGCCAGCTCGGATTCGAGCTGGCCTTCGCCCCAGGCGGAGTACCCGAGCGACACCAGGACCTTGCGCGGGCCGGCGCCGGTCGACAGCGCCTCCAGCACGTCCTTGGACGTCGTCATCTCGAGCCCCCCGGGGATCGTCATGGTCGATGCATAGACCGGCTCTGCGGGCGCCTGGGTGCCGGCCAGCACGGCCTCGTGCAGCACGAAGCCGCGCTCGGTCTGCACCGGGCCGCCCTGGAACACCGGCGCGCGCTGCAGGTCGGGGCGGCCGAGCGGCAAGTCCACCTTGTCGAACAGCCGCCGCAGGTCGATGTCGCTGGGCTTGTTGATGACCAGCCCGAGGGCGCCGCGCTCGCTGTGCTCGCACAGGTACACCACGCTGCCGGCAAAGGACTGGTCTTCCATGCCAGGCATCGCGATCAGGAAGTGATGCGTCAGATTCATCGCGGGACCGTCGGCGGGCATGCGGCGATTTTAGCGCGAGCACAACAAAATGCTGCCGGCGAATGGCGGTTCCCGCAAAGACGGCCGCTGCCCAGACAATGTTCCCCATCCCCGCGGCCTCATGTGGTTCCGGCGCAACCTGCGCGCCCACGAGGGCGGCATGCGCCGCACGCTGCAGCGCTACTGCGTCGTCCGGACGCTGCGCTGCTCAGGCCGCTGCGACGGTCGTGCTGTAGTGCTTGACCAGACCCAGGAGCTCGTCTTCGGCGTACGGCTTGCCGAGGTAGTGGTCGACACCGAGCTCCTTCGCATGCTCGCGATGCTTCTCGGCGATGCGCGAGGTGATCATGATGATCGGCAGGTGCTTCAGGCGCTGGTCGCTGCGGATGTTGCGCGCCAGGTCGAAACCATCCATGCGCGGCATCTCGATGTCGGAGAGCACCACCGCCGGCACCTCCTCGGCGAGCCGCTCGAGCGCCTGCAGCCCGTCCGCGGCCATCGCCACCCGGTAGCCCTCGCGCTGCAGCAGCCGCTGCGTCACGCGGCGCACCGTGATCGAGTCGTCCACCACCAGCACCAGCGGAATCTGCGGCTTCGCGGCCAAGGCGCTGTCCGGCGCGCCGCTGCCCGCGGCCGGCGCGGTCGCGGCCTCGCCGGCCTTGGCGCTGAGCTGGCGCGCCTGCTCGCCGTAGACGGTGGCCAGCGCCACCGGGTTGTAAATCAGCACCACCGCGCCGGAGGCCAGCACGGTCAT
>Ga0209347_1006588_pt1 | contig 10192 bp, 7 predicted proteins | sample AutmiccommuBRH23_FD_187382 | JGI IMG/M metagenome (GOLD analysis project Ga0209347, IMG submission 187382) | Deep subsurface microbial communities from Mt. Terri, Switzerland - Autotrophic microbial communities BRH/23 (SPAdes) (version 2) | ecosystem: Environmental > Aquatic > Deep subsurface >... | reverse complement strand
CGGGTGGAGTTCGAGACCAATGACGGCACGGTGCTGGGGGTGGAGGATGTCAGCTTCGACATCGCCCCCGGCGAATGCGTCTGCGTGGTGGGCGAAAGCGGGTCGGGCAAGTCGGTGTCCTCGCTGTCGCTGATGCGGCTGGTGGAGTTCGGCGGCGGCGAGATCGCCGGCGGCCGCCTGATGTTCCAGCGCGAGAAGGGCACGCCGGTCGACCTTGCCAGCGCCGAGCCCGACCTGATGCGCCAGATCCGTGGCAATGAGATCGGGATGATCTTTCAGGAGCCGATGACCTCGCTCAACCCGGTCTTCACCATCGGCCGGCAGCTGACCGAGGGGCTGCGCGTCCACAAGGGCATGAGCCGGGCCGAGGCGGAGGCGCGGGCGCTGGAGCTGCTGCGCATGGTGCGGATGTCCGAGCCCGAGCGGCGGCTGAAGCAATATCCGCATGAGCTGTCGGGCGGGATGCGGCAGCGGGTGGTGATCGCGATGGCGATGGCCTGCGAGCCGCGGCTGCTGATCTGCGACGAGCCGACGACGGCTTTGGACGTGACCATCCAGGCGGAAATCCTGGCGCTGATCGACCGGCTGAAGCGCGACAAGGGCACGGCGGTGATGTTCATCACCCATGACATGGCGGTGGTGGCGCAGATGGCCGACCGCGTCGTGGTGATGTATCGCGGCAAGAAGGTGGAGGAGGGGCTGGCGACCGAGATTTTCGAGGCGCCGCAGCACCCCTATACCAAGGCGCTGCTGGCCGCCGTGCCGCGGCTGGGGGAGATGAGCGGCAAGCTGGCGCCCGAACCGATGCGCCTGCTGGACCGGGCCAGCGGCGGCGATCTGACGCCGCTGAAGCATGATGCGGCGATGCGGGCGGATGGCTCCACCGCGCCGGTGCTGCTGGATGTGAAACACCTGACCACGCGCTTTCCGGTGCGGGGCGGGCTGCTGCGGCGGCTGGTGGCCAATGTCCATGCGGTCGAGGATGTCAGCTTCCAGATCCGGCAGGGCGAGACGCTGAGCCTCGTGGGCGAGTCGGGCTGCGGCAAATCCTCCTGCGGCCGGTCGATCCTGCGGCTGGTGGAGCCGACCTCGGGCTCGGTCTGGCTGGACGGGCAGGACGTTCTGGCGCTCGATGACCGCGGGCTGCGCCGGGCGCGGCGCGAGATGCAGATGGTGTTTCAGGACCCCTATGCCAGCCTCAACCCGCAGATGCGGCTGTTCGAGCAGGTGGCGGAGCCGATCCGCAACTATGGCCTCGCCTCGGGGTCGGAACTGCAGGACCGTGTCGCGCAGCTTTTCGACCGGGTGGAGCTGCCGCGCAGCTTTCTGCGCCGCTTCCCGCATGAGCTGTCGGGCGGCCAGCGCCAGCGCATCGCCATCGCCCGGGCGCTGGCGCTGAACCCCAAGCTGATCATCGCGGATGAGGCGGTCAGCGCGCTGGACGTGTCGGTGCAGGCGCAGGTGCTGAACCTGATGATGGAACTGCAGGCCGATCTTGGCCTCTCGTTCCTGTTCATCAGCCATGACATGGCGGTGGTGGAGCGGGTGAGCCACAATGTCGGCGTGATGTATCTGGGCCGCATCGTCGAGATGGGGCCCCGTGCCGCAGTGTTCGAGAACCCCAGCCACCCCTACACCAAGGCGCTGCTGTCGGCCGTGCCGATCGCTGACCCCCGGCGCCGGGTGCTGCGCGGCGAGGTGCAATACCAACCGATCCCCTCGCCGATCTTCCCGGTGGATCACGCTCCCGCTGCCTCGGTCTATGACCAGGTCGAGCCGGGCCATTTTGTCCTGAAAGGCTGAAGAATGCCCCCCCTGAACATGTCGCCGCGAGAGATCCTCGCAAAGCTGGTGTCGTTCCCGACGGTCAGCCGCGACAGCAACCTGCCGCTGATCGACTGGGTCGAGAGCTATCTGGCCAGCCACGGCGTTGAAAGCCACCGCGTGCCGAACGAGGATGGCAGCAAGGCCAGCCTTTATGCGGTGATCGGGCCGAAGGTGCCGGGCGGGGTGGTGCTGTCGGGCCATACCGATGTGGTGCCGGTGGACGGGCAGGACTGGTCGAGCGACCCGTGGGTTCTGGAAGAACGGGGCGGGCGGCTTTACGGGCGCGGCGCGGTGGACATGAAGGGCTTTGACGCGCTGGCGCTGGCGGCGGTTCCTCTGGCACTGAAGGCCGGGCTGAAGCGGCCGCTGATGATCGCGCTCAGCTATGACGAGGAGCTTGGCTGCGAGGGCTGCCGCGGCATGGTCGAGGAGATGGCTGCCAGCCTGCCGGTGCCCGAGGCGGTGATCGTGGGCGAGCCGTCGATGATGAAGGTGGTGACGGGCCATAAGGGCGGCACCGCGTACAAGGTGCATCTGAAGGGGTTCGAGGTGCATTCCTCGATCATGCACACGGGCGTCAACGCGATCATGGAGGCGGCGAAGCTGATTTCCTGGGCGAATGAGAAGAACGCCGAGAACCGAAACCGGGTGCCGGGGGCGGTGGGCGCGGCCTTCGTGCCGCCGTGGACCACGGTGCATGTCGGCACCATCGCAGGCGGTACCGCGCATAACATCACCGCCGGGGATTGCCACATGGGTCTCGATTTCCGCGTGGTGCCCGGCGAGGATCTGGACGACTGGGTGGCGGCGGCCGAGGCCAAGGTGGCCGAGGTCCGGGCAGAGATGCAGGCGGTGCGGCCCGAGGCCGACATCACCCTGCATCGCTACTTCACCGTGCCACCGCTGGTGCCGGAACCCGGCGGCGCGGCCGAGGCGCTGATGCGGCGGCTGACCGGCGACAATGCCAGCCATGTCGTCAGCTACGGCACCGAGGCCGGGCATTTCCAGCGCAACGGCTGGTCGGCGGCGGTTTGCGGGCCGGGGGATATCGATCAGGCGCACAAGGCTGACGAGTTCATCGAGGTGGCGCAATTCGAGGCCGGATGGGCCTTCATGCAGCGCGTGGTGGGGCAGCTTTCCGAATGATGCCCTTTCCGATCCGGGCGGACAGCCCCGTGACTCACGCTGCACCCTTGCCGGCGGCCTGCGATGTGGCGGTGATCGGCGGCGGGGTCATCGGGGTGATGACCGCGCTGTTCCTCGCCCGCGCCGGGCGACGGGTGGTGCTGCTCGACAAGGGCCGCATCGCGGGCGAGCAGTCCAGCCGCAACTGGGGCTGGATTCGCCAGCAGGGCCGCGATCCCGCCGAGCTGCCGATGATGATCGAGGCACGGCGGATCTGGCAGGATCTGGCGTCCGAGGTCGGGCCGGGGCTTGGCTACCGGCAGGCCGGGGTGATGTATCTGGCAGGGTCCGAGGCGCAGGCCGCGAAGTATGAGGGCTGGCTGCCCCATGCCGCGGCGCATGGGATCGACACGCGGATGCTCAGCCGCGCGGAGATGCAGGCAATGGTACCGAACTCTGCGGGCTGGACCTCTGCGCTGTGGACAGCCTCGGACGGGCAGGCGGAGCCTTGGGCGGCGGTGCCGCTGCTGGCGCGGCTGGCGGCGGATGCGGGCGTGGCGATCCGCGAGGGCTGCGCCGTGCGGGCGCTGGATATCGCGGCGGGCCGGGTCGCGGGCGTGGTCACCGAAGCCGGGCGCATCGCTTGCGAGCGGGTGGTGCTGGCGGGCGGCGCGTGGTCGGGCCTGTTTGCCCGCGCCCATGGCGTGCATCTGCCGCAACTCTCCGTCCGCTCCACCGTCGCCGCGACGCAGGTGCTGCCCGAGGTGTTTGCCGGCGCGGCCTCCGACAAGAGCTTTGCCTTCCGCCGCCGCGCCGATGGCCGCTATACGCTCGCGCCCGGCTCGTTCCATGAGTTCTTCATTGGCCCCGACGCCTTCCGCCATCTGCGGCCCTTCATCCCGCAGATCCGCGCCGACATCTCTGGCACCCGCTTCCTGCCGATGGCGCCGAAGGGCTACCCCGATGCCTGGACCACGCCGCGCAAGTGGGACGCCGCGAAGCCCGGCCCGTTCGAGGCGCTGCGGGTGCTCGACCCCGCGCCGAATGCCCGCATGGTGGAGCAGATCCGCGCCAAGTTCGCCGCCGCCTTCCCAAGCCTTGGCGCGGTGCGCATCGACTGTGCCTGGGCCGGGATGATCGACACCATGCCCGATGTGGTCCCCGTCATCGACCATGCCGCCGCCGTGCCCGGCCTGACCATCGCCACCGGAATGAGCGGGCATGGCTTCGGCATCGGCCCCGGCGTCGGCCGCGTTGTCGCCGATCTGGTGCAGGGGCGCGCGCCGGGCCATGACCTGACCCGGTTCCGCCTGACCCGCTTTGCCGATGGCTCGCCCATTGTCATCGGACCCTCTCTCTGAACAAGGACCCCTCCCATGCCCGTCAAGAACCGCTTTGCCGAACTGCTGCCGGAAATCACCGCCTGGCGCCGCGATTTCCATGAGCATCCGGAACTGATGTTCGACGTGCAGCGCACCGCGGGCAAGGTGGCCGACCTGCTCCGCGAATTCGGCTGCGACGAGGTGGTGGAGGGGATCGGCCGTACTGGCGTGGTCGGCCTGATCAAGGGCCGCACCGACAGCGCCGGCCGCGTCATCGGCCTGCGCGCCGACATGGACGCGCTGCCGATCCACGAGGCGACGGGGCTCGACTATGCCTCCAGGACTCCCGGCAAGATGCATGCCTGCGGCCATGACGGGCATACCGCGATGCTGCTGGGGGCGGCGAAGTATCTGGCGGAGACGCGCAACTTCGACGGCACCGTGGCGCTGATCTTCCAGCCGGCCGAAGAGGGCGGCGGCGGCGGGCGCGAGATGGTGCAGGACGGGATGCTGGACCGTTTCGGCGTGCAGGAGGTTTACGGGATGCACAACATGCCCGGCATCCCGGTCGGCACCTTTGCGATCCGGACAGGCGCGATCATGGCCGCGGCCGACCAGTTCGAGATCGTGGTCACCGGCAAGGGCGGCCATGCTGCCAAGCCGCATGACTGCATCGACACCACGGTCGTCGCCGCGCATATCGTGGTGGCGCTGCAGACCATCGCCTCGCGCGGGGTGGATCCGCTGAAGCAGGTCGTGGTCTCGGTCTGCACGGTCGCGACGGACAGCACCGCCCATAACGTGATCCCGCAGCAGGTGGTGATGAAGGGCACGGTGCGGACCATGGATCCGAAAGTTCAGGATTTTGTGGAGCGGCGGGTGTCAGAGATTGCGCAGGGCACAGCTTTGGCGCTTGGGGCCAATGCGGTCGTCAACTACCAGCGCGGCTATCCGGTGACGGTGAACGAAGTTGAAGCCACGGGCCATGCGGTGAAGGTGGCACAGGCAGTCTCCGGCCAGGTCGATCCCGACACCGCGCCGCTGATGGGCGCTGAAGATTTCAGCTTCATGCTGAACGAACGCCCCGGCGCCTATATCTTCCTTGGCAATGGCGATACGGCGATGGTGCACCATCCGCAATACAACTTCGATGATGACGCAATTCCGTTCGGGTCCAGCTGGTATGCTGGCATGGTCGAGGCGCGGATGCCGGCGGCCTGAGGGCTCAGGCTTCGGCCACAGTCACCGCACAGCGCTCGCCGCCATGAAAGGTGGCGAGCACATCGTCCATGATCCTTGCCCCCGCCATGGCGAAAAGCGTGGCCGAGGAGCGCAGTTTCATCGCATCGACCGGGCCGAGGATGTCTGTGGCACTGCGGCCCCGGTGCAGCAGCATGGCCTCGGCGCAGGCGATCAGCCGGGGCCCAAGCACCGGATCGGCCAGATAGGCCCGCGCCTCGGCCAGATCGGCGATGCCGTAGAACTTCGCGGTGCCGGAGCGGCCGAGGCTGGTGAGTTGCGGGAAAATGAACCACATCCAGTGGCTGCGCTTCTGCCCGGCCTGCAATTCGGCCAGGGCGGTGGCATAGGCACCCTCTTGCGCCGCGTGGAAGCGGTGCAGGCTCATCCGCCCGTATGGCTCATGTGCCGTGTCATCTGCCCCTCGACGCGCTGGCGGGAATAGTCGAAATCGTGGCCCTTGGGCTTGCGGGCGATGGCGGCGCGGATGGCGGCCTCCAGCACTGCATCGTCGGGGCTGGCGCGCAGCGGGGCGCGAAGGTCGGCCATGTCTTCCTGGCCGAGGCACATGTAGAGCTCGCCCGTGCAGGTCAGCCGCACCCGGTTGCAGCTTTCGCAGAAGTTGTGGGTGAGGGGAGTGATGAAGCCGATCTTCTGCCCGGTCTGCTCCAGCCGCACATAGCGCGCCGGCCCGCCGCTGCGTTCGGCCAGATCGACCAGCGTGAAGCGTTCCGCCAGCCGGGCGCGCAGGTCTTTCAGCGGCCAGTACTGGTCCAGCCGCAGCTCCTCGCCCATCTCGCCCATCGGCATGACCTCGATGAAGGTCAGCTCATGCCCCTCGCCGCCGCACCAGTCCACAAGGCGGAACAGCTCTGCCTCGTTGAAGCCCTTCAGCGCCACGGCGTTGATCTTGACCTTGAGGCCCGCGGCCGTGGCGGCGCGGATGCCCTCCAGCACCTGCGGCAGCCGGCCCCAGCGGGTGATCGCGGCGAACTTGTCGGGATCGAGCGTATCGAGCGAGACATTCACCCGCCGCACCCCCGCCGCCGCGAGGTCGCCGGCAAAGCGCGCGAGCTGGCTGCCATTGGTGGTCAGCGTCAGCTCTTTCAGCGCGCCCGAGTCGAGGTGGCGGGAAATGGCGCGGAAGAAGGTGAGGATGTCGCGCCGCACCAAGGGCTCGCCGCCGGTGATGCGCAGCTTTTCCACGCCAAGCCCGATGAAGGTGGAGCACATGCGGTCCAGCTCTTCCAGCGTCAGCAGGTCCTTCTTGGGCAGGAACTGCATATGCTCGGCCATGCAATAGGTGCAGCGGAAATCGCAGCGATCCGTCACCGACACGCGCAGGTAGCTGATGGGTCGGGCGAAGGGGTCGATGAGGGTTTGCATCATGGGAAGGTAGGCGGGGCGGGGGGATTGGGCAAGGGCGGAGAATTGCGCTGGCATTGTGAGCCTCGCCCCTATGCCCGGAACAAGGCGCCTTGGCGCCGCCGGGCAGCGCGCGTCCGCCCCCTCGGGCGGGCGCTCCCAACCGTTCCGCATAGAACTCCGGTGGAGGTAGGCCGCACCATAAAGCGCCTAGAACAGCGGTAGCTCGCCCACCCGGCGGACGGGCGCTGCCCTGTGTTTGCGCAGGCCTCAGCCTTCGGACGTGGGCTCCGGGCTGTCCTCAACAGCCTCCCCACCCCCCAGATGCTTCATCGCCTCGCGCACCGCCCAGGGCTTCAGCCACGCGCCATGTTCGGCCAGCCACAGCCGCACCCGGCCCGCGTCATGCTTGGAGAGGTCGCGCAGCCACCAGGCCACAGCCTTCTGGATGAACCAGTCGCGGTCCTTGGCGTAGCCCTCGGCCCAACCCAGCACCCGTTCGCGCACAGCCAGATCCGCGGGCGAGGGGTGGTTCTGCTTGGTCCAGGGCAGGGTGATCACCAGCGCGGCGCGCCGTTGCCACATCAGTTTGCTGCCCGTCCAGCCCTCGACCTCATCCACCCGCGACGGGTCCGCGACCAGCCGCCGCCCGCCCGCGTTGCAGACCTGATCGGCAATCGCCCAGCCGTCGAACTCCGGCACCCAGGAGGCGATGAGATCCCAGACCGGGCCATCCTCCTTGATCCGCGCCTGCGTCAGCAATTTGGCCGCTGCAATTCGCGCTTCGTGAATGCCCGACTGCCAGAGCCCGTCCGCCAGCGCGCAGCGCGCCGGCACGTCCAGCCCCTCGCGCCAGCGCTTGGCCATCTCGTCGATCACCGGCACCGGCACGCCAAGGTAGCGGCGGGGGGTCTTGTGATAGGCGGCGGCCTGTTCGGCGCGATCCGCATCTCCGGCGGCGATCAGTTCGGCGAGGGCCTCTTCCACGGCGCTCATTCGACCGTCACCGATTTCGCCAGATTGCGCGGCTGGTCCACATCCGTGCCCTTGGCGACGGCGGTGTGATAGGCCAGCAGCTGCGCCGGCACTGCATAGAGGATCGGCGCGAAGAGGTCCGGCACCGTCGGCATCACCAGCGTGCGCCAGGTGCCCATCCCCGCCTCCTCGGCTCCGCGGGCATCGGTCATCAGCAGCACCTGCCCATGCCGGGCCATCACCTCTTGCATGTTCGACACGGTCTTGTCGAACAACCGGTCATGCGGGGCCATCACCACCACCGGCACCATGCGGTCGATCAGCGCGATGGGGCCGTGCTTCAGCTCGCCGCTGGCATAGCCCTCGGCATGGATATAGCTGATTTCCTTGAGCTTCAGCGCGCCCTCCATCGCCAGTGGGAACATCGCGCCGCGGCCCAGGAACAGCACGTCCTGCGCCTCGGCCAAGCGCTCGGCCAGCACCGCAATCTCATCGGACCGCGACAGCGCCTGATTGAGCAGGCCCGGCAACAGCGCGAGGTCCCCCAGATGCGCGGCCAGTTGTCCGGCGTCGATCCGCCCCCGATCCGCCGCCGCCTTCAGCGCCAGCAGCGCCAGAACCGTCAACTGGCAGGTGAAGGCCTTCGTCGAGGCGACGCCGACCTCGATGCCCGCCAGGATCGGCAGCGCCACATCGCTTTCCCGCGCGATGGAGGATGTGGGCACGTTCACCACCGACACCACCTGCGCCACCTTGTCCCGCACATAGCGCAGCGCGGCCAGCGTGTCCGCCGTCTCGCCCGACTGGCTGACGAAGATGGCGACAGAGGTGGGCGACATCGGCGGCTCGCGATAGCGGAACTCGCTGGCGATATCGACGTCGCAGGGCAGGCCGGCGAGGGTTTCGAACCAGTATTTCGCCACCATGCAGGCATAGTTGGCGGTGCCGCAGGCGACCAGCGTCAGGCGGTCGACGTTGGTGAAGTCCAGCGACTCCGGCAGGTTGATCGCGCCGCCCTGCACGTAGTGGCGGATGGCGTCGCCCAGAACCACCGGCTGCTCGGCAATCTCTTTGGCCATGAAATGCTTGTAGCCGGCCTTCTCGATCCGCGCCGCATCGAGGGCAATGCGCTGCATGTCGCGGTTGGCTCGGCGGCCCATCGCGTCGAAGATCTCGGCCCCTGCGCGGGTCACGAAGGCGTGGTCGCCCTCTTCGAGATAGGTGATGCGGTCGGTCATCGGGGCCAGCGCAATGGCATCGGAGCCCACGAACATCTCGCCATCGCCATGCCCGATCGCCAGCGGGCTGCCCTTGCGGGCGGCGACCATCAGGTCTTCCTCGCCGTCGAAGAGGAACAGGAGGGCAAACGCGCCGTGCAACTGCCCAAGCGTCGCCACCGCCGCCTCGCGCGGGGCCAGGCCGCGGTCCATGTGCAGGCGGGTCAGCATCGCCACGGTTTCGGTATCGGTTTCGGTTTCTGCGGCAAGGCCCGCAGCGGCGAGTTCGGCGCGCAGCTCGCGGAAGTTCTCGATGATGCCGTTATGCACGACCGACACGCCGCCAGAGCGGTGCGGGTGGGCATTGCTGACCGTGGCCGCGCCATGCGTGGCCCAACGGGTGTGGCCGATCCCCGCCTTGCCGGGCAGCGGGTCATGCACCAGAAGGTCCGACAGGTTCACCAGCTTGCCCACGGCGCGCCGCCGCTCCAGCTTGCCTTGATAGACCGTGGCGATGCCGGCGGAATCATAGCCGCGGTATTCCAGCCGCTTCAGCGCCTCGACGATGATCGGCGCAACCTCATGGTCGCCCAGAACCCCAACAATTCCACACATTTATCTGGTCTTTCCCTTGCGCCGAGCGGCCTCGGTCTTGAGTTTCTCGAACAGGCGCACCGCCAGCCCCGGCTTGTTTTCCTGGCGGGCTCGGCCCACGGCCAGCGCGCCGTCCGGCACATTGCCGGTGATGACCGACCCGCTGGCGGTCATCGCATGGGCGCCGACCGTCACCGGCGCCACCAGCATCGTGTCGGAGCCGATGAAGGCATGGGCGCCGATCTTGGTGCGATGCTTGGACACGCCATCGTAATTGCAGGTTACGGTGCCGGCGCCGATATTGGTGTGCTCACCGACATGCGCGTCGCCCAGATAGGTCAGGTGGCCGACCTTCACGCCCTCATCCAGAATCGCGTTCTTGATCTCGACGAAATTGCCGACATGCACATCCTCGGCCAGCTCCGCCCCGCGGCGCAGGCGGGCGAAGGGGCCGACGGTGGCGCCCCGGCTGACATGGCAGCCTTCGAGATGGCAGAAGGAGCGGATCTCGACCTCGGATTCGATGGT
>Ga0209347_1006587_pt1 | contig 10194 bp, 6 predicted proteins | sample AutmiccommuBRH23_FD_187382 | JGI IMG/M metagenome (GOLD analysis project Ga0209347, IMG submission 187382) | Deep subsurface microbial communities from Mt. Terri, Switzerland - Autotrophic microbial communities BRH/23 (SPAdes) (version 2) | ecosystem: Environmental > Aquatic > Deep subsurface >... | reverse complement strand
GGTCAAAATTAAAATAAAACACCTTCTGCTCCTATTTTAGTCCTCCCTTTTTTGCCATATTGTCAAAATGCACTATTTTCAGCCCGTTAATTGAAACTTTTCCGATGAAAAAGATATATGCATTTCTGACTTCCCTGCCATTTATGGCATTTTTGTTTTTAATCCTTGCATTTTCCATGGGCATTGCCACTTTTGTTGAAAGCAGTCATGGCACTCCTGCTGCCCGTTCACTTGTATATAATTCATGGTGGTTTGAATTGCTTTGGGTACTTTTTGCCCTGAACCTTTTAAACAATCTGATCCGTTACAGGCTTTTTACACGGCGGCGTTTTACCATGGGGCTTTTTCATGTTGCCTTTCTTGTGATGTTGCTGGGTGCAGCCATTACCCGATGGTTCAGTTATGAGGGTAGTATGCATATCCGGGAAGGTGATAGCAGTAATTTCATCCTGTCATCCGAATCTACTTTTTATGCAGGATTAAATGGCGGGTCGGATGAAGAAGTGGTCAGGTTTTCAGAATTGACACCACGGCAGTTTTCCACCGGGTTCAGCCTCAACGGCCAGAAAGTAAAGGTAAAAACTGTGGGATATATTTCACATGCCGAACGCCGCGCTGTTCCCTCCCCTGAGGGGGAAGCAGTGCTCGATTTTGTGTTTGCTGCCCCCGACCGGCAGGGTATGCAGTCGTTTATCTTCAGGAAAGGAGATGTATTGGAATACCCCGGACTGACAGCCGGTTTTGAATCTTCACAGCAAACACCTGTAAACTTTTTTATCAGTGATGGTGAATTGAAACTTGTTTCGGAATATCCTGTTGAAGAAAGTACGATGGCCAGCCAGGAAACTGTTGAATTATCAGCGGGCGATACGGTATCTGTTAAAAAGATGTTTCTTTACAGTGTAAATGGATTCCGTTTCCTGATCCGTGATTTTCTTCCAAGCGCTACATTCACTGCAGTCAAAAGCAATGTTGAAACGCATGAGCATGCTGTGATGGTGCAGATTTCCGATGGGGTTCGGGAGACCACAGTGCCTGTGTTCGGGCATCCCTCGCTTGCGGCCGATACAGTTGAAGTTCCCCTGTCAGGGGCTGTACTTAAGCTGGCATACGGGGCAAAACCCATTTATCTGCCATTCCGTCTTCATCTGAAGGAATTTCAATTGGAACGGTATCCCGGTTCTGAATCACCTTCTTCATATGCTTCTGAGGTGGTACTCATCGACGAGGAAGAAGGTGTGGAACGCGATGTGCGAATTTATATGAACAACACCCTGCTTTACAAGGGATACAAGTTCTTCCAGTCGTCGTACGATCAGGATGAAAAAGGTACGGTTTTGTCGGTGAATTATGATCTTTGGGGAACATGGATTTCATACCTGAGCTATGTATTGCTTATTATTGGTTTTGCTTTATCCCTGATTAACAAAAATTCCTATTTCAGATACCTGGTGAACCGTTTAAAACAAAGTTCGGTTAAGGCAGTTGCATTGGCAGCAATTCTTCTCGGCAGTGCCTTTCAGGCAAGTTCACAGGAAGGATCCGGTGCCGGAATTCCTCCCCTTGAAGCCGGGGTTGTAAAAAGCTTCAGTGAAATATGGGTGCAGAGTGTTGACGGACGTATCAAACCTATGGCCAGCCTTACAAGCGAGATCGTACGTAAGGTAAGTCGCAAGCCATCTGTTTATGGCAAATCATCCGATGAGGTTGTGTTGAGCATGATGGTTTATCCTGAAATCTGGCAGACAAAGCCTTTTATCAGGGTAGCTAACAAGACCCTGGCTGCCGAGCTCGGCATAAGCGGAAAGTATATTTCAATTCAGCAACTGTTCGATAGCCAGGGAAATTACATTCTTGCTGAGCAGGTAAGGGCCGCTTTCAGTAAACCCGCTGCCTTCAGAAACAGGGTGGAAAAGGAGTATATTTATCTTGATGAGCGGGTGAGTATCTGTTTTATGGTTTTCCGTGGTTCTCTGTTTAATGTATTTCCCCGTGAAAAGATTGAAGATCCGTGGTATGCTCCCGGTGATGAGGCCACTGAATATTCAGGGGGCGATTCGCTTTTTATAAGAAGCGGGTGGTCGCTTATGCTGAAATCAGTAAAAGAACAGAACAATGGAAGTGCCCTTGAAGTGCTTGGTGCAATTGATAAATTTCAAAGGAAATATGGTGATGACCTGGTGCCCTCTGAAACTGTTAAGAATGCCGAGTTGCTTTACAACAAAGTAAATCCATTTGAGCGCATATTTCCTTTTTACCTGCTGTTCGGTTTTCTTCTGTTGTTTGTGCTCTTCGTGAATATTTTCAGGCAGAAACCCCTGCCCGTTTTCCTGAAAAGAACATTTTTCTACAGTATTGTCTTTCTTTTTGTTGTTCACACAGCAGGTCTTGTAATTCGCTGGTATATTTCGGGCCGTGCCCCCTGGAGCAACGGGTATGAATCCGTTGTATATGTTGCCTGGGCTTCCATGCTGGCAGGTATTATTTTTGGCAGAAAGTATCCGATGGTGGTAGGAACAGCAGCTTTTCTGGCGGGTATTTCCCTTTTTGTTGCACACCTGAACTGGATGAACCCTGAGATTACACCGCTTGTGCCTGTTTTAAAATCATACTGGCTAACTATCCATGTATCTATCATCACTGCAAGTTATGGATTTATCGGGCTTAGTGCCTTCCTGGGCATCCTGGTGCTGATATTAATTGTTCTTCGCAGGAAACAGAACGAACACAAGGTGAACCTGTTTATCGACCAGCTGACAACCATCAACGAAATGTCGGCCACAGTCGGATTGTATTTTCTTACCATAGGCACTTTCCTGGGCGGAGTATGGGCAAATGAAAGCTGGGGCCGTTACTGGGGCTGGGATCCCAAGGAAACCTGGTCTCTTATTACAATTGTTATTTATTCTTTTATTGTACATATGCGCCTGGTGCCGTCACTAAAGGGGGTTTATAACTATACGGTGGCATCGGTAGTTGGCTTTGCTTCTGTTATTATGACTTATTTCGGGGTTAACTATTACCTTTCGGGACTGCATTCATACGGGAAGGGAGTTGCCGATGGGATCAACCCTGCTGTTCCCGTGAGTTTTGCGCTACTGCTTGGTTTGATGGTCTGGGCTTATGTGAAAGATCTGAAGTATGAAAATCAAAATACACCGTCATCTGGTAAATAGTCAGCATCAAAAGTTTATTTAATATATGGTGGGATGATGCAGTTTTGATGCCTGGCAAAGGCCTTCTAAAGGCTGGAAAATTCTGAATTTTTGGAATCTTTCATTCTTTAAGTCGAAGGAAATCATAACAAAATATTGAATTACAGATATTTACATTTAATTGGAATAAATCTAAATAAACATTCTTTTCTTTGTTTACCCCCATTACGAAAATTAGCGGGAGTTCAAAAATCCTATATTTGGCGGTTATCAAAAAGTTAAAGGAATGGCTGTAAAAGTAACACGTACATTTGATATCCTCGACAGGTATATGGAAGAGTTTCCAAGGGAGGATGCATTGGGTGGTAAAAAAGAGAACTCCTGGTACACTTATTCAACAGAGGAGTATTACAGGAAGTCGCACCAGTTTGCCCTGGGGCTTCTGGCCATGGGTTATGAAAAGGGCGATAAAATTGCCACAGTTACAACCAACAGGCCAGAATGGAACTTTGCCGATATGGGCCTGGCCATGATTGGCGCTGTTCATGTGCCCATTTATCCTACCATTGGAGAAGATGAATACAAATACATCCTGGAGCATTCTGAGTCAAAGTTACTGATTGCAGGCGACAGCAAACTGTATGAAAAGTTGAATCCGATAGCCAGGAGAATTCCGGCGCTGAAAGAAGTTTATACTTTTGAACAGGTTGACGGAGCCAAAAATTATGAAGAGATTCTTAAACTGGGTGAGTCGGTGAGGGGAGAAAAGGAAGGAAAGCTTTTTAAAATGAAAGCTTCCGTTACTCCGGCTGATCTGGCTACCATTATTTATACATCCGGAACGACAGGTGTGCCCAAAGGTGTCATGCTTTCTCAGAACAACCTGGTTTCCAATTTTGTTGCTCATGTTAAAATGCACCACCTGGGTAAAGACCACCGGGTAATCAGTTTTCTGCCCCTTTGCCATGTTTATGAGCGTAGCGTGAATTATCATTTCCAGTACAAGGGAATGGGGGTTTATTATGTGGGGAACCTGGCACAGATTGTTGCAGCCATCAAGGAGATCAAGCCTCATATGTTCAATTCGGTCCCACGGTTGCTCGAAAAGATATACGATGGTTTTGTTTCAAAGGGAAAAGAATTGTCGGGAATAAAAAAAGCGCTTTATTTTTGGGCATTAAACCTGACCAGGCATTTTGAGTATACCAAAAATTACGGGCCCCTGCTGAAGTTAAAAATTAAGATAGCCGATAAGCTGATTTACTCAAAATGGAGAGAAGCACTGGGAGGCAACATTGTGTATATTGTATCTGGTGGTGCTGCTCTGCAGCCCCGCATTGCCAGGGTGCTGGGCATGGCAGGAATGTACAATCTCGAAGGTTATGGCCTTACCGAAACTTCTCCTGTAATTGCTGTCAATAATCCTGCAACCGGGGAGATGAAGATCGGTACTGTAGGCCCGGTGCTTGAAGGTTTTGAAGTGAAGATTGCATCCGATGGCGAAATCCTGTGCAAAGGCCCCGGGGTGATGATGGGTTATTATAAGGCACCTGAGATGACAGCTCAGGTAATCGATGAGAACGGCTGGTTCCATACCGGAGATATCGGGGTTTTTGAAGATGAAAAATACCTGAAGATCACCGACCGCAAAAAGGAAATCTTTAAGCTTTCGGGAGGTAAATACATTGCTCCCCAGATGATTGAAAACAAACTCAAGGCCTCGAACCTCATTGAGCAGGTGATGGTAATTGGTGCCAATGAAAAGTTTGCAAGTGCCCTGATATCGCCAAATTTCCCGTTGCTGCACGACTGGTGCGCCGAGCATAAAATTCATTTTCGCGACAATCAGGAGCTGATAAAAATTCCTGAAGTGGTCGAAAAAATCCAGAAAGAGGTGAATGCCATAAATAAAACACTGGGCACCCATGAGCAGATTCTGCGTATCAGGCTTGTCCATGAGGAGTGGACACCTGCAACAGGAGAACTTTCACCCACTTTGAAGCTTAGAAGAAATATGGTTGCCGTTAAATACAGACACCTGATCGATGATATTTATTCTGTAGGAAAAAACGGATAGTTGTTTGTCTTCTTATAAAGAAACAATATTCTAAATAAAAAAAAACCGCCCTTATAAAGGGGTGGTTTTTTTTGTAACTTTTTTCAAAAGGTTGCGACAAATAAGGAAATTAACATAAAATTATTTATTAAAACTATGAAACCTATACATCAATTTCTCTTTGCAGTAAGTTTGATACTGTTTTTTCCTGTTTTTTCAGTGGCACAGGTACCGGGTTCTGAAGAAGGTATTTTTTTGGATACCCTGAAGGTGGGAAATATGAAGATGCGCCTGGCAATTACGATTTCAAAAAATGATGACAGTTCATATAAAGCCACACTGAACAGCCTTGATCAGGGAAGTGGAGAAATTCCCATTGATGAAGTAAAGATAACCGGAAGTCACATTTTTTTGAACGCTAAGATTGGGGTTCAGATAGAAGGGGATTACGATGAGGGCAGGAACAGGATAACCGCTGAATTCCGGCAGGGTCCGGGTAAGTATCCGCTGGTATTCAAGAGGGTTGATGATCTGCAGGCACTTAACCGCCCACAGGAGCCAAAGCCACCGTTTCCATATGTTGCAGAAGAAGTTGTTTACATGAACGGCAAGGCTGATATCCAGCTGGCAGGTACTTTTACCATCCCCGGAGGGTGAAGGGCCTTTTCCGGCAGTAGTGTTGCTCACAGGTTCAGGGCCTCAGAACAGGGACGAGCAGTTGCTGGGGCATAAACCATTTTTGGTGATTGCCGATTTTCTTACCAGGAATGGTATTGCCGTTTTGCGTGCCGATGACCGTGGAGTGGGTTCATCTAAAGGTAATTTTGCAACTGCAACCACAGGCGACTTTGCAGAAGATGGCCTTGCCGGGATAGAATATCTAAAAACCCGTAAGGAAGTAAATCAGCAGATGCTGGGTTTCATAGGACACAGTGAAGGCGGAATTATGGCGCCTATTGCTGCCTCTAAGTCATCTGACATTTCCTATATCATTTTGTTGGCAGGACCGGGTTCCAACCTGGGAGATAATGTTACCTTTCAGCGCATCAGGATGGCCAGGCAGGCAGGTGCATCTGAAGAATCATTAAAAGTACAGGAGGGTTGCCTTCAGGCAGCGAATGAAATTATCAGAAAAGCTCCTTCTGATGAGGAAGCAAGATTGAAAATAAGGCAATTTTTTGCTGATTTGCCTGAAACAGATAAACAACTGCTGAACTGGAGCGATGAACGGGTGGAAGCCTTGACCAGCCAGCTTCTTGAAGGTTGGTGGAAATATTCACTGAAACATAATCCGGAGGAAACCATCAGGTCACTGAAAATTCCGGTGCTTGCTTTACTGGGAGAAAAAGATATGCAGGTTCCTGTTGCACTGAACCTGCCCCATATGGAACGTGCCCTGGAGGATAGAAATGAGAAAAGCAGGGTGGTAGTTGTGATGGGAGTAAATCATCTGTTTCAGAATTGTGAGACCGGTGATGGCTCAGAATATGTTAAAATTGAAGAAACCATCTCTCCGGAAGTGCTTCACCTGATGGCTGATTGGATTAAAAAGCTGTAACGGCTCACATTCATTGCACCATTCTGGCAATTAGCGGGCTGCCTTTAGTGCCGGACTTTGAAAGTCCGGCTCCCGGCCGGTGTCTCACTTCAGCATTTTCCAGCGAACTGGCAGCTGGCGCCCGGGACTTTGACTTTCCAAGTCAAAGATTTTGCTGTTGCCCTTCCCTGTTCAGGCGATGCAACTGGCTGGCTGCCATTTATATGGGAATGATAATATTTCTGCAGAATAATCTGTCTTGTTTTTTATGGTTTATATTTTCTGCTTGTTATATTTACAATTTGTAATCTAAACCAGTTTTACCATGAAGAAATACTTTCTGCTGGCAGCCGGTATTGTTGCCTTTCTATCTGTGACTTCCCAGAAACTAGTCATTAATGAAGATGAATATTTTGAAATGCCAGGACTGAACGTCATGGTGTTTTACGATATTTATCCTGAAGGCCACCAGGGAGCCATTGGAATTATACAAAACGGAACACGTGTGGCTACAAACGGGGATATACGTCTGGAGCCTGCACCCGGGCAGTGGCAGCCTATTCCAGTAACCGGAGACAGGCAGGTATTCCGTGAAAATAATGAAATCAGGGTGACCTGCTCGTATCCCGACGAAAGCCGCAATGGTAAGGGTTTTAATCCGATTTTTTATCCCGATCTTGAATTCAGTTATGATGTCAGGGTTTTTGGAGAAGGTAAAAATTTCAGGATCGTGGTTGACCTGAATGAACCGCTGCCGGAGGAGTGGATCGGAAAGGTTGGTTTTAACCTGGAGTTGTTCCCGGGGCTGCTTTTCGGAAAGACCTGGTATATGGATGAAAAAGCAGGTCTTTTTACAACCCAGCCGAATGGCCCAATGCAGCAGGATGCCGATGGTGTGTGGCAGGCAGTTCCAATGGCCACCGGAAGGAAGCTGACAATTGCTCCCGATGTTCAGGAGCAGACAATTGTCATTACCTCATCAAAATCGGAGCTTCAGTTACTCGACGGGCGTTTCTATCACAACAACGGATGGTTCATTGTGAGGTCGGAGGTGCCTTCCGGAGCTACAAAAGGCGCCGTTGAATGGTTGGTGGAACCTTATGTAGTGAAGGATTTCAAGCATAAGCCTGTTGTACATGTAAGCCAGGTAGGCTATCACACATCTCAACCCAAGATCGCCTCAGTTGAACTGGATAAGGGTGAAACCTCGATAGAAAAAGTATCACTTATCCGGATGTCAGAAGACGGGGGTTTTGAAACAGTTAAATCCTCTGTTCCGGAGAAGTGGGGTAAATACCTAAGGTTCAATTACTATCAGTTTAATTTTTCTGAAATCACAAAGCCGGGCATATACCAGGTTGTTTATGGCGATTTTAAAACCGAGCCTTTTAAAATTAATAACGATGTATATGACAGGCATGTATGGCAGCCTACGCTCGAATATTTTCTGCCGGTGCAGATGTGTCATATGCGCATCAATGAAGGTTACCGTGTGTGGCACGACCTCTGTCACATGGATGATGCACTGATGGCCCCGGTTGATCTTAACCATTTTGACGGATATGTTCAGGGGCCTTCCACATTAACGAAATATAAACCGCTTGAGCAGGTTCCCGGACTGAATACTGGAGGATGGCATGATGCCGGTGATTATGATCTCAGGGTTGAATCACAGGCAGGTACAGTATGGACACTGGCCCTGGCTTATGAAGAGTTTGATGTGAAGTGGGATTTTACCTCTGTAGACCAGGAATCAAGGATAGTTGAGATTCATCTGCCTGACGGGAAGCCCGATATTCTTCAGCAGGTCGAGCATGGTGTTCTCTCAATTCTGGGTGGGTACCACAACATGGGACGGCTTTACCGGGGGATTATCTGCAACGATCTTCGCCAGTATGTATTGCTGGGTGATGCCACTGCCATGACCGACGGGCTTAAATACAACCCGGAAATGAAGGTAACAGAGCGTACAGGTACAGAGTCGGGTAAAACAGACGACCGCTGGGTATTTACCGAAGAACATCCAGGGCATGAATACACGGCTATACAGGCATTGGCGGCTGCTGCCAGGGTATTGAAAGGATATAATGACACCCTTGCCGGTCAGTGTCTGCAGGCTGCAGTTGAACTTTACGATTCGGAAAGGGATAATTCAAACCGGTGGGCTTCTTCAAAGATACCAGCAGCTGTTGAACTGCTTATATCAACCGGTTCTGAAAAGTACAGGAATGACCTGGTTTCGATGCAGGATCAGATTGTCAAAAGTATCGGATCGACTGGTTATACAGTTTCAAGGGTTCTGGATAAATTTGAAAACAAATCTTTCCGTGATGCATTGAATGCAGCTTTCGAAACACTTCAGAAAGACCTGGCTGAGAAGCAGCAGGAAAATCCTTTCGGAGTTCCCTACAACATCCGGATATGGGGTGACGGCTGGGGAATCCAGAGGCTTGGCATGCAGCATTATTTTCTGCACAAGCACATGCCCCGGATGTTTGACAACAGTTTGTTGCTGAACGCACTGCATTTTGTTTTAGGTAATCATCCGGGTGAAAATACTTCATCGTTTGCATCGGGTGTGGGTTCCCGGTCCCTGCTGGTAGCCTATGGCACCAACCGTGCCGACTGGTCATTCATACCGGGGGGTGTTGCTTCGGGTACGGGCATCATCAGGCCTGATTTTCCTGAATTAAAGGAATGGCCATATTTCTGGCAACAAACTGAGTACGTTATGGGAGGAGGAGCCACTCATTTCATGTTCCTTGCTTTGGCCGCTCATCATTTGCTGAATAAGTAGCCGCAGGCGCCTCATAAACTAAAAAGCACCACCGGAGGGTGGTGCTTTTTAGTTTTTAAATGGCGAAGAATCATAGCAGGGGCCTGTCCCAGGGGATACCTGCCAGTATAAGTATAAAGGCAATTCCATAAAAGATGGCTGCCATACGGTGTTTTTTTACATCAGTCAACGCTTTTTTAGTCTTTACTCTCCCAATGTGGATCAGGATCAGGGCAATGAGCATCAGCAGGATATGTTCCACTGCATAAAACCTGAGTGCTGAGTTTTTCATTGCAGCACCAAAATCGGCAAAAGCTGCCTTTGTAAACGGGCTTACGAAAAGATAAAGGATAAGGCCTATTAACAGTTGCAAGTCAACTGATATTGTGAGCAGAAGCCCCGCAACATTGTCTTTCTTTGTAAAAGGCTTTTTGCCCAACCAGCCGTAAAAAGCAAAAGCCACAGCCAGGAGCATCATGATAAGAACAAACCATCGAAGGAGGTTATGGGAATGCAGAAGTCCGGTATACATCGTATTTTGTTTAAAGTTTACATTGAAACATTCGAACCTGATTTTGGTTTTGAAGAAATTATTTTTCTTTTATTTTGAACCTATGCATTCATTTGCCAGGTCAAAAACTTCATCGGCTTCCCATATGGTTTTGTGGGG
>Ga0209347_1006586_pt1 | contig 10195 bp, 7 predicted proteins | sample AutmiccommuBRH23_FD_187382 | JGI IMG/M metagenome (GOLD analysis project Ga0209347, IMG submission 187382) | Deep subsurface microbial communities from Mt. Terri, Switzerland - Autotrophic microbial communities BRH/23 (SPAdes) (version 2) | ecosystem: Environmental > Aquatic > Deep subsurface >... | reverse complement strand
GTTCGCTGCAGCACCGCGCCGGCCAAGGCCAATCCCGCGTGCGAAACCAGGATGTCGTCCGTTTCCGAAATGATGAATTCCATGGGCGTTTGTCCCTCACCTGCAGGGTGAATTCGTGTCGCCCTCCATCATTCACATTTCACGCAGGAAAACAAGGACAATGCACCCATCGAACCAGAAAAAACGTCACGGATGCAGGGATGAGTCCCGGATAGCCCTCCCCAAAGTACATCTCCAGCCCGTCAGCAGAAAGGCAGGGAGCATCGACAATCGGCTTGGCCGAGCCGGCGGGGAAATCGACGCGAACGGGTACGCCCCACGGTTCCTTGGTCGTGAGTCGTGTCGCAACCCACAACTCCCAACAAGGATTCTCGCCAGAATACAGAAAGTACAGTTCCAAACCATCTGGCGATATGCGTGGCGCACCGGCTCCAGGCCGGCTGACGTTCGGGATCTTCTCCGGCTCACCGAAGACGAAGTCCGCTTTGACCGCCTGGCTCCCACTGGCGAGGACCCCCAAGAGGCCACAGATTGTTGTCATCACCCTCGACTGGACTATCTTGTTCATTTGTCACCTTCTTTCCGTTGTGCTGGGTCGTTGTCATGGCAGGGGACTGCCGCAGGGCCGCACGTACATGGCGGCCCTCCGGGTCGCTGCCCCTGAGCGTCGGCTCCCTACGGTTGCGGCGCCTCGGGCATCGGCGTCGGCTCGCACATCGGCATCAGCTTCACACGGGTTGATGTGGCATCGTACACTGCGCAGAGCACCGGTTTCTGCCCTTCATCGGGAAGTCCGTCGTGATCGGCATCCTGTTGCGGCAGATAGTAGGCCAAGGACGCCTTCTGAACGCAGTGATCTTCGTCCACCAGCGTGCCTTCCCAGGAGTTGATGGCTATGTAGATCACCTCATCCTCCACTCCACCGGTCTTGAGCCCGTAGCTGACCACGGTACCCCTCGAGGTAGTGGGACCGGTCTTCACGCTCACGCCCATCATTTGGGATTGGAAGTTGGCTTCTGGAAATGCGCCCCACACGGTGGCGGAACATTGGGTATGTTCCACGATGGTTGTGTACGTCAGTCCCTGAGGATCCTGGGCCGTGTTGAAGGAATTGTGCACGAGCGACCCGTTCGGCCCTGGAGCGATGCACACCCAGGCGCCGTCAAGTCGCGTCCCCAACTCGGGGGGCCACGAGGGATCATCGCCGGCAACGGCGAACGCACTCCAGCCCGCAGTGAACAGTAATCCAGCCACCACAATGGAAATCACGACGACAACGTTCTTCTTCGTACACATGATGAATCCTCCCTTTCCAATAAGTTTGACTGCCCCATCAATTTGGGTGCGTGCAGATCACTTGTGCGTCAATCATGCTCTTCTGAATCTCCTACCTCCTTTCCCTTGTCTCCGTCAGCATGCGACTGACGAGATCGCGACGTCAGTGAGGTTCCTTGTTCCCGCCTCCTGGGGTCTCCGGACCACCCGTGAATGCCCCGCGCAGCTCTTGCAGTCGCCCCAGCGTCGCCGTTGCACCCGCCGAGTCTTCCGACGCGTCCTGGTCCTTGGCGAGGGTGGCGAGTTGCTCGATCCGTCTTCGCAGCCGGTACTTGATGGACCCGGTCTGGGGATGGCTTTCGCCGTGTGTCCGGCGGCTCGCAGCCACCAATCTGATCAGCAAGTCCTCATATTCCGCGTATCGCACCTGCGCGTAATAGAGTCCGGCCAGCCTGATGCCCAGGAGCACAGTGCCCGCGTGGTCCTCTCCGCCATGTTGCGTCGCCAGCTCGAACGAGCGGGAAAGCAGAGGTGCGGCCTCCTCGGGCCGTCCCTGCTGGAGATACGCCACCCCCAGGTTGCTCATCGCCCAGATGGTGATGGAGTGCTGCTCGCCCACGATTCGTCGGCCGATTTCCATGGTTCGGCCCGCCAACTCCGCCGCGGCATCCGACTTGCCTTGACTGATCCAGGCCCAACTCAGCGTATTGGCCAGGAGCAGCGTGATCTCGTGCTCCTCCCCGAGCACCCGACGGCCGATTTCGTAACCCTTGCCTGCCAAAGAGTCGGCTTCCGCGTAGCGCATGGTTGTCACATAGCCTGCCGCAAGGCTGCTCATAGCCCGCAGCGTAATCGAATGCTCCTCACCCAGAACGCGACGCGCTATGTCGAAGGTCTTGGCCGCCAGGGTCATTCCCTCTTCGAAGCGCGCTTCGCACATGTACTGCCAGGCCAGATCCGACATGGACTCCAGCGTGTCACGATGTTCCTCGCCGAGAATACGCTTTCGAATGGCGAACGCACGGACGAGAGAGGGCTCCGCTTCCTGGTATCGTCCCCAGTCCAGGTAGAGCGTGCCGAGACCCTTCAGTGACGTCAGTGTTGCAGGATGCTCTTCTCCCAGTTGCCTGCGTCGGATCGCCAGCGCTCGTTCCATGTGTGGTTGGGCGGCCTCGTAGTCTCCCATTTTCTGGTAGGTCAGTCCGAGGGTCTGGCGAATCTGGGCCTCCGCCAGGGGACTCCGGACGAACTTGTTCTCCAGATCGCGAGAGGCGTTCTCCAGGATGTACCGCACCGTCACCTCCTGGCTTCTGGCCCGCTCGGGGAAAACCGCGGCCAGAAGATCATTCGTCAGAAAATCGGCAACACTCATCGCCTCGGAACGGGCCGCATCCATCTCCCGCCGCGCGTGCTCAGCCCGGAGGTACATGACCGTGCTGACGATCGTTCCGCCCAGAAGGAGTCCCAAGCCCGCAACAAGGACCGCCACCAGCTTCGCATGGCGTTGCAGATATTTCCTGGTCCGATACCAGGCGCCGGGCGGCCCGGCGGTAACAGGTTCATGGTTCAAGTGACGACGGAGATCGCCAAGCAACTGCGCGGTCGAGTCATACCGCCGGGCCCGGTCTTTCTCCAGGCATCTCATCACAATCCAGTCCAGATCACCCCGAATCGCCTTTCTGAGCAGGTCGGGCGTGGAATTGCGGCATTGGGCGGTGTCGGTCGAGGTTTCGCCAAGGGCGCGGATCTTCGTGGACGGCTTGACGGGCTCCTGTTCCCGGATGATCCGCTGCATCTCAATGTAGCCGGCCTTGCGAAGCTCCTCTTCGCTGAAGGGTGTCGTTCCCGTGAGCAGCTCATACATCAGAACCCCCAGCGAGTAGATATCCGAGCGGGTATCGATATCCAGATCGCTTAGTTCCGCCTGCTCCGGGCTCATGTAGGCAGGTGTTCCGATGATGTGGGCGTAGCGGGTGAAGAGCGTCTTCTCGGTCAATCGCTGGTCGGTGGCCTTGGCGATCCCGAAATCGATCACCTTGGGGACCGGTTTACCGTCATGGTGCGTGACCAGCACATTGGAAGGCTTGATGTCCCGGTGGATGATGCCCTTCTGGTGGGCGTGCTGCACGGCCTGGCAGACCTGGAGGAAGAGCCCGAGCCGGTCCTTCGTGCTCAGGCTATTCCTATCGCAGTACTCGGTAATCGAGACGCCCTGGACCAGTTCCATCACGAAGTACGGCCGGCCGGTCTCGGTGGCCCCGGCATCGTGCACCTTGGCGATGTTGGGGTGGTCCATGAGTGCCAAAGCCTGCCGTTCGGCCTCGAAGCGGGCGATCACCTGCCGGGTATCCATGCCCAGCTTGATGATCTTGAGCGCCACGCGACGACGGATCGGTCGCTCTTGTTCGGCCATGTACACTACGGCCATCCCGCCTTCCCCGATTCTCTCCAGGAGCTTGTACCGCCCGATGACCGTGCCGGGGCCCTCCGTGAGCGAGTTCGCCGGATCGTCCAGCAGGTCCCGCGGAGACTTGAGGACACCGGCCTGGTTTTCGTAGGCCAAGAGCAGGGAGTCAACCTCAGCGCGAAGCCGGGGGTCGGTCCCGCAGGTTGCCTCCAGGTAAGTCAGCCGCTGCCTGGCATCCGTTAACCTGAGGGCCTCATAGAGGACCACTTCCACATTTTCCCGTTCTATATTCATGATTCACTCAGACCTTCGTAGAACACCTATAGTGCAATGCGAAATCCACGCAGAGAGTGTAAAAGAAAAATCGCTGGATGATGAAAAAGAGTCGCATGCGACACGCAAGCCTGCATGCCTCATGGGCGAAATCCCTGGGTTTGCCTACCGTCCCACGTCCGCGCTCGAAGACCATTAGCAACGGCCCAGGCCCACCTTCCTACAGAAGTTCTCGGTGTAACCAGGCCCGACCATAAGCCAAATGCTTGGCAACTGTGGGACGGGACAGACCCTGCACCAAGGCGATCTGGTCGAGGGTAAGACCCGCAAAGTAGTACAGTTTCACGATCGTCGCCACCGGCGGATCGCTCTCGGATAGGCGGGCGAGGGATTCATCCAGGGATAGGATATCATCGAGCCTTCCTTCCAGGGGCAGGTCTGTCATGAGGAGATCGGTCTTGCTGCGGTCTCCTCCTCGTTTCAGGCTCTTCTTCCGCCGAGCATTCTCGACCAAGATCCGCCGCATCGCTTCCGCTGCCGCCGCAAAGAAATGCCCCTGGCTATCCCAACTCCCTGCATCGTTGCTCATCAGTCGGAGGTATGCCTCGTGGACCAGGGCGGTCGCCTGCAGGGTCTGACCCGGGGATTCATGCGAGAGCTTGTGGGCCGCCAGAAGCCGGAGTTCCTCATAGACAAGCGGCAGAAGCTCGTCCGTAACCCTGGCGTCCCCCCGTTCGATGGCGTTCAGAATTTTGGTGACATCATTCACGGGCAGACCCAACCACCCTGCATAGCCTATCAGACCACCGGAGTACTCTCTCAGATACGAGTAGGCATGTAAAGCTCAATCTCGTCACAGGTCGAGCTGGGAGTCTGGCGCTTATCATGGTTGGGCCTGGGCGCCTTTGACTTCGGATTGCACGGATGCCGGCGTGCAACTGATCGAGGTCGAAGTGAACTGACGCCTTCGGCAGGCCATTCCTTCCTGGTGCGCTATCCGATCTGAACCGAACAGCCGTCCTCCGGCAAAGCGATCCTCTGGGGGACGGCTGTTGTCGTTCCAGAATCGGCGGCGTCTGCCCACATCTGTAGTAACGAATGCTGACAGCCCTTCCCGAGCGTGTCAAACTCGCTCGGACCCACCTGCCCCTCCTGCCCCCGGTCTCACGTGAGCCATTTCCTGAAAGCGTTTTCACGTCCAGTCTGCTCGAAGCAAGCCGGTCCCATGCCCGCTTGACAGACGCAGGCGGTTTTGCAGCCCGACGAACTTGTGTATACTGCGCCGTCACGGTCCGAGGTCCGAGGGCCAGACCGTGTTGACATCCCCCTGCGCGGCCACTATAGTAATGGTGTCTGAATCTCTCCTGTATCCGAAAAGCCGAAAAGGAGCGCGCCGATGGAGAACATCCGAATGACCTGCCTGGGCCTGATGCTTTTCCTCCTCCCCGCTATCGGGCAGTCCCGTGAAATTGTGACACCGGAGTCAGTCGGACCCGCCCAGATGGCGCCTATCCTGAACCTTGTGGCCATGACCGAGGCCCAGTACGCCGGGGCCGTATCCATGGCCAAGGAGGGCATGCGGATCCTGTACGGGGACATGACGGAGCAGGAAGAGGCCCTCTTTGACGCCAAGTGGAATCCTCTGTTCGGCCACCCCTCCCAGCCGATTCTGAACTACCTCAATGCCCTGAATCCCCTGCTGGTGGAGTTCCTGGCCGTGCGCGGGGCGCTGAACGAGGCAGCGGAATCCTTTGACGCAGCCCAGGTCGAGACCATGGCCGGGTCCGCCATGGGCGCTCTGGATACCGTCGAGCGAGCCGTGGAGTCCGCCCGAATCTATGCGGGGATGATGCAGTCCCTGACCGGACGGATGGACGAGTTGGCCGCCCAGATCGAGGCACTCGGCGATCCGCCAAGCCCCGAACAGCAGCGGCGGGCCGCCAAGAAGAGACACGAAGAGGCCTTCAAGGCCTTCGAGATGCCCAAGCCCCTCCTGGCCGTGTGGCCGCCGGAGTTGACCGCCATCCCCTTGCGGGATTACGTGTTCCGGGCCCTCGTGGCATCGGAGCGAGACCCCAACCAACTCCAACTTCACTGGCAGTTCAGCGATGGCACGAGCAAGCGGACCGCCATCGACAAAGAGGTCAAACAGCGGTTCTTTCCGCGGGTCCAGGAGCAGTCCTTAGAAGTCTCCCTGATCGACAAGCAGAAGAACCGCATCCTGACCAAAGCCAAAGTCCCCATCCTGGTCAAGCACCCGGAAGGCCAGTGGGTGCTCAAGGATCGACAGGTCCAGACCAATCCGGGCAAGCACGTGGGCATTCCCATGCCCGAGATGCGAAAGAACCCCCAGACCGGCGAGACCGAGTTCCTCCCGCCTAGGCCCGAGGACATCATCCTGGGCGACGCGGAGGTTCGCGACAACAGCGTCGCCCTGATCCGCACCAACCAGGCGGCGACCTTTCGCGACCGGCTGGAGTTCCACTGGAAACAGCCCCCCAGCCGACTCAAGCCCGGTGAGACCGCGGCCCTGGAGTTCTCGGTGGTGGGCGGTGGCTCCTGCCAGGCCGAGGAGCCGCCGGGGGCCGTGTGCTACCAGCGGTTGCGGATCTTCCCGTACGGGTCGGACAAGGGCTATGACGCAGGCCCTGGCTTCGAAGGCAGGGCCAAGCTCGTGCCCCAGGGCCAGAACGTGCCGGAGGACGAGTGCTCCCAGACCGTGGTCGGCGCCTTCGAGGTACCCCGCCCCTACCTCCAAGACCAGGACCGCAAACCGATCGAACCGACCGGCCAGTTCGTGACCTACAGCCTCAGGGGGCATTCGAGCTTCTACCTGTTGGCAGGCCACTTCGAGGTCACGTACACCTACGCCTGGGACCCCACGGGCCAGGCCGTCGCTATGGGCGAGACGGGCAGAACCTCGGCCGGCGGAGAGACCGGGGCCCAAGGCCCGCAAGAGACAAACGAAGAAAAGGCCCTCCGCGTCCAGAAGGAGCAGATCGCCTTCCACGAGAACAATATCACCTACTTCAAGCGGAACATCACCTCCCTTGAGGCCCGCCTGGGCCAGGCCGGGGACCCCGACCAGCGGAACAACCTGGCCCGGGACCTGCTCTACCAGCGGGACGCCCTGCAGCGGGAGATGGATCAGATCCGGGCCCTCCAGACCGGCCAGTACGTACACACCCGCACGGACCTGGACGCACTGAACCTCAAGATGATGGCCGAGGAGAGCCGACGCATGGCCGAGGACTGGGGGGACATCCGCCGGTCCATCGACCGCGTCCACCGCCTGATCGATCAGGAGGACGATCCCCACGAACGGGACCGGCTCCGCAAGTTCTTCTTCCAGCAGGTCAATGGAGACGTGATCTCCCGATGCGACGCAGACCGCGTCCGTGCCGTTACCCGAGTCATCGGCGACCAGGTCCTCGGTAGCCTGGAGCAGGACTTGGCCCAGACGGAGACCGATGCTATTGAGGCGGCCGAGTACCTCCAAGGTGTGCAGAACATCAAGGCCGGAGCGGACACGTCCCTGATGGCCCTGTCCTTCGTGGGGGGCTCCAGCGTGTACATGGCCTACCAAGGCGCTACCGGGTACATTGAGCACGGCTGGCAGGAGGCCTTCCGCCGAACCGCGGGCGGGTACAACACCCTGACCACGATCGCCCAGGAGGCCATCGACGGATACCAAAGGGCCGTTCTCCAGCATCTGGAGGACTTTGCCCAGGACCCCCAGAAGGTCCGCCTTGATGAGAAGGCCGCCGGATTTGAAGGCGCGATGTGGAGCGCGGGCAAGGCCGCGGCCATGGCCGCCGCCATGAAGCTCGGGGCCTATGCACTCAGCGGCGGCCAACTGCCCCAGCAGAAACCCGCCCTGGACATTCAGCGCCAGCAGGCCCAGGTGCGGGCCTTCCGTGCCCGTCAGGCGGAAGCCCAGGTCAAGATCCAGCTCTTCCAGGATAAGGCCAAGGCCCTGGCCGGTGCGCGCCAGGCCAAGGCGTCAAAGGCCACAATTGACAAGCTCAAGATGGACATGCAGGGCGCGTACAAGGACATCAAGACCGACTACTTCGCCAAGCTGCATCTCAAGGACGTGGCGCCCGGCGATAAGATCACCAGGAGCGCTTACGGGGCGTGCGAGCGTCTATACACGCGCCGTCTCGTCCAGGCCTTTGACAGCCGGATGACCGCGACCGGGTGGAGCAGGCAGCAGTACAAAACCTTCTCCAACAGCGCGTCCAAAGGCAAGATCGGCATGGACCTCGACCTTGGCGCGATCGAGCCACCCCGTTACCAGCTCGTCCCGGTCAAGAGAACCAAGAAGCTGCCCGACGGCCGGAGCGTCCAGGTCGAGGAGATGGTCAAACTGCCTCACCCGGACCATGTGGCCTGGCGGCGCGGTATTACCCAGACCACCCCGGACGGTGTCGTCCGAAGAAGCCCCCACGAACTCGCCGAGGCAGGACAGCATCAATTAGAGGCTGCTTTCGAAGAGGTCTACGGACGCAAACCCGGCGAAGCCATGGTGGCCTTCACCACGAGCTACCACCCGGAAGCGTACCGGGACATCAAGTGGCTGGGAGGCAAAGGCCTCAAGACCGCCTTGGTTCACGAGACCGACCCGGGCTGGGTCCAGCAGGCTGCGGATGTCACCGGCTTCAAGGTCAACCACCTGCCCCAGGAGCACCCACAACTCGGGTATTACGGCAACCTCCAGGAACAGTGCCGAGGCATGGTCAAGGACTTCGACACCAAGCTCTCACCCCTGATCTCCCGCTCCACCAACCAGGAGGCGGTCCAGCATATGGGCGAACTCTACGACGTGATGCAGAAGTTCTCGACCAACCAGATCGGCCCTGTCGAGGCAGACCGCAGGCTGCGAGTCCTGACCGGCGGCGAGGGCATCAAGGGTGTGCAGGAGCGGTTCGCCACGTGGCTCCGCATGACCCAGCCTGGGGCGGCCCGGGCTGGCGGCTAACTGACGATAATTCCCAAGGGAGACCTCGTATGCGATCCAAGTCCCTCCTCCTGCTCGGCATGGCCCTGCTCTGGCTGATTTCCTGCTCCAAGAAGGATGAGCCTACTGAGGCGGGCCGGCCCGCGACGCCCCCAGGCCAGGTCCAAGAGACATCGGCCCCGCCCGATGCCCCGGCGAACGACACCGCGAACCTGGAGGCCTTGCTTCAGCGGACCGCTCAAACCTGGCCGACGCCTGCGACCCTGCACAAAGCGGCGATCAATGGTGACGTGGCTGCGTTGCAGACGTTCCTGGGCAAGGATACGGACGCCAATGTGCGAGACGCCGCAGGCCGCACGGCCCTGCACTACGCGGCCATGCTCGACCACGGCCCCTGTGTCACGGCACTGCTCCAGGCCAACGCCCAAGTCGACGCTCAGGACCCCTCCGGGCGCACGGCCCTGCACTATGCCGCGGCCCTGGCCGGCGAGGGGGTCGTGACCGTCCTGCTCCGGGCTGGCGCATCCCAGGACTTGGCCGGCCCTGAAGGCATAGCCGCCGAAGTGGCCCTGGCCCGAGGCAACATCGAGGCATGCGACGCCCTTGAGCAGTTTCCACCGAAGTAGCCTGTGCCTGTCAAGTACCAATGAGACCACTCCGAGCGGCCGCTTATCTCCTTAGATATCAGGTGTGGCGGAGTTCTTTGTAGACCAGCAGCAGCCGTTCGTCAGTACCGTTCCCATCCCCCCGTTCGATAGCATTCAGAATGCGTGTGACGTCAGTCATCTGTGCTTTCCACCGGTCCGAAACTCAGATGGAGCCATTGTGCCACAATCAGGGGGGAGAGCTCAAGCCTCCGAGAGCCGACTGGGGGTATTGGCCTCTGGCAGCACAGACTCCGCAGGACCAGTCTGGTTCGGCATTGTCGGAACCGCGGGATCGGCAATGCAATGGGCTGTCTCAGGACAGCACCGTCACGAAACGGTCTTTGCCGAGTCAAAACAGCAGTCAAAGCACATGGGCCGGAGCCCATAAGCTCCGGCCCATGCAAGGTTTGCAGGATTCTCAGATTAACCAACCAGTACTATGCCCCGACCGATAAATCGCAGAAACCGCGTTCTTTTGTGCTTGACAGGGGGGGCGGGCACGTCGGTCTTTCTGCAAATGGATCTCACTGGAGACATTTTGGTGACATGATGTTACGTACCGCCGTGGTCATCATTTGAGCCCGGATGCAGACCTATCGCTGGGTGCCATTCGTGAGGACACTCTCTCCTGTG
>Ga0209347_1006585_pt1 | contig 10196 bp, 8 predicted proteins | sample AutmiccommuBRH23_FD_187382 | JGI IMG/M metagenome (GOLD analysis project Ga0209347, IMG submission 187382) | Deep subsurface microbial communities from Mt. Terri, Switzerland - Autotrophic microbial communities BRH/23 (SPAdes) (version 2) | ecosystem: Environmental > Aquatic > Deep subsurface >... | reverse complement strand
GTCGGCGAGACTGAAGTCGCGGAGAGTGCCTTCGAGTGCCATACGTTACGCCACCGACCTCCGCCGGTAGACCGGAAGCGAGAGGACGAGCCAGATGATGACCGCGAGGGCGATCGCGACGGTACGTACGAGAGTGTGAGCGAAGTCGGCGACCGGCCCCAGCGCCGGCCCGAGCCGGCCGATGAAGATCGCGATCACCACGAATGTGGCGAACAGGAACGTGCCGATGATGCCTTTGACCGTCCGGCCTTCGAGCATCTGCGCGCTCCCCGGCATGAAGGTCGCGAAGAGGCGGTTGCGTTTGGTCATGCCGCCCTGATGCTCGGTCACTTCCTCGAGCTTCTGTCGTTTGGTGTCGAGGGACACGCCGTCGCGCTTGAGGTAGATGTGGATGCACTGCGTGCAGTAGGTCGCGCTCTCACGCGCCGACTTGCAGCGGTAGCAGAACGTCCGGCCGCACTTGATGCACGCATTCGCGAGCCCGGTGCGCCGGCGCTTCATCCAGAGGAAGCCGGCCAGCAGCAGCGAAAGAATCGCGCCGAGAGTCACGGGCGTGAGCGCGCTGCGCACGAAGTCGAATGACGCGTAGTTGCCGAACAGCGCGCGCGCCGCCGGCCGCTGCGACATCTCCTCGGTCACGCGCCATGCTTCGTCCACCGGCGGGCTGTACATGACGATCTTCTGCGAGGGCGGCGTACGCGTCAGGCGCTCGACGAACGAACGATCCGCTTCGCGCGCGCGCTCGAGCATCTTCGCCTGCTGATCGAACTTGTACGTCTCGCCGCTGGCGACGGACGCGTTGTAGAACGCGATGGCGAGCTCCGAGTCGTAGCTCTGCGCCTTTTCGTACTCGGTCATCGCGGCCTGGAACTCGTTGTTGAGGAAGAACAAATTGCCGAGGTTGACGTGCGCTCCGGCATATCCCTGGCGCAGCTCGATCGCGCGACGGTAATGCTGTGCCGCCTGATCGTCGTTGCCTTCGAAGCTCTGCATGTTGCCGACGAGAAGCTGGAGCGTCGCGTGATCGGGAACGACCGCAATCAGCTCCTGAAGACGGCGGAGTGCCTCGGGGTGATACGCACGATTTTCGCTTGCGACGGCAGCCATGACGACCGGGCTCTCGACGCCGGCGATCCGGCTCGCGGTCCAGTCGACCACGATCGGCAGGAGCGCCACGAGGATGAGGAGCACCGCGATCGCGATCCGCTCGACGACGCTGGCGTACGCGAAGAAGATCGCGAACCAGTAGAAGACGAGCCACATCGGCCCGAGCCAGAGAAACAGCGGGAGGAACAGCAGCGCGAAGGCGAGCACCGAGACGGTGCCTCCGGAGAGCCAGTTGCCGAGGATCTCGCGGAAGTCGTGAGCCATCGAGCGTCCGTAGCGGATCAGCAGCGCGATCGCGAAAAAGATCGCGACGACCGACAGTGCGAGCGCAGCAACGAGCAGAAGGTCGGCGCGGCCGAGAAGATTCGTCCGGTAGTTGCCGAACATCTTGACGAATCCCTGTGCCACGAACCGCAGCGCGGCCGGCCAGTCGCTCTTCCTCGCGGCCCTCTCTGCTTCCCCGAATGCGACTGACGGCGAGGCGCCGTCGAGCAGCGTGGCGGTTTTCGCGGCCCAGGCCGAAAGCTCGCGGTTCTCGCGATCGCTCTCGGCTGCGAGCCCTGTTGCGGCCGAGGCGTAGAGAGGGAAAGTGCGAATCCCCGAGGTGCGGCCGGTGGCGAGCAGTCCGGTGGCGCGCTTCGTGGCCTCGTCGAAATCGCCGTCGCGTGCGGCCTGCGTGACCTGCGGCCAGAGGTCGCGGGGCGCGGCCTGCTGTGCGTGCAGCCCCGCAGCCATGGCAAGCACGACTGCGAACAGGGCCGGGAGTGCGAGACGACGCTTCATCAGATGTTCTTCGTGCGCTGCACGTAGGCGAGCTTCAGATCGCCGAGATGCGTGTCGAAAAAGTCCTCTTCTTCCGGGGTGAGATTGCCGGCCGTCTTCTCGCGCAGCAACGAGAGGATGTCGATTGTCTCGCGTGCGGCCTGCGGTTCATAGATCGGCTGTGGTGCGCGAGGATCGCGGAGCATCCCGAGAAACATGTAGGTCTGCGCGATGAGCGACTGCAGAAAGTTCGCAAACGGAGTTCCGGGATTCTCGGCTGGTTCTCCTGCGGGGCGTCGTCGTCCTTCAGCAGGCCGCGGCTGTTGCGGTGGCGCCGGTGCGCTCTTCTGTGACTCTTCCGGCGCGGGCGTGGCCTGCGCGGACTGCGGCTGCTGCGGCTGGATCTCGTTCTGGAACTCCTCGCGGATCTCTCCCTCAGAAGTAAAGATCCTCTTGTCCGTGATCTTCAGCCCTTTTGGCGCCTGCTTGTCGTCCGGCAAGACCGCCTCCCGCCCCTCATGCTTCCGATGTCGTGTGAAATCAAGAGCTTGGAATGTTAGCACGCATGATTTGCGCGGAACCAGATGGCCGCGGACTCCACGCCTTGCTGATTCCCGCCGCAGAATGTGCCGCGAACCATACCAGAGAGGAAGAGTGAAGGGTGAAGAGTGAAGAGTGAAGAGTGAAACCGCGCGTGCCCGGGGTTCTCCCTTTCACTCTTCACCCTTCCTCTTCACTCTTCAGGTAGAGTGCCGCGGTCTCGAGCAATGAAGATTTTCCAGATTCTCGAATTCAACCAGTTCAACACCGGCTCCGTGCATCAGATGTTTCAGGCGGCCGCCGGGCTGCGCGAGCGCGGTCACGATGTGGCCGTCATCAGCCGGCCGGATCCGGTGCTGGCGGCGAACGCGGCCGGGCGAGGCGTCGCCTTTCACGGCTTCCGCTTCCGCAATCAGTTCGACCTCGGCACGATCCGGGCGCTGCGGGCACTGATTCGCGCCGAGAGGCCCGACGTGATCCACGTGCACAAGGGCGTCGCGCACGCTCTCGCCCTGGCGGCGACGTGGCGGGAGCCGGTCGGCGCCTTCGTCGTCAATCGGGGCGTGTCGTTCCCACTCGATTTCTGGAACCGCGCGAAGTACCGCACGGACCGCGTCGACCGGGTCGTGACGGTCTGCCAGCAGATCAAGGATGTGATCGTCGCGAGCGGGAAGTTGCCCGAGGAGAAGGTGCAGGTCGTCTATGCCGGCACCGACGTGACACACTTCGATCCGGCGCAATGGGACGACCGCGCGTTTCGCATCGAGAAGCATCTCGACGACGACGCATTCGTCCTCGCACAGGTCGGCGTCCGCGACTGGAAAGGGTGGAAGGAGCTGGTCGATGCCGTGGCGGCCATCGTGCCGCGCCATCGCTACGTCCAGCTCCTGCTCATCGGCTGCCGCAACGAGGAAGAGAAAGAGAAGGTCCGGGCTTACGCGCGCACGAAGGCGATCGAGGACCACGTGACCCCGATCGAATACCGCAGCGACATGCCGAACGTTTTCGCTTCGTGCGACGCCGTGATCGATGCTTCGTGGGCCGGCACCGGCATCACCGGAACGATCCGCGAGGCGATGGCGATGGAGAAGCCGGTCGTCGCGACGGACGCCGGCGGGAACGCGGAGCTGGTCTCCTCACCCGAAGTCGGCTGGCTCATCCCGATGAAGAACCATCAGGCGCTCACGCGAGCACTGCTCGAGATCATCGAGAATCACGACCGCGCCGCCGCCGTCGGCAAAGCCGCACGCGCGCACGTGGTCAACGGCTACTCGAAAGACCTGCGGATCGACCGGCTGGAAGGGTTGTATCGGGAGATTCTGGGGGCGAAGGGGCGAGGGCGATAGGACGAATAGGACGAATGGGACCTATAGGACGGCATGAATGGGGTTCACTCCTATAGGTCCTATTAGTCCTATAGGTCCTATGGGGTCTTCGTCACCCCCGCAACGCATTCACGTGCTCGGCCACGCTCGCGGCCAGGCCTTCCCTGTCGTAGCCGCCCTCGAGCAGTGACAGTACGCGGCCGTCGCACCACTTTTCCGCCGACTCGACGATGCGGCGAGTGAGCTCGCCATAGGCCTGTTCGGTGACGGTCATGCCACCGAGGGGATCGCGGATGTGGGCGTCGAATCCGGAGGAGAGCAGGATCGCGTTCGGCTGGAAGTCGTCGATCGCGCGGATGATCCGGTCCTCGGTCGCCCGGAGAAATGCAGCGTCGCCTTCGCCAGCCTCGAGCGGGATGTTCATCGTGAAGCCGCGACCGCGGCCTTCTCCGATCTCGTCGGCTGCGCCGGTGCCGGGATAGAAGGGGAAGCGGTGCACTGATGCGTAGAACACGTCGTCCCGCTCTTCGAACAGATGCTGGGTGCCGTTGCCGTGATGGACGTCGAAGTCGTAAACGAAAACGCGCTCGATTCCCGGCTGTTCGCGCAGCCACTCGGCAACGCAGGCGATCGTGTTGAAAAAGCAGAACCCCATCGCCTCTGTTCGCTCGGCGTGATGCCCCGGCGGCCGGGCGACGATGAACGCCCGACGCGAGCCGTCCCTCTGCCAGATGTCCTCGGCCGCGACGAGCGAAGTCGCGACGGCGGCCCGGGCGGCTGCGAAGGTTGCCGACGAGACGGGGTTGTCCATCGAGTGGAAGTAGCGGAATCCGGCGCGGACCGCGTCCTCGAGTTGCCGCTCGTACTCGGGCGAATGAACCTTGCGGACGATCCGGCTCGCCTCCGGATGGATGTCGACGCCGTCGAGAACCGCGTCGTGCATTCCGGCACGGCCGACCCCCTCGAGGGCCGCATCGAGCCGTGTTGCCCGCTCCGGATGGTCGATCCCGGTGTCGTGCCGATAGAAAACGGAGCTGGTGTAGATCTTCAACATCTCGGGGGCGTGGCGCGCCGCAGCGCGAGGTTGCAGCCGTGAACTATGCAACTATGCAACCCGCAAAGTCATGCAACTCCGCGCGAAACGCATTCTACAGATCGCTGTGATCGCGGCGATCACCCTCTTCTTCCTCTGGCTTTTCCTGCGAAATGCGAATCTCGCTGAGGTGGGCCGCATCCTGGGAACGGCCAACCTTGCGTGGGTCGGCGTCGGCTTCGTGGCGAACGTCGGGGCCCTGCTGCTGCGGACCATTCGCTGGCAGACGATCCTGAATCCCGACGATCCGCCGCCGTTCTACGCGACGTTCTTCGCGAACACGGTCGGCTACATGCTCTCGACCGTCCTTCCGATCCGAGCAGCGGACGTTGCGAGGCCGGCGCTGCTCGCGCGCCGCACATCGCATCGTTTTTCGGGCGCTCTGGGAACGGTGCTGACCGAGCGCGTGCTCGATCTCACGGCCATCCTGCTGCTCTTCGTCTACTTCTCGTTCCGCCGGTGGAGCGAGTTCTCGCACGACAGCTCGATTGCCGCGTGGTTCTACATCATCCGGGTCGGAGCGATCGCGTCGGTCGTCATTCTCGCGGCGCTCTCGTTCCTGATCATCGGGCTGCTGTTCTTCCGCGGATCGATCCGGCGCTTTCACGAGGCGCTCGGGCGGATGATGCCGCTCCGCTTTCGCGACTCCTGGATGCACTTTTTCGATACGTTCTCTGAAACGGTCTCCATCGTGAGGAACCGCAGCGTGCTTGCGCGTGTCGTTCTCTACACCGCCGGCATCTGGGCCTGTCTCACCTCGCAGTTCATGTTTGCGACCCTGGCAGTGCATACCTTGCTGCCGATCGACTCGAGTTTCTTCGTGACGGGAGTGACGACGGTCGGTCTGGCGATTCCGACGCCGGGAGGCATCGGCGGGTTCCACAAAGCGTGTCAGATGGTGCTGACGCGCTTCTACGGGTTCAGCGTCGACGCGAGCGTCGCGATCGCCGTCCTGTTTCACGTGATCGGCACGCTGCCCGTGGTCGTGACCGGGCTGGCGTTGTTCGCGCACGAAGGGCTGCGCTGGAAAGACTTCACCCCGAAGGACTAGCGGGCGCGGGGCGCTGTCGGCCGCAATGGCGACGGCGGACGCCTCGTGATATACGGGCGCCGACATGCGGTGCCCGTTTTGCGGGAATCTCGAAGATCGCGTGGTGGACTCACGCGAGAGCCGCGAAGGGGACGTGATCCGTCGCCGTCGCGAATGCGAGAGGTGCGAGCGCCGCTTCACGAGTTACGAGAAGATCGAGCTGCCGACGTTTCAGGTGGTGAAACGCGACCAGCGGCGGGAGCCGTACGACCGCGAGAAGCTGATGCGCGGTCTCCAGATCGCCTGCAGAAAGCGTCCTGTGCCGCAGGCGCAGCTCGAACTGCTCGCCGATTCGATCGAGCAGGCGATGGCCGACGCGGCCGAACGCGAGATTTCAACCCAGGAGCTGGGCACGATGGTGATGGATCGCCTGCGCGGTCTCGATCCGGTGGCGTACGTCCGTTTCGCATCGGTGTATCGCCGGTTCGAAGACGTCGACGCCTTCGTCAAGGAGCTGCACAAGCTGAAGTAGCGATTGCCGTGTCCGGTATAGCCATTGCACAGGAGACCGAAGGTTCTCCCGAGAGGTCAAACAGATGACTGACGCGAACGAAACCGCGAAAGAAGAAGCCATCAAAATCCCGGACGTCCTGCCGGTTCTGCCGCTCAAGGACCTGGTGATTTTCCCGTTCATCATCGTCCCGCTGTCGGTGTCGCGCGAGAAGTCGATCAATGCGGTCGACCAGGCGCTTGCCGAGAACCGCGTGATCATGCTGACGGCGCAGAAGGACTTTCAGAACGAGGATCCGGGCGAAGAGGATCTCTACCGGACCGGAACCGTCGCGATCATCATGCGGATGCTCAAGCTTCCGGATGGACGCATCCGTATTCTCGTCCAGGGCCTGTCGCGCGCCCGCATCGACTACTTCATCCAGACCGCGCCGTTCTTCAAAGCGAAGATCACGCGCATCGATGAGCCGGTCAACAAGGACAAAGACAAGGACAAGGGCCTCGAGGTCGAGGCGCTGATCCGCGCGGTCAAACAGAATCTCGACCGCGCCGTCTCGCTCGGCAAGAACATCTCGCCGGAAGTCATGGTCATCGCGGCAAACCTCGATGATCCCGCGCGCCTGACGGACCTCGCCGCTTCCAACCTCGATCTCAAGCTCGAGGAGGCGCAGGGCATTCTCGAGACGATCGATCCGATCGAGCGGCTCAAGAAGGTCAACGACATGCTCACCCGCGAGATCAACCTGCTGACGATGCAGCAGGAGATCTCCTCGGCCGCACAGGGCGAGATGAACAAGTCGCAGCGCGAGTACTTCCTCCGCCAGCAGCTCAAGGCGATTCAGTCCGAGCTCGGCGAAGGCGAAGAGCTCGCTGAAGAAGTCGAGAACTACCGCAAGAAGATCGAAGAGAAGGCGATCCCGGCGGAAGCGAAGGAAGAGATCGAGAAGCAGATCAAGCGCCTCGAACGTTCGCATCCCGACTCGGCGGAAACGTCGATCATCCGGACGTACCTCGACTGGATGACCGGGCTCCCCTGGGGCTCGATGTCGGCCGACAACCACGATCTCGCCCGCGCGCGGCAGATCCTCGACGAAGACCACTACGACCTCGAGAAGATCAAAGAGCGCATCCTCGAATACCTCGCGGTGAGAAAGCTGCGCGGCACGAAGATGAAAGGCCCGATCCTCTGCTTCGTCGGACCTCCCGGCGTCGGCAAGACCTCGCTCGGTCGCTCGATCGCGCGCGCTCTCGACCGCAAGTTCGTTCGCATCTCCCTCGGCGGCGTGCGTGACGAGGCCGAAATCCGCGGACACCGTCGCACGTACGTCGGTGCTCTTCCCGGCCGCATCGTGCAGGGCATCAACCAGGCGGGCACCGGCAATCCGGTCTTCATGCTCGACGAAGTCGACAAGATCGGCGCGGACTATCGTGGCGATCCGTCGTCGGCACTGCTCGAGGTCCTCGATCCCGAGCAGAACTCGACGTTCCGCGACCACTACCTCGGCGTCTCGTACGATCTGTCGAACGTCATGTTTATCGTCACGGCGAACACGCTCGACACGATTCAGCCGGCGTTCCTCGACCGCATGGAGGTCATCCGTCTCTCGGGTTACACCGATGAAGAGAAGCTGATGATCGCCCGGCAGCACCTGATCCCGAAGCAGATGGAAGAGAACGGCATCGCCGACACGAAAGTCGTCTGGACCGACGGCGGCGTGATGCGTGTGATCACCGGGTACACAAAGGAAGCGGGCCTGCGCAATCTCGAGCGTGAAATCGGAACCATCTGCCGCAAGATCGCGGTGCAGGTCGCCGAAGGAAAGGGTGAAGCCGAGTACCGCATTACTGACGCGAACGTCGACAAGTACCTCGGGCCGATGAAGCACTTCGCCGAGGAACTGCTCGAGCGCGATCAGGTCGGTGTTGCGACCGGTCTCGCCTGGACTTCGGTCGGCGGCGACATCCTCTTCATCGAAGCGACGACCGTTCGCGGCAAGGGACGCCTGTCGCTGACCGGTCAGCTCGGCGATGTCATGAAAGAGTCAGCGCAGGCGGCGCTCACGTACGCGCGTGCCCACGCCGACGAGAACGGCATCGCGCAGGATTACTTCGAGACGCACGACATTCACATTCACGTGCCGGCCGGCGCGATTCCTAAGGATGGTCCATCCGCCGGCATCACGATCACGACGGCGATCATCTCGGTGCTCACCGGACGGCCGGTGCGCCGCAACGTCGCGATGACCGGTGAGGTCACGCTGCGCGGCGACGTGCTGCCGATCGGCGGCGTGAAGGAGAAGGTGCTGGCCGCACGAGCCGCGAAGCTCAACACCGTCATCCTGCCGAAGTTGAACGAGCGCGACCTGATCGACGTCCCCGAGCCGATCAAGCGCGATATGACGTTCCACTTCGTCGACCACGTCGAGGACGTCCTGAAGATCGCGCTGCTCGAGCGCGCGGCCGCGGAGCAGAAGACGACCGACCGCGCCGGCCGCGAGAGCCATCCGCTCGCAGAACCGGAGCCGGCGACGCACGACCATACGACGCACTCGTAGATCTACAGCGCCCAACGCAAAACGCCCCGGGAAGCCCCGGGGCGTTTTTTTGTGCGCCTGCAAAGCGGAGAGTTTGTCTTTGTAGCGACAGACATTCCTGTCTGTCGTCGTGACGCGGACATCGGAAGCGCAGACAGGAATGTCTGCGCTACAAAAGCCCGGTGCCGCGTGGTTCAGCGCTACGCGAGTTTCGCGATCAGCTTCTGCAGACGCGGCAGCAGCGCCGCGGCAATCGCGACCTTGATGATGTCGGCGGCGACGAACGGGGCGACGCCCGCAACGAAGGCGGCCTTCGGACCGGTGAGGATCGCGAGCCACGCCCAGCCACCGAGGTAGATCACGCCGAGGGCGAGGAGCATGCCGCTGACCGCACGGACGACGCTGTTGCCCCAGCCGCGCTCGGAGACGAAGCCGGCGACCCATGCGGCGAACGGATACGAATAAAGGTAGCCGGCGGTCGCGCCGACGAGCCAGAACGCGCCACCGTGGCCCTGCGCGAAGACCGGCAGACCGCTGAAGCCTTCGAGCAGATAGAGCGCCGCGGCGGCCGCGCCGCGAGTCGAGCCGAGAGTCACACCGATGAAAATGACCGCGAGAGGCTGCAGCGTGAGCGGCACGGGAGTGAACGGCAGCGGAATCGCCACCTGCGCTGCGATCGCGATCAGTGCACTCGCGGCCAGCACGAGCAGCACGTTCGCAGCGGCACGGCCGCGCACGACGCGTTCGATCACGACGGAGGGGATGGTCAGCGCTTTTTCATTCATTCAGTTTCATTCTCCCTGGGACGAGTCCCGCGAGGCATCGCCCGCGGTTTCGAGACGGGAAGCATACCGAATCGGACGAAGCGGGCGATAGGGGAGTCTACGAGTCTACGGGTCGGTCGACGAGTGTCGCCGCCCGTGACCCGCAATCCACGCGGGGACCGCGCGATGCCTCGTCGACTTACCGACTCATAGACCCGTAGACTCGCAGGCCATGAGATCCCGACAGCTCTGGGCCGTCGTCGTCCTGCTCGCGCTCGCCTGTGCGCGCGAAGAGCCGCTCACCGCGCAGAAGGCGCAGGAGATCATCGGCGACTGGTCGTTCAAGCGCGAGCCGGTCTACGCCGAGGTGCCGCAGAAGGTCTGGTGGACACCCGAATCGCCCAAGGATGACTACGACGAGAAGGCGGTGCGCACGCTGAGGAACCTCGAGCGGGCGGGACTCGTCGTCGTGACCGAAACGATCGGCCCCGACTCGGCCACCTACGTCGCCCAGGTCACCTCAGAAGGCTT
>Ga0209347_1006584_pt1 | contig 10196 bp, 12 predicted proteins | sample AutmiccommuBRH23_FD_187382 | JGI IMG/M metagenome (GOLD analysis project Ga0209347, IMG submission 187382) | Deep subsurface microbial communities from Mt. Terri, Switzerland - Autotrophic microbial communities BRH/23 (SPAdes) (version 2) | ecosystem: Environmental > Aquatic > Deep subsurface >... | reverse complement strand
CTTTATAGAGAAAAAAAACCCCGATAATATGGGGCATTCTTACTATTACTATTTTAGTTTTTCTACAATAGCTCCTAGTTTGTTTAATTTTTCATCTATTCCGTAATATCCGCGCTCAATGTGATTAGCCTCTAAAATCTCCGTCTGCCCTTCGGCTATGAGACCCGCTACCATTAAAGCTGCTCCCGCGCGCAGATCCAAAGCCCTAACTGCAGCTCCTTTCAGACCGGATACGCCTTCTATTATGGCAGTATGCCCTTCTATCTTAATCGAAGCGCCCATTCTCGTAAGCTCATCTGCTAAACTAAGCCGGTTTTCAAAGACATTTTCCACTATTGTGCTGGTACCTGCTGCCAAAGATAATAGGGCCATCATCGGGCTTTGTAAATCTGTAGGAAAACCCGGATAAGGTAATGTCTTAACACTTGCAGGCATCACACTTTTTTTGCCTATAACCTTCAGTGAACCTTCTTCCTCAATGATTTCAACGCCCATTTCCGTTAATTTTGCTATTAAGGGCTGTAAATGAGTAGAAATGACATTTTCAAGAATTACTTCTCCCCGTGTAATGGCCGCAGCAATCATGAATGTGCCTGCTTCAATTCGGTCGGGAATTACCGCATAGTTTACAGGGTTAAATTCAGCAAAGCCTTTTATTTTTATCAGATCTGTTCCTGCACCTCTTACCTTAGCACCCATAGCATTCAAAAAGTTCGCTAAATCTACTATTTCCGGTTCTTTAGCAGCGTTTTCTATGACGGTTTGTCCTTCGGCGGCGCATGCTGCCATCATGATATTTTCGGTTGCCCCGACACTAGGGAAATCTAAATATATCTTTGCCCCAACCAACTTACCTCTTTCTACAATAACAGCGCCTTGGTTCAAACTCACCTCTGCACCCATAGCTTGGAAACCTTTCAAATGCAAATCCATGGGCCTGGAACCAATATTGCATCCACCCGGAAGGGGAACAGCTACTTTCTTATTCCGTACCAATAAAGCACCAAGAAATAAGTTAGAAGCCCGAATATTTTTAGCTAAAGCATACGGGATTTCTGTCTTTGTTTGTTCAGGCACCAGTAAGGAAACCTTGTCTTCATGCTGCTCAGTTTCCACACCGATGCTATTTAATATTTGAGTCATCACGTGGATATCGGAAATATTGGGGACATACTCCAAAGTTATTTCCCCGGAGGTCATCAAAGTGGCTGCCAAGATAGGCAGAGCAGCATTCTTAGCCCCATCTATTTTTACTTTTCCTTTTAGCGGTCCATTTGGTCTTATGACGTACTTGCTCAATTTACTACCCCTTTGTAGCATTATTTATTTCTAGATTATCTAATAAAAGCGAATTGTGCTGCACATTTCTTTGTACAGTAGGCAAAACCCTTAATAAGCTATTAATATCACTATTCGAAACAAAGGGAGATATTCCTGTTATAAATCTCATAAAAATCACTATATTTTTTGGAACAGGGTAAGGTTAATCAACTTAAAGGCTTCTAAAGGCTTCAACCGGATCCAGTTGAGCCGCTTGGTAAGCCGGGTATGCACTGGACAATAACCCGACAGCTGAGGATATAATGATAGCCAGTAACCCAACGCCTATATTCCAGCCAATTTGCACGTCAATTTGTGCTATATAGGGCGCTGCTATTTTAGCTAGTAATACGCCGCTTAAATATCCTACGACACCACCGATAACACTTATAATCAATGCTTCCGTTAGTATGATTTTTATTATATGACTTTGGCGAAAACCGATTGCTCTAAATACCCCTATTTCTTTGGTTCTTTCGCGCACCGACGACATCATGGTAGTTAAAACAATCAAGCTGCCAATAAAAAGGACCACTATGGATACTAGAAGAGAAAATTTAGCAAATCTGTCCACTACTTCCTTTCTCGCTTCATCTTGCCCCTTAACTGCAGAAACATCTATTCCAGGGTTTCTTTCTTTAAGGCTGCTGGTAACTTCATTAAGTTGTTCGTTAAGAGTTCCTTCTAAATCTTCAACCACATTTAATTCAATAAACGTCAGCTGTCCTTTGCGGTTAAAGAGTTCCTGTAATTTGTTTAAGTTCATAAAGATTAACTTATCTTCAGCCGCACCTGTTTCATTAAGAATACCTTCAACTTTAAAAGTATTGCCCTGGATTTTAAAACTTTCACCAATTGAAATACCCAACTTATCCTTTATGCCCTTACCTACCAGCAGCCCATTCTCATCAGGCAGCTGGCCTTGGATTTCCCAATAATTTTTGAGCTTTTGTTCGCTGTTAAATTCTATGCCTGTTATTAAAACTTTATTGGATGCTACTTCTGCCGGTTGAACCAGCTTTGGGGAAACAATACTAACCCCTTTATCTTTCAATTCAATAACATCCTCCAGTACCTTTTGAGGGAGCACCGGCGCCTCAAATGCTACTCCTGAAGCAACACTTACGCCATTATAGGATAGGGATAATGCTTGAGACTCAGGGGTCACTAAAAGTCTTGTCCCTTGGCTTTCAAACCTGTCTTCAAGCTGCCGCTCCATTGCTATAGTTATTGAGGTTAATGTGACCACAGTAGTAATACCTAGAATAATTCCCAAAATTAAAAAGAAAACTTTTAACTTGCGAATACGAAGATTACTTATGGCAATGTCCTTTAGGTACATCATATACCCCTCTCCGACTGTCAGCGATAACTAAAAAGAAACAGCCGCACCTGTCAGGTGTTCCCTTTCTATTTGACCGTCTCTTACCCAAATTGTACGTTTTGCATAGCTTAAATTTTCTTCATTATGGGTTACCATAATAATGGTTAAACCTTCTTTATTAAGGGATTGGAATAGACGCATTATTTCATCTCCCGTTTTTGTATCTAAACTTCCTGTTGGTTCATCAGCAAATACAAGGGGGGGCTGGTTTACTATGGCCCGCGCAATTGCCACCCTTTCCTGCTCTCCTCCCGACAATTGATTGGGCAGGCGTTTCATCTTGTTGCTCAGCCCTACCTTATCAAGAACGTTCTGAGCCATCTCTAACTGTTCCCCATGGGAATGTTTTAATATGGCCAGCGGGAGCATTACATTCTCAACGGCTGTTAGATACGGAATTAACTGAAACTGTTGGAAAATAAAGCCTATATAGGTACTACGGAAATCCGCTCTTCTTTCCACCGGTAGCTTGTATATATCAATATCGTCTATTAATACGTTACCTTGGGACGGTGGGTTAAGGGCACCTAAAATGGTTAACAACGTACTTTTTCCGGAACCGGAAGGACCCATTAAGGCTACGAAGTCACCCTCTTCAATAGTTAAATCAACCTTATTTAACGCCGTAACCTCTTCCTCACCGCTTCTGTATATTTTAGAAACTCCTTTAACATCGATTAGACTCATAGCATCCACCCCTCTATATGTGTCGCAGCGCCTCCGCTGGATCTAGTTTTGCAGCTTGAACCGCGGGATAAGCACTGGACAGCAGTCCAACTACAGTAGCAACAAAAACTACTGTTACTCCAATTAAAGGATTCCACGGTATCGTTATAGCCATTTGTGCAATGGTCGGAGCCAGCGTCTTAGCCAATAAAATTCCTATAATATAGCCTAGTACGCCCCCGACTAACCCAATTATTCCTGCTTCGGTAAGAATTATCTCAAAGATATTACTACGCCTGAAGCCCATAGCCCTATAAACACCAATTTCAGAGGTACGCTCGCTTACAGAAGACATCATGGTCAACATAACCACCAACGAGCCTATTAGAAGTACCACAACCGATACCGCATAAGAAAAATTGGTAAAACGATCTATAATTTGCTGTCTTGTTTTTACCGCTTCAGCTAAAGCAGAAACTTTTGCGTTAGGCACACTCTTTTCTATATCACTAATAATTTGCTCAATAGGACATGTGGTGCAATATGCCGCTACTTCAATAAAACTCAACTGATTTTTCTTATTTAATAAATCTTGGGCAGTCAATAGATTTGCAAATACCAAACCATCCTCTTCCGTCCCCTGTTCATCCAATACTGCCGCAACCTTAAACTCTTTTCCTTTTATTACCATACTATCCCCAGCTCTTTTGTCATATTCCCGAGCTACCTTACTACCAAGTAGCAGGTCATCCACGGCGCCAGGCTTGTCCCCATGGTAAGTCCACCATTTTTTTAGTTTAAGCTCGTAAGGAAAATCCACCCCTACCAACATTAAACTATTACCTTGGAACTCGGCCAACCCCAGAACTTTAGGGGCAGCATATGCGATATTATCTTTATTGGGAATTGTATTTATTTTTATTATATCATTGTTTGTAAGCATAGCCGGCTGCTTAGCGGAGGCAGGTATACTAACACCCCCATATGAAAGAGACAAATCGTCAGACTTTGGCGTTACCATGATATTTGCACCAATCTCATCAAAGGTATCTGCTAACTCTGAATTCATTGCCGTTGTGATTGAAAATAGCGTAACAACTGTTGCCATCGCTATTACCATTCCCAAAAGCATAAAAATCATTTTGACTTTCCGGCGTCTTAAGCTGTTTATAGCAATACTATCTAAGCGCATAGCTCAACCTCCGTGATTTTTGCAACACGTTTCCCACTTCTAACAGATAAGTGACAATATATTAATAGTTAACGCCCCAATAAAAATAGTGCTGATTATTGAAATATTACGATTTGGTAAAGGCTTAATAATACGCTCAACCCTGTCAGCCACATTAGTTTGAGCTATTCCTAATGCAGGATATACTTTGGGAAAGGATTCGTAACCTCCCCCCATCTTCCATACCTTTATTAAAGTGGAACCGTATTGAAGCCTATCACCAATCAATTCAACTGCAATATCATCTGCTCTTTCTTCTTTAACCTGCATTAACCCGTTATAAGCCCAATGTGTTGCCGGGCTAAAAAACATTATATCCCTTAAGAAAGCTGCAATAACACTGAACAGTGCATCCTTGCGATATACATGAGCCAATTCATGAGCAATAACCGTACGTATATCTTCCTGTTTTAATTTTAACACCTCTCGGTCTAAAACAATCCCCGGTTTGAATAGACCAAATGCAAAGCTATCCAGGTTCTGGTCGGACAGAATAAAAATATCAGGGCATTTAATTCCCAACCGTTTGCTGAATTTACCTGCGACTGCGAAAACTTCAGGGAACTCTTCCTTTGCAGCTGCTTTATTAACCTGTCTGAATTTCCTGCCGGATATAACTACGTAAAAAATTCGGCCGATTATGATTGCAGCCCAAATAAACAAGATAGGTGTCAAAAATAACGAACTCCAATATCCAACCTGACAGGCAAGGGAAAAAACAGTTCCTAATATGGTGCCGGAAATAAATTTAGTTTCATAAAAAGCCATCCCTGGGAAAACTACCTTCAACGTCAAGTACGTAATCAACGGTATCAATAGTACGAACCACATAAACCTGGCGCGCAGTTTAGGACACCCGTCCCCTTTGATCTTTGAGAAAAGGCAGTAGAAAATAAAACCAAACAAGCCGCCAAAAATTACGTAAGATGAAAAGGTGTGTGTTATATCGTAGATTAATGCCATGACCTACTCCCCTTTATCACGCCTGTTCTTTATTAGCTGCTCCAACTGCGCAATTTTATCCTCATCTTCTTCTACCCGTTCCATGAAGTGGGAAAATGCCGCATCCGCGTAATCATCAAAAAGGCCATCCATAACCTCACCTACTAAGGACTTTGTAAAAAACTCCTTACTAACTGCAGGTCTATATGTGTAGGCAATTCCTTCTTTATCTTTTAATAATAAGTCTTTATCTGCGAGGCGAGTCATTATAGTCATTACCGTTGTATAGGCAATTTTCCTACTGCCGTTTAAAGTTTCATAAACATCCCGTACTGTTGCTTCTTCCTTACGCCATATAATGTCCATAACTGCAGCCTCAAGCGGCCCCATTACCTTGCCAAGGCCTTTCTGTTTTGGTTTAAAGTCCCCTATTAAGGATTTTATTTTCAATTTCGCCACCCCTTTCACAAGCCTTCTTTAATTATAATACAGCCTCTTACTACGAGCAATAGTAAGAGGCGGATGTTCACAAATATTTCAAATTTCATTGATTATATATTCGCCAAAGACGCTTTCAAATTTGTGAAGCGAAGTTTGATATACTTCCTCAAAAGCCGTAGTAAATGTGTATCCTTCTCCTAATAAGTCCATTAAATCATTAATCTTATCAATACCATTCATCTTTATTAAATATTCCACCATTGCTAATGACTGCCAGTAGGCTATACTTTGGCTTGGTAATAGGTCAAACTGTCCATCCATTCTGCTAAGGAGGTAAAGATCATCCTTTTCATTAATTTCCGGTACCTTAAACTGAAATCCTGTAATTTCTCTCTCCACATATTGGGCGATTCCTTCAGTAAACCATCTAGGATAATTACCGCCGGTTTTATAGTCAACAACCAGATGCACATATTCATGGGCCATAGGACCATTTTCATTAAAATAATTTTGTTTGGACTGATAGGTATCTCCCCTAGCCCACTCATTTGGTGAAAGTATCCTAATTACACCTGCCCAATAAACACCCATAGCACTTTGATCCGCATCCCAGCCAAAACTTTTGTTGAAGCTTGCCTTGTCAGGGTAAAGAACAATTGGAATTTTTGCTGACATGGTATTCCCTAACATTTGATTTACAGGAGAATACGCCATTTCCGCCGTATCCAAGACCATCTTTGCTACAGAAGCGTCTTCAGATTTATACCTGACATAAAAATGATTGTTAGTAACCTCCAACCAATTGGTGGTTTTTAAGTTAGTTTGAAATTTAACCGCTTCACGCACTACTTTATATGCAACCGCTTTGGGCGAAAAACTTTGTTTACTTAATATGCTTAATAAGACAAACGTTACTGCTACTAAAACTCTGCGCACAACAAGCCCCCGTGATCCAGAACGAATCATCGGATTCCTAAAATAACGCATAGTAAACCCTCCCCCTAAAAACCGAACTCTCCCTCAACTAGATTATACAATAGATATTTATGTTTCTCATTGGTAATTACTACTTTCTTTGGGATAGGGTTTAGTAAATTTTCGTATGAAAAGGACTATTGCAGCTCCCCGGCTGCCATTTTATCCGCCTCAACCACCTTTGCCAGAAGTTGAAAACCATAAAGCTAGCAGAAGAAATACCACGGGCAGGATATTATCCATTCAGTACACCTCCAACATCAATTATAACCTTTCTTCAATTATATTGTATATTAATTATGCTATATGTAAAGTGGATTGTTAAAAAAAAGCCCTATTAGGGCTTTTATATCTTGTCTATAATTTGCTGTAGTATTGCTTCAGAATTAGAATCGTTAATACCTATCCAATATAGTCTTTTATCCTTTTGATAATAGTAGTTGTCTAAGCCGATACCCGAAACATAATAGTAGGTCAGACCGTCCAAGTCTTTTTCCTGAAAGTTTGAAAACACTTTGTTACTGAGCATTTTCTCATTCATGATGTCAAGCAGCTTTGTTGCATCTTCTTTAGTGGCTGATTCGGAAATCCACATCATCATCTGACGATTATCACCTGGAGCTCCAAACATTGCTACTAAACCTTCTGTAATTTCAATATCAGTACCATGCAGTTGGCTAATCTGTGTCTTAGCCTCATCGCCGGTTATTATATGAGCTAATGGCAATTCAGCCAGCTCTTTGGGGAACTCTTCTTCTGTCAAGCCAGGTGGAGCTACTTTTTTGGGATTAGAAAGTGTACATGCGGTACTAGTAAATAAAAATGAAACTATCAGCAGCAGAAACATGGATTTTTTCATTAAGTTATTTGTCTTCATTAATAGCCTGCTGTAGCATTTCAATTTCTCTCGCTAATTTCCTTTGTCTATTACCCAAGAACAATGTGTAAATAAATATTAATAACCAAATTAAACTATAGGCACTAAGTACACTACCCATTAGATACCCTCCTCAACGGTTTAATTGTTTCTTTCTCTTAATTGGTTCTTTATACTCTTAACCCTAGCTTCAGTCCGTTCGATGAGAATGCCCTGAGTTAATAAATAAAAATATATACAGGTAAAAGCAATCACACTGGTAATTAAAGCATGCAGCATTCTTGGGTCTAATCCGCCGCCGGACCCAGTTACCACTTCAGGATGTGCCAGGGATCCCCACCATCTAATAGCGAAAAAAACAATAGGCACATCAATAAAACCAATGATTCCAAAAACCGCAGCCATAGTAGCTTTTTTTTCACCCTCAATGCTGGAAGCACGAACCAGCACATAAGCCAAATAAATAAACCAAAGTATTAGTGTGGTAGTTAAACGAGGTTCCCAAGTCCACCACCTGCCCCACGCAGCATGGCCCCATATAGGCCCTGTCACCAAGACAATGGTTGTAAATACCACGCCTATTTCTGCTGAGACCTTTGCTATTGTATCCCATTTTTCATTTTTGTTGAGCAAATAAGCAATACTGGCCACAAAAACAATGAAAAAGGCAAAAAAAGCATTCCAAGCCGAGGCCACGTGGAAGTAAAATATTTTCTGAACAACTCCCATTACTTTTTCCATAGGAGCATAAATAAAAGTCATGTAAAGGGCAAACATCGTAACAATAAAGGTTACCCACCCCAATAACGTTTGAGTCTTTGAGGGCTTCAGCATAACTAAACCTCCAATACATAATCAAATAGAATAAAAGGTACTACCAGAAATATTATGTCATAAACCGCCAGTAATTTCACCCAACCCGCAAATTCAGCAAATGCCTTTTGATCAAAAATCATAGCCGTGGACTGCACAGCACCAATCATTAAGGGAACAAGTATCGGAAAAAGAATTATTGGAAGTAAGATTTCACTGGCCCTGGTATTAGCTGATAGTGCCGCTAAAAAAGTCCCTATGGAAACAAATCCTAAAGTACCTAGGAATATTATCAGTATTAAGTGCAAAATTGAACCAGCTAAACCGTAATCAAACATAATAAAAAATAGAGGCAATGAAATTGCTTCTGTAACAGCCATAATTATAAAATTGGTAATTACCTTACCGAAATAAATAGCTGTGCGGTCGACTGGTGTTAGCATTAAGCCGGTCAATGTCTCATTCTGCTTCTCATTGACAAAGGATCTATTTAAGCCTAAAATCCCGGAAAAAGTAAACGCCACCCAAATTATCCCAGGAGATACAGCCTTGATGGTATCTCCAACCGGTTTAAAGGCAAATGCAAACATCACTATAACTAGTACTGAGAAAATCATCATGGCACTAATCATTTCTTTGGTTCTGAATTCAGCTACCAGGTCTTTCCACACTATATTGCCTATCTTAGCTAAAAACCGCATCATTTCTCCCCCACACATTTGAGATAAGTCTCTTGAAGGTCTTCAAGGGTGAGATCCTTACCGGGCATCTCGCAGGCGATCTTTCCTTTGACTAAGATGATGATCCGGTCGCTCATATTTAACCCTTGCTCAAAGTTATGCGTAATTAAATAGATGGTACGATCCTGATTCGTAAGGCTAGAAAGCACCTGGTTTAGAATCTTTATTGCGTGTTGATCCAAGCCGGTATAGGGTTCATCTAAGAACAATATATCGGGATTATGAATGATTGCTCTGGCAATTGCCAAACGCTGCTGCATGCCCCTAGAAAAGGTTCGAACCGGGTCGTTTAGACTATACTGCAAACCAACCTCGGAAATAACTTCCTTCACCCGATTCTTTAATTCAGGAACATCATACATCCGCCCATAGAACAGTAGATTTTCATAAGCAGTTAGATTAGCATAAAGAAAAGTGTTATGAGAAATAACCCCCATTTTCTTACGTAATGTTAACTGCTCCTGGGAAGCTTTCCGTCCGTCAATGTAGACTTGGCCTTCGCTGGGCGGTGCCAGCAAGGTTAGAATCTTTAACAATGTAGTCTTCCCGGCCCCATTGGGTCCCAGCACACTTACAAATTCCCCAGGCTTAATATGCAAGTTTATTCCATGTAATATGTTTTTTGAACCAATAGTCTTAGAAATGTTTTCCGCGCGAATGATGGGAAAAACCTCCTAGCTAGTTAAATCCTTCAACTTAGCCTTAACTTTAACTAGTTTTTGTTTGTATATCTCACGCAGTTCATTGTATGTTTTATCATCAACTTCGCCGCCCATATGCTGCTTCTCCAGATCTTTTATCTTATTC
>Ga0209347_1006583_pt1 | contig 10199 bp, 10 predicted proteins | sample AutmiccommuBRH23_FD_187382 | JGI IMG/M metagenome (GOLD analysis project Ga0209347, IMG submission 187382) | Deep subsurface microbial communities from Mt. Terri, Switzerland - Autotrophic microbial communities BRH/23 (SPAdes) (version 2) | ecosystem: Environmental > Aquatic > Deep subsurface >... | reverse complement strand
TGTCGATGAGTACCTGAGGCTGACCGGACGAAAGTCGGGCCAGTTCCTGTTTGCCGGTCGAGGCGGCGGCTCAAATGGCCTCACGACGCGGCAGTACGCCCGCCTCGTTCATGAGTGGGTCGCCAGCATCGGGCTCGATCCGGCCAAGTTCGGCACCCACTCGTTACGGCGCACGAAGGCGGTGCTTATATATCGCCGTACCGGCAACCTGCGTGCGGTCCAACTCCTGTTTGGACATTCCAAGATCGAGAGCACCGTGCGCTACCTCGGTATCGAAGTCGACGATGCGATCGAGATCGCGGAGAAGATCGACATCTGACACAATGCCCTCAATAGCAGACGTGGTCGGCGACGGCCTGATCCTCGCCGACCATGGGGCAGGCGACTTCTGCAATTGGGACCGTGCGGCCGCGACCACTTGAGGAAGGATGTCGTGAGACCGTTCGATCGAACCGCCCCCCTCTGCGCTATGAGCAAAGGAGAGCGTTTCGATTCTTGGAAGGTCCTCGTGGACGTCAAATCGGCTGAGACGGTCAACCCGACAGTGCCTTGGCGAGCTTGCGCATGGCCTTCTCGGCCTCCCCGGGTGGCAGCGCGGCGAAGCCCATAAGCCATCCTTGACGCCCTTTCGGCCCAGCATAGAGCCGCCGCAAGGTCGGCAGCTCGATTGCGTGGCGCGCGGCAGCTGCGACCGATGTGGCTTCATCGCGCTCGTCGTTGAGAAGTGCCGTCAAGTGAAGTCCACCGGATGGAAAAATCATCGAAGCGAAGGGAGAAAGGTGTTTCTCGAATGCCTCGGCAAAGGCATCGCGACGCGCATGATAGATCTGTCGCATGCGTCGGATGTGCGTCGTGAAATGACCTTCGCGCATGAACTCGGCCAAAACGGCCTGGCTGATGACGGCCGTGTGGCCATCGACGAGGGTACGCGCGGATACGAACGCCGGCACGAGTGAGGGAGGCAAGACCAGATACGCGAGGCGCAATCCGGGGAAGAGAACCTTGCTGAAGGTGCCGACATAGAGCACCCGCCCGCTGGGTGCGAGGCTCTGAATGGCAGCGATCGGTCTTCCATCATAACGGAATTCACTGTCGTAGTCGTCCTCGATGATCCAACCCCGGGTGCGCTCGGCCCACCGCACGAGAGCGAGCCGACGTTGTAGGGACAGCGTCGCCCCGAGTGGGTATTGGTGCGACGGTGTGACGTAAACAGCGCGGATATCGCTGCCGAGTTTTTCCACGCGATCGCTCGATATCCCGTCCTCGTCGACCGGGATGCTTTCCAGCCTGAGAGCAGCGGCGCAAAACACCTGCCGAGCACCGTGAAAGCCGGGCTCCTCTAGGCCGATGCGTTCGCCGGGCTCCATGAGCAAGCTCGCAATCAGCCCCAACGCTTGCTGGGAGCTGTTGAGCACGACGATCTGCTCGGCCGAGCACTCTACGCCACGATGTGCGCTGAGATATCGGGCGATCTCCTCGCGCAATGGCGGATAGCCCATCGGATCGGCATAGAGCAGCGTTTCGCGCTTGATGCCGCGTGTGACCTTGGCGTTGAGCTTCAGCCACGTTTCTAACGGGAACGACTGCACGTCCGGCAGGACTACGAAGGGGCGCGGGCACGCATGGTCGGGAACCCCTCCGGAGCGCGCGATGATCTGACCGCGTCGCGAGAGCTCGGCGAAGCCAGGGGCAGACCTGTCTGCACGGGGCCGGCCAGTGCTCCTGCGATTACCGATGAATCGGTGCTCTGAGGCTGTCACGAAGGTGCCGCTCCCCATGCGCCGTTCGAGAAAGCCCTCCATCTCGAGATGCTGATAGGCCCCCTCGACGGTGTCGCGCGCCAAGCCGAGATCGCTCGCCATCATGCGCGTGGAGGGCAGGCGCTCGCCCTCGCTCAGGTGACCGTCGATGATCAGCCGCCTGACGGCGTTCTGCAGTCGCAGCGTAAGCGGGACCCTCTGAGATCCGTCCTCCTCGAGCAGAGCGAGGAGAGCACTCGCGGATTTATTGCGCATGACAAGTGGTCTGCTCGCTTTATCAAAAGTGGAATGTCTCAACCAACCACTTTATCGCTAGACATCGCGCTTGCCCATACTCTCTTTGGAGCGCGCTTAATATGAGCTATGGCCCGACAAGAACGACGTGTCCCCGCGACTGCTATGACGCTTGCGGCATGACCGTTCTTGTCCGCGACGGTGCTGTTCGGAAAGTGATCGGCGATCGTATCCACCACGTGAGCCGCGGCGCGCTGTGTGGCAAGTGCGCCCTCGCCTACAACGGGGCGTTCATCGACCCCGAGCAGCGCTTGACGACGCCGCTGCGTAGAAGCGGCGCCAAGGGGAAGGCCGCCTTCGAGGCGGTATCGTGGGAGCAGGCTGTCGCGGATATTGCCGCGCACCTCAAAGCCATCCTTTCCACGCGCGATGCGTGCAGCATTCTTCACACGCACTACACGGGCACGGTGTCGATGCTGGCGGGATGGTTCCCCATCCGGTTCTTCAATCGCCTGGGCGCGACGGAGGTCGACCCTGACACGGTCTGCAACAAGGCCGGACACGTGGTTCTTGCCGACATGTTCGGCACGTCGCTGACCGGCTTCGACCCCGATCAGCTCCCCAATGCTCAGACTCTGCTGATCTGGGGGGCCAATCCATCTCACAGCGCCCCACACCTCCATGAGCACTGGGTGCGCTCGTCGAAGGCACGCGTCATCGTCGTCGACCCGATTGCACATGAGACGGCGCGCACTGCGGACATGCACCTGCAGCTGCGTCCTGGCTCCGACGCGGCGCTCGCCTTCGGCCTGCTCAATGTCATCAAGCGGTGCGGCCTGATCGATCGTGATTTCATCGCAAGACATGTCGTCGGGTTCGACGCGGTCGAAGCGGCGATCGACGCGGCCTCGCCGCAGGTCACCGAGGCGCTCACCGGTGTGCCCGCCGATCTCCTTGTCGAGGCGGGGCGTCAGTTCGCTTCCGGACCGGCGCTTCTTTGGCTCGGACAGGGCATGCAGCGACAGCCGCGGGGCGGAAATGCCTTTCGCGCGGCCGTACTGTTGAGCATCGCGACGGGCTATCTCGGCTCCCCAGGTCACGGGTTCTGCTACATGAACGGACCCGAGACGCGCGGGGTCGACATGACGTTTTTGATGGCACCCGAGCTTCGTCGCGACGGCGGCTCGTCCATCAGTCACATCGATCTGGCCGATGCGCTCAACGAGCCCGCGCGTTCATCGGCGCTCTTTACCTGGAACAACAACATCCTGGCCTCAAGTCCGTCGCAGTCGAAGTTGCGTGCGGCGCTCGCGCGTGAGGATCTCTTCACAGTGGTGAGTGACTTGTTCATGACCGATACGGCTGCGTATGCGGATTACGTTCTTCCCGCAGCGAGCTTTCTCGAGTTCGACGACCTCGTCCTCCCCTACTTTCACGACACGATTTCGGCCCAGGCACGGGCGACAGAACCGCTCGGTCGATCGCTGCCGAACCAGGACATCTTCAGGGGGCTCGCCGCAGCCATGGGTTTCCAAGAGCCGGCGCTCTACGAAAGCGATGCAATTATACTTCAGAAGCTGCTTGCGCAGACACGCTTCAAGGGCAGCTTCGAAGATCTCAAGGTGCTGGGGACCGTCGGCTTGGATGCGACGCCGCGCATTCAGTTCGAAAATCTTAAGTTTGCGACGCCGTCGGGAAAGATCGAGGTGCGGAGCAGCCGGCTTGGGGCAGAGGGGCACCCCGAAGCGCCCGTGCCACATGCAGATGCGCCTCCTGCCGGCAGGCGGTTGCGGGTTCTCTCTCCGGCCTCTGCGTGGCTCATGAACTCGAGCTACGGCAACGATTCGAGAATCCTCCAGCGCCTCAGCGAGCCGCAGGTGTACCTCAACGCGCGCGAGCTCGCCTCCCGCGGGATCAAGGACGGCGATGCGGTTCTGCTCAAGAACGAGACCGGTGCGCTGCAGCTGAAGGCCGCCGTTTCGGCAAACGTCCCCGATGGAGTGGCACTCGTTTACAAGGGAAGATGGCCACGCACCTCCGGCGATGCGGCGAACGTCAACGTTCTCAACCCCGGCCTGAAGACCGATATCGCCGATAGCACAGCCGTGCACGGCGTGACGGCGGAGCTCGTCGCGCTATGAGCCACCTCGCGCAAACAGATATCGCCATCATCGGTGCGGGACCGATCGGGCTATCGGCCATCTTCGCCTGCGGTCATCTCGGCATGCGCTGCCATGTGATCGAGGCATTGAGCGATGTGGGGGGCCAATGCACGGCGCTCTACCCCGAGAAGCCGATCTATGACATCCCGGGATTTCCCTCGATTGCCGCCGCCGATCTCATTGCACGCCTGGTGGCGCAAGGCAGGCCGTTTGCACCGCACTTCCATCTCGGTCAGCAAGCCGTGAAGCTGACGCGCGCAGGCGACGCCCTGTCGGTTGAGATCTCGGACGGATCTACAATCGCTGCGCGGGCAGTGATCATCGCTGCCGGAGGCGGCGCATTCGGGCCGAACCGGCCACCGCTGGCCGGTATCGAGTCCCTCGAAGGGACGAGCGTCCATTACTGGGTGAAGGACGCGGCGACGTTCACCGGGATGCGGATCGTGATCGCCGGGGGCGGCGACAGTGCCGTCGATTGGGCAATTGCGCTCTCGCAGTACGCCCGGAGCGTCACTCTCGTCCACAGACGCGAGAGGTTTCGCTGTGCGCCGGCTTCTTTACAAAAGCTCGACGAGTTGCGCCGGAGCGGACGCATCGCACTCAAGGTCCCCTACCAGCTTGCCGCCCTCAAAGCCGAATCGGGAAAGCTCGAGGCGATCGAGATCAATCACGTCGACGGCCGACACGAGCAGATCGAAGCGGAACATCTTCTTGCCTGCTTCGGCATTTCCTCAAACCTGGGACCACTGCGCGACTTCGGTATCGCCCTATCAGGTGAGCGGATCCTGGTCGATCCGTTCACGATGGAAACCTCAGAGAGGGCGGTATTCGCGGTCGGTGACGTCGCCCGCTATAGCGGCAAGCAGCAGTTGATCGTCACCGGCTTTGCGGAAGCAGTCACCGCCGCTCGCACCGCATACGATCGCGTCTTTCCGGACAGTCCGTTCCACTTCCAGCATTCCACGGATCGCAGCGCGCCACACCTCAATCTGGAGGCGCACAAGGTCGACACGGAACTGATGACGGTGGCGCGAACGGCAGCCTCGATCGAGACCTGATTTGTACTCCAATTGGAGCAGCACACTTGATTTCTATTTTCGTCCTCGATGCAGATGGCACGTCGCACACGATAGAGGCTAAGCCGGGGCTGACGGTGATGGAGGCCCTGCGCGCTGCCGGACTGCCGCTCAAAGCGGCGTGCGGCGGATCTCTCGCCTGCGCGACCTGCCACGTGATCGTCGCCGAAAAGGATTTCGATCGCGTCGGACCGCCGTCGGAGGACGAGGAGGACATGCTCGACCAAGGCTTCGACGTGAGCCGGACTTCGCGACTCGCTTGCCAAATCAGCGTCTGCGCCGAACTGGATGGGCTCTCGCTTCGCCTTCCGAGGCGGAGCTAGTAACCGCAGTGCCGCTGTAAGCGGACGTGATTTGGGAAGTACACGCCACCGGCGTTGGCAGTCGGTCCGACTTCCGCTGATGGGAACAAGGGGACACCGACGTCACGGCGAGGGGATAAGCTGCCGAAGTGCGCCGGCGTCCGACTTAGCGCTCTTCTTGGGTCATCGCGTAAGATGTTCGAACAGCGCGGTGGGTGCTTTCGTGCGGTCGGCAACCCAATCGAAAACGTCGGTGCCTCCCGCGGTAGCGCCTTCTTGAAAGCGCGGACTGTCCTGACGGTCCAAGGAGTGGCGAATGAATGCCGCGGCCTCGGGATCAGCAGGGTCCGCGAAGAGACCGAGGAAGCCGAGAGTGATGAGGCTGAAACCTTCAGCATCATCCAGGTCAGCTCGTTGAGCGAGCGCATCAAAGATTCCGATGCAATACCCAAGTACCCAGGTGCCTTCGAGGGCTTGAGACGGCGTTTGCGTTGCCATCGTCAACTGCGTCGTGATGAGGTCTTGGCCGATCGAGGCGATTTTTCCGAGGCGATCTGCATCAGCCATCGTTGAAGAACCTTTTTGCGAGAAGAGACGAGGGTAACCCCAAGTGCGGCACACCCTGACAGACACGATCTGCAGGGTTCTTGTGAAGAACTACGTAGGCCCAGGAAGAAGCTAACCCAGCACTAACGGACGTGATCGGCGATGACCAGCATCTCGCCGGTCATGAGGCAGCGAATGTCCTCTAACAGCCGAAAGAGCGCATCGTGTTCTTTGGCACCACTCGGAAATCCATGCGAGCGCCGAGGAACACTTTTGTATAGCTGCGGACCTTCCACATCAGACAGACAGCCCTCCGAGTCCAGACGCAGCTCCCGCGCGTGGCAAGTGCAGGCATCTTCGGGCGCTCAAAAATCCGCTGATACAATGCCAACGATGAGTCCTGTGTCGCGCCTCTCGCTCAGGCCCGCATCACTCCGATCCAACTAGAGTTCATCGGCCATGGCAGTTTGAAGGCATGGCCGAAGCCAAGCATCGAGGTCTTCCGTCGTATACCGAACCGGAGACCGAGGCGCGCTGCCCGCCTTATAGTACTTGGGACCCGTTCCGCGAAATCGCAGATGCTCAAGAGTCTTGGTGCTCATGCGGAGGTAAGCGGCAGCTTCCTTGTTCGTCAGATATTTTCTACCCATCACAGTCTCTCTCTCGAGTATAAGAGCCACTGAAAGAGCGCCAGCGCAATGCCTGCGCAAAAGGGAACCATTTTGAGCGCGATTTGTTTGATGCGCTTTTTAATGTCTGATAGCCTGATTTTTATAGCTACTGCATCCAATAGACTGCAGCCCGCCCCAACAATCAAAAGGGTTCGTTTTTGATAACCTGTGGACGACGTTACGTCGGCCAGAGCAAGACGCTCTGCGCGCACAACGTTTCTACTTGGCGGAGCGGACAGTCATGAGGATTGGATACGCACGCGTTTCAACTTGCGATCAGAACCTTGCTCTTCAGGAAGACGCCTTACGACGCGCGGGATGCATAGCAATCTATCGGGACGAAGGTGTTTCGGGCGCGAGGCTAAATCGACCCGCACTCGATCAGTTGCTGACGGTGATCCAACCTGGTGACGTGCTTGTAATATGGCGATTGGATCGTTTGGGCCGAAGCTTGTCCCACCTGATGATTATCGTTGCAGCGCTCAGTGAGCGAGGTGCCGGATTTGTTTCAATTTCTGAGGCGATCGATACCGAGACATCCAGTGGCCGCTTATTATTTCATGTGATGGGCGCGCTTGCGGAATTCGAACGCGCGCTAATTAGTGAGCGCACGCGCGCCGGCATAGCAGCAGCCAAGGCGCGAGGCGCAACTATTGGGCGCCCCCGCCGGCTCACCGCCGCCGAAGTGGAAACAGCCCGCACTGAATTGAAAGCTGGGGGCATTACATTGGCCGAGCTTGCACGCCGCAGACAGGTGTCGCGACAGACGCTCGCCCGAGCAATCAAGAAAGAATAAGGGGCCTCAGCCCCCGGTGCTCGCCACAATTTAGCAGAAATTGGTTGCAGCTACAGTTGTGCCTAGAACCTCTAATTATTGTTGTTTTTCAATGCACTGCGCCACTTCTCGATACCACTCGGCAAATCGCCTCGCAATTGTCCCCATCGTCGCCACGACTCCACGACGTTGAGCCGCAAACTCGCCCTTGCCCAAAAGTTCGGACGCCGTCCATGCGGCCTGACACTCGAGTCGGAAGTCTCGGGCCCACAATTGACGATTGGTCGAGCGTACGACGGCATCGCCTCCCTCCAGTACGTGGGCGTACGGGCAGGCAATTCGAGTGACTAGTGGTTCGTACAGGCAGTGGCTTAGGGGCTTCACTTCTTTGGATCTCCAAATGCGTCTCTCCAGGTCTAACCAACAAATGACGCAGATCGAGATCCCCCGCAATCGCAATTCTTGAGAAAAATATTTGGGATCGTAGATCAGCGTAGATAGGCGTAGCTGGTTCGGTTGTTTTCGGTTTCACTTTTTTGTCAATGCGACATCATCGATACCGGAAACGTGTTCTCGAGTCAGGTTATGCCCACAACACGACCATCCCACGCGACTCAACTTCAAATGACAGAACCGCGAATCAAAGACCGCGAATTTGAGGGTGAACTGCTCGGTTCTAACGAAAACGTGAAACGGAACCACATTCTTCCATCTACCGGCATCTACCGAAGTACTTTTTATTTCACGTTTTCTTATTGTGCAGTTCCAGTTCACCCGCATTGTCGCGATGGATCAAACAACGCGACGGATGACGAAGTGAGCTCAAGATCGAAAGCAGCGATATCTTCAAGATTGCCGGTGAGACGCGGCCTCGATGAGAGTGAGGCGGCGGTCTACCTGTCGCTCTCACCCAGTTTTTTCCGCAAGTTGGTACAGTCTCGCATCATGCCAAAGCCGCGGCTTGCTGGAGGCCGGCGCATCTGGGACGTTGAGGAGCTAGACCTCGCGTTCAAAATGCTGCCGCGCGAGGCCGGAGATGGTGAAGTGGCCTTCATAGACCACGATGAACCCGACAGCTGGGCGGACTTCGAGTGACGTCAATCAAGCTCAAGCATCTGGAGCGCTTCGTCGACCGTCACGGGAAGGTCCGCTTCTACTTCCGTCGCGGCAAAGGTCCTCGCACGCCCATCCATGGCGTGCCCGGATCGCACGAATTCATGACCGCATACCAGGCGGCGCTCGCAAAGCCGCTTCCCAAGGCTGCTCCACGATTTCGAGGTGCAGAGGGAACCTTCGATCGCCTGGTACAGGAGTACTTCACAAGCTCGGATTACGTGCGCCTCACCATGCAGAGTCAGATGAAGTACCGAAGCATCATCGAACGCTTCGTGGAGCAGGAGAACATCGGTCATCGCAAAGTAAGCGAGATGACCCGGCTGCATATCCAGAAGATTCTTGCCAAGCGCGCGGCTACGCCTGCTGCCGCGAATGACGTACTCAAGAAGCTTCGCATCCTCATTCACTTCGCCATCGACAACGGCTGGCGAAAGGATGACCCCACGCTTCGCATCAAGAAGTATGCAGGCGGGGAGTTTCACAGCTGGACTGACGAGGAGATTGAAGTCTACGAGCGCAGGTGGCAGATTGGCAGCAAAGAGTGCACTGCCTTTGGACTGTTGCTGTTCACTGGGCAACGCGCGTCCGACGTTGCCAAGATGGATTGGTCGGACGTGAGCGAAGACGGCATCTGGGTTGTGCAGCGCAAGACAAAGGCAAAACTGCTGGTGCCCATTCACCCCTCGCTACAGGCAATCCTAGAAGCGTGGGGCTCTCACGAAGGGCCTGTTCTTCAGACAGCCTTCGGACGGGCATTCACGGCGAAGGGCATGAGCAATTTTATGGCTGAACGGATCGATCAGGCCGGACTGCCCGAACGTTGCGTGACGCATGGATTGCGTAAAGCTGCCGCGCGGCGTCTTGCGGAGGCTGGTTGCTCCGCAAATGAAATTGCGGCCATCACCGGTCACGTCAGCCTGGAAGAGGTCGCCCGCTACACGCGTGCTGCTGAGCAAAAGCGCTTGGCGCGAGCCGCAATGGATCGTCTCGTTCGCGGCCAGCCGGCGAGCGAAATCCCAAATCCCGCTGACACCAAATTCCCAAACCAGGGACGGTTTGGGAAAGATGAGGCAAAAACTCCAAATGAAATCAAGCCGCCGAGCGAAGTATGGCGGTCCCTACGGGAGTCGAACCCGTCTTTTCAGATTGAAAATCTGACGTCCTAACCGATAGACGAAGGGACCCAGGGGCGACGGTATAGGGGCGTTTTCCCGCCCGCGCAAGGCGACACGGGCCGCACACCCCGGACCGGCCCCGGTCAGCTCAAAATCGGCTCACAATCAGCTCTGGCGGCGCGGATCGGCGGCGTCCTCGATGGTGAGCTCGATCTTGCTGCGCCCGCCCCAGGTGGAGCGCTTGACGGAGCCAGCGACGTGGATCGGCAGGCCGCCGGTGCCCATCAAAAGCGCACCCAGCGGCTCCTCGGCTGCACGAAACGCGATAGCCTCCAGGCGGGCACCGTCACTGCCTTCGAGCGTGCAGCGCACGTGGTTCTCGCCCACCACCTTGGCAAACTTCACGCGCGTTGCGGGAAACGCAAAACGCGGATTGGGGTCG
>Ga0209347_1006582_pt1 | contig 10202 bp, 7 predicted proteins | sample AutmiccommuBRH23_FD_187382 | JGI IMG/M metagenome (GOLD analysis project Ga0209347, IMG submission 187382) | Deep subsurface microbial communities from Mt. Terri, Switzerland - Autotrophic microbial communities BRH/23 (SPAdes) (version 2) | ecosystem: Environmental > Aquatic > Deep subsurface >... | reverse complement strand
CGCTCGGCCTGGAGGCGGGCCAGAGAGGCCTCGATCTCGGCGTTGCGCTCGGCGACGAAATCACGCGCTGACTTCACGCGCGAGATCGACGCGGTGATCTCCGCGTTGCGGGCATCGGCGAACTCACGTGCACGCTCTGCTTCGCAGCGCGGCGTCGTCGAATCGGGCGTCTTGCAGTGAGTGAGGCTCATTGCGAGCTCGTCGGCGCGCCTTTCCTCGACGTGTGCGATCGACTGGTTGATCTCCGCGTTGCGAGCCGCGATGAAAGCGCGCTTGCGCTCAGCCTCGACACGCGCGACCGAAGCATTGATCTCGGCGTTGCGTGCGCGAGCGAACTCCGCCGGGCTTTCCTCAACAGCGTCGTTCATGGCGAGCTGGCGGGCGCGCTCGGCTTCGCAGCGCGGCGTCGACGAGCCGGGCGTCTTGCAGTGGGTGAGGCTCATGGCGAGCTCGCGTGCACGCACGGCCTCGACACGAGCGACGGATGCGTTGATCTCGAGATTGCGCGCGACGGTGAACGCGCGATCGCGCTCAGCCTTGACGCGGGCCAGCGAGGCCTCGATCTCGGCGTTGCGCGCGCGAGAGAATGCGTCCGCGCGCTGTGACTCGCACTGGGGCGTGTGCCAGTTGGAATAGGTGCAATACGCGGCGGAGTGCGCGAAGGTTGGTATTGATATCGACGATAGGAGGATCGGAAGAGCGATACGCAGACGGGACATGGGGATGCCTCTGAAAATACAAATTCGCCAGAAGGCGCCGACCTAGCGCCTGAGATACGATTGGATTTGAAACGAGTTTGCTTAAAATTCGGTGGGGTTTTGCCTAACAGCATCAAAACATCCGCAGCAAAACGAGAAACGGGGAATGTTTTTCGAGATCGATTTCTCTGCGCCGTCGAAGTCCATTTCTTAGTGAAACAATAACGGGCGCATTCTCACCGCATCATCGCGCGACATGACAAGGAGAGGATCGCCGCGCACGCGCGCCTACCTGTAGGGCCAGCGGATGCCACCGCCGGAGGAAGCGGGCGGCTTGGTCTCAGTTGGAGCCTTGCTGCCCGATTAACGTTGCCGGTGTCCCGCCGTGCTCTTTGTTGCCCAAACTCCACGCCCCGCCCGGACCATTCTGGCGCAGGCGACAAACGGATTTACCTGCGCTATATCCCGGAGCGCACATGCAGATCATCACCTCCTCGCAAGACCTCACCTCAGCCTGTCAGCGCCTTTCGACCCACGAGTTCGTGTCGGTCGATACCGAGTTCATGCGCGAGCAGACCTTCTGGCCGCAGCTCTGCCTGATCCAGATCGCCTCGCCAGAGGAGGCCATGATCATCGACCCGATGGCGAAGGGTCTCGACCTGCAGCCGTTCTGGGGGCTGATGGCCGACGAAACGGTGGTCAAGGTCTTCCACGCCGCCCGCCAGGACATCGAGATCGTCTTCGCCAAAACCGGGCTCGTGCCGCATCCCGTGTTCGATACGCAAGTGGCCGCGATGGTGTGCGGGTTCGGGGAATCGATCTCGTACGTGAACCTAGTGAAGAAGGTCTCCGGCACCGACCTCGACAAGTCGTCGCGATTCACCGACTGGAGCCGGCGGCCGCTGTCGCAGAAGCAGCTGCAATACGCGCTGGCCGACGTCACCCACCTGCGCGACGTCTACCTCCACCTCAAGAGTGAGATCGACGGCGCCCAGCGCTCGGCCTGGCTCAACGAGGAGATGGGGATCCTGACCGATCCCAAGACCTACAAGCAGCACCCCGAGGACGCCTGGCAGCGCCTCAAGCTAAGGGTCAAGAACCGCAAGTCGCTCGCCGTGCTGATGGAGCTTGCGGCCTGGCGGGAGCGGATGGCGCAATCCCAGGACGTGCCGCGCTCGCGCGTGCTGCGCGACGAGGCGCTCTACGACATCGCCAATCAGGCGCCGACCTCGACGGAGCAGATGAGCGAGCTCCGGACGTTGAGCGAGGGCTTCTCGCGCTCCGCGCGGGCCCGCGAAATCGTTGAGGCAGTGAAGCGCGGTCTCGACCGAGACCCCAAGGGACTGCCGCCGATCCACCGTCCGCAGCAGCTCACCGCGGAGGCGACGGCGCTGATGGAGCTATTGCGCGTGCTGCTCAAGGCTTCGGCTGCACGCCATCGCGTGGCGCCGCGGCTGATTGCCGGATCGGACGACCTGGAGCGCATCGCCATCGAACCCGAGCCGGACATTCCCGCGCTCAAAGGATGGCGCCGCAAGCTGTTCGGCGAGGACGCGCTGCGCCTGAAGCGCGGCGAGATCGCGCTGACGCTGGACCGCGGCGAGGTGGTGACGATCCCGGCGCCGTGCAAGTAGGCCCGGTCTACCGACCGGCTACTTGCGGCCCGGATCGTACTTGTTCTTCTGACGCCACTCGGAGAGGAAATAGGCGAGGCTGTCGTCGATCGTCTCGGGCAGCACGATCCGGACGGTGACGAGCTGATCGCCCTGGCCGACCTTGCCGGCGGGGTGCACGCCCTTGCCCTTCAAGCGAAAGACGCGGCCGGAGCTGGTCCCCTTGGGGACGGTAAGCTGGACGCGGCCCGAAACGGTCGGCACCTCGACCTTGGCGCCGAGCACCGCCTCATCGATGGTGATCGGAACCTCGAGCAGGATGTCATCGCCCTCGCGCTTGAACTGGGAATGGGCACGCACGCGAATTTCGACGAGTGCATCGCCGGGCTCGCCGCCGCCCATGCCGTGCGCGCCCTTGCCGCGCAAGCGCAGCACCTGATCGTCCGTCACGCCCGCGGGGACGTTGAGGTCGAGGGCATCGCCGCCGGGCAGCGAGACGCGCTTGACCGAGCCCTGCACCGCCTCGACGAAGTCGACCTCGAGCGTGTAGCGCACGTCGCCGCCCCTGACGGCAAACCCGCCGCCCCGCGCGCCGCCGGCCGTGCGGGCACCGTTGAAGAACTCGGAGAAGACGTCGGCGAAACCGAAGTCGCCGGCGCCGACGCCGGCCTCGGCCCGGGCGCCGCGCGTGTACTGATTGCGGAAATGGGCGCGTCGGGGCTCGCCGTGAGCGTCGATCTCGCCGCGGTCGAAGGCCCGGCGCTTCTCCGGATCGCCCAGAATCCTGTACGCGGAGGAGACTTTCTTGAAACGTTCCTCTGTCGCGCTGCCGTTGGCCGGATTGAGATCAGGATGCAGCTCCTTGGCGAGCTTGCGGTAGGCCCGGCGAATATCCTCGTCGGACGCAGCCCGCGGCACGCCCAGTGTCGTGTAGGGATCTTCGGCCATGGAAGAGCAAATCCTGATCGTTGCAGACGCCTCCAGTCCAATTTAGCAGAAAATGTGGCGGACTGGAGCCGATGCGAAGAAGCGCCTGTTAGCGGGTGAGCCGCACCTCGGCTTTGCGCTCGAGAAGTTGCGCCGCGACCTCAAAGCCGCGGCGCGGTCGTAGCTCAGGGGGCCCCCACCGGCAACGCCGATGGACCGGATGCGCGCGATACGAATGGCCGCACCGACGATTCGCGCCGGTTTGGAGAGCCGCAGTGCGGATCCGTGCACCGCTTGAGCCTGAATAGAATGCTGAACGGATGGCACTCGACGACTCCCTGTGTGCAAGTTCCAATGGGCGGTTCAAGTCCGTTCCCTACTGGCTTATCTATCTTCGCATCTTCGGAGAACAGTTCACCGCACCGGTCTATCGTGCGCGCCTGATCGGATCGCTTGACCGAGATTTGGCGACCAGATTCGCAGGCGAGGTGCCGCCTTCCCCCTGCACACCCAGTTCGTGACCAGGGGGCCAGAAGAAAAAGTGGCGGACTGGAGCCGATGCGAAGAAGCGCCTGTTAGCGGATGAGCCGGACTTCCGGCTTGCGCTCGAGAAGTTGCGCCAAGACCTCAAAGCGGCGGCGCAGGCGCTCGCCATCCATGCCCGCGTGCGCCCGCGGAATCGACAGGACGAGCTTGTCGCCGTCGTAGCTCAGGGGCGTTTCGTCGATGACGCCGGCAACACCGATGGAAAGCATGTGCGCGGTCCTGATTGCCGCACCGACGATTCGCGCCCGCTTCAGGAGCCGCTTGGGCACGATCGCCTTCAGGCGCTCGGACAGATCGTCGGGATTGGCCTGTGAAGCACCAGCGTGGCGGTAGTAGATCGACAGAGCCAGGAAGACGCGGCCGGGGTGGTCGATGCCGGCCATGGCGGAATGTGCCAGGAGATTGAGGCTCTGCTCGCCGCGGTAGTCGGGATGCGAGCGCCAGCCGATGTCGGAGATCAGGCAGGCGGCATGGCGCAGGCGGCGCTCCTCCTCCGTCTCGGGGGGACCGGGCGGCTCGAAGATCCGGTCGGTCCAGTTGCATAGCTCCCAGGCATGCTCGACCGAGCGCGAGCGCAGGCTCGCGTATTCGGCACAGAAGCTCAACAGCGGGTCCTTGCGGCGCTCGTGCTCGGGAAGAAGGCTGAACAAGAGGCCCTCGCGGATGCCGAACACCGAGAAGATGACCTCGCGCGGCTGCACGGTCTTCAACAGGCGCTCCAGCACCAGGGCGCCGTAGGGGAGCACCTCGCGACGCGCGCGGGCGAGCTTCTCTACGCCCGGCAGAGCGGAGAGCTTCTTGGTCTTGCGCACCATCTCGCAGAAAGCGGCCGCCTCGGCCGCCGGGATAGAATAACCATGAGTGACGTGCAGAGGGTAGTTGATCTGCTGCATGTGCAGGTGGGCGAGCGCGCGCCAACTGCCGCCGACGGCATAGAAGGGGCGGTCCTTGCCGTCGGAGAGCCAGGTCACCTTGCCCATCGCGTCGTCGATGAGTTGCTGCGCCTTCTCGATCTTGCCGCCGGTGGCATCGATGAGACGCAGGCCGCCGACGGGAAGCGTGACCTCCTCCTGTAGTTTGTGCTTGGAGAGCTCGATCAGCTCCAGGCTGCCGCCGCCGAGATCGCCCGCGAGGCCATCGGCATCGATGAAGCCCATGAAGATACCCTGAGCGACGAGCCGGGCTTCCTTCTCGCCGGACAGCACCTCGATCTGCGCGCCGCATGCCTTCTCGGCGCGGCCGATGAAGTCGGGGCCGTTGTTGGCATCGCGCACGGCTGCGGTTGCGAACGCGCGCACGTTCTTGACGCCGAGGATGCGCGCAATCGAGCGGAACCGCGTCAGCGCTGCCAGCGCGCGCTCGACGCTCTCCTCGCCCAGATGACCGGTGGATGCGAGCGAGCGGCCGAGGCCGCACAGCACTTTCTCGTTGAACAACGGCGTGGGCGCTCTGACGGCGCCCTCGTAGACGACGAGGCGAATAGAGTTGGAACCGATATCGATGATGCCGAGCGGCTCAAGCTCCTGATATCGGTGCCGCTCGCCGAACAGCCGCTCCAAGCTCGTCAAGACGGGCCTCTCGGTCAGTCCTTGGCAGTGAAGCTGAAGCGTGGTGGGAAGTTCTCTTTCAGCGCCTGCCCACGACCCGAGAGACTCGGGTTGGTGAGGAAATACTGATGGGCGTTGAAAGGTTCCTCTCCCGCCGCCGGTACGATCCGCTCCGAGGAGCCGTCCGGCATGATGCGCCAGCTCTGCTGGTTATCTTTCATATTGGCGACCATGATCTGATCGAGCACCTGCTCATGGACCGTAGAGTTCAGGATCGGGACCATGGCTTCGACACGCCGATCAAGGTTGCGCGGCATCATATCCGCAGAGCTGATGTAGACGGCGGCCTTGGGGGATGGCAACCCTTCTCCGCGCCCAAAACAGTAAATGCGTGCATGCTCGAGGAAGCGCCCGACAATGCTCTTGACCCGGATATTGTCGGAAAGCCCTGAAACCTCCGGCTTAAGGCAGCAGACGCCGCGCACCACCAGGTCGATTTGGACGCCCGCCTGGCTCGCCTCGTAGAGCAGCGTAATGATCTGGGAATCGACCAGAGCGTTCATCTTCATCCAGATGTTGGCGGGCCGGCCGGCCTTGGCATGCTCGATCTCCTCGCGGATGTGTGCGACGATTCGCTCGCGGATGCCGTTGGGGCTCGCGGCGATGTTTTCCAGCTCCGCGGGCTCGCCGTAACCGGTGACGAAGTTCAGAACGCGCGTGACGTCGCGAGCGATCGCCGGGTCGGTGGTGAACAGCGACAGGTCGGTGTAAACGCGCGCCGTCTGCGGGTGATAGTTGCCGGTACCGATGTGGCAGTAGCTCGTGAGGTCGGTGCCCTCGCGCCGCACGATGATGCCGAGCTTGGCGTGCGTCTTGAGCTCGATGAAACCGTAGACGACGTGCACGCCGGCGCTTTCAAGATCGCGCGCCCAGCGGATGTTGGCGGCCTCGTCGAAGCGGGCCTTGAGCTCGACGACGGCGGTCACCGACTTGCCGGCCTCCACCGCTTCCTTCAACAGATGCACGATGGGGCTGTCGCGCGAGGTGCGGTAGAGCGTCCACTTGATCGCCATGACGTTGGGATCGGCCACGGCCTGGCGCAGGTACTGCACCACGACGTCGAAGGACTCGTAGGGGTGGTGGACGATGATGTCCTTCTTGCGCACGGCGGCGAAACAATCGCCGTTGAACTCGCGGATGCGCTCGGGGAAGCGGCCGACGAACGGCTTGAACAACAGGTCGGGGCGGTCGGCGACGATGAGCTGAGAGGTGTCGGCGAGCGCGAGCAAGCCGTCCTTGATGAAGACGGCGTCCTCGCCGACCTCCAGCTCCTCGACCACGAACTTCTTCAGCCGGTTCGGCATCGCGGCCTCGAGCTCGAGGCGGATCACGTGGCCGCGGCGGCGGCGCTTCAGGGCGCTTTCGAACGAGCGGACCAGATCCTCAGCCTCTTCCTGGATCTCGATGTCGCTGTCGCGCAGCACCCGGAACGCACCCTGGCTTCTGGTCTCGAAGCCGGGGAAGAGCTCGTCGAGGAACAGGGAGATCATCGTCTCGACGCGAATGAAGCGCAGCTCCTTGGCATCGATGTCGGGACCGCCGAGGCGGATGAAGCGCTCGAGCTGGCCGGGGATGGGGATGAGGCCGTTCATCGACTTGCCATCGGACTTGCGCACCATCTCCACGGCGACGGTGAGCCCGCGGTTCAAGATGAAGGGGAAGGGGTGCGCGGGGTCGACGGCGATCGGCGTCAGGATGGGGAAGACATGCGTCATGAACAGACGCTGCAGCCAGCCGCGCTCGCCGCTCTTCAAGTCGTCCGGACCCAGGATGTGAAGATCAGCTTCCGACAGCTTCGCCTTGAGGTCGCGCCAGCAGGCCTGCTTGTCGGCGACGAGGCCCGCGGCGAAGCGGTTGATGGCGCGCAACTGCTGCGCCGGCGTCATGCCGTCCTGGGAGACCGTCTGCACGCCGGCCTGCATCTGACCGTAGATGCCGGCGACGCGCACCATGTAGAACTCGTCGAGGTTCGCTGCCGAGATCGACAGAAAGCGCAACCGCTCGAGCAGCGGATGGCGCTCGTTCTGCGCCTCCTCCAGCACACGCCGGTTGAACTGCAACCAGGATAGCTCACGGTTGTAGAAGCGATCAGGGCCTTCGGGCGGCGCAGTGACCTCGCTCTGGGCCTGGCCGGCTTGCTTGTCCCGCGCCTTCTGTCTCGCGCTCGCCATATCGATGCTCCTATCTTCCGCGGCCTGTTATGAGTCGCGGGAGTACGACACCATCATGACATAGGTCGTGGATGTTTAGCTTTTCCTCATTCGCGCGGCTCAGTCAAAGTCGCCAGCGCCTCGGCCGCTAACGGCCGGGTTACCTTACGGTGGGTAGCAAGTGCCAGCCGGTCGATAGCCGCAACCACCCGGGCTGCGGCCTCCATCGAACGCTCCATGCGCAGGCACAGGTAGCCGATCACGGCCGGATCGACGTTGAGTTGCCGGTCGCAGAAGAGCTTGACCAGCACCGCGCGCAGCAACGCCTCGTCGGGCGTATCGAGCTCCACCATCGGTAGCGCCCGCAAGCGCGAGCGCAGATCGGGCACGCGGAACTGCAGATCGCCGGCCGCGATGCGCGATGTCATCAGGACGTTGAGACCGCTTTCGCGCACACGGTTGAGAAGATGGAACAGCGCCTGCTCGTCGGCGATGCCGCGATCGATGTCCTCAACAACGAGTGCGCTGCCTTCGGGGAGCGCGGCGACATCGGCATCCGACAGCTTGCCGGCCGTGAACAGCGCTGCGGAGGATTTGAGCTGCCAGACGTTGGCGAGATGGCTCTTACCCGAGCCCGCTGGTCCGACGACAAGACAGGCGCGGTAGGCCCACGCGGGCCAACTGTCGATCAGCTCGACGGCGGCTGCGTTGGAGCTGGAGACGAGAAAGTCCTCCGCTCCGAGCGCCTGGCGGTGCGCGAGATCGAAGACGAGCTGTTGAGGCGCTGCGGTCATGGTACGGGCGGTGATTTGGTCGGGGGCAGAGCAGAAGACGAAGATGTTGGCGTTTCGACGGCAGCTTCCCCACCGCGATAGACGTCGCTGTCCAGATAGACCTTGAGTGCGAAGCGCACCAGCACGGCGACGGCGGCCGCGATCGGCACGGCAACGAGCACGCCCACCAGGCCGAACAGATAGCTGAACACGAACAATGAGAAGATCAGCCATACGGGATGCAGGCCGATCTTGGAGCCGACGATGTTGGGGCTCAAGAATCCGGCATCGAGAACCTGGGCACCGAGGAAGATGCCGACGACGATCAGGATCGAAATGGGCTCTGGCCAGAACTGCACGACCGCGATGACGCCCGCGGTGATGAAGCCGAGCGCCCAGCCGACGAAGGGGACGAAGCTCAAGATGCCGGTGCCGAGCCCGACGAGCAGACCGTAGCGCAAGCCCACCGCGCTCAGGCCTACGGCGTAGTAGATCGCGAGCACGAGGCAGACGGTGCCCTGGCCGCGGATGAAGGCGGAGACGGCGGCGTTGATCTCGCTGGCGAGCCTGCGGATGGTGGCCGCGTGATCGCGAGGCAGCCAGGAATCGATCTTGGCCAGCATCGGATACCAGTCGATCAGCACGTAGAAGACGACGAGCGGCGTGACGAGCAGCAGCGCCATGAAATCGAAGACGGCGCGCCCCTGGCTCCACAGCTTTGTTGCCACCGCGCCGGCAAGGCTCGCCCAATTGTCACTCAGAGCGGACGACGCGCGCTCCATGCCGGCCTGGAAGTCGGCGTAGTGCGAGCCGAGCTGCGCACGCGCCCAGCCTTCCACGAGCTCGCGCAGGCGGGCGAGCTCGGTGGGCAAAGCGATGGCGAACTCCTGCGCCTGGGTCATCAACAGCGGCACCAGAAAGACGAGCGCGACGATGATGGCGGCTGCGAACAGCGCGATGATCAGCACCGCAGCAATGACCCGCGGAATACCCCAGCTAGCGAGTGTGTCGGCGGCCGGGTTCAAGAAGTAGGCGATGACGATGCCGGCAACGAAGGGGAGCATGACGGGGCGCAACAGCCCGATCAGCAGCACGGACAGGAGCGCGGCCGAAAGCCAGAAAAGAACCTGCCGCTCGATGCGCATCGGCTGCGCCCTCCCACTGCCTCTGCCCCACACGTGCTTCAGCCCTGCGGGTCAGTGGACTGATAGCCCGACATATGTAGCAGCCAACCGTGCAAATAGGCAGCGAGAGAAGCAAACGTCAGCAGACCGGTGATCCAAACGAGGACAAAGCGCAATATGCCGAGCCCGAGCCCGAAGCCTTCATCGGCCAGCACCACGCCGGCGAGCACGATCTGGGAGACGGTGTTCGCCTTGGAGACGATCAGCGGCTTGATGCGGACAGGATTGCCCAGCACCCAGGACAGCACGACCGCCATCACGATCAGGATGTCACGCGAGACCACGGCGATAACCAGCCACAGCGGCAGCTCGCCGCCGACGCCCAGCGCCAGAAAGATGCTCACGATCAGCAGCTTGTCGGCAAGCGGATCGAGATAGGCGCCAAGCTCGGTGGTCCAGCCGAAGGACTTGGCGAGCCAGCCGTCGACGGCGTCGGAGATGCCGGCGATGATGAAGGCGAAGAAGGCCGCCTCAGTCTGACCGGTGATCAGAAGCCAGAACACCAGCGGCACCAGGATCACCCGGCCCAGCGTGATGAAATTCGGGATATTGAGGGCTCGATCTAAGGACACGGTGCGCTCGCTCAGTAGCTGGAGCGCAGAACGAGTCCGTCGGCACCGCTCTGTAGCGTCAGGCCGCGGCTGTAGAGAGCTGCGGCAAGCGCGCTCGGGCCGCCGGGAAAGCGCAGGCTGAGGCTGGCGCCG
>Ga0209347_1006581_pt1 | contig 10203 bp, 4 predicted proteins | sample AutmiccommuBRH23_FD_187382 | JGI IMG/M metagenome (GOLD analysis project Ga0209347, IMG submission 187382) | Deep subsurface microbial communities from Mt. Terri, Switzerland - Autotrophic microbial communities BRH/23 (SPAdes) (version 2) | ecosystem: Environmental > Aquatic > Deep subsurface >... | reverse complement strand
CCGCGTCGCGAGTTCGTGCCGCCTGCCGGTGGCGCGGGCCAGAAACAGGTTGGCCACGTTTCCGCAGGCAATCAGGAGCACGAATCCCGCCGCTCCGAGCAACAACAACAGCAGGCGGGGATTGTCTTCCAGTACCTTGCTCTGGAGCCGGTCGAGACAAATCGTGTGATCGGCGCATCTCTCGGGATCCGCTTGGCGCAAACGCTCCGTCGCGACGGCCATCTCCGCCCGCGCCTGCTCCAGGGTGGCGCCCCTCTTGAGACGAGCGATCGGGGTTATCGGCTGGCCCTGTTTCCAGATGAAGTCCCGAGTGAGAACCAGAGGCATCCAGAACGGCGCGGGCCGCCCGAAAGGGAACTCGAACTCGGCGGGCATGACGCCCACGACGGCATACTCCTGCCGGTCGAGATTCAAGCTGAAATCGGGATTCAAACGGTCCCTTGTGAGGCTGATCGTCTTGCCGAGGACATTGGGATCTCCACCCAGGTGGTCTTTCCAGAAGCGGTGGCTCAAGACCACGACGCGGGCGTTTCCCGCCTGATCCTCCTCCGGCAGGAATCCTCTCCCCAGCAGCGGTTCGATGCCCAGCAAGCCGAACAAATCGGGGGAGACCGTGCCTGCCAGGACCTCCCGGGGCCTGTCGATGCCGACGACGTAGAGCCGTTCGTTTCCGGAAGCGGCCATACCCTCAAAGGAGCGGCTCTGCCGATACGCGGAGAGGAAATCCCCGTGGGCCGTCTTCGTCGACCCCCACTTCGTCTGTTCCCAGAGCACGACGAGGCGGTCGGCGTCCCGGTAGGGCAACGGCTTGAGCATCACGGCGTTGACCACGCTGAACACCGCCGTATTGGCGCCAATGCCCACCGCCAGAATGACCACCACGACCGCCGTGAAGCCCGGATTCTTCGCCAACATCCGCAGGCCATATCGAACATCTTGCCACAACACTCTCATGGGTTTCTCCTATTCGCACCGCAACGCCGCCATCGGATCGATCCGCGCCGCCCGGCGGGCCGGGAGGTAGCTGGCCGCTACGGTCACCAGCAACAACAGCAACGGCATCCCGGCCAGGACCCACGGATCCCAGACGCTGACGCCGTGCAGGAAGAACTTGTCCCAATTCCGAAGGCCGGGCAAGTAGCTCGCCAGGATTCGCATGGCAATCGCGCTTGCACCCAGGCCGAGTCCCAGGCCAACGATCACCGGCCGGATGCCTCTGCCAAGAACCGAGGCAACGATCCGGCCCGGCTCGGCCCCCACGGCCATGCGAATCCCGATCTCATGGGTCCGCCGGCTCACGGCGTACGCTACGACCGCGTAGATCCCTGCCGCACAGAGCAGCAAGGCGAAAAGACTGAAGACGTTCAGGATGACCGTGAACGCGTGCTGGGGAAACAGACGGTCCGCGATACGATCGGCCACGGTGCCAATGTGCCAGTCGCCATCCAGTCGCAGGGCGGCCACTTCCTCCCGAATCCTCGAGATGAGCGGATACGGGCTGGCCGTCGTGCGAATGAGCACGGCAGGTGTGTAGCTTGTGTCCTGGGACAGGGGCAAGTAGGCAATGGGCCTGGCCTCCTCGATGATCGATCGCATCTTTGAAGCCCGCACCACGCCGATCACCGTTACATCCAGTCTCTCCTCGCCGCCGCGAAACGTCACCACCCCTCCCACGGGGTTCCGGCCGGGCCAGTACTGTCGGGCCATGGTGTCATTGATGACCATCACCCTCGGAGCATGCAAACCATCCTGGTCGAAGAACAGACGACCCGCCAGCAGCGGCATGTTCAAGACCGTGAAATACTCCGGGCTGACCACATCGTACGACAGACTGAATCGTTCGCTCTCCGGGAGTTCGATTCCGTCGATCATCTTCACACCCCGCGCGGACCCGCGTTCGCTCAAGGGGACCGAGCCGGCCAGACATGATGCTCTTGCGCCCGGCAGATCCTTGATCCTTCCGTACAAGTCCTCCAAGGCGCGACGCAGTTCCGGCCGCCCGTGCGTGTGACCTTCCAGAGACACCGCCAGCAGTCTGCTCGTGTCGTAGCCCGGATCGATGCGGTTCACGGCGACAGCGCTCCGTACAAAGAGCCCCGCGCAGGCCAGCATCACAACACTGACGGCCACCTGGAACACCACCAGCAAGTAATGCGCGTTCCAACGGCCCATCGGCAGGTCCGTCAACCCGGCAGATTCCTTCAGGGCAGGCGTCATGTTGCGGCTGACCGTCTGCAGGGCCGGCGTCAAGCCGAACGCCAGACCCGCCAGCAGCGAGAGGCCCAGCGCGAAGAGCAAGACCCGGAAATCCAGCCCCGGCGCCATGGCGAACGAGGCGATGCGGGACAGCAGAACGCATACGATCCGGTCCAGCAAGGTCGCCAGCGCGATCCCGCACGCGCCGCCGGCCAGAGCCAGCAGCAGACTCTCGGTCAGGAGTTGCCGAACGACGCGCCGCCGGGCGGCGCCGAGGGCCTGGCGGACGGCAATCTCCTTCCGGCGCGCCATGGCCCTGGACAGTTGCATGCCGGCGATGTTCGAGCATGCGATGACCAGGATGAAGACCGCCCCGATCAGGAACAGAATCAACGGGCGATAGGATTCCTTCGCCTCCCAGGCGGTCCACCCGCGACTGCCGTCCGAAACAAGCACATTGTCATGCATGTTGTTGAGGCCGGCTGCCTGCAGGCGTTTGGCTACGACGCACAGGGACGCCTGCGCCTGTTCCCGGCTGACCCCCGGTTTGAGTCTGCCCAGGAAATGCAGCCAGGTCCAGGTGTCCCGGCGGATGTCGTCGTTTCGCATGGCGCCGTAGGTCCCGACGGGGATGTAGACATCCGCAATCCAGCCCACCACCGACCCGGTGAATCCAGCCGGCGTGACCCCGACGACCGTGAGGGGCCAATCGTCAATGACCACCTGCTTTCCAATGACATCCCTGTCGGTCCCGAACTGTCGCCGCCGGAACCGGTCGCTGATGACCACGACCGGATGCGAAGCCGTGTCCGGTTCCTGCTGCGAGTTGAACACGCGTCCCAGCGACGGGGTCACTCCCAGCACGGTGAAGTAGTTGCCCGACACCACCAACCCCTGGATGGGTTTCGTGTTCCGGTCGGAGCGAAAACGCATGTCGTCATAGGAGAAGCCCGCCAGGCCGGAGAAGACGCCGGTCTGATCGCGACAGGCTTCGTAGAACGGGTAGTGGAGGACGTCGCTTGTGACGGAGCCCCGACTGGTCTGCCGGAGGAAATGGACCCCCACCAGCTCTCGTGCCCTGCTCACAGGCAAGCGCCGCAGGAAGATCTGGTCCAGAGCATTGAACAGAGCGGTATTGGCGCCGATGCAGAGGCTGATGATGGCGAGCGTCGCGACAGTGAAGCCTCGACTCCTCGCCAGCATCCGAAGGCCATACCTGACGTCCTGCCACAGCGTTTCCATAGACTTCTCCTATTCGCACCGCAACGCCGCCATGGGATCGATCTTGGCCGCCCGGCGGGCGGGGAGATAGCCGGCCAGCAGCGACGCCGCGCCGAGAAGGGCCACGGTCACTGCGATACTGACCGGATCGATCGGGCTGATGCCGTAGAGCAGACTGGCCGCGATCTTGGCCACAGCCAATCCCAGCGCCAGCCCGGCGATCAACCCCGCCAACGTGAGCACCAGTCCCTCCCGCAGGACCATGCCCATGATGCTCCCGTGTGTCGCACCCAGAGCCTTGCGGATGCCGATTTCCGAGGTCCGGGAGGCCACCATATAGCCTTTGATCGCATAGATGCCCAAGGCCGCCAGGAACAGGGCCGCCGCCCCGGCCGCCATCGCCAGACGGGCTCCGGTTCGCGCCAGCCGGACGGAGGAATCGCCATGTCGCTTCTGGGCCAGAGTCTCCACCGACAGAACCGCCATGCGCGGGTCGAATCGGCGAATCCCCTCGACGATCCGTTGCCGCACGAGATCCGCCGATCCGTCGTTTGCAACATGAAGACAAAGGCATGGGTGCAAATCATTCGGTTCGACAGGAGTATACATTTGGGCGCGGATTTCCCGGTTCTCGATGCCCGGCAGGTGGGCAACGATCCCGACCACCCGGTAGGGATCGCCCTGCTCGTTGGGCATTACGCCCCATCGGATGAGGCACCCCAGTGCATTGCCATCCGGACGGAGCTTTCGCGCCAGGGATTCGTCGATGATCGCAACCCTTTCGGCGTTCGGGGCGCTGTCCAGCGAATCGAAGAGCCGCCCCTGCAACAGCGGGACCTCCATTGCCTCGAAGTACTCCCGGCCAACGTTGACCAGAGCGGCCTCCCGTGCGAGAGGTCTGGCCCGGCCATTCTCTTCCACCCCCGGCCGGTATTCGCCAATCCATACCCATCCGCCGCCCCCGAAGAAGACCCCGCCGGATGTCCCTACCGCCTCGACCTCCGGCCGGGACGCCAGGTGATCCGCCAAAGCCCCGCACGCCTGGATGCCCTGGGCCCGATCGTACCCGGCTGATTCCGGATCGACCTCGACCACCAGCTTGTCCTCCAGGGGAAACCGCGGGTCCGGCCTCGCTCTTTGCAGGGCGCTTCGCGTCAGCAGCGTCGCACAGAGCACCAGGGCCACTGCCATCGCGATCTGGCCCGCCACCGAAAGACCACCCCGCCTTCGTCGAAGCGAGCCCAGCACGCTGCCGCCGGAGGCCTTCATCTCCCCGGCAATGTCTCGTTTGGACAGCAACAGAGCGGGTCTCAGGCCGAACAGCAGTGTCGCCATCATGCACAAGCCCAGCATGGCCGCCAGGACGCGGACGTTCAAACCGAGCCGCAGAACTGCCGGCTCATCCGGAAAGGCGGCAAGGTATGCCTGGAGAACCCACAAACCACAGAACGCCAGGAACGCGCCAAACGCCGCTCCGAGGACGGCCAGCAGCCCGGATTCGATGAGCAACTGCCGGACGATCCGCCAGCGTCCCCCGCCGAGGGCCATACGCACGGCAATCTCGCGATGACGCGAGGCCCCTTGGACGATCAGCATATTCGCAAGGTTCAGGCAGGCGATCAGCAGGATGATCGCGGCCGGCATTATCAGGACGAGACAGATCGTGCCGTAGTACCGACGGTCCTGCCTGGGATCGCTGTCGATCCGCTCCCGGCCAGGTGGGCGAAGCTGGATCGCAGAATGCTCCGCCCAATCCTCGGGACGTTCCTGCCTGAAACGCGGGACCAGAGCCTGCACTTGCACCTGGGCGATCTGCATCGTCGTCCCCGGCCGGAGTCGCCCGACAACGTGAAACGACGGTTCCCGGTCTGCCCGGGACCGATAGATTCCATGTACCGTTCGCAGACTTCCCAGCGGCAGCCATAGGTCATAGCCACTGAGCGTGACGCCGTTGAAGCCCTCCGGAGCCACGCCGACGATTTGGCAGACTGTGCCGCGGATGCTCACGAATTCTCCGACGAGCTTCGGATCGCCGCCCAGCCGCTGCCAGCAGCGATAGCTCAGGACCGCAACCGGAGCACTCCCCTGCCGCTCCTCCTCTGGCAGGAAGCCCCGTCCCAGGACCGGAGCGGCCCCGAGAAAGGAAAAGAAGTTCGACGAAACGTATGTGGTCCACAGGCGCCAGGCCGCCCCCCCATACACCACGGTCTCCCGATCGGGGAAAGTGATCCGAGCCATGACATCGCTGAAGGCCAGGCCGCTATCGCGGAAGGCGAGATACTCCGAATAGCGAAAGGACGAATCCTCGACACCCTGGATCGCACAATAGGCCAACTGTTCGGGATCTCTCACGCCGCCGGCGCGGGCAAACAGCATCGCATCGGAGAAGCCGAACATGATGGTATTGGCCCCGATGCCGACCGCCAGGGTGATCAGGGCGATTGCCGTGAAGCCAGGCGATTTCCTCAGCATCCGGACTCCGTACCGAACGTCCTGCCATAGCGTTCTCATGGGCCACTCCTATTTGCACCTTCTTCGCGCGCAGGCAAGTGCAAACGCCATGCCAAGCGAAGTCTTCCCAGGATGCCTCTCGCGTGGGTTGAGAACTCACTCTATATGCCCACAAAGCCCGCTCCCGCCACGCGGCATGCAACCGACCCTCTCGCTCGTGTCCGGTTTCGAGTTCCCGCGCCCGATTCCGGACACGCCGCAGCACGGCCGCCTGGGCCGCGAGTATCACGGGCATCCTGCCCATGCTACTTCAGCAGTTCTGCAATGTTCCGGCGTTCGAGTTCCTCCATCCGGCGGCGTTTCTCCAGGAAATGCCGGTACTTCTCCTTGTCGGCGGTCTCCCACACGTTCGCCTCCTCATAGTCGGCACAGAAAGGCACCTGAAGATCGATCCAGCAGGCGATCTTCTCCAGGTCCTCACGGGCGAGACGGACTTCGTAATGCCCCTCGGTCAGCATGGACAGCAGCTTGCTGCGGGCCGCCCCGGCGGCACAGGGCTCCAGCATCGGCGGCTCCGACTGGGCGCTGATCCAGTTCACGAGGCCGTCGGTCGTGCCCGCCAGGTAATCGTGTCCTTCCAGCTTATCCACGGTCGGCTGAACCAACGCCAGGTAGCTCGCACTCCACTGCCTCTTCGCCAGGCTCTCCACCGCCGGCGTGGCAAGCAGGCTGAAGGCGGGCTTCGTGGCGAGGGCGTCCCGCCCTTGCGTGTCGCGGGCATCCTGCCCGCGAATCCCCGTGGCATCGGCATCCTGCCGATGATTCATGGGCTGGAAGCCCATGCCACGAGAGGCAGCCTCCGGCCTCAACGCGGCCAGGGCGGCCGCACGTCCCAGCCTCTCCCGCCACTTGTCCAGATCGTTGTGACAACTGGCACAATGGCGATCCAGGATGGGCTGGATCTCGCGGTCGAAGCTGAAGCCCCGCGCCGGGCCATGGAACGCAATCAAATCCTGCGGCCCGGCCTTCATCGCCATGCTCGGCCCGGTCCCGGTCGACGGCGGGGCATCATTCTTCGACTCGTGACAGCCCACGCACGAGACCGATTCGCCCGGTTGCAGGGTCAGCCAACTCCGCATCGTCTGAACAGCGTGCCCCTTCTCGTCAATCGCCTGGAAGTAGATCGGCTTGCGGGCCGGCAGCGTGAAGAAGGCCGAACCGTCTGGGTGGACGGTGGCCTCGCCCAGCACGACCTTCACGTCCCAGGTCCCGTTGCCGATGGAGACCGGCGTGCAAACCAGGGCGTCACCGGCAGGTCCCCGATTGTAACTCCAACCGACGCCGGCGGCGCGATACTCCAAGGCGACGGCACGAAGCCTCTTGATCGAGCCGCGAGGAATACCCGCCAGTCCGGGACCGAAGTAGATGTCCTGCATGAAGCAAGTGCCGGAAGCTTGCCGATGGTCGACCTGGCTCGGGCGAATGGGCGGTCTCGGTCGCTCGGCCAGGGGCACCGCCTGATTGCAGCAGATTTCCGGGTCGGCAGCCAATAGCTCCCGCCGGCCGTCCGCGGCGACCCAGTAGATCTTGAAAAGTGCGGGCGAACGGGACCAGCCCAGGGGCGCGCAGGTCGCCACGAACTCTGTTTCCGAGAGCGGATAGGGGTACTGGTACAGGTCCCCGTCCTGCCCATAGTAATCGATGCGGTCGGCGGGTGTGTCGCGAACCGGGGCAATCAACTGTGTGCCGGAGTTCTCCTGGCGGCCCTTGGCCGGATCGACGATACCGAGTTTGCCGACCTGAAGCGTGTGGTGGCCGGAGAAGGTGGCGACGACCTTCTGCGTGCCGGGGATGCCGCGGGCGTGCAGCAGCGAGGTCGGGAACCACGAATTGTTGCCGTAGTATTCGGTCTGGCCCGTGCCATCGGCGTTCATCTGGAACAGGGGCTGAACGAAGAGCTGGCCCCGGTCGCTATATTCCCAGCGGGTATAGATCACCGTCCCATCCGGCATCACCGTCGGGAAATTGTCGTGGACCTGATCGAAGGCCAATCTGCGCAGATAGCGGCCCTGGCGGTCGCACGTGTACAGGTTGCTGACCTCGGTCCACCAGCAGTCCACCGTCTGAACGCAACGGGTCGAGTTGAAGACGATATCTTCGTTGGGCAGATAGACGCCCTCGTAATCGGCGAAACCAAGCCCGTGGGTCAACTGCTTCACGGAGCCATCCGCGACCGTCATCTCATATAGATGATAGTCGTCCTCGCGATCGGATTTCTTCCAGGCAAAGAGCACGTGCCGACCGTCCCAGGACACATCCGGGTCCCGAATGACGCCATCGGAATCCTCGATGAGCGTTCGCACCTGGCCGTCCTCGATGTCGAGCCGGCACAACGCCGCGCCCGGCTCGAATTGCCGCTCGTGCTGAGCGTCGGACTGGCCCTCCGTATAGGCGTAATGCGAACCGCCCAACGTGCAGTGCTTTGTGAAGATCCAGTGAGGGTATTGCCGTCGCAGGTTTTGCAGACGGGCCTCGCGGCGCGCCTCGGCGGCACGAACATAGAGCTCAAGCCAGTGACGAGCCTCGACGGGCCCGGACTGGCTCCCAAGCCGGTCGAATTCGATCCGCAGGTCCTGACCGGCCGGCCCAAGCTCGGCGAGTGCCTTTCTCGTCGCATCCTGCACGATCCCCGGCATGGCGGAAACCGACAGCCAGGGCCCGAAGTCCGGCCCGACATCCTGCAGGCACCAATCCCAGCACATGGGGAACTCCCGCTCGGCCCTGTCGGAGAACTCCTCGCCCGCGGCGGCGAGCGTCTCCTCATTCGGGTCCAGCGAAGTCATTTCCGCCTGCATCTCCAGCAAGGCGGTCTGCCACGCCCGGGCCTGCTCGGCATCCGCCGCGGCGCCAGCGACATCGACCCCACGACCCAGCATGAACACCAGCAGAGACGCCAATCCAAGGATCTGCAACAACGAACGTGAAGTCGGATACCAGTCACTCATAATTCGCTCAACGGCTCCATGGTTTCTCAAAGTATTCTCGCCACACCTTGTAGGCCGGACGGGCCTCGCCCTGTTCATCCAGAAATCCGCAATCGCGCCAGGCCATGAAGAGTTCGGGCGCCGTCGCCTTGATCTTGTCCCACAGCGCGTCGTAATCGCGGTGAATGAACAACACGACAAACTCGAAGCGGCGCTGTTCGGCCAGCGCCAGCAGGGTCCGCACATAGGCCGCCTGCTTTTCGGGCGTGCCGGCAATCACGTACTTGCTCAGCGGAAAGACCAGCCGATCGCCCGCCTCGTTGGTCTCAACCATGGCGTACGGCTTCTCGAATGGATCGAACTTCTCGGTTAACCACGCGAGGGCTTTCTCCGCCGACTCCCCGGCCAGAAAAGGGTAGTAGCTGACCGCGACGAGATCGTTGAACGGCATCAACTCCGTCCACGCGGCCAGCATCGGGCCGCGGTCCTTGACCATGTTGTGCAGCGTAAACGACGCGAAGACCGCCAGGTCCGGATGTTCCTTCTTCAACTGGCCGTAAACGTAACGATGGAGCTGGACGTAGGCCTGCCACTTCTTCTGGCCGCTGTTGAACATCTCATTCGTCTCGATGCCGATCGCCAGGTAGTCGGGCTTGAAGAAGTCGATGCTGCGACGGCAGTAGGTCAGAAGCGCCCGCTGGACGAGAGGATCGTCGTACGATTTGCCCTTCAACTCCGGCGGCAGCGGCGTGGCCCCCTTGTCCGGCTGCTTCAGATCGCCTCGCCCCGGCGAGATCGCGAGATACACCTTCGCCCCCGGCGGCTTCATGGATCGCTTGGATTCATGATCGCCCTGCACTTCTTTCGGAAATGGCGCATCCCGCAACGCCTCCGCCCAGGGCACGCCTTCGATGTGATGGGCAATGAGATCCGCGTTGTCGCGAACGAACCGGCGCGTCTGCTCCACCGCCTCGGCAGTGATGTCATGCGGAAACGCCGTGAAACCCATGCGAAACGGACGCGACGGCCCTGCCGCCGGCGATTGGGCCCAAGCGGCCACACAACACAGGAGCACCAGAGCGGCCGTCCCGCCAAGGCTCTGCGCACTCCGCCATGCATCGACCTGGCACCCCATCTCCTGCGCCGCCCATCCCATCCGCATCTCCCATACATACCTTCATGCCGAGCGTTCATGACCTGTACCCACAGTGATAGAATACTCGATCATGTTCGATGTTGAGAAGCAAATTGAATACTGGCGCCAAGGTTGTGTCTGTGCAGATTTTAGGGCGTTGGAGTATTGGGCCAATAGGCGGCCCATTGTCCGGTGTTGCCGTAGAGGCAACTGACG
>Ga0209347_1006580_pt1 | contig 10203 bp, 7 predicted proteins | sample AutmiccommuBRH23_FD_187382 | JGI IMG/M metagenome (GOLD analysis project Ga0209347, IMG submission 187382) | Deep subsurface microbial communities from Mt. Terri, Switzerland - Autotrophic microbial communities BRH/23 (SPAdes) (version 2) | ecosystem: Environmental > Aquatic > Deep subsurface >... | reverse complement strand
GCTCTCGAGCCGCTCGGGCCGGAGTCTCGCCAGGCGGCCGAGACGGCCTTCGAGCAGCGGTGGATCGATGTCTATCCGACGCCCGGCAAGCGATCCGGGGCGTACTCCAACGGCAGCGCCTACGACGTGCATCCGTACATCCTGCTGAATTTCAACGGCCAGTACGACGACGTGAGCACGATGGCCCACGAGATGGGGCACGCCCTGCACAGCTACTATGCGAACAAGACGCAGCCGTTTCCGCTGGCGGACTACTCGACGTTCGTCGCCGAGGTGGCGTCGACATTCAATGAGACACTGCTGATCCACAAGATGCTGCGGGAAATCACAGACGACGACGCGAGGCTTTCGCTGCTGATGAACTACCTCGACGGGATCAAGGGGACGGTGTTCCGCCAGACCCAGTTCGCGGAGTTCGAATTGCGGATGCACGAAATGGCCGAGCGGGGCGAGCCCCTGACGGGCGACGCGTTCACGAAACTCTACGGCGAGATCCTCAAGGAGTACTACGGGCACGAGAAAGGGATCTGCCAGATCGACGATCTGTACGCGGTGGAATGGGCCTACATCCCGCACTTCTACTACAATTTCTACGTGTACCAATACTCGACGTCGTTCACCGCTGCGACGGCCTTGGCGGAGGAGGTTCGCGACGGCGATGAAGAGGCCGCCCGGCGATACCTGCGTTTCGTCTCGGCCGGCGGCTCGGATTACCCCATCGGGGTTCTGAAAGAGGCGGGGGTCGATATGACGACCGCCGAGCCGTTCAAGAAAACGATGGCGGCGATGAACCGGACGATGGACGAGATCGAGGCGATCCTGGCTCGGTGAGTGGAATGAAGAAAGTCACGAGGACAGTTGTTGGCGTCGTCCTGATCATCCTGGGGCTTGCGGCGCTGCTGACGCCCTTGTCGCCCGGGTCGTGGCTGATCCTGATCGGTTTGGAGTTCCTGGGCCTGAGAATTCTTCTGGAGAACAAGTTATGGCGCTGGACCGACGCCCGGCCGAACAGCAAAGTCTCGCGGGTTGTCCGCAGGGTCCTTTGTCTGCGGCCGCGCGATGCGGAAGGGCGGCTGAAGTGCGAACGGGTGAAGAAGCGGAGCGCATCGTGATCGCGCCGGCGCGGGGGTCAGGCGTCTTTGAGGTCCTCCAGGTCGGCGTCCAGTTCATCCAGATTGATGAAGCTGTCCGAGACGTCCATGTCGTCCAGTTCATCGTTCACTTCCGCATCCAGGTCGTCGCCGAGTTCGCCGTCGAGGTCTTTGCCGAGTTCTTCGTCCAATTCCTTTTCCGAGACGGCAGCGGCGGCTTTCTGCGGCTTGGGCTTGGCTTTCGGGGCTTGAGAGGCGGATTTCTTCGGCGGCGGCGCAATCTTGGCGGGCTTGCCGTCGATCTGGCAGACGAACATCAGCGGGCCGATGCCGATGTAGTCGCCCGGCTTGATGGGAATATCCTTCTCGGGCTCCACCTGCTTGCCGTTGACGAAGGTTCCCGCCCGCGAGCCGAGGTCGCGAAGCTTCATCGACTGGGCGTTCGCGGTCAATTGGCAGTGCTTGCGCGAGATCATCGGCAGCGGGATCCGCAGATCACAATCGTGCCTTCGGCCAAGAACCGTCACAGGTTTCGGCAGGGCGAACGTCTTGTGCGATCCATTCTTACTGAGAAGCACCAGGTTTGCGTTCATTGGCTTCCCTTACATGCGTACTATCCACCTGCTCTCTGCTCTCCAACAACTCTATCATACCATGGTATCCGTCCCATAACAACAGCGAACCGGAGAAAAGTGGACCCCTCAGAGCCCCGCGGGATCGATGCTGTCGTAAGTGCTTGTTTGACAATTGGTTACAGCTTGAGCGCAGGCCGCACCCGCCTGGATGACTTGCGTATCATGGGTGGGGAGTTGTTGCGTCGCTCCGGGATTCGGACGATACTTGACTTTGGAGGCGGGCCCGGTATATTCGTGGAAACGCATGAGACGCGCGATTTTGGAAGGATGTATGGCAAAAGTTACTCTACCGGACGGCAGCACCCTGGAACTTGCCGAGGGCGCCACCGCAAAGCAGGTTGCCGAGAAGATCGGCCCGGGGCTGGCCAAGGCCGCCGTGGCCGCGAGAATCGATGGGAAACTGGTGGATTTGAGCACGCCCGTCACGGACAGCTCGCGCGTCCAGATCGTCACGTCCAAGGACAAAGAGGGCCTGGAATTGATGCGCCACAGTTGCGCGCACGTCATGGCCGAGGCCATTTGCAGCCTCTGGCCGCAGGCCAGGCTCGTCTATGGCCCGACGGTGCAGGACGGCTTTTACTATGACATCGATCTCGATGAGCCGATCCGCCCGGATGATTTCCCGCGAATCGAAGGCAGGATGAAGGAGATCGTCGAGGCCGACAAGCCGTTCACCCGCACGGAGATGTCCCGGCAGGAGGCCCTGGAGAAGCTCAAGAACGACAGGTACAAGAGCGACAACATCCAGCGGGTCGACAGCGAGGTGATCAGCTTCTACTCGCAGGGCGACGGGTTCCAGGACTTGTGCCGCGGGCCGCACGTGCCCAGCACCGGCAAGGTCGGGGCCTTCAAGGTCATGTCCGTCGCCGGTGCCTACTGGCATGGCGACGCCACCCAGAAGATGTTTCAGCGGGTCTATGGCACCGCCTGGCCGAGCAAGAAGGACCTCGACGAGTACCTGAACCGGCTGGAAGAGGCCAAGAGGCGCGATCACCGCGTTCTGGGCAAGCAGATGGAACTGTTCAGCTTCAGCGAGATGGGCCCGGGCTTTGCCTTCATGCACCCCAAGGGGATGGTCATCTGGAACGAGATGCTCGACTTCATGCGGCAGATGAACCGCAAGTATGGGTATAAGGAGGTCCGGACCCCGATCATCCTCAACGAGGAGCTCTGGCACCGCAGCGGCCACTGGGACAACTACAAAGAGAACATGTACTTCACCCAGATCGACGACATCGCCTACGCGGTCAAGCCGATGAACTGCCCCGGCGGCTGCCTGCTCTACAAGACCACTCGGCACTCGTACCGGGAGCTGCCGCTTCGCGTGGCGGAGTTCGGCATGGTGCATCGGCACGAGGCCAGCGGGGTGATGCACGGCCTGTTCCGAGTCCGCCAGTTCACCCAGGACGACGCCCATATCTACTGCACGCCGGACCAGATCGAGTCCGAGATCATCGGCGTGATCAACCTGATTTTCGAGACGTACAAGGCCTTCGGCTTCGAGGATTTCGCGATCGAGCTTTCGACGAAGCCCGAGAAGCACATCGGCTCCGACGAGATCTGGGAAACCGCCACCAACGCCCTGAAAGCCGCCCTGGAGCACAAGAAGATCACGTTCCGGATCAACGAGGGCGATGGGGCGTTCTACGGGCCCAAGATCGATTTCCACGTCAAGGACTGCATCGGCCGGTCCTGGCAGGTGGGCACGATCCAACTCGACTTCTCGATGCCGCAGCGGTTCGAGCTCAGCTACGTCGATGAGGACAACACCGAGAAGACGCCCGTCATGATCCATCGCGCGGTGCTGGGCTCGCTGGAGCGGTTCATGGGCATTTTGATCGAGCAGTACGCCGGGGCGCTGCCCCTGTGGCTGGCGCCCGAGCAGGCCCGCGTGATGACCATCAGCGAAAAGAGCAATGAGTACGCCGCGAGGGTCCAGGAGATGCTCGGCAAGGCGGACCTGCGGTGCGGGGTCGATCTGTCCGACGAGAAGATCGGGGCCAAGATCGCCAAGGCCCACGCCGAGAAGCTCCCGTACATGCTCGTGGTGGGGCCCAAAGAGGCCGAAGCCGGCATGGTCAACGTGAGAATCCGCGGCAGCCAGGAGACCCGAACCGTGTCGGTAGAGCAATTCCTGGCGATGGCCGGGCGGAAAATCGCCGATAAAGCGGTGGATCTGGCATTTTGATGTGCTGGAAACGCCGAAATGTGATACATTGGCAAATTAAGTCGAGGAAACGATCGACCCGTGCGGGTTGACGTGCTTTATTCTTCTGAGGAAGGCAAGGTGGTCGAAAACAGTGAAACGAGGTCTACGTATCAACGGGGGGATCAGGGCCGACAAGGTTCGGCTGGTCGATGATGCAAATAATCAGGTCGGGATCGTGTCGAAAGACGAGGCCATGAGCAAGGCCCAGGAGGCGGGTCTGGACCTTGTCGAGGTGGCGCCGAACAGCGAGCCGCCGGTCTGCCGGATCATGGACTACGGCAAATGGCTCTACCAGCAGAAGCGGCGGGTTCGGGAAGCCCATAAGAAGACGGTGCATCCCGTGGCGACGCTCAAGGAGATCCGGCTTCGACCTGAAACCGACAAACACGATCTGGCGATCAAGGTCAATCACGCCCGCGAGTTCCTGGAAAAGGGCCACAGGGTTCAACTCTCGCTCCTTTTCCGCGGCCGTCAGATGCTGCACAAGGAAATGGGCTACAACCTGCTCAACGAGATCATGAGCACCCTGCAGGATGTGGCCAAGGTCGAGCGTCCCTCGGCGCTGACCGGGCGGCGGATGACCCTGCTGCTTATCCCGAAGTAGCGGCTCGGCGTGCGGGAAGCCCCGGCGGGGTCGTCTCCGGATACCGCCGAAGCGGGGGCGTTTCTGCCCTTCGAGGATGCACGGAAAGTCACATTGCACGATTTTTTTCAATACGGGTTGACTGCACCCGTCACCGAGGTGTATACTCTCAGTTTTACCCGTAGTGGGAAACGTGTACACGCTGTTTGAGGAACTGTATGCCGAAGCAGAAACAAAAGACGCATAAGGGTCTGGCCAAGCGGGTCAAGCTGACCGCCAACGGCAAGATCAAGCATCGCCGAGCCGGGAAAGGCCACTTGATGAGTGTCAAGAGCGCCAACCGACTGCGGGGGATGCGAAAAGCGGCCGTCGTCAAGAGCAAGGCTCTTACCAAGAAAATGGTCGCCGCACTGCACAGTTGAGCGTTCGCTCCTGGCAGGACAAAGATTGCTTGCTTCCCGGCGTCTCAGCTGCCGTAGCAAGCGGATTCTGATGAAATAGGAGAAAGCTGACATGCCAAGAACAACGAAAGGCCATGCCGTCCGCAAGGCCAAGAAGCGGGAACTGAAGCGAGTGAGAGGCCATCGCGCGATGGCGGGGCACACGTGGCGATTGGCCACGGAGGCCCTCCGACGTGCCGAGGTATACGCCCGACGCGACCGCAGGGCCAAGAAACGCGACTTCCGAGGTCTGTGGATCATCCGTCTCAGCGCCGCCTGCCGGGAGCGGGGCGTGCGATACAGCGAATTCATCAACGGCTGCAAGAAGGCCAATATCGCCATCAATCGCAAGATGCTCAGCGAGATCGCCATTGCCGATCCGCAGGGCTTCGATGCGATCCTGCAGGAAGTCCAGGCGGTCCGCGCCTGAGCCGTCCGGCGGTTGGTCCGATCCCAAAGGTTGGTTGCCCTCGTCCGGAAATGGCCCGGTGACGGCGGATTGTCTTTTGGCGAGTTGCCGGAGTGTCGGTCATGCTTGAGCAGTTCGAACAGGTTGGTAAAGAGGCCCTTGCGGAGTTGCTGAAGGTCCGGGACCTGAAGGCCCTGGAAGATTTCCGCATCAAGTATCTGGGCCGCAAAGGCCTGATCATGGATCTGCTCAGCCAGGTCGGCAAGCTTCCCCGCGAGGAGAAGCCGCGCGGCGGCCAGCTCGCGAACAAGACCAAGAACGACGTCACGGCAGCCTTCGAGGAGCGAAGAAAGACGCTTGAAGAGGGCCAGAAGCAGCAGCGTGAGCTGATCGACGTCACGCTGCCCGGCGTGCCGATCGAGGTCGGCAATCGCCACGTGATCATGCAGACGATCGACGAACTGCTGGACATCTTCGGCCGGATGGGCTTCGGCGTCGCCTACGGGCCTGAGGTCGAGGACGAGTGGCACAACTTCATCGCGCTGAACATCCCGCCCGAGCACCCGGCCCGAACCCCGTCGGACAACTTCTACATCGAGGACAACGTCTTGCTCCGCAGCCAGACCTCGACGATCCAGATTCGCGTGATGGAGAACAACAAGCCTCCGATCCGCGTGGTGGCGCCGGGCCGGGTCTACCGTCCCGACGCGGTCGACGCCACGCACATGTACATGTTCCACCAACTCGAGGCCCTTGTCGTCGATGAGGGCGTCACGATGGTGGACCTCAAGAGCACGATCGAGCAGTTCATCCACGTCCTGTTCGGTCCCGACACGAAATGGCGGTTCCGCCCGAGCTTCTTCCCGTTCACCGAGCCCAGCGCCGAGATCGACCTGCTCCTGACGGGCAAGAACGGCGAAGAGCGGTGGGTCGAGATGGGCGGCTGCGGCATGGTGGACCCCAACGTCTTCGACGCGGTCGGCATCGACAGCGAGAAGTACACTGGCTGGGCCTTCGGCTTCGGCATCGAGCGCCTCGCCATGCGCAAATACGACATCTCCGACATCCGCTGGCTCACCGAGAACGACCTCCGCTTCCTCAAGCAGTTCTGATCTCGCAGGATACGCCGCATGCCAGGAAATCCGCCGGAATGGGGCGGATGATCGCTGATTCCCCGAAAATACCACATTCTGCTGTCACCTGCGCTGGAATCGAGCCACTATGGGTGTAAACGCTCGTTCGTTGTGGCGGGGAAAAGACGATGCAGTCCTTGGCGTTCCTGGCATTCTGTTGCGGTCTGTTCGGCGTTGCGAGCCAGTCGCTGCTCCTGGGCGAGTGTACTACGAATCTTGCCGGCGGTGGGCTCTGGCTCAGCCCTCTGCTGGGGATGTGGTTTCTCGCGGGGGCTGTCGGGGTGTTCGCGGCCCGCAGGGTTCGGATCGTCGAATCCAGGCTCGATACAGTGCCGGAAGTCCTTTGCCTGGCGTGTGTTCCCGTCTTCTGCCTCCAGTACCTCGCAGCCGTCCTGCTGGTCGGGGCGGATTCGATCCCGCCGTTGCATCGGATCCTCGGCTGGTCGTTGCTGATCGAAGCTCCGGGCGGTCTGTTGGCCGGGCTGCTTCTTTCGGCTCTCTGCCGGCGAACCGGCCGCCAGGACGGTTCGCCCATCAGTGCTGCGTGCGTGTGGGGGGCGGTCGGCGGAGTCGTCGGCGGCTCGGGCACGGCGTTGCTGCTGTACGCGGGGGCGAGCACCATTCAAGCCTTCCTCGTTGCGGCGGTCCTCTTCTGGGTCTCGGCGGCATGGTCGGCATGGGTCCGTCCGTGGCAGAGACGCCGCTGGATCGGATTCGCGGTTCCCGCGGTGTGCATGGCAGTCGTGGCGGCGGGTGCGGTTTGGCGGGTGGACCTCTCGTTGGCGAGGATCGTCCGGCAGAAACGCTGGAGCCGGCTCGTGCCCACGGGAACTCTCGACGGCGGCTTCCGGACGGCACAGGCGGAGTACCTTCACGGAATGGAGGGGGACCGATGGATCGTCGTTCGCGGGGGCGCCGTGCATGAGGTCATGGGCGATCGAATGCAGGCGGGGAAGATCGTTGCCATGGCTCTGTCGCAGAACTTCACTGCCGAGCGCATTCTGGTGATTGGCGATGGACTTTCCGTCTGCGAGCGATTCCTGAAATCGCCGCACGTCAAGGCGGTGGACTGGTGCGATCCGGACCGCGAGTACGTGCAGTCGGTGTGGACCCGTTTGCCCGAGTCGTTTCGCGTGTCCGATTCCCGGCTCTCGCGCCTCACGGATGACATCCGAACGACGCTCATCGGCAGGCCCGGGACCTACGATGTGGTCGTCATCAACCTATCCCGGCCCATCGATGGCTCGCTCCATCGGTTCGTGTCCGCTGAGTTCTTTGGGCAGGTCAAGCAGGCCCTGCGTCCCCTCGGCGTACTGGTCATGGGGTTTGCGGGGGATCGGAACGTCCCGGACGGCGAACCGGCCTACCAGGGGGCATGGGTGGAGAGCACGCTGGACGCCGTGTTCTCGCAGACGCTTCGGGTGCCGGATGAGCGGCGGACCTTCTTCGTGTCGGCCGCCGAGACCTATCTGCAGTTCGATCCCACCATCCTGGAGACGCGATTCGGGCTGATCGAGAACGCCGGCGAGATCTTCCCTGTCGAATTGCTGGCCCGGGTGTATCGCCCGGACCTGGCCCTGGAGATGGAGGGTTCGTACGATGCCGTCGAAATCCCGAGAGAGCGGCTCGTCAACCACGATGAGGGCCCCAGCCACCCGCAGTGCGGCTTCCTGCAGGCGGCGACTCGGTCCGGATTGATCCTGGACAAGACCACTCGATCCCTCCTTCGCGGCGGCTTGATGATCCTGGTCGTCCCGATCGCGCTGTTGGCTGTGGTGCGTCTGGCGTACGTCATCAGGACGGCCCCCCGGGCCAAGGGCCGCCACGCCCCGCAATGCGGTCCGGCTCTGCGGTCCGACGTGGTGCTCATTGGCGGTTGTGCAATCGCCGTGAGCGTCGTCGCCTTGATCCTTCTGATGCAGGGCCGGCAATGGAGTTGCGGATTGCCGTCTCGTCATATCGGGATGGTTTTCTCGCTATTCTCGTTGGGACTGGCTTTGGGCCTGGCGTGTGCTCGATGGGCGGTCTCTCGCCTGCACCCGAAAGGTCCCACGCATTTGCGGTCGGCGTCATGGGCCCTCGCGGCCATGCTGGTGATTCAGGCGGCCGGTCTTGCCGCCTCGGGATTCGTTGCCGGGCACTCGCTGGAATGGCCGGTCCTGGCGATGTTGCTGTCCCTGTATGGTTTTGTGGGCGGAACTGCGGGCGTCCTGGCGGCCAAGGTGCTCGATGGCTGCGACCCTGACGCCGGCTCGGCTCCCGCAGGTCTGGCCGGGGCAGGCCATCTCGGCGCCGCAGCCGGCTGTGCGGCGAGTTTCCTGCTGATGCCATTGACAGGGCTGCAGGGGGCAATCTTCGTTACGGCCGTCGCGGCGTTTGCCAATGCCGTCCTTGCGGGAGTCGTCCCGTACGAACTCTTGCGTCCGGGCCGTCGCATCGTGTCGCATCGTCTGCTGACGCCGGTTGGGTATGGCCTGTTCGCCGTGGCCCTGTCCATCGTTGCCGGCTCGCACATCCTGGCCCACGTGGAACGATCTCAAGCCGCCGGTCAGGCCACGGTCGCCATCCAGGACTGGGTCCAGGGACGCAGGCTGGCGGCCAGGACGGTCGCCGCCGGGGACGGCGCGAAGGAGGCGGCCTACCAGGAAGTGCGCGAAGGTTCTCAGCTCAAGGGGTACATCTTCCGCTCGGAGGACTTCTCGAACACCGTCTACGGCTACGGCGGGCCCATGTCGGTGGTTCTGTTCGCCGATCCCGCGGGCAGCCTGATCGATTTTCGGATCACGCGTTCCTACGAGACGCCCAGGTATATCAGCCGCATCCGCAGTTGGATGGAGTCGCTCAAGGGACACAAGGTGTTCGGCCCGACCCCCATGGAGGGGGTGAACGCCGTCAGCGGGGCGACGCGCAGTTGCGATGCCATTCTCCGGCTGCTTCGCAACTCCGGCCGGCAGTTCGAAGCCTCCGTTCTGGCCGGCGGACAGGTGACCGATGTGGCACGGCAGCGATGGACTGAGAAGGTGGACTGGCTGGCGGTCTACTGGGCCGTGGGCATCGTGCTGGCGTTGGCGGCGATCTGGCACGGCAGGCTGTGGAGTCGCGTGGCGGTCCTTGCCTTCACGGCGGGCGTCGGCGGCGCCTGGCTGAACCGGCAGTACTCGACGGACCACGTAATGAGGCTCCTGAGCGGGCAGGGCCTGCTGGACAGTCCCCTCGCGATTGCCTGTCTGCTTCTGGGCGTGCCCCTGATCGTTCTGCTCCTGGGGAATGTCTACTGCGGATACCTCTGCCCGTTCGGCGCCGTGCAGGAATTGTTGAGTTTCGTAGTCCCGAAACGTTTCAAGGTCAAACCGTCGCTCTCGACGGTCACTGTCGTCCGATTCATCAAGTACGCCGTACTGTTCGCGCTCGTCGCCGTCTCTTTCCTGACGGGAAGCAAGCGGTTTCTCGATGCGGACCCGCTGACGCTGGTTTTCAATCGGCAGTTCTGGTCCGAGGGTCTCCTTGCGTCCCCCGGCCTGATCACGGCGGTCCTGGTCCTCGCAGGCGCGCTGGTCGTCACCCGGATGTGGTGCCGATACCTGTGTCCCACGGGTGCTTTCCTGTCACTGTTCAACGCGGCAGGCTGGCTTGGGCGGTTCCTCCCGGCCAAGAAGTTCGGACGCTGCGAGTTCGGCTTGGGCGGCCGGGACAACCTGGACTG
>Ga0209347_1006579_pt1 | contig 10204 bp, 9 predicted proteins | sample AutmiccommuBRH23_FD_187382 | JGI IMG/M metagenome (GOLD analysis project Ga0209347, IMG submission 187382) | Deep subsurface microbial communities from Mt. Terri, Switzerland - Autotrophic microbial communities BRH/23 (SPAdes) (version 2) | ecosystem: Environmental > Aquatic > Deep subsurface >... | reverse complement strand
CCATTATATTCATGCCATTTGCAAGTTTTGATGCAATAAAAATAGCAGTAGGGCCGTCAGCTCCTCCGATAATACCTATGGCACCAGCTTCAGGAGGTGCAAATCCCAGCCAGATTGCTCCAAGGAAAGTTATAAAGATACCCAGTTGGGCAGCTGCACCCAGTAACATCAGTTTTGGATTAGAAATAAGCGAGGAGAAATCAGTCATTGCTCCCAATCCAAGGAAGATCAAAGGCGGGTACCAACCCTGTACAACCCCCTGGTACAGGATATTCATTACAGAACCAGGTTCATAAATGCCCAGCTTCAGGTTGAAGTCAACAGCCTGGAACATGGGGATGTTTCCGATTAGGATACCAAAGCCGATGGGGATCAGAAGCAATGGCTCAAATTCATATCTGATGGCAAGAAATATGAAAAACAATCCTACCAGCATCATCATCAGGTGCTTCCACGAAACGTTAGCAAATCCTGAAAATTCATAGAAATTCATAATTCCCGAAACTGCACTGCTGTAGTTCTGGTAAATATATCCATCGCCTGTCAACTCTCCGGCATCCGTAAGATAGAGTGTTCTGGCAGATAGTATCACAGTTTCCTGCTCCGTTACATAATCCGTTGAAGAAGTATTGGGATTCATGTTACTGCGCAGGTGGGTTAAAACCACAGGATTAAATTCCAGAATGATGTTATTGTCCTGAATCCTGAACCTGCCTGTGTACCTTTGTTTGGCAGAGTCGAGGGTAAAGGTGTTGTTGGCAATAAAATTAAAAGTTTTAAAACGCCTGGTGGTTGTAGGCTCCTTTCCCTGAACAGTTTCCCTGGGATTATATGTAGGATTGGCTACATAACCGTCACTTCTGTTAACCCATTTCCCGCTGATTATTGTTTCCCTGACATCTTTTTCCTGTCCATGAACCGATATGGTGCCAAACAATGCTGCTAAAACTAAAAGCAGTTGAATTATTTTATTCATTTTAATCCGATTCTTTCAGGTTAGCCGATTTCAAGCAGAACATCATCCTGTAGAACAGTATCTCCTACATTTACTTTAATAGATATAATTTCACCACCTCTGCTGGTTTGAACCTGGTTCTCCATTTTCATAGCCTCCATTACGAGCAGGTTCTGCCCTTCCGCAACGACATCGCCTACCGATACATTCAGCTTGATAATTGTACCCGGCAGAGGGGCAGTTACTTCGTGTTTTCCTGTGGTTGCCTTCTTTTTGATCTGGCCTTCACCGGGGAGTTTTTCTATGGGTTTGCGAACCAGCCTTGGGGTTTTAGTGGTTTTGATTTCATTGTGAACCACAACTTCATAATGCGTTCCGTTCACATCCACTTCGGCAATGTTGTCTTCTATATCCTTGATATGCACTACATAGTCATTACCGTTAATGGTGAATTTATACTTCTTCATGGGTTGTTATTTTTGAATTCTTTTTTTTTACGCACGATTTCTTCACCCAAAAGCACCCCTGACCTAAAGAAATGAAAATCTGCAACCTGAAAAATCTTCCTGTCCCTGTAATAAGGTTCAATTTTTTGGCCAGTTTCCGGCAACACTGTAAATTTTGGAACTCCAGGGAGAATAGGCTTTTCTGACATGCTTGATTGTAACCACATTGCTTTCTTCATCATGCATTTCATCAAAATACAGATGCAGTGCATAACTGATGGCGGCTGTGACGTTTCCTTCAATTTGCCCGTCAGGTGTCTTAGCCGACAATTCTTTTTCTGCTGATTTCTTTTTCCTGTCCCATTTCATGTTAATGATTTTAGGCAAATTTGAAAACAAGATAAACAGCAGGCTTAGGGATACTATTACAATTCCAAAACCCACAAGGGCAACTGTGATTGCAAATTCACTGGCTGAACTGTCGAGCAGGATAAACTGAAAGTTCATTTTATAGCTTTTTAAAGTGGAATATTAGAATGTTTCTTGGGCGGATTTACCACTTTCTTTGTACTCAGGCTTTGCAGTCCGCGTATGATACGAAATCTTGTATTCCTCGGTTCAATAATGTCATCAATATACCCCAAAGCTGCAGCCTGATATGGGTTTGCAAATTTTTCCTTATACTCTTCTTCATGCGACGAAATAAATTTAGCCCGCTCCTCTGCATCTTCAATTTCTGCAAGTTTACGCCCATGAAGAACCTCCACCGCACCTGAAGCTCCCATTACGGCAATCTCTGCTGTAGGCCAGGCATAGTTTAAATCACCCCTCAACTGCTTACACGACATCACATCGTGAGCCCCGCCATAAGATTTTCTGAGTGTTACTGTGATTTTCGGAACTGTGGCTTCACCATAGGCAAAAAGAAGTTTAGCTCCATGAATGATAATGCCTCCATACTCCTGACGGCTACCTGGAAGGAAACCGGGTACATCGACAAGGGTAATAACTGGAATGTTAAAACTGTCGCAAAACCTTACAAACCGGGCTGCCTTTCTTGAAGCTTCAATATCGAGCACACCTGCCAGATAATTAGGCTGGTTTGCAACGATGCCAACTGGCTGTCCGTCGAATTTTGCAAATCCTGTTACAATATTCCTGGCGTAGTTTCTATGAATCTCAAGAAATTCAGCATAATCAACGATCGAAGTAATGACATCTAATATGTCGTATGGCTGATTTGGATTTTCCGGAATAATCTCATTCAGGAAATCTTCCATCCTGTCGATAGGATCTGTATTTTCTGTTATAATGGGATCTTCCAGATTGTTTTGAGGCAAAAAGGTCAGAAGCTTGCGGATAAGCATCAACCCTTCTTTTTCGTCTTCAACCAAAAAATGAGAAACACCCGATTTGGTTGCGTGAATTCTTCCACCACCCAGGTCCTCAATGGAAATATCTTCTCCAGTCACTGTCTTTACCACCTTTGGACCGGTTACAAACATATATGAATTTTGCTCCGTCATCATGATAAAGTCAGTCAGGGCAGGAGAATAAACAGCTCCTCCTGCACATGGGCCAAAAATGGCAGAAATCTGTGGTATGACTCCGGAGGCCAGGATATTTCTTTCAAAAATTTCGGCATATCCTGCCAGGGAGGTAACACCTTCCTGGATGCGCGCACCGCCTGAATCATTGATACCGATAACCGGCGCCCCTGCTTTCATAGCCATATCCATCACCTTGCAGATCTTTTGGGCAAAGGTTTCAGACAATGAACCGCCGAAGATTGTAAAATCTTGTGAAAATATATAAACCACACGGCCGTCAATAGTTCCATGACCGGTTACCACACCGTCGCCAAGGAACTTTTTCTTTTCCATGCCGAAATTGGTGCTGCGATGGGTGACAAACATATCGAACTCCTCGAAACTTCCTTCATCAAGCAGCATTTCAATACGTTCACGGGCGGTGAATTTTCCTTTCCGGTGTTGAGCTTCAATGCGGTCGATGCCTCCGCCTAATTTGGCTTCGGCCCGAAGTTCAATCAGTTTTTTTACTTTATCCCGGCTGCTCATTTTCAAAAACAATTTTTTAGTTTGGCTATTCTTCGCCACAGATTTCGGTTAACACACCTAGTGTTGACTTAGGATGGAGGAATCCTATAGTCAGTCCTTCTGCTCCTTTTCTTCCTTTTTGATCAATAAGACGCACGCCCTTGTTTTCAAGTTCTGAAAGAGACTGGTTAACATTGTCGACAGCAAAAGCCAGGTGATGGATACCAGGCCCTTTTTTTTCAATAAATTTACCAATGGGCCCTTCCGGATCTGTCGATTCAAGAAGTTCAATCTTTGTTTGGCCAACCATGAAAAAGGCTGTTTTAACTTTCTGGTCTTTTACCTCTTCAACAGCATAGCATTTTAGTCCCAGCATGTTTTCATATAATGGTATGGCTTCCTCAAGGCTGCTTACAGCAATACCGATATGCTCTATATGGGAAATATTCATTTCTTAAAAGTTTTAGATTTTATCTTCATCCCAAACAAAATGAAAGTGCGGCCCGAAACGTTCGAAAGCAGCTTTGTCAAGCTCTTCCTGGAAATCAGGATGTGCTATTGAAATAATCAGTTTAGCCCTGTCCTGCAGAGTCCTTCCGTAAAGGTTTACGGCTCCGAATTCGGTTACAAGCCAGTGAATGTTTGCACGTGTGCTTACCACACCTGCCCCCGGTGTAAGAATTGGTGCAATTTTGCTGACTCCTTTATTGGTAATGGATGGAATGGCAATGATTGGTTTGCCTTTGCTGCTGAGAGATGCTCCACGCAGGAAGTCGATCTGTCCACCTACACCAGAATAGAATTTTGTACCAATTGAATCGGCACATACCTGACCGGTAATGTCAATCTGCAGTGCCGAATTGATGGCAGTTACCTTAGGGTTTTTGGCAATTACGGCAACACGGTTGGTATACTTTACATCCTGCATGGCTACCCCGGGATTGTCGTGTACAAAATCATACAATCTTTTTGACCCCATCAGGAAGGTGGCCACCATTTTGCCTTTGTCAATTTTCTTGTTTTTACCATTTACAACACCTTTTTCAACCAAAGGAAGAATGCCGTCGGCAAACATTTCTGAATGAACTCCAAGGTCCTTGTGATTTCCAAGCATGGTAAGAACTGCATTGGGAATGGCACCGATTCCCATCTGAAGAGTAGCTCCGTCGTCAACCAATTCGGCCACATATTTCCCAATCTGACGGTCAACATCATTGATAGGTCCGGGTTCAGCCGCTATCAGCGGGCTGTCGTCTTCTATAAACAAATCGATATCGTTGGTGTGAATCATGGCATCACCAAAGGCCCTTGGAACATTCGGGTTCACAATTGCAATTACAGTATCTGCTTTTTCAACTGCTGCCAGGGTAGCATCAACCGAAGTTCCCAGTGATGCATAGCCAAATTTATCGGGAACAGAAATCTGGATCATGGCAACATTTACCTTCAGGTAGCCTTCCCTGATGAGACGCTGTGTTTCCTGCAGGAATACCGGAATGTAGTCGGCATATCCTGCCTGGGTTTGTTTCCGTACGTTATGCCCAACAAAGAAAGATTCCAGCTGAAATATTCCTTCAAACTCCTGATTGGCATAGGGTGCCGGCCCTTCTGTATGGATGTGCTGTATACGCACATTCCTGAACTCCTTATTGCGGCCACGTTCACACATGGCTTTGATTAGCGGATGGGGTGTTACTGCTACACTGTGCAGATGAACCCGGTCGTTCGACTTGATGACTTTGACAGCCTCCTTGGCGCTGATAAACCTTATATTTTTCATGCTAACTCAGTTAAAAATCGGGTTGTAAAATTTAGCTCGCAAAGATATAAAATCTAAACCCTGGAAAAACTTTCGAATATCATTATTGGAAGTTCAAAAGGTTTTGTAAACTATTTGTTAAAACATCGTTGTATAACTGTAAAATACATGGATAAAAGTCATATTCTGTTGAAGATTGCAACTGATAAAAGCATATATTCACCTCTGCAAACGAAAAAAACAGATGTGCATATTTTTCTTTTAAAGATAAGCATAATTTTGTACTTTTATGGCAAATTTAAAACCTTACAGCATGTTAAAGGAAAGAGTACTTAAAGCACTAAATGATCAGATCAATGCAGAGCAATATTCATCTTTGCTCTATTTATCAATGTCGGCATGGTTTGCTGACAAGGGGTTACCCGGTTTTAGTAACTGGATGTATGTTCAATTTCAGGAAGAAATGACCCATGCCAACAAAATCTTCAGATTTGTGGTTGAAAGAAACGGCAGGGTTCAACTAAAAGCCATTGAACAGATGCCGGTTGAATTCAGCAGCATTATGGAAGTTGTTGAGAAAACTCTTGAACATGAACAGCATGTAACTTCGCTCATCAATAATATTGTTGATATTGCAACCGAAGAACGCGACCACGCAACTCAAAGTTTTCTTCAATGGTTTGTTGATGAACAGGTGGAAGAGGAGGCCAATGTAACAGAAATTCTCGACAGCCTGAAACTGATTGAAGGAGAAGCCAAAGGAAATGGCTTATTTATGCTTGACCGTGAACTGCGTCTGCGTACATTTGTAGATGCAACACTGGCAGAATAAAAAAGGGTAAATATAAAAGAACCTGAGGCTGCTATTGTGCAGCCTTTTTGTTTTTAACAGGATGGAAGTAATTGAATTGGCATATACACGGTATGATCATCTGAGAAACATCTGCCGCCATAACTGGAGCGATGCAGGATTGCAAAAACTGGATGAAGCCTTTCTTTTTGTGCGTTCTGCAATAGGTGAAAAGCAATTTAGCACAGGGGAATACATTATTTTACATTCCCTTGAAGTGGCTACAATCATTGCTGCAGAAATAGGACTTGAGCCCGATTCGGTAATTACTGGTTTGCTTCATAATGTTATGTACGCCGGCCTCGATAAAAAAGTGGAACCTGAAGAATTGGTTCAAAACTTCGGGCCTGTCATCTATTCCATTCTTGAAGGGATGGCCAATATTAATAAACTGGGTACCGATACTGTGGAACTCCATCCCGAAAACTACAGGAACCTTCTGATGGCCCTTGCAGGTGATGTCCGGGTAATTCTTATTAAAACAGCCGACAGGCTTCAGGTGATGCGAAACCTTGACATCTGTACTGAAGAAACCAGACGGCGTATTGTCAATGAAACGTCGCATCTTTATGCCCCTTTAGCCCACAGGCTCGGCCTCTATAGCATTAATTCAGAAATGCTCGACCTTTGCCTGATGTATCAGAAGCCGGGAGAATACAGCTATATTACCGGTCGTCTGAAGGAAACGGAAACTGACAGGGAGAATTTTGTTGCTGAGTTTGTTAAGCCTCTTGAAAAAACCTTGCGCGAAAAAGACTTCAGCTTCTCCATGAAAGCACGGACCAAATCGGTTCATTCTATCTGGAACAAAATGCAGAAGAAAAAGGTGTCTTTTGATGAAGTCCTCGACCTTTTCGCGATCCGTGTTATTCTTGATTCTAAGCCTGAGAATGAAAAAACCGATTGCTGGACGGTCTATTCCATTATCACGGAACAATACCAGGCAAATCCCGAAAGGATGCGTGACTGGATTACAATTCCTAAATCGAATGGGTATGAATCATTGCATGCAACTGTGATGGGGCCTCAGGGAAGGTGGGTGGAAGTGCAGATCCGTACCCGGAGAATGGATGAAGTGGCTGAAAAAGGCCTTGCCGCACACTGGAAATATAAAGGGGGTAAGGAAAAATCAGGTGTTGATGCATGGCTTGCGGGTATCCGTGAGATTCTTGAAAATCCTGAACTGAATGTAGTCGACTTTATCGATCACTTCAGCATGGATATCTATAAGGAGGAGATTTTTGTTTTTACTCCCAAAGGCGATTTGAAAAAGATGCCTGCCGGCTCTACCTTACTCGATTTTGCATACGAAATCCATTCTCAGCTTGGCGATAAATGTGTAGGCGGACTCGTTAACGGAAAAAAAGTCACATTAAAATATAAGCTGAAAAACGGGGACCAGGTTTCCATTGAAACTTCAAACAATCAAAAACCAAAACTCGACTGGCTTGATTTTCTTGTAACATCGAAAGCAAAAAACCGGGTCAGGTCCAGTTTAAGTGAAGAAAAAAGAAATTTGGCTGCCCAGGGAAGGGAAATCATCATGCGTAAGTTTAAAAACTGGAAGCTGGAACTGAATGATGAAGCCATCCGGAAAATTCTTAAGAAGTATGAATTTAAGCATGCCATTGATTTTTATTATGAACTGGCAACAGGAAAAATAAATCCGCTGGAGGTAAAATCAATTTTTACGGAAAAACCGGAGGAAGAAAGTTCCCGGCTTAAGCTGGAAGAACTGCTTCCTGAAAAGGAAGTTCAGTCATTTACCTTTGAAGGGGGCGACGATTACCTGATAATCGACAATAACCTGAAGAACATCAATTTTAATCTTGCCCGCTGCTGCAATCCTGTTTTTGGTGATCCTGTATTCGGTTTTGTTACCATCAGCGAAGGAATCAAGATTCACAGGATGAAGTGTCCGAATGCACCGCAGATGCGTGAAAGGTTTCCATACCGTATTATAAAGGCTAAATGGAAGGATACAACCAGTCCGGGTGCCTTCCTTACTACCTTGCATGTGTCAGGTATCGACGAGGCTGACATTGTATCTGAAATATCACATATCATTGCCAAAGATACAGGTGCGCGGCTTCGTTCCATCCACATCAATTCCAACAGGGGAAAGTTTGAAGGTGTTCTGCAGTTATCGGTATATAATATTGATCACCTTGAATTTCTCATTCATAAAATGAAAAAAGTGAAAGGAGTTTCGTCTGTAACAAGGGGAGAGACATGAGCCATAAAAAAATCAACATCCTGGTAGCACCTAATGCAATGAAAGGCAGCTTAACTGCTTTTGAATTTGCCGATATAGTGGAAGAGGCTTTCATGCAGGTGTCTCCCTGTTTTTCTGTCCGAAAGTTGCCTGTTGCCGACGGAGGTGATGGCACTGGTGAGGTATTGTACAGGGCTCTTGATGCTGAAGTAGTGAAGGTAAAAGTTTTTGATGCCCTTGGCCGGACAATAACTTCCAAATATGCAGTGACAGGCAAAACTGCTATTATTGAAATGGCTGATGCTTCAGGAATGAAATATTTGCAAGCAGAAGAGTTGAATCCATTACAGGCTTCTTCGTTTGGAACAGGGCAACTCATTTTAAATGCCATTCAGAAAGGATGCACACAAATCTGGCTTGGAGTAGGAGGAAGCGCTACAGTTGACGGAGGTTCCGGAATCATGGAAGCATTGGGTTTTCAGTTAATGGATGCGGAAAAAACTCCTGTTGCCGGTAATGGATTGAATACCGGAATCGTCAGGCAGATTATCCGGCCTGATACCATTCCGGAAGTTTCATTTAAAGTTATATCTGATGTCGACAATCCTCTGCTGGGTGAATCGGGGGCAGCTGCTGTTTTCGGCCCGCAGAAAGGTGCAGGAACTGAAATGGTTCTGCAATTGGAAAAGAACCTGGAGCACTGGGTCAGACTGCTTGAACTGGAGAGCGGCAGGAGTCTTGCAACACTGAAAGGGGCAGGAGCTGCAGGTGGATTGGCGTTGCCCCTGTTGGCATTTTTCAATGCTGATCTTGTTCCAGGTGCTGAATTTGTTCTTTCGGCCCTTAACTTTGAAAAACATCTTGCATGGGCCGATATTGTTATTACAGGTGAAGGTAAAATCGACAGTCAGACACTCCGGAACAAAGCACCAAAAGTAGTTGCCGATATGGCCCGTCATGCAGGTAAAACCGCAATTGCAATAGGCGGTTCAATTGAATCCGAAGCCTGCTCCATATTTAATGGTGGCGCTTTTAGCATCCTGCCAGCTCCGGTTGATACAGAGAACTCAATCAAATATGCAAAAAAATATCTTTCTTCATTTTCTGCTGAACTTGCAAAACTCCTTTCAGTTTCTATTTAAAAATAACCGACAAATTCAACTTTTTTTGTTGAAGAACGTTTAGTTTAAGGTGATTATACAAGCCACTGGACGGGTAAGTATATATTGTGGCAGGATATTTGAATTGACTGCCTCTATATTCTCCTTGAAAAAGCTGATGAATATAAGATTAGGATTTTTGAACAATATTGTTATTTTTGATGCTTTGCTTGGGAAAAATAAAAAAGTGATAATAAAAAATTAAAAATTTAGGAAAATGAAGAACTTAATTTTAATGATGGCTGCTATACTGGTATCAGTCTTTAGCTATGCGCAGGACGCAGCAGAAAAAATTAACCAGGGAAATGAGGCCTTGAAAGCGGAAAATTATGAAAAGGCTTTCGCTCTTTATGATGACGCAATGAAAAACATTGGTGATGTGCAGGTGGATCCCAGTATCAATTTCAACATCGGTTTCGCAGCTTATAAATCCAATAACCTTAAAGGTGCAATAGAATATTTTGATAAAGCCATTGAGGCAGGTGTAAATGTCTCTAAAAGTCATGAATATAAAGCGCTGGCATATAATGATTCAGAAGATTATAACAAGGCAGTGGAAAGCTATGAGAAAGCAATAGCCACGGCTGAAGGTGAAACCGAGCCTCTGATATACAATGCCGCAATTGCTGCCTACAGGGGTGAATTGCTGGATAAGGCCGTTGAATTATTCAGTAAAAGTGTTGAAAATAATTATCGTGCTGAAACAGCTCTTTATTATAAAGCTGTAACCTTGCGTAAACAAAACAAAGAAGCGGAATACAA
>Ga0209347_1006578_pt1 | contig 10206 bp, 10 predicted proteins | sample AutmiccommuBRH23_FD_187382 | JGI IMG/M metagenome (GOLD analysis project Ga0209347, IMG submission 187382) | Deep subsurface microbial communities from Mt. Terri, Switzerland - Autotrophic microbial communities BRH/23 (SPAdes) (version 2) | ecosystem: Environmental > Aquatic > Deep subsurface >... | reverse complement strand
GGCATGGCGCAGGGCGGGCAGCTCATGACGACCACCGAGGTCGACAACTGGCCCGCCGACGTGCACGGCGTGCAGGGCCCGGACCTGATGCAGCGCTTCCTGGAGCACGCGGAACGCTTCAAGACCCAGATCGTTTTCGACCACATCAACCAGGTCGACCTCTCGCAGCGGCCGTTCAGGCTGCGCGGCGACAGCGGCGAATACACCTGCGACAGCCTGATCATCGCCACCGGCGCCTCGGCGAAATACCTGGGCCTGCCCTCCGAGCAAGCCTTCATGGGCAAGGGCGTGTCGGGCTGCGCCACCTGCGACGGCTTCTTCTACCGCGACCAGGTGACCAGCGTCGTGGGTGGCGGCAACACCGCGGTGGAAGAAGCGCTGTACCTGTCCAACATCGCCAGCAAGGTGTACCTGATCCACCGCCGCGACAAGTTCCGGGCCGAGCCGATCATGGTCGACAAGCTGATGGAGAAAGTGGCCGCCGGCAAGATCGAGCTGAAGCTGTTCCACACGCTCGACGAGGTGTTGGGCGACGCCACCGGGGTGACCGGCGTGCGGATCAAGGACGTGCGCTCGGGCGCGACCGAGGACCTCGCGCTGCAAGGCTGCTTCATCGCGATCGGGCACCATCCCAACACCGACATCTTCAAGGGCCAGGTGGAGATGAAGGACGGCTACATCATCACGCAGACCGGCCTGGACGGCTTCGCGACCATGACCAGCGTGCCGGGCGTGTTCGCGGCCGGCGACGTGCAGGACCACGTCTACCGCCAGGCGATCACCAGTGCCGGCACCGGCTGCATGGCGGCCCTGGATGCCCAGCGCTTCCTCGAGCAGGCGAGCTGACGGCCTGATCCGGCCGGGGCGAAGGGCAGCCGGGCGGCCGCTTCCCGCTTGCGGCTATGCTTGCGGCTATAATTGTGGGCTTTGCTGCGAAACCGCGAGGCGACGCAGCCGGCCCGCGAGGGCCCGGGTTACCGCCACCCTTTCTGGCGAGGTGAGGCAGAAGCGAGGACCGGCACAGCCGTGCCATCCGCCAGTGACTGCCGTTTTGATGATATCGGAGTGCTTCATGGCACGCGTATGCGACGTGACGGGCAAGGGCCCGGTGACCGGGAACAACGTTTCCCACGCCAACAACAAGACCAAGCGACGGTTCCTGCCGAACCTGCAATACCGCCGTTTCTGGGTCGAGAGCGAGAACCGCTGGGTGCGCCTGCGCGTGTCGAGCGCGGCGCTGCGCCTGATCGACAAGAATGGCATCGAGGCCGTGCTCGCCGACCTGCGCGCCCGCGGCCAGGCCTGATCCAGCACTGAAAGGAAAGCATCATGGCAAGCAGCAAAGGCGGCCGGGAAAAGATCAAGCTGGAGTCCACCGCGGGCACCGGCCACTTCTACACCACCAGCAAGAACAAGAAGACGACGCCCGAGAAGATGTCGATCATGAAGTTCGACCCCAAGGCTCGCAAGCACGTCGAGTACAAGGAAACCAAGCTGAAGTGACAGCCCGGCCTCGCGGCCCGCACTCGTTTCGCTGCCGGCGCCGGCCGGTTCCAGGAAGCCCCGCGACGCGGGGCTTTTTGTTGTGCGCCGAGCTACCGTTCCAGGGTGTGACTGGCGCAGCATGATGTGAGCCGCAGGCCCCGACAGCGGAAGCCGGCGTATGCTGGGCCATGGCCGATTCGAAGCGCAGCGGCTGGTCGTTCGCCGCCGGACTGATGGTGGGTGGAGCGATCTCCCTGTGGGCCTGCGTCGCGTGGTTGCTGCCGGCCATCGGTCCCGCGATGGCGCCGATTGCGGCGCTCGAGCAGTCGACGGCCCCATCGGCCAGCCTGCTGGCGCCCGCCGAAGTCGCACCGGCCGCCGACGCCACAGGCGCCGCTTCGGCTTGCGGCTTCCAGCCCATGCTGCCGTCGGCCAGCGGCCGTGACGGACGATTCACGCTCGACGCCGCCACCCCGAAGGACCCGCCCAGCGTGCGCGGCTACCTTGCCGCCGCACGCGACGCGGCGCGGCAAGGCCGCTGGCGGGACAGCGAGGTCGCGCTGCTCGTCGCCTGCCGGCTGGCGGGCGCGACATCACCGCTGGTGTCGGTCCCGGTCGCCGACGTCCAGTCGCTGCTGGGCCAGCGGTACCTGGAAGCGGCCGAGGCGGAGTCCGACGATGCGCTGCGCTCGGCGCTCCTGGAGCGTGCCGAAGGGTTGCTCGAGAAGAGCCTGCTGGCCTATACGGTGGTGCTTGGCAGCGACGCCTCCAAAAGCCGCCTGGCAGCCAGGCGCGTGGCCGCTCTCGGCCAGCTGCGTGAGCGCCACGAACGCTTCACCATGGCGACGCCGGACACGGCCTTTCTCCCTGCAGATCCGGGCGCCAGCGCGCTGGCCACCGTCGGCGCCGCGGCCCAGCCCACGTGGGGCGGGGTCGTGCCGCCCGGCGCCGGCGATCTCGGCCCCGCCCGCACAGGCGCGCTCATCCGCTCCGATCCGGAGCTGACGCAACTGGAGGCCGATCTGGCCCGCCTGCGGGCCCAGGCCGCGAACGTCACGCGTGACGCTGAGGGTCTGCGCCAGCGCTCGGAGCGGGCGCTCGCCCAGCGCGATGCGCAGTGCCGCGACAAGCCCTGCCTGCTGCGCTGGTACGCCCAGCGCAAGCGCGAGCTGCTCGCCGAGTTCTGAAAGCCCCGCCGCTTTGCGAGCAGGAACGAGCGCCGGCGCTCTTCGTCCCACTGCGGCTGCGGAGTCGATCTATGGCTTCATCGACCCAATACTTGGGTCCAGGGCAATGGCATACGGCTCGATGAGACGGCCCGCTGAACAAGGCTCGCGCAGGCGCGAGCACAATTCGTTCGCAGGCGCTCAGGCGTGCGCGGCGCGCAGCTTGAGGGCGAACTGCTGCAGCGCCACGATGCCGCTTTCCTCGGCGCGGCGGCACCAGGCCTGAAGTTCGGCCGTGAGCTGCTCACGCGAGCGGTTGGTGTTGAGCCACATCTGCCGCAGCTCCTCGCGCATGGTGACCATCTTGTCGAGCACCGGATGGGCCGCGCGGGCCTGCGCCAGCTGCGGCTTGGCCGACGCCGGCACCCGCTCTTCGTCGCGGTGGAGCCAGCGCTTGGCGGCCTGCAAGGGCGAGAGGTCGGCGCCCTTTTCCTTGAGCACGGCGATTTCGGCCTTGCAGACGCGGCGCATCTCGCGGCCGTAGCGTGCCATCACCTCGTAGCGGTTGGCGATCAACGCCTCCAGCGTCTTCTCGTCGGCCACTGGCCGGATCTGGCCCAGGCGCAGCTTCGGCGGCACCTTTTTCACGGTCGCCCAGCCGATGCGGCTCATCAGCGAGATGTAGACCCAGCCGATGTCGAACTCGTATTGCTTGACCGCGAACTTGGCGGACGTGGGATACGTGTGATGATTGTTGTGCAGTTCCTCGCCGCCGATGATCAGGCCCCAGGGCGAGATGTTGGTGCTGGCGTCGGGTGCCTCGAAGTTGCGGTAGCCCCAGTAATGGCCGATGCCGTTGATGACGCCGGCCGCCGTCACGGGGATCCACATCATCTGCACGGCCCACACCGACAGGCCGGCGGCGCCAAACAGCGCCACGTTCAGGATCAGCATCAGGCCAACGCCCTGCCAGCTGTAGCGCGTGTACAGGTTGCGCTCGATCCAGTCGTCGGGGGTGCCGTGGCCGAACTTCGCCAGCGTTTCGAGGTTCCTGGCCTCGGCGCGATAGAGCTCCGAGCCCTTCCAGAACACGGTGTCGATGCCGCGGGTCTGCGGGCTGTGCGGATCCTCCGCCGTCTCGCACTTGGCGTGGTGCTTGCGGTGGATGGCGACCCATTCCCTGGTCACCATGCCGGTGCCGAGCCACAGCCAGAAGCGGAAGAAATGCGCGGGAATGCGGTGCAGGTCCAGCGCGCGGTGCGCCTGGCTGCGATGCAGGAAGATCGTGACGCTGGCGATGGTGATGTGCGTCGTCACCAGCGTGTAGAGGACGATCTGCCACCAGGACAGATTCCACAGGCCGTTGGCGAGCCAGTCAACTGCCGCGTTCAGCACGGCCCAATCGGGGAGCAACATTGTCGGAGGGTTTCCTTCTGGAGATGCGGGCCGAAAGGCCCAAGGTGGTGAGACGGATTCTAGGCAGGAAGGTTCAATCTCGCTCGAGCAAGGCTGCTGGTCCCCACGGGCGCTCTCAGGCGCGGGTCCACGCCGCCGCGAAGAAGCCGTCGGTGGCGTGCCGGTGCGGCCACAACCGCAGGTATTGCTGTCCGCCGTCGCCCCCGCTGCACAGGCCGGCGGCCCCTTCCACCTTCAGTTGGGCCAGGATTTCGCCGACCGGCAGCGGCTGGAACTGCGGCTGCGCCGCAGCGAACGCGGCGGCGATTTCCTCGTTCTCCTGGGGCAGCAGACTGCAGGTGGCATACACGAGGCGCCCGCCCGGCTTGAGCAGGCGCGCGGCGCTGGCCAGGATCGCGGCCTGCCTGGCCGCCATCTCCTGCACCGCCTGCATGGACTGGCGCCACTTGAGGTCCGGATTGCGGCGCAAGGTGCCCAGGCCGGAGCACGGCGCGTCGACGATCACCCGGTCGATCTTGCCCGCCAGGCGCTTGATGCGCTCGTCACGCTCGTGCGCGATGGCGGCCGGATGGACATTGGACAGCTTGCTGCGGGCCAGCCGCGGCTTGAGCGCGTCGAGCCGGTGCGCCGAAGTATCGAAGGCGTACAGGCGCCCGGTGTTGCGCATGGTGGCGCCGATCGCCAGCGTCTTGCCGCCGGCGCCGGCGCAGAAATCGACCACCATCTCGCCGCGCCTGGCGTCCAGCAGCAGCGCCAGCAGTTGCGAACCCTCGTCCTGGACCTCGACGGCGCCCCGCGCGAAGGCGTCGAGCTTGTTGATCGCCGGCTTGCCGTCGACCCGCAGCCCCCACGGCGAATACGGCGTCGGGCGGGCGGCTATGCCGGCGAGCTTCAGTTCCCGGCGCACGTCCTCGCGCTTGTCGGTGAGCGTGTTCACGCGCAGGTCCAGCGGGGCGGGCTGGGTGAGGCTCTCGGCCAGCGCCCAGAACTCGCCGCCCAGTTGCTCCTTGAGCGGCTGGGCCAGCCAGTCCGGCAGGTTGTGGCGATGCCGCTCCAGCAGGTCGGACGGATCGATCGTGTCGCACTGGTCCAGCCAGTTCTTTTCCTGCTCGTTCAGCGCGCTCTTGAGGAAGTCGCGTGGGCCGTGGAAGCCGAGGATGGCCAGGCGCCGCTCCTTGGGTCCGCTGCCGGACGGCGCCAGATGGTCGAACAGGAGCTTGCGCCGCAGCACCGTGTAGACGGTTTCGGCGAGTGTCGCCCGCTCGCGCGGGCCGAGGGAGCGGTGGTCGCGAAAGTAGCGGGACACCACCGCATCGGCGGGATGGTCGAACTTCAGGGTGAGCTTGACGAGCTCGGCACAGGCGTCGAGCAGGGCTTTGGGATGCATCGGCCGATTGTCCCATCGCGCCCGCGCCGCGGATCTCAGAGCGTCGCCAGCAGCCGGGCGATCGCGCGCGGATAGATCAGGTGTTCCTGCGTCAGCACCCGCGCGGCGAGCGACTCGGGCGTGTCGTCCGGCAGCACCGGCACCACGGCCTGTTCCAGGATCGGTCCGAAATCGAGTTCCGCCGTCACCTGGTGCACCGTCGCTCCCGAAAAGCGGCAACCCATCTCGATCGCCCGCTGGTGCGTATGCAGTCCGGGAAAGGCCGGCAGCAGCGAGGGATGGATGTTGAGCAGCCGGCCTTCGTAGCGTTGCACGAAATCGGGCGTGAGGATGCGCATGAAGCCGGCGAGCACGACCAGCGCCGGCTGGTGGCGGTCGACCACGGCTGCCAGTTCGGCGTCGAAGGCCTCGCGGCTGGCGAACGGCTTGTGATCGACCACTTCTGTGGCAATCCGATGCTCGCGCGCAAACGCGAGGCCGCCGGCGTCCGGTCGATTGCTGATCACCGCCGTCACCTCGGCCCCGTGGCGCTCCCGCCAGCCCTCGCGTTGGGCCGCCCGCACGATCGCGGCCATGTTGGAGCCCCCGCCGGAGATCAGAATGACGATCTTCTTCATGTCCGCCGGATTATCCCAGCCATGCACCTGCGTCCCCTCGCCCCCATCGAAGCCCGCGTGCTCGGCACGCTGATGGAAAAAGCCCGCACCGTCCCCGACAGCTATCCGCTCACGCTCAACGCCGTCGTGGCCGGCTGCAACCAGAAAACCAGCCGCGAGCCGCTGATGAACGTCAGCGACGCGCAGGCGCAGGAGGCGCTGGATTCGCTGAAGGCGCTGACGCTGGTGTTCGAATCCAGCGGCGGCCGCGTCGCGCGCTGGGAGCACAACTTCCAGCGCGCCGTCGGCGTGCCCGAGCAGTCGGCGGTGCTGCTCGGGCTGCTGATGCTGCGCGGGCCGCAGACGGCGGGCGAGTTGCGCATCAACAGCGAACGCTGGTACCGCTTTGCGGACATCTCGTCGGTGGAGGCGTTCCTGGAAGAGCTGCGCGATCGCCCCGAGGAGAAAGGCGGGCCGCTGGTCGTGCCGCTGCCGCGCGCGCCGGGCATGCGCGAGCCGCGCTGGGCCCACCTGCTGTGCGGGCCAGTGCCGGTGGAGCCGACGTCAGCCGCCGCGGCGGACGACGGACCGCCCGACGCCCTGGAGCGCCGCGTCGCGTCACTCGAAAATGAAGTGGCCGCACTGCGTTCTGCACTGCAAGACGTGCGCGAACAGCTCGGTTTGTCGCAACCCGGACAAGCCGCCTAGTCCCTCGACGGACATAATCGCGGCAACGTTTCGGAGATGTTCCATGGATCTTGCGTTTACCCCCGAAGAGCAGCAGTTTCGCCGGGACATCCGCGCCTGGGTGCGCGACAACCTGCCGCCCGAAATCTCGCACAAGGTTCACAACGCCCTGCGCCTGACGCGTGAGGACATGCAGCGCTGGGCGAAGATCCTGGGCAAGAAAGGCTGGCTCGGTTACGGCTGGCCCAAGGAGTTCGGCGGCCCCGGCTGGAACGCCGTGCAGCGCCACCTGTTCGAGGAAGAATGCGCGCTCGCCGGGGCGCCCCGCATCGTGCCTTTCGGCCCGGTGATGGTGGCGCCGGTGATCATGACCTTTGGCACCGCCGAGCAGCAGAAGCGCTTCCTGCCCGGCATCGCCAGCGGCGAAGTCTGGTGGAGCCAGGGTTACAGCGAACCCGGCGCCGGCTCGGACCTCGCGTCGCTGAAATGCCGCGCCGAGCGCCGCGGCGACAAGTACATCGTCAACGGCCAGAAGACCTGGACCACGATGGCGCAGTACGGCGACTGGATCTTCTGCCTGGTGCGCACCAGCACCGAAGGCAAGCCGCAGACCGGCATCTCCTTTCTGCTGATCGACATGAAGTCGCCCGGCGTCAGCGTGCGGCCGATCTACATGCTCGACGGCGAGCCGGAGGTCAACGAGGTGTTCCTCGACAACGTCGAAGTGCCCGCGGAAAACCTGATCGGCGAGGAGAACAAGGGCTGGACCTACGCCAAGCACCTGCTGTCGCACGAGCGGACCAACATCGCCGACGTGAACCGCGCCAAGCGCGAGCTCGAGCGCCTCAAGCGCATCGCGAAGTCCGAGAAGGTGTGGGACGACCAGCGCTTCCGCGACGAGGTTGCGAAGCTGGAAGTGGAAGTGATCGCGCTGGAGATGCTGGTGCTGCGGGTGCTGTCGGCACAGCAATCTGGCAAGAACCCGCTGGACATCGCCGGCCTGCTCAAGATTCGCGGCAGCGAGATCCAGCAGCGCTATTCAGAGCTGATGATGCTGGCAGCGGGCCCGTACGCGCTGCCGTGGATCCGCGAAGCGATGGACGCCGGCTGGCAAGGCGAGTTCGTCGGCGCCCCGTACATCGCGCCGCTGGCGGCGAGCTACTTGAACATGCGCAAGACGACGATCTACGGCGGCAGCAACGAGGTGCAGCGGACGATCGTTGCGCAGACGGTGCTCGGCTAAAACCCAACCCAACAGCCGGACGCAGAGGACGCAGAGGACGCAGAGGACGCAAAAAATTCAAATGAATTTTCTGGATGTCCTTTTGCGTTCTCTGCGTACCCTTCGCGTCCTCTGCGTCCTTGACCCCGAATTCGTGACCCCGTATTCAGATTTCCTCGCACACCAGAGGTAGCACATGGATTTCAACTTCACCGACGACCAGGACCAGCTGCGTGACGCCGTGCGCAAATGGGTCGACAAGGGCTACGACTTCGAGCGCCGCCGCGCCATCGTCAAGGCCGGTGGCTTCGACCGCGGGGTCTACGGCGAACTCGCCGGCCTGGGCCTGGCCGGCCTCTTCATCTCCACGCAACACGGCGGCATGGGCATGGGCCCGGTCGAGGGGATGGTGGTGATGGAAGAACTCGGCCGCGGCATCGTGCTCGAGCCGCTCGGCCAGACGCTGATCGCCAGCGCCATCATCGCCGGCAACGCGCCCGACGCCGTGAAGTCGGCGTGGCTGCCGAAGATCGCGAGCGGCCAAGCCCTGGTGGTGCTGGCCCACACCGAGCGCACCGCCCGCTACAGGCTCGACGTGTGCGAGACCAGGGCCAGCCGCAGCGGCGAGGCCTGGAGCGTCACCGGCGCCAAGAGCATCGTGCCGGCAGGCGACCAGGCCGACGCGTTCCTGGCGCCGGCCGTCGCCGACGGCAACATGGCGCTGTTCCTCGTCGAGCGCAGCGCGGCCGGCGTGAAGACGCGCGGCTACGGCACCATGGAAGGCGGCCGCGCGGCGGAAGTAACGTTCGCGTCTTCGCCGGCGACGCTGCTCACCCACGACGGTCTCGCGGCGCTGGAGCACGCGGTCGACATCGGCATCGCCGCGAGCTGCGCCGAAGCGGTTGGCGTTCTCGACAAGACGATGGAAGTGACGGCGGAATACCTCAACACGCGCAAGCAGTTCGGCGTGCCGCTCGCCACCTTCCAGGCGCTGCGCCATCGCATGGCCGACATGAAGATGCAGCAGGAGCTGGCCCGCTCGATGAGCTATTACGCATCGCTCAAGCTCAATGCCCCGCCGCAGGAGCGCCGCCGGGCGATGGCCCGCGCCAAGTACCAGCTCGGCGTCTCCATGCGCTTCGTCGGCCAGAACTCGGTGCAGTTGCACGGCGGCATCGGCGTGACCGACGAATACATCGGCAGCCACTACTTCAAGAAGCTGACCCAGCTGGAACTGAGCTTCGGCGACACGATGCACCACCTGGGGGAGGTGTCGGCGCGGATGCAGGACACGGCCGGCGTGTTTGCCTGAAGTTCTGCGTTCGGCTGTTGGGTTTTCCCAGCCTCTAGCCCCTGTCCTCAGGCGTGCAGCCGCGAGTTCTTCGGCAGGTGCGCCATCAGGAACTCCATCTGGTCCGCCAGGATGCGGCGGTTGCGCAGGATGAAGTCCTCCCAGAGGCTCGGCACGTACGGCGTGTACAGCAGCGGCATGCGCGCCTGCTCGGGCGTGCGGTTGCTCTTGCGGTGGTTGCAGGTGCGGCAGGCCGTCACCACGTTCATCCAGTGATCGCGGCCGTTCTGGGCGAACGGGATGATGTGCTCGCGCGTGAGCAGTTCCTCGTGGAACGACCCGCCGCAATAGGCGCACACGTTGCGGTCGCGGGCAAAGAGCTTGCTGTTGGTGAGGCCGGGCTTGAGCTCGAACGGATTGATGTTCGGCACGCCCTTGGTGCCGATGATGCTGCTGACGGCGATCAGCGACTGCTCGCCGGTCACCGCGTTGTGGCCGCCGCGGAACAGCGCGATGCGCGCGCCGACTTCCCAGCGCACCTCCTCGGCCGCGTAGTGGATCACGGCCTGTTCGAGCGTGATCCACGACTGGGGCAGGCCCTGGGCCGACAGCTTCAAAACCTTCAAGACACCGCTCCTTTCCGGGAGAGGAAACCACATGGCAGGTCCGGCGCAGCGCCGGGCGGCGCTGTACAGCACAATATACCCTCTTTCGTGGCCCGCCGCCGCCGCGCAGGCGCCGTGACGCTTGGCGTGACGGGCGCGGGCTGCTATCAAAACGATACCGACGCGAGCGCGATGCAGATCTTCCGAGGCTTCCACCATCCGGGCATCGCGCCGGCCTGCGCGCTCACCATCGGCAACTTCGACGGCGTGCACCGCGGCCACCAGGCGATGCTCGCTCTGCTGAACAGCGAGGCGCGGCATCGGGGCGTGCCCAGCTGCGTGCTGACCTTC
>Ga0209347_1006577_pt1 | contig 10211 bp, 8 predicted proteins | sample AutmiccommuBRH23_FD_187382 | JGI IMG/M metagenome (GOLD analysis project Ga0209347, IMG submission 187382) | Deep subsurface microbial communities from Mt. Terri, Switzerland - Autotrophic microbial communities BRH/23 (SPAdes) (version 2) | ecosystem: Environmental > Aquatic > Deep subsurface >... | reverse complement strand
TGGCTGAAGGCCCGGGCCAAGTGCCGCATTCCGCCGAAGTCCAGGTAATACCCGTCTCGTTCTCCGGTTAGGAGACTGTGCAGGGCGTGGTGAAAGTCGTCGGTCCACTGGGCATCGAAACCGTACCCTCCCATTACCCGGGGCAGGATTACCCGGGGATCGTTGAGGTCGCTTTCGGCAATCATGTATACCCTGCGTCCCAGCCTTTCGCCCTGGCTGTTTACAGCGTCGTTTAATTGCCCCAGAAAGGGCCGGGCCGAAAAGTCCATGATGGCGTGCACGGCATCCAATCGGAACCCGTCCAGGTGGAAATCATTTAACCAGTACAAGGCGTTGGCAATGAAGAAGTGTCTCACCTCGTCGCTGCCGGGCCCGTCAAAATTGATGGCCGGTCCCCAGGGCCCGGTGTAGCGGTCGGTAAAGTAAGGGGCAAATTCAGCCAGGTAATTGCCCTCGGGTCCCAAGTGGTTATAGACAACGTCCAGTATCACCGCCAAGCCCTTTTGGTGGCAGGCGTTCACCAGCCGCTGTAGTCCCTCGGGCCCACCATACGAATGCTGTACGGCAAAGGGGTATACCCCGTCGTAACCCCAGTTCCGTCGGCCCGGAAACTGGGCCAACGGCATGATCTCCAGAGCATTGACGCCCAGTTCCAATAAGGAGTCCAGGCGGGGGATGATGGCGTCAAAGGTGCCCTCGGTGGTAAAGGTGCCCACATGCAGTTCGTACAGAACCAGGTCACACCGAGCCGGGGCGAACCAACATTGGTCTGTCCAGGTGAAGGCACCGTTATCCACCACCAGGGAAGGCCCATGCACGCCCTCGGGTTGGTGGCGTGAGGCCGGGTCGGGACGCTCCTTTTCCCCATCCAGCAGGTAGAAGTAAAGACTGCCCGGTTTGACATCTGCAAAGACCCCGTGGTGATAACCACGTTTATTACGGAGCAGGGGCAGGGTTTGTTCCCGAGGTGCCACGATACGCACAGCCACCCGCTCGGCCAGGGGAGCCCAGACAATAAAACGGCAGCGGTCGTCGTCCAGGTAAACGGCACCGGGGCATCCCGATTCGACCGGAATTAAGTTATTATAACCAGTGTCCGTCATTGTTTAGTCACCTTTTTCCTGAGCCTGTCAATTGCCCTCAGTATCTCTAGTACACCAGGCATCCGGTCCAATTCTTCCAAATTCCGGCGGGCCTTGCGTTGCCAGTTTGGTTTTTCGGGGCCGGTGCCGGGGATATTTTGGGGCGCCGTCTCCAGCCACAGGTCCTCCAGGTTAACCAGCACGATACCCGCCCGCCCAGCGGCCAGGTACTTGTAGCAAGCATGAAGCATTGTCTGCACGTTAACTGCCGGTGTCTTGAGCAGGTTCCGGTGGTATAGGAATCTGGCCAGGGCCGCGCGGGTTGATGGTTCGCTTTGCCGCCAGAAGGCGGTAAATGTCGGCATGTCGTGAGTATTCAGACAGGCCAGAGAACCGGCGGGAACGGGACGCAGGCCCCGGCGGGGAACCGGCTTGACTTCGAAGGGCAGCACGTACATACGGCTTAGACCGTTTCGGGACATAGCCGCCCGAACACTCTCCGGGACAGTACCCAGATCCTCGCCCACCAGCACGGTCCGGTGGCGCCGGGACTCCAGGGCCAAAATAGCATAAAATTCCTCAGCCGGGTAGCGCACGTAAACTCCTTCGCCAGCCGGCAGGCCGGCGGGGATCCAAAAAAGCCGGTGCATCCCCATCACGTGGTCCAGGCGCAGCACGCCGGCATGCCGGAGGTGATGGCGCAGACCGGCGATAAAATAGCGGTAGGTCTGCTGCCTTAGTCCATCGGGGTGCAGGGGCGGGAATCCCCAGTTTTGCCCCCGGGCATTAAGTCGGTCCGGTGGTGCCCCGCAGGTCGCCCCGGTGGCGAAAACACCGCGCTCACGCCACACGTCATATCCGCTGCCGTGGACACCCAGCGGAAAATCTAGATACAGCCCCGGTCCATGTCTCCGGGCATGCACCGCCAAGTCGCGAAACTGCTGGTGGGCCACCCACTGCACGTACAGGTGGTATCGCTCTGCATCCGGGTCGAAGTCTCCCGGCCGCAAGTCCCCGTCGCGCATCCGTTCCGGCCATTTGTTCCAAACACAACCCTGCCGGACGCCGGCGGCCCGAAAGCGGGCGTAATCCTGTACGGCCGGGTTTTCCGCCGACCAGCGGCGCATCTCGTCAAGTCTGGTGGATGCCCCTGCGTAACAGCAGTGCGCCAGCAGTTCCAGTATTCTGCGTTTTACAGCCATACCCCGGCGGTAATCCACCAGGGGTGCTTGGCGCAGGGCTTCAATATCGGCCTGGAACGCCGGAGAAGTTAATAATTCCCGGGCCGGGGGGCAATGGTTCAGTTCCGGAATCCGCGCCACGTCCAGGTAAAATTCGTTCCAGAACATTCGGCTCACCGGCGCATAAGGGCTGGGGTCGAATGGATCGTCCAGGTAGGCGGCTAATAGCGGCAGTGTGCCGGCCAGGCTGCCCCCCAGTGACCGGACCCAATTATGGAGTGTCTCCAGGTCGGTAACATCGCCGGCGGCCCAACTTCTTTTTGAGCGGAGGGCGTAAAGAGGCACGAACACCCCCCATAAACGGTCGGCGCCGGCGGGTAATAGATACGCCTTGGCCGGCGCAGATATTAATGTAGCTTCACAAATGCCGTCTGCAAATTGGATGGTCAGCCGGTGGTAGCCCGGCGGCAGTCCCCCGGGTAAGGGCAGTCGCCGGGCGGTGTACTCCAACCCGGCTAACTTTTCCGTTCTTACCACGGGCAGACGGGCCGGTTCACAGGTCCATTGTCTGGGTTCGCCCTCTTCGGGTTCCAGGTGGACGAGGATGCGGCCTGCACACCGGCCGGCCTCCAGGCGCAGTTCCAGTGCGGATTTGGCTGCCGCCCGGCAAACCGTCACCGGTTCGCAGCGGCGCGACCACAGTTCGAGCCTGCGCCGGTGCAGCGCGTCCGGTATATCCACCGCGCCGGCCACCGGCGCCCCCAGTGCCCCCAAAGCGGCCAGCAGCGCGTGCGACGATGCTTTCCGGAAACGGCCGGTAAAATCTTGGTATGCGGTTGTAATGCCGTATAGCCGGGCTAGTTGTTCAAGGGCACGCCGCGCCCCGTCATCCATAATTACCAGCCTCCATCCGCTAATTTAGGTTAATGTGACGCGCCAATGGGTACAGTGATAATCATTTTATGCGTCCCGAGTAAGCGTTGTACTTTTTTCACTGGTATTTTGCGCATTTTTTAAGTTTTTACCACTATTGCCGGTTTACTAACCCAAAAAATTGACCCAAAAAAAAGGAATCAAGTTTTTCTTGATCCCCCAAATCGCTTATTTAATTTTCGCGTGTTAAGTTGCCCTCGTTGATTAAAGGATTGCTTTTTTAAACTCCTCAATGCCAATCCGTTCAATAAACTTGGAAGTCCGCTCCCGCTTGTTGGCGTTGGCGGCGTAGTAAGCAAAACATTTTCCAGCCAGGGCCACAACTTCCTCGCTGCTCAGTTCCTCGGCTATAACATCACCCACCCTGGGTTTGCGGCCGGAGTTGCCGCCAAAGGAAACCGTCCAACCCGACTTTTTGCCGAAGGCGCCGAAGTCCCGTACCAGGCCCTCGCCGCAATTATTCGGGCAGCCCGAAATGCCGATTTTGGCCTTGGCGGGCAAATCCAATGACCCTACGAATAATTTTTCCAGTTCACCACCCAAACCCAGCGAGTCCTGCATCCCGTACTTGCATACCGCAGTGCCCGGGCAGGCCTGCACGTAATGAACACATAATTCTATGGCCGGGCCCACATCCAGCCCCAAGTCCGCCCACACTTCGTCCACTACTTCCGGTTCCATGCCCACTAGAGCCAGCCGTTGACCCGAGGTAATCTTGATGATCGGTATGTTATGTTTGCGGGCGGTTTGGGCGATGTTTTCCATAATATCGGGAGTAATCAGTCCCATCGGCGTCCTGGGTACAATGGCGAATGTCTTTTTGTCCCGCTGAATAAATGCTCCTTTGGGTGCTTCAGACATCTTTACACTTCCTTTCTGATGATGTCATTGATAAAATTAACCAGTAGATTAATTTCTACATAAACTGGGTTTTATCCTTCACCGGAAAAATACAAAATCTGCCCTGCGGATAATGCGATTTGGTTGGGCCTGTCGTGTTACAATAAACGTAACTAGATCAAATAAACCGGCAACCAGAATAACTTGATAAAGTTGGTGATCTAACTATGGATCTTAATGTCCAGCAGATAGCAGCGATACTGGAAGATGTGGAAAGGCCTCAAACGGCTGAGTTTTTTAACCGTCTGGCCCGGTTTGTGGCTGTGCTGCGCAGTTTAGGCCTGAACGCCGGCACCTCCGAATTAAACGACGCCGCCAGGGCGCTGGCCAGGGTGGATGCGCTGAACAAGGAACAATTTCGTCTGGCCCTGCGGGCCACCCTGGTCAAGAAGCAGCGGGATGTCAGGGTCTTCGACCTGGCCTTTGAAAAATTTTTTGCCCCGGGTGAGGTTCAGGAGCAAATGCGCCGCCGGGAAGCCGAGGCATTGGAAAAACGGCAGCGTGTTATGGAGCAGTCCCAGGCCGAAATACGGGACGGGGTGGCCCAAAGCGGCGGCGACTGGGCCGGAGGGGCCACAGAACACCTAAGCCTTACTGCTGAACAGTTGGAAACCTACTCCAGACTGCCCGAGGGTGAAAGGGACAGGATCCGTAACCTGTTGGAAAACTACCGGGGCAACCCGGTTAACGATCCATCCAGCTTGATTGCCCAGGTGGTTGAAGCGTCACTGGAATACTGGCGTTATCACCTGAACCGGCAGGAAATGGAAAGCCATGCCCACCATCGGGAGCCTGTAGCAAATTTTAGCGGGGATGAGTCGGTTGATCAAGTGGTCCGCTCGGTGGCCCGGGACCTGGCGGGAGAACCCGAGGAGTCACTGCTGGAGAGGGATATGCTGGCGATTAAGGAACAGGAAATGCCGGCAGTAACGGTATTGCTGCGCAAAATGGCCCGGCGGCTGGCCACCGGCCTTTCCCGGCGTTACCGCAGCAGCCGCAAAAAACAGTCTATCGACATCCGGCGCACCGTGCGGGGCAGCGTGCGGTTCGGCGGACTGCCCCTGAATTTGCAATACCGGGGCCGGCGGGTGCAGAAACCCCGGCTAATTTTAGTCTGTGATGTGTCCGCCTCCATGGCGTCTTACGCCCGATTGGTAATCCAGTTCGTGTACGGGCTCTCGGATGTGGTGCGGGACATCGAGACATTCATATTCTCCGAGGATTTGGAACGGATCACTCCTAAGCTGCGCCAGCGTTTGGGCTTTGCCGCCACCATGTCCACAGTAATGGCGGGCAGCGGCCAGTGGGGCAAGACCACCAACCTGGCGGCGGCGCTGCGTACTCTGGCCGGGGATTACAACCAGGTGCTGACCCGCAACAGTTACCTGATTATAGTCAGCGACACCAAAACCATGGAACCGGAAAATTCCGTTGAACTGCTGGTTGACATCAGGCGGCGGGTAAAAGGGGTGCTATGGCTTAACACGCTGCCCCGCAACCAGTGGCAGGGGGTGCGCACCGTGGGCTTGTTCAGGCGGGAGGTGCGAATGCTGGAAAGCAATACCCTGGCCCAACTGGAAAAATCCATGCAGGTTATTTAATTGGCGCAACAGTCAGGAGTTAATGGTTAGAATGAAAGACTGGTAAACATTTGATGGAATGCTGGTATCAAAAAAGCGGAGTTTTAGGTTGTTTGAGTAACGAAAAAGAACCCCGGGGGCGTAAGTTTAATTTTGCCCGGGGTTTGTTTTATTTTAGGTGAGTTTTAATTGACCGCTTAATAGTTTTTAAGAGGCGGACACTGGGGCGGGAACAATGCCGGCGGGCATACGAAGGGAGGTCCGGGGGCAACTTGCTCGCACACGACGGGCTGACAAAAGCCGAAACTGGGTACCAACAGTTTTACCAGCGCCAGAGACTGAATCACGATGCACAGATCAAAGGTGCAGCATACTTCATCACCCATAATCAGGCAGGGGCCGCAGGATGCGTTTACAACGGCGCACACCGTCTGGGTGCCTTCAGGGGCGCACAATACCACTGTCTTGGTGAAGCCGAAAACGCGTTTTTGGTTAAAGATCACATTCCCCTCAGGGGTTGTGATGGTTACCTTGGCCTTAATGGTTACTGAAAAGGTGACATTGGCCCGCCCCTGCTCATTGGGTTCGGAACGCTCAATTTCTTCGCAGGTCGTATCCTTGATTCTGCAGGCAATTGTTGAGCCGGGCGGAATGGTTAAGGTACCTAGCGGAAAACAGTTGTTTTCCCGCCGCTCGGATTGGAAGCAAAAATCGTAAACCTTAAATGTTTCGATACAGACAACTTCCAATTTCCGGTTGCCGAAATTTAGCCCTTGCAGTTCTACAGATTCATTGTCTTCATGGCCTACCATTAAAATAACCCTCCTGTTATTAAATTGTTATAATGGTTTTATCTTCTATAATGTATGTAGACATGAAGAACGATGTGTCGGTTTTTCCCGCATTAAATGAGAAAATTACGAACCATAACCGGCCTGCGTTAGTATTATGGATCAAAACAATTTTATATGGGGTGAGTTTAATGCCGTGGCTCTGGAGACCCCTGTGGGGAAGTGTTTGGGTCGATGGTAACCGGGTCGGTAAAGGTAATGATGGGGGCTCGGGGGGCGGAAAAGAGGGGAAGGAAATTGCGTCCGGGGAAGGTGAACAACGGGTGAAGCATCAGGGAAATATGCCTGCTAAATGGGGCGGCTATGTGGGAAGAAGCGCTTTTTACAAGCCTTACCACGCCGGTAAAAAGCAAACGGAAAAAGGTCAGTCCGTTGAAGATGTTGTTGATGAAGTAATTGAAGAAAATGACCAGTCGGTTGAAGATATTGTTGAACATACCATAGCAGAAAAGGAAAAAGGTCAGCAGGTGCAAGAAACGGGGGATAACCATCAAATCATTGCATCTATATCCCGGCAGTTCGAAGAGGTCGGTCCAGGTGTGTTCCAGTTTAAAAGGCCAATCGCACCGACCGGGTGGAGAGCCCAGCCAAGCGCCGTTACACGGCAACCGGTCCGGGCCGATGTATCCAGGTACCGGTCGGCCATACCGACTGCCATTGCGGATTACCATCAGGTAGGCCAAACCCGGGACGGGCTGCCTGTTTACTCTTTTAAATGAGGGAAATGACAAAAGCCGGCCGGTGGCCGGCTTTTATATTTAGTTATTTTAACTTTTAGTTTACGCTGTAGTATTAACTAATTGCCAAGAAATAACTGGGTTACATACACTCCACCGGGAGTGCTTACGATACCGATTCCGATGGTGTCGTGACGTGAGTCCAGAATATTGGCCCGGTGCCCCGCGCTGTTCATCAGCAGATCGTGGGCCCTGGTGACCGTAGCGGCTTTGGCGATGTTTTCGGCGCCCATTACCCTGGCGCTGATGCCTGCTTTTTTCTCCATGTCATAAGCTGAGCCGTAAGTGGGGGAGGTATGGCTGAAATAATTGTTTTGATACATATCCTGGCTTTTCTGGCGGGCCAGGGTGACCAGACGAGAATCCACCTTAAAGGCTGGTAGTCCGGCTTTAATCCTTTCCTGGTTCACCAGGTCAAGCATTTGCTTTTCGCCGACCCCCACGTCACCGGGGTTGCTGACCGGAGGGGTAGTTGGTGCCGGTGCCGGTGCCGGTGTCGGATTAGGTGTTGGTGTTGGTGTAGGATTAGGTGCCGGTGCCGGTGCCGGTGTAGGTGTAGGTGCCGGTGCAGGGGTTGGTATAGTCCCGGTGCCGCCCGTGTTTCCGGGATAAGTGAAAAAATTACCTCTGTTATCGTTAAAGCGTGAATAATAATCCGCCCGACTGTTGTTTGGGGCGCTTTGACCAATATCCGGTGTTGACGGTGTTGACGGTGTTGTTGGTGCTGTTGGTGCCGTTGGTGTTGACGGAGACGCCGGTTCTGGTGTAGTTGGCGTTGACGGAGTCGTCGGAGTCGTCGGAGTCGCCGGTGTAGTTGGCGTAGGGGCGGTGATAGCAGTGCCCGAGCCAAGCCTGAACTGGTCCCGGAGCGCGTTATACTGGGAAGACGACAGTAAGGCGTCGGCAGTCCCCACGTTAAGCGTTACACCAATAATTAATACGAATGCCACCATGTAAATTCTCCTGCTGATTTTGGAAACCATGTGCTAACCTCCTTTTAAAGAATAAGTTGTTGGTTTTAGATTCCTTATTGTAGTTTAATGTGCTAGTTTGAGCAAAACCAGGATTTGTACATGATGGTTTCTGAGGACAAGTTGTTGGTTGAAACTAACTGGAGAACAGCCATATTCTTAAAAGAAGGTTGCCATACCACATTATGCTAACCCTAAACCGGTCGTGACGTTCTATTCTCTTTAATTATTTGCCCGGCCGGTGATGACAGCCGTGAGCAGCAAAAATGCGGGCAGCATAAGTGATATAAAAAGGAGATAGCCGGATATTTGCAGACTTATGTTTTCATACTCCGTGACACTGTGAAGAATGATTAGGGACAGGCTTAAAATAATTACCGCCAACGGCAGGATGAGAAAATTGTGTTTATCCAGCTTAAACCACTGGGCAGTGCCGTGCGCTATAATGTAGAGCAAAAAGGAAATCTTGATGAAGGCCCCGATAATCCAGATCGTTGTTATCACCACATCCAGCCTTAGCACCCTTGAGATTTCAATTAGTAAAACAGTACTGTAAAAGGGGAAAAAAAGTGTGGGGCTGTTCGCGCCAAAAGTTGCCACCACCACAAGTGATACCAGAGTCAGTATGATACTTGATATCAAAACTCCCATCATGGCAACGGATTGGGCGTTTTTCTTGGGATGCAGGAAGGGGATTACCATGCCCAGAACAATTGCTTCCCCCAGCCAGTCGGCCACTTTTGCCGTTCCTGCCAGCAGCGGTTTGATGCCATTTTCCAGCACCGGTAAAACGTTGCTCAAATTGGTATTGGGCATGGTGAAAATAATAGTTGAAGCTGCAACTACTGAAATGATAATCAAAGGCAGGAAAATTTGGTTTACCCGGGCGATTACTTCCAGGCCGTACCGGGCGGTATAGACGGCCACCAGGATGCCAATGATGTTTATAGCCACCATGGGGGTGCCCACCAAAAGGGAATTGGAAATGAAAACGCCAAAGTCCCACAGCGTTAAAGCGGCCAGGTATATAAAAAATGTTAAAAACAGCGCGGATACCGCTTTGCCGATGAATTTACCCAGCAGTATTTCAGTATATTCGATGATTGTTTTCCCGGGGAACCTTTGCCCCAAAAAAGAAATGATTACCGCCACCGCCAACCCCACGGCAAGTCCGACCAGGGAGGCCAGCCAGGCGTCGCGCCCGGCTATGGCGCCGGGCAATAAAATAATGGCTGTGGAGGTAATAGTCGTTATCAGCAGCATGGCCCCCTGCAAGGGGGAGATTTTAACCCGTGCCATCCTTCACCCACTCAATCACTTTGGCGTTAACCATTCGGCAAACGGTTTGAAAATCAGCTCAATGGGTACGTTGGGGCTGGGTACGTGCATGCCCAGTACCTGCGGTATGCTCAGAGTCATCCCGAAAAGCAGCAAAACCGCAAAGGCGGTAAGTTCCCGCCACATTTTTTCTTTAACCAGCCCGGGTACTTCAATGGCTATGATAACCAGAAAAACCAACACCACTAAAACGACCATATTATGGATACACCTCATGCAAACATTATTCTTCTTGGGAAATTCTGTTGGTGGTAAGGCCGGTGCGCCGTATTTGCGCCTCCACGGCTATACGCACATCCGCACCGGCAAATTCCTCATTCCAGCGGCCTTTTAAAGCCGGCCATTCATTGGGGTATTTCCTGTGCCAGGCATCGCCAAAACCGAATATGTCAACTCGGTAAACTTGCTGGGCTTGTTCCAAGGCGGCGCGGGACTTCTGTTCAATCCTGCCGGCCAGCGCTTTTTCCAGGGCGGCGAAAATTTGGGGATCAGTTATCTTTTCCATGGATTGCTGTTCCCATAGTTCCCCATCCATGCGCATTTTAACGTCAAACCAGATGTTTTGCCCGTCGTTGTACGGCTTCACCTCGGTGGTTCCGCGGTCGATGTGAACCGAAAAATGTTTGCCCGGCTCGGTG
>Ga0209347_1006576_pt1 | contig 10212 bp, 6 predicted proteins | sample AutmiccommuBRH23_FD_187382 | JGI IMG/M metagenome (GOLD analysis project Ga0209347, IMG submission 187382) | Deep subsurface microbial communities from Mt. Terri, Switzerland - Autotrophic microbial communities BRH/23 (SPAdes) (version 2) | ecosystem: Environmental > Aquatic > Deep subsurface >... | reverse complement strand
GAGGCGGGTGAGCGGCTGGCGCGGTCCGGCGCCATCGGCCCGAACCTGTTGCTGGGGCTTTACACCGAACGCGGCCCCGCCGCCTCGGGCGGGGTCTGGGACCGGGTGGAAGCGGTGCAGGCGCTGGAGGCCGCGCTGGCCAGCGGCAGTGTGGACGCCGTCGCCAAGACGCTGCGCCCGGCCTGGGAACAGATGGTCCAGGCCGAGCTGGAAGTGCCCTTCGCCGAGCTTTACGGCGAGCAACTGGCGGCGCTGCCGCTGAAAGGCAGTGACGGGCGGCTCGCCTTCCGCATCGGCCTGCTGTCGCCGACCTATGAGACGGTCGCCGCCGCCCGCGCGCCGCAGGACGGGGTGGAGTCCTTCCTGATTGGCCTCGCGAAGGGCGATGTCACCCGCATCGTGCAGCCCGACCAGATGGGCGCCGCAATCCGCGCCGGCTTTGCCGCGGATGCCCCGCTGAGCGAGGATTACGCGCCGCTGTTCGAGGGCAACCGCCTAGGCGAGGCGCTGCTGATGGCCATCGACGACGTGACCGAGGGCGCGCGCGGCGATCTGCGCCGCGTCACCTCGGGCCTGGCCGCCCTGCGCAAGGCGGGGCTGGAAACCCCCGCCCGCCGCGCCGCGCTAGAGCTGATGCTGCTGGAGCGGCGGGGGTGACGCATCCTTCCGCCAACCGGCCGATGGAGATGTGGATCTCGGCCTTCCTCGAGGCGCAGGCGGCCGAACATGACGCCGCCATCAACACAAGGCTGGCCTATGGCCGCGACCTCAAGGACTTCGCCGCCTTCCTCGCGCACCGGGGCCTGCACTTCCACGCCGCCCCGCGCGAGGCGGTGGAGGACTACCTCGTGCGCTGCGAGGCGGAGGGCCTGTCGAAGGCCACCCGCGCCCGCCGCCTCGCCTCGATCCGCCAGATGTACCGCTTCGCGCATGAGGAGGGCTGGCGCGAGGACAATCCCGCGATCCGCCTCTCGGGCCCAGGCAAGGAGCGCCGCCTGCCCGCCACGCTGAGCCAGGCCGAGGTCGGCGCCCTGCTGACCGCCGCGCGCGAGACCGGCAAGACGACCGAGGACCGGCTGCGCAGCACCTGCCTGATGGAACTGCTCTACGCGACGGGCATGCGGGTGACGGAACTGGTGACGCTTCCCGCTTCCGCCGCGCGGGGCGATCCGAAGATGCTGCTGGTGCGCGGCAAGGGCGGCAAGGAGCGGCTGGTGCCGCTGTCGGGCCCCGCCCGCACCGCGCTGGCGGACTGGCTCAAGGCCCGCGATGCGGCCGAAGAGGCAGCGCGCCTCGCCAAACGCACCCCGCCCACGCGCCACCTGTTCCCGGCCCGCGGCAAGGACGGCCACCTGACCCGGCAGGGCTTCTTCACGCTGCTCAAGGACATCGCCCTGCGCGCGGGCCTGGGTCCCGCCCGCGTCACCCCGCACGTCCTGCGCCACGCCTTTGCCACCCATCTGCTGGAAGGCGGCGCCGACCTGCGCGCGATCCAGCTGATGCTGGGCCATGCCGACCTCGCCACCACAGAAATCTACACCCATGTGCTGGACGAACGCCTGACCGCGCTGGTGATGGACCACCATCCGCTCGCCAGGCGCTGAGCCCGCTTGCGGCTTCTTGCTGGCAAAAATATCCTCGGGGGTGAATTTGCGCGGCACGCGCAAAGAGGGGGCAGAAGGCCCCCTCCCTCCCTTTCTTCCGCCGCTCAGAAGTGGATCGCGCGCCCGTAAGCGTCCAGCACCGATTCGTGCATCATCTCGCTCAGCGTCGGATGCGGGAATACCGTCTGCATCAGCTCGGCCTCGGTCGTCTCGAGCGTGCGGCCGATCACATAGCCCTGGATCAGCTCGGTGACTTCCGCCCCGACCATATGCGCGCCCAGAAGCTCGCCGGTCTTCGCGTCGAAGATGGTCTTGACCAGCCCCTCCGCCTCGCCAAGCGCAATCGCCTTGCCGTTGCCGATGAAGGGGAAGCGGCCGACGCGGATCTCGAGGCCCGCTTCCTTTGCCTTCGCTTCGGTCATGCCGACGCTGGCGATCTGCGGCTGGCAATAGGTGCAGCCCGCAATCGAGCCCGGCTTGATGGGATGCGGATGCCCGCCGCCGATCAGCTCGGCCACCATCACGCCCTCATGGCTGGCCTTGTGCGCCAGCCAGGGCGCGCCGGCGATGTCGCCGATGGCATAGAGCCCGTCGACGCCGGTGCGGCAGAACTCGTCCGTCACCACATGGCTGCGGTCGATGGTGACGCCAAGCGCCTCCAGCCCCAGCCCTTCGACATTGCCGACGATGCCGACGGCGGAGATGACCGTGTCGAACTCCATCGTCTCGGTCTTGCCGCCGCTTTCCATATGCGCGACGGCGCCCTTGCCGGGGGTGCGGTCCAGCTTCTTCACCGTGGTCTTTTCCAGAATCTTCATGCCCTGCTTCACGAACTGCTTCTTCGCAAAACCGGCAATCTCGGCATCCTCGACCGGCAGCACCCGGTCCATCACCTCGACGACAGTGGTGTCGGCGCCAAGCGTGTTGAAGAAGCTGGCAAACTCGATGCCGATGGCGCCCGAGCCGATCACCAGCAGCTTCTTGGGCATCCGGCTCGCCACCAGCGCATCGCGGTATCCCCAGACAAGGTCGCCATCCGGCTCCAGCCCCGGCAGCTCGCGGCCCCGCGCGCCGGTCGCCAGCACGATGGATTTCGCCGCCAGATCCTCGGTGCCCTTGTCGGTCTTGACGCTGACCTGCCCCCTGGCCGGGATCGTCGCGGTGCCCATGAACACGGTGATCTTGTTCTTCTTCATCAGATGGGCGATGCCCGAGGACAGCTGTTTCGCCACCCCGCGCGAGCGTTTCACCACCTCGGCAAGGTCGAAGGAGATCCCTTCGGCCTTCAGCCCGAACTCCTTGGCGCGGTGCATCAGGTGGAACACCTCAGCGGACCGCAGCAGCGCCTTGGTCGGGATGCAGCCCCAGTTGAGGCAGATGCCGCCGAGGCTCTCGCGCTCGACGATGGCGACCTTCAGCCCCAGTTGCGCGCCGCGGATCGCGGCCACATAGCCACCCGGGCCGGCGCCGATCACGATCATGTCGAATGTCTGGGCCGCCATGTCTTCCTCCTGCTGCGAAGATAGTTTGGCCTTAAACTATTTTTGGACGCGGTTCAACGCCGCTGCATGTTGCAGACCTATGCCCCATCCTCTGCCTGCACCTCGCGCAGAGCGGCGCCATAGCCGCCCCCCGCCAGGAAAGCCGCCTCGGCCTCGGTCGTCTCGCGCCCCAGGGCGTCGTTGCGATAGGGAAAGCGGCCGAACCGCTGGATCACCAGCGCATGGGCGCGGGCGTGCTGCAGGGTGCTGGCGCCGGTTTCGGGCATCCGCTCGGCCACAAGCTGCTGGCAGCGCGCCTGATCGGCAAGCAGCTCGGAATGCATATAGGGCAGGTAGAAGAACTGCCGCAGCGGCTCTGCGACAGCGACGTCCCAGCCCGCCTCGGTGGCGACGCGGGCCGCGGCCAGCGCCTGCGCATCGGTGGCAAAGCTGCGCCCGTCGCCCCGGAACATGTTGCGCGGGAACTGGTCGGTCAGGATCAGATAGGCAAGGCTGCCCTCGGTCCCGTCGATCCAATGCTCTCGCCCCCCGGCCAGCGCTGCCTCCCAGTCGGGCAGGAAGGTGTCCCGGATCTGCACATCCTGCTGCGGGTCGACGGCATACCAGCCCTCGGGTCCGATCCCTGCCCAATAGGCGAGAATGTCTTGGGTGGTCACCATTGCCGTCTCCTCCTGCGCGCCAATGTCCAGCCTGACAGAGCGGCGGCGGGATGGCCAGAGCCGGTGCTTCGGTCAGCCCCGCTCCGGCTCGCCTGTCGGGCGCTCGGGGTCGAAGCCCGGCCCCGGCTCGGCACTGCCCGGCGCCTCCACCTCGCCGCCCGGGTCGGGGTTCTGCGGGCCACCCTCTTGCGCAGCGCCAAGCGCGGCCTCGACCGCCAGCGACGAGGCGGTGGGCGACAGCGCGGCAAAGGCGCCGGTCTGGTCGGAGGCAAGCGCCGGGCGGCGCGTCATCCGGTAACCGGCATAGGCCGCCAGCAGCAGCATCAGCGCCGCGATATAGAGGAAGAAGCCCGAGGGCCCCATCTGCGCCATGATCCAGCCGGTCAGCAGCGGGCCGCCGATGGCCCCCAGCCCGTTGATGAACAACAGGCCCGCCGAGGCTGCCGCCATGTCGGAATTGTCCAAAAAGTCGTTCGTATAGGCGACCAGCAGCGAATAGAGCGGGTTGGACACGCCCCCCGCCACCATCGCCACGACCAGCAGCACGCTGAAGGGCACATCGACCAGCACCGGCACGATCATCACCGCCGCCGCCACCAGCGTCATCGCCACGATCAGCTGCCGCCGGTCCATCCGGTCCGAGGCCCAGCCAATGGGATATTGCAGCACCAGTCCGCCCAGATAGATCGCCGCGATGAACAGCGAGATCTGCGGAACGGTCATCCCCGCCTGGGTGCCGAAAACCGAGGCCATACCCCAGAGCGCGGCGAAGATCCCGCCCACCAGGAACATGCCGACACAGCCAAGCGGCGAGGCCTCGTAGAGGCGCCGGAAACTCAGCGGCTTGGTCGATTCGAACGCGGGGGCCTGCCCGGCGGTCAGCAGGATCGGGGTGAAGGCCAGCGAGACCAGGACGGAGGGGATCACGAACAGGATGAACCCCGACGGATCGCCAAAGGCCATCAGCCCCTGCGCAGCGATGATACCGATCATCTGCACGATCATGTAGGCCGACAGCGCCTGCCCACGGTTTTCATTCGTCGAGGCGTTGTTGAGCCAGCTTTCCGCGGTGATGTAGACGCCCGAAAAGCTGAAGCCGATCACCACCCGCATCAGCGTCCAGGCAATCCAGTCGGGGGCGACGGCATACATCACCAGCACCGCCGAGATCAAAGACCCAAGCGCCGCGAACACCCGCACATGGCCGACGCGGCGGATCAACTCGGGTGTCATCCGGCTGCCGATCAGGAAGCCGGCGAAATAGGCCGACATGACGACCGACATCTGCAGGGTCGAGAATCCCTCCAGCCCGCCGCGGATGCCCAGAAGCGTGCCCTGCATGCCGTTGCCCAGCATGAACAGCATGACGCCAAGCAGCAGCGCCCATGAATTTCGCAGAACCTCGATCATCGTCAGCCTCTGGCAAGAAGGCCCCCAGAGCTACGCGAGGGCGGGGGGAAAAGCAAATGCAGCGGCGGCGGGTTACGTGCCGGCATTGGGAAGGTCGGGTCTGCCTTGCGCATCGGGGATCAGCAGCGAGGCATCGCCATATGAGAAGAAGCGGTAGCCGCTGTTTGTGGCGTGCTCGTAAATGCGCCGGATCCTGTCTTGCCCTATCAGCGCGGAAACGAGCATCAGCAGCGTCGATTTCGGCAGGTGGAAGTTGGTCATCAGCGCGTCCGTCACCCGGAAGCGGTAGCCCGGATAGATGAAGATGTCGGTGCTGCCCTGCCAGGGATGCAGCACGCCCTCCGCATCGGCAGCGCTCTCGATCAGCCGCAGCGCGGTGGTGCCGACCGGGATCACCCGGCCGCCCGCCGCGCGGGTGGCGTTGATCGCGGCGGCGGCGGCGGGGGTGACCTCGCCCCATTCGGCATGCATCCGGTGCGTCGCCACATCGTCCACCTTCACCGGCAGGAAGGTACCCGCGCCGACATGCAGGGTGACTTCGGTGAACTCCACCCCCCGCGCCCGCAGCGCCTCCAGCAGCGGGGCATCAAAATGCAGGCTGGCGGTGGGAGCGGCGACGGCGCCGGAATGGCGGGCAAAGACCGGCTGGTAATCGTCACGGTCCTGCGCATCGGGGGCGCGCAGGGCGGCAATATAGGGCGGCAGCGGCATGTCGCCCGCCTCGGCCAGGGCGGTGTCGAAATCCGGGCCGGTGCAGTTGAAGGCCAGGGTCAAGCGGCCCTCGGCGATGCCCGTCACCTCGGCGCTCAGCGCCTCCGAAAAGCGGATGGTTTCCCCGGGCTTCAGCTTGCGCAGCGGTTTGGCCAGCGCGGACCAACCGCCGGTGGGGGTCGGCTCCAGCAGCGTCACCTCGATCTTCGCCACGCCTTCGCCCTGTGCGCCCGCACGGGTGCGGGTTCCGTTCAGCCGCGCCGGGATCACACGCGTGTTGTTGAGCACCAGCCGGTCGCCCGGTCGCAGGATGTCGGGCAGGTCCGCTACGCTGCGATCCTCGATGTCATCCCCCTGCGCCAGCAGCAGCCGCGCCGAAGACCGTGGCTTGGCGGGCCGGGTGGCAATCAGCGCCTCGGGCAGGTGAAAGTCGAAATCCGATAGCTTCACGAGGTGTATCCTTACTGCGTGACCCGGGGCGGATCGCTGCGGAAGATCTCGCGGAAGATCCCCGGCGTCAGGATCGACAGCGGGTTGACCGACACCGCCGGCGCCTTGGCCGTGCCCGAGATGGTGTAGTTGAAACCGAACAGCCCCTCGCCCCGGCGCGAGACGATCTGGCCGAGGGCATTGACCATATAGATCGGCGACACCACCCCCCGCAGCTCCATCCGCCCCGATTTCAGCCCGTAGGCACCCGCCATCGACACCCCCAGCGAGGCGCCCATCGCGGCGCTTTCCACAATCTCCACCCGGTCGGGCGACAGGGTAAAGCGGGCATCCACCGTGTTGAACAGCAGCCCCTCGCCGCCCATCTGCTCCAGCAGCCCGATCACGCTGACCGCGCTCAGCAGCTCTGCCAGCACCGGCGCGTCCTGAACCCGCAGGTCGCGCACGGCGACCGAGCCGTCATAGCTGCCCTTGCCACTGCCGCGCGGGGTCAGTACCAGATCCATCACCCCGCCGCGGGCGCGCGAGAAGATGCCGGTGGCGCGGAACACCGCGCCGGCGTCTTGCGACTGCAGGCGAACGCCAGTGCGGCCCGAACCGCGGGTGGGGGCGACGGTGCCCGACACCTCGGCCGCGCCATTGACGAGGCCGGTGAAACGGCCCGAGAAGCCGCCCTGCGACGAGAATTCACCGCGCAACCGCTGCAGCGACAGGGTTTCCGACACGGTCAGCCGGTCCAGCGCGACCTCGATCGGCGGGCTGTCGCCGCCCCCGCCGCCGCCGCCACCGCCACCGCCGCTGCCAAACTCGGCGCGGCGCAGATCGGCGTTGCCTCCCGTCACCACCACCGCAGGTGCCCGGCCCGCCCCGCGCCCCCGCAGTTCCACCCCGCCGTCGAACCAGCCGCCGACCTGCACCTGCGGCAGCCGAACCGCCTCCAGCGTGCCGCCCGCCTGCAGCGCCACCGAGCCGCTGGCCGTCAGCCCCGGTGCCGAAACGCGCAGCGCATCGACCGCTGGCGGCGTGCCGAGCCGGCCCGACACATCCAAGGACCCGGTCTGCGCTGCGGCCTTCGACCAGCCAATCTCGGGGATCGACAGCGCCACGCGGTTGAGGTCCGAGCGCAGACGGAAGGCCGGCGGAGTGTCAGGGGCAAGGTCGATAGTGATATCCCCGATTCCCTCGCCCCGCACCATTCCCTCTGGCAAGCCGATGCCAAAGGCCTTCAGGAAGCGCAGCGACAGCTCCACCGTGCCCTCCAGCCTTGAGCGGCCCTGCTGCGCGGGCCCGAACTCCTGTCGCCAGGCCATGCGAAACGGCACGCCCGAAATCGTGCCCGGCCCCGACAGTGTCATCCCCTGCCGGTCCGCCCGCAGGTCGAGCGCGTTCGAGAGCACCTCGCGGCCCGGCACCACCCTGTCCGACCGCACCTCGGTCAGTTCGGCGACGACGCTGTAATCGACGTCCTCGGGCCTCACCCTCGGCGCGAGCGTCAGCTTCAGCCGCGCTTCGGCCCGCGCCCGCCCCTCGGCAATATCGATGCCGCGCCCGGCCCTTTGCATGATGCGGAAGGGCGGTTCATCCAGCAGCGACAGCGCCGCGCGAATCGTCGAGGAGGTGCGCAGCACGATCTCTACCGGGGCCGGCTTTTGCTCGATGTCGGGCACGGTCATCACCGAACCGGCCATGTCCACCGGCTCGCCATTGGGCGCCACCACATGCCCGCGGTCCACGACAAGGGTATGGATGTTGCCCTCGATGGTGGCATAGCCGCTGCCATCCTGCACCGGTGGCAGGGTCTTCAACACCCGCACCTCGGCGCCGCGAAATTCGTAGGCCAGCGACATCCGCGGCTCGGTCCCCGGCTGCAGGCGCACGGCGGCGCGCAGGTCGAAAAGCTCGCCCGTGGTGACATTCTCGGCGATCCATTCGCGGGTGCGCGGGACCAGCGCCAGCGGCCAGAGCGCGATCAGCCGGTCATGCGCCACCGCGTCCAGCACCACATCCAGCGCCAGATCCCAGCCTTCGGCATCCGCACTGGCCGTGCCCTCGGCAGCGATGCGGCGCCCGATCTCATCGACCAGCACGAACTGCCCGACGCTCAGCCGGAACGGCTCCAGCGTCAGCTTCAGGTCCATCGCGCCGCTTTGAAAGGCGATGGGGGTTTCGAACAGTCCCAGGGGATCGGCCCGCAGATCCGACAGCGCCACCTGCGCCACCAGCCCGGTCGGAAAGCCGGTCTCCATCCCCTGCAACCAGGCACGGGCACTGCCGCGGGCGCGCAAGGCGGCGCTTTCCACCGTCACCTCGCGGAACTCGATCACCGCCTCGTCCGGATCATAGCCGAAATACAGCTTCGCCCCCTCAAAGACCACGGGGCGGACCCCCTCGACCGGGCGCAGCGCGCCGGTGCCGATCTCCAGCGTGCCATCCATCTGTCCCACGCGGCCCTGCGCATCGACGCCAGAGCGGAACGCGCCCGAGATCGGCGCATCCAGCACCGCAAGCCAAGCCAGTGCCGGCGCCTGCGCCGCCAGATCGCCCGCCCGCACCCGGTTCACCGTGGCGCCGAAACTTGCCTCGGGGCCGGTCTTGGAACTGGTCAGCGACAGCTGTGCCGAGGCCGGCTCTGCCCCCTCCCCCCCCACTTCGAAGGACAGGCCGATTGACAGCTCCGCGATGTCCTGGGTCAGGCTCAGCCGGCCATTCGACACGATCCAGCGCTGCCCCGCGCGCTGATCGTCGAAGATGATCCCCAGCGACTCTGCCTCGATCCGGGCGATCCCTGCCAGCGCGGGCAATGCGAACACCGCCTCCAGCGCCTCCAGCCCCTCCGGCAGCGAGGTGATGCGCCGGCTGCCCGCCGCCGCGCCCTGCATGAAGGCAAGGTCCAGCGCCCCGTCGGGCGTGCGCCGCAGCATGACCTGCGCGCCGGAAATACGCAGGCTTCGCGGCTCCAGCCGGCCGCGCAGCAGCGGCTTCGGCCAGAAGCTGGCCCGCAGTTCGGGCAGCAGGGCCACCGGCGCCCCACCCGACCGGATTTCCACCCCGCGCAGGCGCACGCGCGGCACGAAACCGTCATCCACCAGCAGTTCCACCGCGCCAAGCTTCAGCGTTCCGGCGGGGGAGCCCTCAGGGCCCGACACGGCCAGATTGATCCGCGCCTCGATCCGCTCGACAGCCCATCCCGGCAGCAGGATCGGGCGCCCGGTCAGCGCCATCACCCCAAAGCCCGAGGCGGCCACGATCAGCGCCAGGCTCAGCAGCAGCCACAGCCCGATGCGGCCCCGGCGGCGGCGCGGCAGTTTGGGCGACGGCGCCGATGGCGGCGCAGCCGTCTGCCGGCCCGCCTCCTTCGCCCGCAGCTCATCCTCGCCCGCTGTCATTCCGCCTTGTCCGCCTCGCCCATGGCCTTCGAACGCGCAAACCCCGCGCCCCGGTCCGCTTGCCCTTTATCTTTGCCCCGTCTGCATTAAAACCCGAAGTCGAACAGACACGCAAAGGATCACGGCGAGATGATCGACACCGTCCAGATCGAGCCCGGCGCCCCGGCCCCCGATTTCACCCTGCCGCGTGATGGCGGCGAGACCGTCACCCTGTCGGCCCTGCGCCCGCAAAAGGTGGTGCTCTATTTCTACCCCAAGGACGACACCCCCGGCTGCACCACCGAGGCGCTGGATTTCTCGCGCCTGCAGCAGGAGTTCGCGGCGGCGGGCACCGTGGTGATCGGCCTGTCCAAGGACAGCGTGAAGGCGCATGACAAGTTCTGCGCCAAGCATGGGCTGGGGGTCATCCTCGTCTCCGACGAGGGCTCGGATACCTCCGAGCGCTACGGGGTCTGGGCCGAGAAGAACATGTACGGCAAGACCTATATGG